>Ga0160422_10001199_pt1 | contig 16236 bp, 15 predicted proteins | sample Fk160mmetaG_FD_108192 | JGI IMG/M metagenome (GOLD analysis project Ga0160422, IMG submission 108192) | Marine microbial communities from the Central Pacific Ocean - Fk160115 60m metaG | ecosystem: Environmental > Aquatic > Marine > Oceanic > Photic zone | place: The Central Pacific Ocean... | reverse complement strand
TGACGTGGTCAATTTGGATGCCTATGCATTGGGTGTTGCAGACGCTATTGCGGGTAAAGACTCCGTGGTCTCTGCGGACCGAGAAGAAACTGTACTGGCAGCGTTGAGCGAAGCGATCAATGCCGATAAAAGCGCTTTGGGCAATCGATATATGGCTGAAAATGCCGCTCGGCCCGGAGTGACGACGTTGGAGTCGGGGCTACAATATGAAGTGATTAAAACAGGCACCGGCGCTAAGCCAGGCCCGACAGATACGGTGTCGACTCATTACCATGGAACATTAATCGACGGCACGGTATTCGACAGCTCTGTTGACCGCGGTGTACCGGGCGAGTTTCCAGTGAACCGAGTCATTGCCGGATGGACTGAAGCCCTGCAATTGATGGCGGTTGGTTCAAAATGGCGTCTGGTGATTCCACCCGAACTGGCTTATGGCGAGCGGGGTACCGGTGGTGTAATTCCTCCGCAGGCGACGTTAGTGTTCGAGGTTGAATTGTTGGATATCGTCGACTGACCTAAGCCTGGGCAGCGCTCGCCAATGAGCCGCGGTCGGACGATTAGTTTGGCCGCATAAATCGTTTGCACACGCCAACGCAGATTTGTTACACAGAGCACTGAGATATTCTGTTGTAGCGGCTATGCAGATCAATTTTTTGGACATTGTTGCGCGCGCTTGGGCGCACTACGACGATTCTCGAGCCGTCCAAAGTGTCGATGACATCAGCGTCTTGGTGTCTACCAATCATGTGTTTCGCGTGCGGCTGGAAAATGGCGATTTGGTCATTGGCAAGGTGTCATATTTCGGTCGGTTTGAATCGTTTGTCGAGGATCACACCCTCATTAATGCGCTTGCGAACAATCTACCTGCGCCCTTTGATCAGTTTTTGTCTCGGTCGCTAGTAAAAAAGAACCGGCTTTACGTCTATCGTCATCGGGATGATTTACTCGACGTATGGGTGGTTTTTTATAATCCTATCGGTATCGACACCCAACTGCCTAAACAACTGCAATCCAGCCATATCGAAGCTTTGGGTCGCGAACTGGCACTGTTTCATAGGGCGTGCACAAGTCTCGTCAATATATTGCCGGATTGGACAAAAACTTTGCGTCGCGATATGCGGGACTTGGATCACTGGTTAGATCAGCCCGAAGGACAGTTCTACAATTGGGGCAACATTGATGTTCTTCGCGAACAAATGAACTTGTTCGAGAAAAATACTGATGCGCTGGGGGCTCATGCCTGGCAGCCGATCCCTGTTTTTGTCGATTGGAACATCGGCAACTTTTCGGTGAGTCAGGATTTAAGGTTCTTTTCGCGTTGGGACTATGACTGGTTTCGCATGAGCTCTCGGGTGTTCGACTTTTATTTTTTTAGTCGCGTTTGTTCCCGGGCAGGCGACCGCACCGAGTTCAGTTACCAGTTGGATACTCTGTTAGAGGACGGCTTTCTGCGTTTTCTCGGCGCATATCATGAGGTGTACCCATTGACGCGCGAGGAGCTGCAGTTTTTGCCCGAGGCCTATCGATTTTTTATTCTGAATTACGTCATAAAGTACGGGCACTACTTCTTTCAGGATATTTACGCCAGCAAACTGGGGCGCGAGGCCTTCACCGAATATTTCCCGCGGTTGCAACGAGGCTTTGATGTCGATCGATTGTGTCGGCATTTGGGGTTGTGATGTTGAGCAAGACCGCAGCCAGTAAGAGACCTTTGCTGCGACGGCGGCGAATGCAAGCGCTGGCTCCGTGTCGATAAATCCTGCTCATCGGCAGTTTCTTCTTTGGGATAACGATGGCGTCCTAGTGGATACCGAGCACTGGTATTTTTCTGCGACCCAGCGGGCGTTGGCTGAGTTAGGCGTGGCTCTGTCCATGGAGGCCTATCAGCAGATCATGATTCATGGGCGCTCGAGCTGGGAACTGGCGTTGCATGCCGGTATCGATCCGCGCCGAATTGAGACCGCGCAAGTGCTTCGCGATGAGTACTATCGGGCGCACCTGCGCAATGAGGATTTGCGCATCGACGGCGTTTTCGAGGTCCTGGCCGAATTAGCCCCGCACTATAAAATGGCAATCGTGACCACCTGCAAGCGGCGCGACTTCGAGCTTATTCATTCAAACTTGGATGTCCTGCAGTTCATGCAGTTCGTGCTTACGCGCGAGGACTACGTGCAGTCAAAGCCCCACCCAGAGCCCTATATGACTGCGCTGCAGAGGTTTTCCGCAAGCCCGCAACAGGCATTGGTGATCGAAGATTCCGAACGGGGCCTGCGCTCAGCTCGCGCCGCCGCGATCGACTGTGCGGTGGTGGACTATCATTTTACCCGCGGTCACGACTTCAGTGCCGCTCAATATAGGTTGCGGAGTCTGTTTGAACTGCCGCAACTGCTGTTAGGTGACTGAATTAGGCCGGGTATTCCGAGCCACTTTTAAGCATTGCAACTGGCTACGTTAGCGTAGATTCTCCTAGATCAGAGGGCGGGAGAAGATGTTTTGACAGCGACCAATTCGGTTTGGAGTGCCCCAGGTTTTAACGCCTATCTGGGTTCCACGGGTTTTTCGGGCATGGCTTTGGCTATGCAGCAATTGCTGTTGAGTTGGATACTGATTGGAATTCTCAATCGCCCAGCGGATGAGGTGGGCGTCATTCAGGCGGTGATCGGTTTGCCCGGCATTGTGCTTATGCTTATGGGTGGTGCCAGTGCTGACCGCACCGATGCACGGCGTTTACTCGCCCAAATTTATCTGGTCGCGCCAATTTTCCCGGTGTTCCTGTTGTTGATGGAGCAATGGCAGTGGCTCGGCGTAGCCACAGTAACCCTTTGGGGTTTGGGTATGAGCGTGGTGCAGTCCTACTCCATGCCAGGGCAGCAGGCTATTCTGAATCGTGTAAGCGGTGATTTAGTGCAGCAGGGCGTCACGATTGCTACTGCCATTGGATACGTGGTGCAGGTTGTGGGTTTAGGGCTTGCCGGGCAGATCGATAATTTAGGCATTACGCCGGTGCTCGTTATGCAAGCGCTGAGCTTGTTGATGGCCGGCATCATGATGTTGCGAATAGCGCCGATGCCCGTAACTCAGGCCCCGAGCCAAACAGTATCAGCATTGCGCGGCATTGCCGACGGGCTCCGTGCAACGTATCGAAGTCCGGTCATTTTTGATGCGCTGCTGATAAATTTTGTCTCGAGCATTTTCAACGCAGGTTCGTTTGTTACCGCATTCCCCTTTATTGTGAAAAGGGTATACGACGGAGACGCGTGGATGTTGGCATGGTTGATGGCGGTGTTCTTTGCCGCTGCAGCCCTCTCTAATATGCTATTGCTGCGTTACATGCCGCTTAAATTCCCGGGCAAATTATTCCTCATCATGCAGCTCACACGAATCTTAGTATTGCTGCTTATGTGGATCGAGCCGGCACTCTGGTTGCTTGTCGTAGCTACCATTGGCTGGGGTCTCAATATGGGCGTTACCACAACGCTGGCACGGACCATCGTGCAAGAGTCCGCCGAAGCGGAATACAGGGGCCGTGTGCTTTCTGTCTTCAGTGTAGGCATGGTCGGTAGTGCGCCTTTGGGTGCCATCATGCTGGGCTGGATCATAGAAAACTTCGGCGCCTTGAATGCGCTCGTTCCGGCTATGTTCGTGTCTCTGTTGTTGTTTCTGTATGGCATCTTTTTTTCCAAGGTATGGACATATCGCAGCGCAACCGTGGATTAACTCGCCTCGGCCGATTTGAAGGGGTAGGCTACGGCAGATGTGAATGACCCGTGCGAGTTTATGGACCGAACCCGTGATATCCGCAGAGAATACGCCTATGCCAAATTGAGCAAAGCGGATCTGGCCGAGCAACCCTTGGATCAATTCCAGCACTGGTTAGATCATGCGCTGGCGAACGCGATACCCGATGCTACGGCTATGGCGCTGGCCACAGCAGACGAGCAGGGCAAGCCTTCTGTGCGCATCGTGCTGCTCAAAGATTTTGATACACACGGTTTTGTATGGTTCAGCGACCGAGGTAGCGAGAAAGGGCGCGCCTTGGCGGCGAACCCGCATGCGGAACTGCTGTTCCACTGGCGCGAGCTGGACCGCCAGGTGCGCATTCGCGGACCGGTCAGCCAGGTTGCAGAGTCGGCAGCCGATGCCTATTTTCGTTCGCGGCCCCAAGCCAGCCAATGGGCGGCAGCGGCCTCACAGCAAAGCCAGCCGATCGAGTCGCGGGCTGCCCTTGAAGCGCGTTATGCGGCACTGGCGCAAGACAGCGAGCAACCACTGCCTCGACCACAATCCTGGGGCGGATTTTGTTTACAGCCCTTGGCGTATGAATTCTGGCAGGGTCGCGAGGGGCGATTGCATGATCGATTGCGGTTTCAACGAGCGTCGCTGCAGGACAACCAATGGAAGATTGAGCGCCTGCAGCCCTGAGACGCAGCCCGCGGTTCAGTCGGGCAGGCCCAATACCCGCTTGGCGATGATGTTTTTTTGCACCTCCATCGTCCCCCCAGCAATGGTCAACGATTTCTGTTTTAACCACGTGCGTGTTGCGGCCAACTCAGTGGCCGTGAAGTCGCCGGCCCAACCTACACCCTGAGTGCCCAGCGCATTGATGAGCAGTTCGTCACCCGCTTGGGTGATCAAGGCGTTTGACAGTTTTACGGCAGAGGAAGCAAAACCTGGCGCGTTAGCGGCAGTTTCCTCGATAACGCGTTGTTGAGTTAAACGCTGAGCTGCAAAGTCCATTTGGTGTCCGACGAGTGCTCGGCACAGAGCGGGTTGACCACTTAGATAAGGTTGCAGCTGCATAGGCAGAGTACTGTCACTGGTGCGCCCGCCCTGCGATCCCGAGGTATTAATTCCCGCATGCGTTGAGCGTTCAAACTGCAGCAACCGCTTACCTACGGTCCATCCGTTATTAACGCCGCCGATGACGTCGTCGGCCGACGCGAGCGCATTTTCAAACACTGTCTCGTTGAATGGCGATGCGCCGCTAAGAAGACGAATTGGGCTGACCTGTACGCCGATCTGACGCATATCAACGAGAATCAAACTGATGCCAAGATGCTGGGGTGCGTCGGGATCTGTGCGCGCAAGAATAAAAATATAGTCGCAGTCCATGGCGTCAGACGTCCACACTTTGCGTCCGTTGATCACATAGTGGTCGCCATTGAGTTCAGCTCGGCAAGACAGGCTGGCCAAGTCTGAACCGGCGCCGGGTTCTGAATAACCCATGGCCCAGCCGCCCTCACCACGTGCGATGCCAGGGAGCCAACGAGCCTTTTGCGCGTCGGTGCCCAATTCAAGGATAGTCGGGCCAATGTAGTTTACACCGCGTCCGGTTAGGGGCGTGCGTGCATTGATGCGTTTCAGCTCCTCGATCAGCACCGGGTAAAGTTCTCGGTCCAAACCAGCGCCACCATATTCCACCGGCCATGTTGGCACGGTAAAACCTCGTGCTGCCATGCGCTCCAGCCAGATGCGGCTGTCGCGATCCAGTTCGATACTGGAACTGCCCCAAGGCGTGGTATCGACGCTGGGCGCAGCACCGTCCCTCACCCCCTCGGGACAGTTCTGTGCTAGCCAGTTACGCAACTCGTCACGGAAATCGGCGGCTTGTTTTGAATCAGGCATGACTTAAGGCATCCAGGGTGAACTTAAACGACGGCCTAGAAGGAGTGTTATGGACATAACGTTGCCACTTTCTGGCCTATGAGGGCGAAGCAAAGTTGGGTCGAACAAGCGCTTGCGCGGCGGTCTATTTCGGCGGGGTTGGCCGCGGCGAGTTTGAATGGTGAGCCGATCATTGTCGAGCTCGAAGCTTTTACATCGTCCAGGCAGGGAGGATAGGCATACAATTCTGCGTGGCTGTTGATCAGTTCGTTGTATGCGGCTTGCACGCGAGCATGCTCGTGGTCGGCTCGATCATTGAGTTGTTCTGCCGCTTCGGCGCGGTTTGCCAAAGTGGTGAACAGCAGATCGGAACGATACCAGTACAACCGGAACAAGCCGTCATCTCGTTTAACCACGGCACCTTCTTTTATCTCACGTCCAAGTCTGTCTTGGCTTTGATACCAGATTTCCACGAATTCCCCGCACACCCTCTGGGCACCCTCGCCGAAACACTCAAGTGTTTGGATACGTTCACGCAAGCGGCTCTGTGGCGCGACTAGGGACGCGTGCTGTTGCATGTCCGCGCACGAGGCGGCTGTAAACATCAATAAGCCGAAGGCATGGCAACTCGCTGGTTGCTCTTCGTAGCTGGTGTTAAGCCACTGTTGAAGAAAACGCTCCGCGTCAGCCAGAGTCTGCTTTTCTGCATCACCACAGCCACCTGCCAAAAGGCAGGCGGCTAACATCAGCGAGCGGGTTAGGCTGTTATACGCGCTCAATGATAATCGCGGGCGCCATGCCACCGCCTGTGCACATGGTCACGAGCCCGGTATTGAGGTCTCGACGTTCCAGCTCGTCCAACACGGTGCCGATTAATATCGAACCGGTTGCCGCTATAGGGTGCCCCAATGCCATTGCGCCACCGTTAACGTTGACCTTTGCTGGGTCCAAGGCAAGGTCGCGTATGAACTTCGCAGCGACAACAGAGAACGCCTCGTTGATTTCGAACAGGTCGATATCGTCTGTGGTCATGCCCGCTCGCGCCAACGCTTTTTTTGCAGCGGGTACCGGCTCGTTCAGCATCAAGGTGGGGTCGCCGCCCACGGTTGCCATGGCCACAATGCGCGCGCGGGGTTTCCAGCCGGCTTTATCGGCGTAGGCCTTATTGCTCAAAATCAATGCAGCGGCGCCGTCGACTACACCAGAGCTGTTGCCTGCGTGGTGCACATGATTGATCGCGAGCTCTGGGTAACGCCGAGCCACAAGCTGCGCGAAGGTTTCACCACCGTCGTCGACCGGGGCCTGCATAAATTGCGAAAACACGGTTGGCAGACTCGCCAGCGTCTCAAGGGTAGTGCCTGGGCGCGGAAACTCTTCGCGGTCGAGTGCGGTGGTGCCATCATCGTTGGTTACCGCGATCAAGCTGCGATCGAAATGCCCGTTAGCCATGGCGTGCTGAGCGCGGTTTTGGCTTTCCACCGCCAGTGCATCGAGTTCTTCGCGGCTGAAGCCTTCGAGCGTGGCGATAATGTCAGCGCATACGCCTTGATGCGGCTGTGGGTGTAAATCGCGCAGGTGCAGATTACCGCCGTCCACGGTGCGGTTGTTGTTTTCAGGCATCAACGTGGCGGTATAAGACATCATTTCCACGCCGCCAGCGACACAAAGGTCATCCATGCCACTCATGATGTTGGCGGCCGCGAGATTTACCGAGGTAATGCCCGACCCGCAAAAACGGTCCAGTGTTACCGCAGAGGCCGAGGTATCCCAGCCAGCATCCAAGGCGGCCATCCGGCCTATGCAGGAACCTTGCTTGCCCACCTGAGAACTGCAGCCCACCACGACGTCATCGATTTCGGCGGTGTTAAGGCCGTTACGTTGCTCGATTCCCTCAAACACTTTAGCCAGCAACCGACTGGGGTGAAATTCCGACAGCGAACCCTTGCCGAGTTTGCCAATGCCTCGGGGTGTTCGTGCGGCGTCAATAATGTATGCATCTGTCATAACAACTCCTTTTAATTGTCGGTCTTTGATAGCCGTTACCGGCCTTTGAATTCGGCGTCGCGTTTTTCCATAAATGAGGCCATGCCTTCGGCGAAATCTTTCGATTGAAACAGCGGTAACAGCTGCAAAAACACGTGGTGCACGTGGTCATTGAACGTTTCGTTCATGCCCATGCGCATCATGCGCTTTGACGCCTGAACCGCCAAGGGTGCGCGCCCGGCGATCTGCTGCGCCATAGTTGAGGCGCGTTCGCCAACCTCGTTATTGTTCACCACGTGCGAAACCAGCCCCATTTCCTCGCACTCTGCGGCGCTTAAAGTTTTGCCGGTAAAGATAATTTCGCTGGCGCGCGACCAACCAATCAGGCGTGGCAAGATCCAGGTGCCGCCAGATTCCGGAACAACGCCTCGGGCGGTGAAGGCTGCGGCGAGTTTTGCGTTGTCTGCCATAATGCGAATATCGCAGCCCAAAGCCAGATCCATGCCGTAACCCGCCGCCGAACCATTGAGGGCGGCGATTGTTGGCGTGTCGAGATTGTGAAGCACCGTTGGGGGTGTGTTCTTCAGGTCCAACGTTGTTGGTGTCGAGCGCTCGGATGAGAGATTGTCGGTTATGTCGCTGCCGCGCAGGTCGAGACCGGCGCAGAAGAATTTGCCGCTGCCGGTAATGATGATGGCGCGTACGTCTGTATCGGAATCCGCCTCCAACAAGAGTTCGCTAAATCGCTTTAGCATACTGCCTGAGATCGTATTTTGCTGATCCGGCCTGTTAAAGGTAATGGTCGCGACGTGGTCCTCCACCGCATAAAGCATTTGGTTATCGGTCATGGTTCCCCCAGTTTCATTTGATTCGATACGCATTTAATAGTGTGGCGTGCTTCGGTAATTTTTTCCAAGTGGCAGTACTGCACGATAATATAACGGTCTGCCGGGTGTCAGCCGGATAGGCGGCTAGGCGCCGCGCTCGGGCATTTTTTCCTCACTTATGGCGTAACCGGCCTCGGTCGGGATACACAAATATTGGCCATCTTCGCGTTGCTCTGTCCAGGGTAAAACGGGAACTATGCTGGAAGCTCTGGCGTTATCCAAAGCCTCTCCTACGCTGCTCGCGGTGGCTAGCTTTTCCAGATTCCGCAGGGTTGGGAATATTACTGTCCGCTGCCCTGATTTGGCTTGTGCCACGGCAGTGCCTGGTGCTATCCAGATCGAGTCGACTGATTCGTAGCCATCATGCAATGCAACATGATCTGCAGGCGCGATAGCGAGGTAAAAGTGCGTATCGAACCGTTTGGGCATCATAGGTGGCGTGATCCAATGGGCAAAATGGATAAGTTGATCGCAGGCCAGTTGCAGTTGCTGTTGTCGCAGGAAGTCGATCAGGCTCACTTCGCCGCTGTTCATGGGCTCCCGAAATTCCTGCAATTTGGCCAAGCGTTCGCCGCTAATTATGTCAGCCGAGCCGTGCTCGCGAGCCAACAGAATACCGCATTCTTCGAATGCCTCGCGGATCGCGCTGACCTGCGCTGCGCGCATGTCGGCATCGTCGTGTTGACCACTCAGGAACGGAATCAACGCATCGTCGAAGTCCTGAGGATCGGCTTTGCCGCCGGGGAATACCAGTGCGCCCGAAGCAAAATCGATTTGATGATGGCGTACCACCATGAATACTTCCATGCCGGCGCTGCCTTCGCGCAACAGTAAAATGGTTGCCGCGGGTTTCGGGTCCGGTGGGGTGGTTTTTTCGCTCATAGTTGGAGTCCTAACGGATGGGTGGTGTGTCAAGGAGCCGCTTAGCGCCCTGCTACATGTTGAATAAACGTGTCGAGAGTTTTCAGCTTTGTCGACGTGGATCCCAGCGTGAAGTCAGGCACGATCAGTTCATCGACCCCGGCTTCGGCATAGGCATGAATGATATCCCGTACTGCATCCGGCGTGCCGATGATGGAGGGCCGCTGAGCGGCGTTGGCGCGTGCCTGCTCCAATATTTTGTCGTCCTCGCTCATAAACAGTAGCGCTACCGCAGAGCGTTGGATGGACTTAGGGTCACGACCCAGATCGGCACAGTGTTGGTCGAGAATGCGCATTTTATGCTGTAGCGTGTCTACTGTACCCCAAACGTTCCATTCGTCCGCATGTTCTGCAGTGATACGCAGCGTTACCCTTTCGCCGCCGCCACCGATCATCAGCGGCAGCTTTTGGTGCAGCGGCTTTGGTTCTAATGTGGCGTTGTCGAGCTGATAGTACTTGCCGTTGTAGTTGCTTTGGCGCTTTGTCAGCAGCGCCTTAATAACGTGACAGGCCTCGTCGAGTTTTTCCAGACGCTCACCGACGCTGCCGAATTCTATACCGTAGTGTTGGTGTTCATTTTCCTGCCAGCCGCTTCCAAGGCCTAAAACCACCCGCCCTTGGGTAATGTGGTCGAGGGTCACTGCCATTTTCGCCAGAACCGCGGGGTGTCGATAGGTATTGCCGGTGACCAGTGTGCCGATACGCAAGCGCGGAACCTCAGCACCGATTGCCGCTAGCGTGATCCAGGCTTCTGGCCACGGCACATGGGTATCCGGGGCGTTGGGCATAAAATGATCGGCGTACCAAAAGCCGTCCCAACCGGTTTGTTCAACATGCATTGCAAGCTGTCTGACGTCGGCATAGGTCTGGCTCGGATTAGGCCAAAAGCTAAATCGCATACGGTCTCCTGTTTCCCCTCGCAAGCATGCGTAACTATTCGCGCAATCGGTTGATGTTCGCTTATGTACCAGCCTATGGCAAACTGCGCCGGTAAGAGTATTCGCTGAAACCCCCGTCGCCTTAATGTTATGCCGCTACTAGTAACAACCATTGTCATTGTTCTGGTGTTCGTTTATTTGCAGATGAACCGTCGAGCGCGGCTGCGCTGGGTGCGTGAGATCGACTTGCCCGGTCTGTGGCATGAACAAGATTCTGGCTCGTCGCGAATACCGCGCGAACTGCGGTTATTGGGAGGCATTGCTACGGGCGACTATCGGTTGCTCGAAGGCGAGCGTGAGCGACGCGGCCAGTGGCGGTTTCAGGGTGATCAATTGCTTTTAACGCCTGAACAGGGCGAGGTCGAAGTGTTTGTTCTACGCCTGTTCAAGCCGGGACAAATCAGTTTGCAGGCGGCCGGGGGCGAGGCTCGACTGTTCCACAAACAAGCCGATAACGTCGTTAGCATGCAGCGGCCTCCCCGAGACTAGTAAGGCAATGGTTTGAGCAAACGCAACCAGCAATCCAACGAGTCGGTTTTTCTTGAACTAGCTCAACGCGGGCTGTCGCTGCTGCCCATTTCCCGGCAAGTTGATTGGGCAGAGTCCTCGGCAGCCGTTTGGCTGTCTGAGCGCTGGCACGGTCAGTTGCATGGCGTAACGCGGGTAGCCGGTGCTCGGCTGGAGGATTTGTTACATATAGACCAACAAAAACAGCGCTTGGTGGCCAACACGCGCCAGTTCATTGCAGGTTATCCGGCCAACAACGCGTTGCTCTGGGGCACTCGTGGCACGGGCAAATCCTCTCTTATTGCCGCCTTAGTACAGGAGTTTTTCGGACAGGGACTGCGTGTAGTAGAAATTGGCAAAGACGCGTTGGCTGATCTGAACAAAGTGGTGCGGCAACTTGCGGACCAACCCTATAAGTTCATCGTGTTTTGCGATGACCTTTCTTTCGAAGCCAATGACCCGTCCTACAAAGTGCTTAAAAGCGCCTTAGAGGGTTCGGTGTTTGCAGCGGCGACCAATGTGGTGATTTACGCTACCTCGAACCGTCGCCATTTGCTGCCAGAGCAGATGAGCGACAATCAGCAAGCGCGCATGGTTGATGCTGAACTGCATCAGTCTGAGGCTACTGAAGAGAAAGTTTCATTATCGGATCGATTCGGTCTGTGGCTGTCGTTTTACCCCTTCAAACAGGAGGCCTACTTGGACATGGTCGCTCATTGGGTTGCATCCCTTGCCGCCGAATTTGATGCCCGGGATCAGCCGTGGGCGCTGGAACTCGAGAAATATCGGGGCCCGGCTTTGCGCTGGGCGTTGGCTCGAGGGGTGCGCAGCGGGCGCACGGCGGAGCACTTTGCTCGCCACTGGGTGGGTCAGCAATTGTTGCAGGGTCGCGGCAATCTAAACCTCTAAACTGGACATTTCGTTCATGGTCATAGGAATTACTCGGACGATGCACTGGCGTCATAGTCTTCAGTTAGCGGCGTTGCTTTTGTTGTCGATGCTTGGCAGCGTTCGCGCAGATACCCTTTCGTTGCACAATGGTGACCGTTTGAGCGGGACTTTGATTTCGATTGCTGATCAAAAGGTTGCTTTTGAAACGGTCTACGCGGGGCTACTGTCGGTAGAGCAGCGGTTGGTGGAATATGTCGAAACCAATCGAGCCTATAATCTGCGCGGTGCTGCCTTTGAGCGCCAAGGTCAGCTGATGGTACTCGATGGGCAACAGGGCGTTGGGCAGCCTGACGAGTTTTCTCCGTTGGATATCGCCTCGATTGAGTCGGCCGATCGCGTACAACGGGTGGTGGCGATGCTACCTCTGGATTGGGTATCTCGGGTGGATTTATCTGCGGTTTTTTCCTCTGGTAACTCTGCAACCGAGAGTTTTAACACGCTCGCAGAATCGCGTTTGAAACGCGCCAATTCGGAGCACTTAGCGACATTGCTGCGTAATACCGAAAAAGCAGAAGGCACCACCAGTAAGGATCAAGTAGACCTGTCCTACGGCTTTAAGCGGTTTATCTCTCCAAAATGGTATGGCTCGGCGAACGGCAATTATTTCCGTGACGAGTTAAAAGACATAGACCAGCGGCTGTCCATTGGTGCAGGTCTGGGGTTTCAATTAGCCAATAGCCGGCGTGGCGTATTGTCCACCGAGGTCGGGGTAAGTGCGGTACAGGAGCGTCTTAACGGTGTCGACCGCACTAACCCGGCCGCTCGTTGGGCCATCGATTTTCAGCGTTATTTTTTTGATCGGCGGGTAGAAGTGTTTCATCGACAGACGCTTTTGGCGATCGCCTCTGAGGGTCGCGGGCAGGTGCTGACGTCGAGCACTGGTTTTCGTTTTGCGCTTAGCGCGCGGGTAGATGCCGCTTTGCGCACGGATTTAAATTATGAGACCAACCCTCCTCAGGGCAGTAAAAAGACCGACACCACCTACACCTTAGGAGTGGGGTTAAAGTTTTGATTGTCAGTCGTCACTGCATCTTACAGTCGCGGGTGCGGCGGGTTGCTGGGCTTGACTGTACGCATAGCCGTTCATAGAATGCGCGGCTTCTCGGTCGTCCGGCGCAGAACGAAAACAGCGGTGGACGCTCGAGGAATCTGCGTCCCCTTCGTCTAGAGGCCTAGGACTCCGGGTTTTCATCCCGGCAACAGGGGTTCGAAACCCCTAGGGGACGCCACAATTGCATCAGAGCCCTCGCGGTAAACGCCGTGGGGGCTTTTTTTTGCCCAGTCGATCGACTCCTAGCCGTTTGGGGTCGAAGAGGTTCGCCGCGCCAACGCACGCACAATTCGAGCATGAAGTTGTGCGTCGAGTGGATAGAACAGAATAACCAAAACTGAAATTGCGCTGGCCGCTGCGGGAATCAAAAATGCCGATGCGCGAATACCTTGCAATGTTGCAGCGGACTGTTCTACGCCGGCGCTATATCCAATCCCGCTCAGCAGCAAGCCAATCATGCCGACTCCGAGGCCGGAGCCTGCCTTACTGATCAATTGGCTCAGCCCGAAAACGATGCCATCGTCACGCGCGCCGCTGTGCCACTGACCGTATTCCACGGTATCCGGCAACATGGACCAGAACATGACCGCCACTGCACCACCGATGAGCCCGTTGCAGAAGGCCAGCACAGATAATGTAGCGACAGCTTTTACATCGAACAGGAAAAGCGCCAGATTTAATAGCGAGGCGCCGCTGGCGCCAATCACCCACACCCATCTTTTAGAGAGATGCCTTGCTACCACGGTCCATATTGGAATACCGATCCCTGCGCCTAAAATCCCGATAGACAGGATGTTGGAAACGCTCGCTGGATGCCCTGCGTAGTACTCTATGTAGTAGACGATAGACTTACCTCCCATGGCCGAGCCGATCACCCCGACAACCGAGGCAACGCATAGAATCCAAAACGCGCGGTTGTGGCGCAGAAAAGACAGGGTTTGCCGGGTCGATACGGTTTTACTGCCAGCTAGGCTGACTTCTTGCGAAGTGGTGAGAAAGATGATCACCATCATCAGCGAAGACAGCAGCCCATAGAGGACGGCAACGTACACAAAGCCCTGACGCATGTCGCCGCTGCCGAAATAGCGTGCCAGTTCAAGCATGGTCGCAGCAGTGACAATGCCGCCGCTCATGGCCGCTATCATTCTGACACCAGCCATGGTGCCCCGTTCCTGACTGTTGTGGGTCAGTGCCGCGGCCAGGGAAGAGTAGGGCACAGAAGCTACGGTATAGGCTGTTCTGAATATCAGGTGCGTTACCAGACAAGCGATTACCACGTGCTCAGGGAACCAGATGGGCGCGGCAAACATGCCAACAAAACTGAGCCCCATAAACGGGGCGCCAAACAAAATATAGGGTCGGAATTTCCCGAAGCGAGAGCGTGTTCGAGTGACGATCCACCCCATCAGCGGGTCAGAGATTCCATCCCAGACCACCGGCAACATAATGATCAGCCCAGCGACTGCCGGATCGATATTCAGAATATCGGTGTAGTAATAGAGCAGGTATAAGTTCAGCCCTGCGAAATACAGATTGAAGCCAAAATCACCTGAGCCGTAACCAACAGTAGTGACCCAGCTCACTCGTCTAGTGCCATGCTCAGCTGGGTTTGCCTGCAGAGCACGGTCTAGGGGTTTGGTTTCACTCACTGATACTTGGCGACACGAATAAACATCGCATGCAGCATAAGGTGATTGAATCTAAATTTCCCAAGAATCGTGCAACTGCCTTGCAATGATAAGAGCTTGATAAAAGCCCCGCATCGGTTGCTCCATATAGCGGGATTAGTTCAGCGCGCCAATTTCCTAGCTATCCTGAACTACTGTAAAGTAACGAAGCTAACGGAGCACAGGCAACTTGGAAGATATGTCGGAAACCAGTGATTTGATTGCTGACGAGACGGTAGCCTCGCAAACCGTTCGCTTCCACTTTTATGGGCAAGGAGGCGAGTTTTTCCGAATTTGGATCGTTAATCTGGTCCTATCAATACTAACTTTAGGCGTCTATTCGGCCTGGGCTAAAGTTCGAACGAAACGCTACTTCTATGGCAGCACTGAACTTGCTGGCGATCGTTTTGATTATCTGGCCAGTCCGATAGCGATTCTCAAGGGTCGGCTGATAGCAGTCAGCTTTCTCGGCATTTATACCTTGTTGAGCTACTTCGCTCCTTCTGCGTCTTTTCTGCTCTTTTTGTTGTTGATGTTGGTGATGCCGTTTGTCGTAATGCGAGCGATTCGCTTTAACGCGATGATGAGCAGTTGGCGGGGCGTCCGCTTCGGTTTTCATGGTGACATGCTCGATGCCTATAAGACGGTGTTGTTTTGGCCCTTGTTCGGCGTTCTGACTCTTGGTCTCGGCATGCCTTACGCCTGGTACAAGCAGAATCAGTATCTCTTCAATCACTATGCCTACGGGCAAACCGCAGCTACAACCTCAGCGAAACCTGCCGATTTTTATGCTGTGTTCCTCGCTGTCTTTTTGATTGGAACGCTCGGCGGAGTGGCTTTATTTGTGCTCGCCCTCATTCTCGGCGAATCTGTATTGGCCCTTGTTGTCGTTGGAGCGAGCTATCTGGTCTTTTATGTGTTAATTTACTCCGCATACCGAAGCGTTTACTTCGTTGCCGTTTACAACAACATAGCAATTAAGGGTAATCGCCTGCAAACCGACGTCACGGTCGCCGGGCTATTTGCAATTATGTTGCCCAATGCTGTCTTCACCGTGCTCACCCTAGGACTTTACTACCCTTGGGCCGCCGTCAGACTGGCGCGCTACCTACAGTCTCACCTGTGGGTAGAGGCGGTAGACCTCGATAACTTTATCGCGGCAGAATTAGATCAACAAAACGCGTTGGGTGATGAGATTGGCGAAGCCTTTGATCTTGGCATTGGCATATAGCTAGGGCGCGATGTTACTCGAGGGGACCTATTTTGATGGCGTCAATAGTTCGGGCTGGCCCGCGCAAGTAACGCTGGATGCGTCCTCGATAAAAGTAGCGTGGTCTGGCGGCCAGCGCATCATAAGCTTAGCAGATGTGGATGTTGAACCTGCCCTAGGCTCGGTGCCCCGCAAAGTGCACTGGGGTGCTACCGACTACCTGATCAGCGACGATCAGGTGAATTTGGAGTCGCTTGCAACTCATTGCCGCGCGGGTGGTGTGGCTTATTATATCGCCCGTTTGGAGTCGAGCTTCAGCGGCGTAGGTATGGCTCTGGCGATCACTTTGAGCGTGCTGGTAGTGCTGGCGGTCTACGGCGTTCCCCGTTTAAGCGCATCGATTGCTCACCAATTGCCATTAGCGGTAAGCGCGCAACTCGCTGAGACGACGTTGGCGAATCTTGCCACGCTGCTAAGGGAATCTGAACTTCCCGCGACGCGCAAGCAGCAGTTGCGA
>Ga0160422_10001198_pt1 | contig 16243 bp, 16 predicted proteins | sample Fk160mmetaG_FD_108192 | JGI IMG/M metagenome (GOLD analysis project Ga0160422, IMG submission 108192) | Marine microbial communities from the Central Pacific Ocean - Fk160115 60m metaG | ecosystem: Environmental > Aquatic > Marine > Oceanic > Photic zone | place: The Central Pacific Ocean... | reverse complement strand
TTGTCATTCATGACATTTTGTCTCTGGAGTGAGTATGAAGCCGTGCGTGCTAGTTGTCGACGATGAAGAAGCCAACCGTTTGACCCTTGAGCGAATCCTTGTGCGGGAAGAGCTCACCGTGATTCACGCCCCTGATGGTCGCGCAGCACTGGCTCAAATCCGCGAACATCGACCCGACCTTGTGCTGACTGACCTGATGATGCCGGGTCTCGACGGCATGGGACTGCTGAAGGCCGCCCGGGAGCTCGATGGCGACCTCGAAGTGATCATGATGACCGCCTATGGCACAGTGGAGACAGCCGTCGAAGCGATGAAGCTTGGGGCGAGTGATTTCATCACGAAGCCACTTCGACGCTCTGAGATTGTCCGGGCGACCCACAAGTCGATTGAACGGCGCCGCTTGATCCATGAAAATCGGTCACTGCGGGATCAACTCAAGCCAGCCAGCACTCTAATTGGGCACGATCCCGCGATGGTGTCGCTGCTTGAGGAGGCCCGTCAGGTGGCCGACTCTCACGCCACCATCTTGATTACGGGCGAAAGCGGAACCGGGAAGGGTGTTCTCGCTCGTTGGCTTCACCGCCATTCCCCGCGGTCGACGCAAGACCTCGTCGAGATCAACTGCTCTGCGCTTCCGGACAACCTGTTGGAGAGCGAACTGTTTGGGTACGAAGCGGGCGCATTCACCGATGCAAAAGGACGGAAGCAAGGTCGCTTCGACTTGGCCGATCGGGGCACACTGTTCTTAGATGAGATCACAGAGTTGCCCATTGGGGTGCAATCCAAACTGCTTCGCGTGCTTCAAGATGGAACCTACGAACGGTTGGGCGGAACCCAGACGCTCAAAGCCGATGCTCGACTGATCGCGGCCACCAACCGCGATCCCGCGGATGCTGTGGCCAGCGGTATGCTGCGCGAAGACCTGTACTACCGGCTGAATGTCATCCAACTGCGCATCCCCCCGCTGCGCGAACATCGGCAGGACATTCCTTTGTTGGCCCGTCACTTTGTCGACCGATTTGCCGTTCGCCACAATCGTGCCGTCGCGACGCTCAGCGAGAAAGCGATCGCCGCCCTTGAAGCCTTCCACTGGCCGGGCAATGTGCGGCAGCTCGAAAACACCATCGAACGCGCGGTCGTGCTGTGCAAGTCGGAGGCGGTTGACCTCACCGATCTGCCACCCGAAGTGGCCAAGTCATCGGCGGCTCCCGATCGGCTGAGCTTTGCCGTGGGCACACCCCTGAAAGCCATGGAGCGGCGCATGATCCAAGCCACAATTCAGAAGTGCAATGGCGACCGGCAAAAGACCGCGGCGCTGCTGGGCACCACCGTCCGAACGCTGTATCGACGGGAAGCCGAGTGGCGCTCAGAGGGCTGAGTCACTCCTCGTGCTGCGGAGGAATGGAATTCCGTCGGACCAACGTTACCCCCACCACCATCAGTACGATCATCACATACTGGGCGAAGGTGAGCCCTGCCCAGCGAATGTCGGCCCCCTCCAAGTCGGTGTTTCGGAGGAAGTCCATGAAGAAGCGGATGGGTGCATAGGTCGCGCAGAACAACCCCAAAAAGAAGCCGGGCCGGACAGGCTTGTTGCGCCATGCGTAGAACAACGCCGCAATTCCAGCCGTCCAGATGGCTTCATAGAGCCCGAGGTCGTGTCGGGAACCGCCGGGAAACTGCACCGCGAGGAAAAAGTCCGACGCGCGGCCAATGTGGTCATGAGCCGTGAAGCATCCGAGGCGGCCAAAGACCCACGCAAAGGGGAAGCCGTACATGATCGTATCGGCGTGCACCCAGTAGTCCCGCTTGCGAACGAAGCGGAAGAACACAACACTGCCCAGCACTGCACCGATAAATCCACCGGTCGACGAGAAGCCAGCCCACACACGGAGCAGCGCCATGACGCCATCTGTTTCCAGCTGGTGCGGGTTGTAGGCCACCACATGAACGACATGGCCAATCACAAATCCCATGGCCACGGTGACCACCGATCCATCCACGATGTCCCGAACATCGAGGCCGAGCCGAATGGCACGCGCCCGGGTGATCTCAAGGCCCACGATAAAGCCAAACAAAACGAGTGCGGTCCAAGAGTCCAAGACAATGGGACCCCACTCAAATATCGGTATCTGGAAATACGGGATCAACGCTTTCATGCGATGGCCTAACAAGCCTTGGGCCGCATGTTAGGTTTTTGATGCGGAGGAGCCATGGCCATCATCACTGTTGACGCTCTACTGACTGGAATCCGACGAGACGACGTCTTTGACTGGCTCGGGGATCCCGCGAACCATGACATCTTGGTTCGAGGGGCGTTCGACGACGTGAGTGGCAGCGGGGGCACCTACGAGTTTCGCCTCAGTACCCCGGGCCGCACCCGAACCATGGGCTACATCTTCGAGAGTAAAGATGACTCTCACGGAGGCCGGAGGATCATCGTGAAGACCACGGGCAAACGAACCGACGGTCAAATCAACTACAGCTTGCGGACCATGAAGCCGTCCACCAACACCATGGTGACCATTCGGATGGACTACAAGCCCGGCGGGACACTGGGTGAGTTGATCAACTCATCCGGTCTCGCAAAGGTCCTCGAATCCGGCATACGCACCATTCTTTCCAATATGGAAGATGCGGTACCGCGCGAGTCGTAGCCGCCTACAGAAGCCCCGTGGTCGCTAAAAACAGTGCGAGTCCCAATGGATAAATCAGGCCGCTGTTGGACATGTTTGATGCCGCGAGGTTGTCGAGCAGTTCCTGCATCTGCTCTGCAGGTCCGCTGGCCTCGCTACCGACGCGGTCGGTGGAAAAGGCGGTAAAAAAGGTCACCGCCTCTGGAAGGCTGGTCACCACTCCGAGGATCCACCCGGCCGCAATGGCTGGAACCCCCATCTGCATCACGACATCACGCGTCGCCGAGCCGAGAATGTTTCCCGCAACAATGATGAACCCCAGCGAGCCCACGATGAGCGTCAACCCAAGCGCAGCGCTGGCATCACCCCCGCTGGCCAGTCCATCGGGCGCATCTCCGTCGTTTTTGTCCAGCATGAGGTAGGCGACAAACAGGACCAACAAACAGGGAATCACCGCCACGTGGGTGTCGAGGCCCAGCTGCATGAGCAGGAGCGGGGCTGCGATTCCGATGGCCGCAAACGCCAACTCCTTGGCGTAACGGCGACAAAAGACATCACCGGTCCGTCGATAGGCAATCACAACCGTCGTCGCGAGACCGACATTGATCAGGTTGCTGGATGCGATGTTCCACAGACCCGCCTCCCACACACCCGACAACCCTGCAGCCACCAAGGTCACCAACTCGGGCACAGAGGTTGCGTACCCCGTGGCCTTCCCTCGAGCCTTGAGCGACCACCCCAAGGCCGCGGATAGGCGGTCGATTCCGGGCACCAACCCGTATTTCACAAGGGCGATGACAGCGACTGCAGAGACCAGCATGATGACGAGCGGCATGAGTCCCCCCCTATTGGCATCCGATCATTGGGGCGACCCACAATCCCCATGGCATGCTGGATTCAGACTGGAACGCGGTGAATTTTCATTAGCGTCAGTCCCTCGGGGGGGGCCGCTTTGGGAGTGCCTCGCGACGCCCCCGTCTCGAGCAAGTGGATGGCCCGTTCCGCCTCGTACTCACCCAGCCCCGTCAACACGCACACCGCCACCAGCTTGCGCACCATGTGCCGCAGAAATCCATCGCCCTGAATGTCGAACACCACCACTCCATCGTGCTCGCTGACATCGAAATGCGTGAGCGTCTTTACGCTGTTCGGGGCCGAGCACTTGTACCGATACGCATTGAAGTCATGGGTGCCCAAAAACCGACCCGCGAGGTTGCGGATCATCCCCACATCCAAGGGTCGGCTGAGGAGCCATGCTCGAGAATCGGCCCTACCGTCCATTCGAACCCGGTAGCGATACCACTTGCCCGCACTGACATTGCGGGCATGGGTGTGAAATCCCGTGGCCTCTGCCCGCACCGCCACCAATCCATCGTCGCGTTCCTCAGCCACTTGCGCCTCGAAGGCCTCTCGGTCCATGGGCGGCAGAAACCAGCACGTGGCCATGTTGTGCTCCGCCCAAACACCCCGGTCCGTTCGGGCCGTAAAACTCAGCGCCCGCGCGCGCTGCCCAGCTGCATCCTCGAGGCGTTGGCGCAAGGCATCGGCGACGGTTGGCAGCCCCGGTTGGGGCGCCACGCCGAAAAAGCGACTTCCGTCGTACCCCATGTGAATCAGATACTGGTGCCTGTCGAGTCGAGCCATGCTTCGATGTTACGCCACGATATGGCAGCCGTCGATGATGTTCGAAAATGGGTCGACCGTATTGTGGTTGGGCTTGACCTATGCCCGTTCGCGCAGGACCCCCTCGTGCACGGTCGTGTGCGGTTTGAAGAGTCGAGAGCCACCTCACTCGAAGGGATCATGATCGAGTTGGTGGAAGAGATGGCCCTGCTGTCCGATCCCGATGCTGAGGCCGACACGACGCTCCTCATCGTCCCCACCCTGCTCGGAGACTTCGACACCTTCCTTGATGCGATTGCCCTCGCCGAGGAAGTGATCGAGCAGACCGGAAATACGGGCATCTTTCAGTTGGCCCACTTCCATCCCAACTACCGTTTTGAAGGCACCGAAAGCGATGACCCGGGGAACCGAACGAACCAATCCCCCCATCCAATTCTTCACATTCTTCGTTGGAGCGATGTCCGTCGGGCCATGCATGACAACCCCGGCGTTGGACTCATTCCAGAGCGCAACCTCGCGCTGCTCCGGGGCCTACCAACCCTGCCGAGCCTCGAAGGCCCACTAGGCACCGACTTTCGTCGGGCGATTCGCACCGACAAGTTCTGGGATCGCCACACCCAGCGAATCTTCGAAGCGCATGGAGAAGCCATCGAGGACTGCGTGCTGCAAAATCGAGAAGAAGTGATCGGTCTGATGGAGTTCATCGAGAAGCACCAAATTCGGAGCTACCTCGAGATTGGTGTGTGGACCGGCCGATTGACCGGCCTGCTGCACCGCGAGTTCAGCTTCAATCGCATCGCAGCGGCGGACGAAGGGTACGCCGAAACCAAGGGACTCACCATCAACCTGCCTGCGGACGTTGAGTTTTTCCGTGGCGACTCCGCGAGCGCAGATTTTGAGGCTTGGCGAGAGAAACTGGGCCATATTGATCTCGTGTTCATCGACGGCAATCACACCTACCCGGGCGTCTGCAGGGACTTCGCCATCAACCGGAGGTACCCCCATCGATTCCTCGCGTTTCACGACATCACGGGCTCAAACCGATGGACATCGGGAGTAAAGAAGTTCTGGGACGGGCTCGACGAAGGCCACAAGTGGGAAATCATTCGCCCCCACGCTGAACTGGGACTCGAACATTCGACCATGGGAATCGGCATTTGGTCTGGTACGGTGGAGGCAGAGGACGCACCATGAACGTCACCCTGATTGATCCGCTGAAGGACTATCGAGCGCACTGCGTATCCGAGACGCTCGGCCTGATGTACATCGCGGCAGCGCTGAGAGAGGCGGGTCACGGCGTGCGCATTGTGGCCACTGGCCTCCGGCCCACGGCCGACCTGAGCTACGACGACATCATCGATGCTGACTTGGTCGGCATCACTGCGACCTCGGCCTTGTTCGGCAACGCAGTGAGCACCTTGGAGACCATCCGCCAGTGGCGCCCTGACTTGCCTGTGGTGCTCGGGGGCGCTCACGCCACGGTGAGCACCGAGCATGCGCTTCGCGCCGGATTCGACTGCGCCGTGCTTGGCGAGGCCGAGCGAACGATTGTTGAGTTGGCCGAAAATGTGGACCGCGGCCAGCTTCGAGAGACCCGAGGGATCGCGTTCCTCGATGACACCGACACCGTGCATCGCACCGCTGAACAACCGCTCGTCGAGGACCTCGACGACCTGCCCTTTCCCGCTCGGGACCTCTACGACTACGACGCCTTCCGGGCTGCCGGTGGATGGGAATTTGGCATGCTGTCGAGCCGTGGCTGCCCCTTTCGCTGCACGTTCTGCCAGCCGACCCTGAACATGATCTTCGGCCGAATGCGCAAGCGCGGCCCCATGAACGTGGCGCAAGAGATGGCTCAGCTGCAAGAGACCTACAACCCGCCCATCCTGTACTTCAAGGACGACACCTTGTCGGCCAACGGGTTGAAGTGGTTCGCCGAGTTTCAGCAGGCACTCGATGGTCTCGGCGTGAGTCAGCAGTGGAAGTGCAACACCCGCGTCGACAAGGTGGGGCCAAGGATCCTGGACGCCATGGCGGAAGCGGGCTGCCAGGAAGTGGTGTTCGGCGTCGAGAGCGGCAGCCAGCGGATCTTGGACTTCTACCAGAAAGACATCCAAGTCGAGGACACGATTCGGGCCTTCGCCTTGTGCAAGGAGCGCGGTATCCGGGCCGGCGCCAATGTGATTTTAGGGGCGCCCATGGAGACCCCCGAAGAACTGGAGCAGACCTACCAGCTGCTGGAGAAAATCGAGCCGGACCACTTCTGGGTGTTCTTCGCCACTGCGCTGCCCGGCAAGGCACTCACCAAGTATGTCGTCGAACACAATCTGCTCAAACGCAACCTCGGGTACCACTACTACGACACCGCGATGAACGGCGTCTACGGATCGGCCAACATTGCGCTCGAGGCCATCACGTTTGAGCAGATGGTGACCATGCGAAACCGGATCCTCAAGCTGCAGCCCGGTTCCAACCAAGAAGAAATCGCGTTGCACCACAGCATTCCGCAGCACGCACCCAGTCGGTCTCCTCGCGGGTAGAAACTTCATTAGTTTCTTGCAACTGCCCGCCGTCGAGGGCTTACACTTCAGTCCATCGAGGAGTGTTTCTATGCGTTGTTGTGTACTTGCTTTGGTGTTGTGGGGCTGCCCGAGCGCACCCCGAGCTGTGATTGATAAGCCAGACGATTGGAACACAAACACCGATGACACCGGTTCCAACTCGGCCGACGCCGATGCCGATGCCGATGCCGATGCCGATGCAGATGCAGATGCAGATGCAGATGCAGATGCAGACTCGGATGCCGATGCGGACGCGGATGCGGACGCGGATGCAGACTCGGACGCCGATGCGGATGCGGACGTAGATGTGGGGTCGCCGTGGGAAGGCGAGTATCCTGGCACCGTAGCGGTAGACGGATTTGCGTTCTACTGCGAAGGTGCTGTCACGATCACAGTCGATGAGGACGGCGACTTCTCTGGCGATGGAACATGCAGTCCAGAGTTCGGCGGAGAGTTCGCGTCCGTAGACGTTCAGTTCACCGGCTCCTTTTCAGACGATGGCGACGCATCCGGCGAAGTCTTCATGAGTTCGGGCCTCGGCGACGGTTCTTACGACCTCAGCGGATCCATCGACGGCTCTGGCATCGAGTTTGAGTGGTATGTCGAAGCCTTGCGCTTCGAGGGCTTCTTTACCACCGATTAATCAAGCGGATATTCGACCTCCACAGTGAAGCTCCGGGGCGTGAACGTGGGGCAGTCAATCATGGCATCCGTCTCGCAGTTTAGACGGGTGACCTCCATGTGGACCTCTGCGGTTTCGCCCATGGCGGTCGCATCATTCCCCGTCAGGGTGAAGAAGGCCTCGAGCGTGCCGCCCCCTTCGACACCGTAGAACGGCAACTCTTCCGGAACGATGTCGAGCCACGCAGCGTCGGTTCGCAACCGAATCGTCGGGTACTGGTAGTCGGCCTCTTCGCTGAGGTTGATGACATCGAAGGTCGCCGTCACTGAATCACCCGAATCGTAGATGCTTCCGTCGATCGCGACTGTCTCGCCAAACGTGTACTGAGCGTCGGCGTCGGCGTCGGCATCGGCGTCGGTGTCGGCGTCGGCATCGGCATCCGCATCCGCATCCGCGTCGGCATCGGCGTCGGCGTCGGCATCCGCGTCGGCATCCGCATCGGCATCCGAATCCGCGTCCGAATCCGCGTCGGCATCCGCGTCGGCATCCGCGTCGGCATCCGCGTCCGAATCCACATCCGCACTGGGCGCACCGCCGGTCTCATCGTCTTTGTCGCCGCACCCCATCGCCAAGGCCGCCAACAACCCAACCACGCACTTCACTCGCATCGCCTCTCCTCCATCCACTCGCTGTACACCACGCGTCATGGACCGACCTTCATCGACCCGCATTGGCCCGCATCCAGACTCGATTTTCCAGCCTTTCTGCAGCCTGCAACGCCAGAACAGTTATTCAAAGAACTCGCAACAGGAGTGCACAGCGTTCGTATGGCCAAGGTCGATGCCACCGTGATTGGAAGCGGCCCCAACGGGCTTGCCGCTGCCATTCGCCTCGCTCAGGCGGGACGATCCGTCCAAGTTCTCGAGGCCTCCGACACGCTCGGCGGCGGCGCTCGGACCGCCGAACTCACAGAGCCCGGATTTCGCCACGACGTTTGCTCGGCCATCCATCCCATGGCCCTCAGCAGTCCATTCTTCAAGAGCCTCGATCTGAGCGACCACGGCCTCGAGTGGGTGCACCCCGAAGCCCCGCTCGCCCACCCCCTCGACGACGGACCGGCCGCAATGATGTACCGCGACATCGCGGAGACGGCCGCCACACTGGGTGCCGATGAAGGTCGATGGACCACGTGGATGAACACGTGGGTGCCCCGGTGGGATGGACTGTGCGCCGATGCGCTTGCGCCCCTCGGCCTTCCTACCCATCCCTTTTGGATGGCGAGCTTCGGCCTGAGCGCCTTTCAACCTGCGACCTCACTGGCCAAGAGCCTGTTCAAAGGCGAACAGGCCCAAGCCCTGTTCGCCGGCTTGGCCGGCCACTCGGTCCTGCCCCTCGACATGGCGCCCTCTTCGGCCATTGGCATGATGCTCGGCATTGCCGGGCACGCAGTCGGGTGGCCCATGCCGAAAGGGGGATCTCAGTCCATTTCTGATGCCTTGGCCAGCCAGTTTCGTTCGCTCGGGGGGACCATCCACACCGGAGTATTGGTCACGGACATCGAGGAACTGCCCGACGATGGGCCCCTGCTGTTTGAGGTGGCCCCCGCCCGGCTCGCCGACATCGCAGGCGACGCGCTGCCCCTGAAGTTTCGTCGAACACTGCAGGCCTACCGGCACGGCCCGGGCGCATGCAAGGTGGACTATGCACTCAGCGAACCCATCCCGTGGCGCGACGCCAATGTCAGCAAAGCCGGAACCGTTCACCTCGGGGGAACCCTCGGTGAGATTGCCGCGAGTGAACGGGACTGCTGGGAGAAACGGCACAGCGATTCACCGTATGTGCTCGTGGCCCAGCAGAGCGTGTTCGACCCCACCCGCGCACCCGAGGGCAAGCACACCGGCTGGGCATACTGCCATGCTCCCCAAGGCTCGAGCACCGATATGACCGAGGCCATCGAATCCCAAATCGAGCGCTTTGCCCCGGGGTTCCGTGACACAATCATTGCCCGCCACACCACCACCGCCGCGGCCTTCGAGGCCTACAACCCCAACTACATCGGCGGCGACGTAAACGGGGGTGCACCCACGATTGACCAGCTGTTCACTCGGCCCACGTGGAAGACCTACCGCACCCCCAACAAGCGCATCTATCTGTGCTCGGCCGCCACCCCGCCCGGCGGAGGAATCCACGGCATGTGCGGGCACTTCGCAGCCGAAGCCGCGCTGGCCGATTGGCCCGGCTGATGTACACTCGGGGCGGCATGAACCCCGCAACGAAAACACGACTGGCCCTCATGGGCGGCCCGCTGTTGGGCGCGCTCTTGTTTGCACTGGTGCGCATTGCGGGCCTACCGATGGATGCAGCATGGACGGCAGCAATCACCGCCGTGTGCGCCACCTGGTGGGTCACCGAACCCATTCCCATCCCCGCCACATCAATCATTCCGTTCGCGGCCTTTCCAATGACCGGTGTGCTGACCCACAAAGAGGTCGCGACCGCCTACGGCCACACACTCATCTTGTTGCTCTTGGGGGGCTTCATCCTCTCGACTGCGATGGCGTCTTCTGGCGCTCACAAGCGACTCGCGGTCGGGATGGTGCGGATGGTCGGAGGGGCCGGTGGCAAGACCCTTGTTCTGGGCTTTATGCTGGCCACCGCTGTGTGCAGCATGTGGATCAGCAATACGGCGACTACCCTCATGCTGCTGCCGGTTGCGCTGGCTGTACTCGAACAAGATGAGGCCGAGGGCGGCGGGGACACCTTGAAACTTCCGCTCCTGCTGGGCATCGCGTATGCGGCCAGCATTGGGGGCATGGGGACACCGGTGGGAACGCCACCCAACGTGATCTTCATGGGGATTTACACCGAAGCCACGGGAACCGAGATTGCCTTTTTCGACTGGATGCTCATCGGGATTCCCACCGTCGCGATTCTCATCCCCATCGCGTGGCTGTATCTGACCCGCTCACTCGAAGGTGGACGAACCCTCAACCTCCCTCAGCTCGGGCACTGGCAACCCGCCGAACAACGCGTGTTGGCTGTGTTCACGATCACGGCATTGGCTTGGGTCACCCGCACCACTCCGTTTGGCGGATGGTCCGCATGGCTCGATCTTCCAGGTGCCGGAGACAGCACCGTGGCACTGGCGGCGGTGGTTGCGCTCTTCTTGATTCCCAACGGCAAGGGTGGCCGCATGTTGGACTGGGAGACCGCCTCCCAGATCCCGTGGGGGCTCCTCATTCTATTCGGCGGCGGCATCGGCATTGCACGCGGGTTTGAGGCCTCCGGGCTCTCCACCGCACTCGGAAGCTGGCTCGCCAATGACTTGGGAATCACGGCTTGGCCTGTGGTGGCCATGACCGTGACCATCTGCCTCGCAGTGACCTTTCTCACCGAAGTCACCAGCAACACCGCCACCACAACCTTGTTGATGCCGGTACTGGCAGCAGCCGGCATCGCTGCCGGAATCGATCCCGCCGCCCTCATGATCCCCGCTGCATTGTCAGCAAGCTGTGCGTTCATGCTACCGGTCGCCACCGCACCCAATGCGATCGTATTTGGAACCAACATGGTGACGACGAAGCGGATGGCGAGGGAAGGGTTCGCCCTGAATCTCGTTGGCGCTGCCGTGATCACCGCCATCGCCGCCTCTTTACTGTGAGTTCACAATGACCGACGACGACGCCAACCGCCTCCGTGAATTTATGGAACAACGAATTCCTTTCAATGCGTTCTTGAACATGAAGGTCACGCATTTGGGAGACGGCGAGGCGGAAATGAGCATCGCCGCGCGGCCGGAGCTCACGGGCGATCCGTTCCGTCCGGCCTTGCACGGAGGTGTGCTGTCCACCCTCGCCGACACGGTTGGTGGGCTCGCCGTGTTCACGCAAGCCGGCCGAGACCGAATCGCGTCGACTGTGGACCTGCGCGTGGACTACCTGCGCCCCGGGGCGGTCGACCACGACATCTTTGCCCGAGCAACGGTGATCCGCATCGGAAACCGTGTCGCCGCCACGCACACCGTTGTTTATCAAGAGACCATCGACGAACCCATTGCGACGGCCAGTGCCGTCTACAACATGGTCACCATGCCGCGCACGCCTCAGGCTCCCGACGGCTTGGATTCGTCAAATTCAGAGTAGGCGTCAACGAACGGAGCAGGTCTTTGTTGTGCTGGAGCAGACAAGCTTCGCGACCTGACCCCCGAATATCTCCACCGTACCCGCCATCCTTGGCTCAGCACCCGGGAATGTAGCCTGAACCGTATAGGCTCCCGCTGGCAGCGGGCCCGCCGAATACGTTCCGGTCGCACCCATCAGACGCACGCGTGTCGCATCCCCTCGGACCAAGACGGTGGCCCGCCCTTTCAACTCACCGCGCGGTTTCGCAGGCGCTGGTTTACTGCGGGTGTTTGCTGCGTCATTCGATGCGTCGGTGGCTGATTCTTCTCTTGCGGCATTTCGTGCCCGCTTCGTTCGATTGTTTCGCGTAGTTCGACGTTTCTTCGCCTCTTCCTCGGCATCCCGTTCAGCTTGCGCGCGCGCCTCTCGCTGCTCCTCTGCAGCGAGCCTCAAAGCCTCGCGTTCAGCCGCTTCGGCAAGCTCTGCTGCGGCCTCCGCATCCGCGCGCTCACTCGCCCAGATCCCTAAAAGGATGCCTCCGCCCAACACAAATACCAAGAAGGCACTCGCAACCGCAGCAATCGAACTGACCGTCTTCGCTTGCTGAGCACTTATGGACATGGGTCACCCTCTCGTTCGCGGACCTGTATCCAGCCGCAACGCTTTCTGCTGGTCTTAATCATCAAGGCCGGCGGCACGCAGCACGGTCTCGGTGAAGCCACTCGGGTCGTCAGGAGAGACCACCCAGCGACGGTCTTCAAAGACGAGCAATACGCACCGATCTCCAGAATCTGTGGCCACGGCACGAAGCCATCCCTGACCTCTCTTGAAGAACCACCCAGAGAACGAGAAGAGGCCACCGTTGCCGATCCGTACGGCATTTCGCAACACCGCTGGCGCGCGCTCGGCGCGCTTTATTCCTCGGAGGTCAATGGTGTGGGAATACAGAAGACGGCGGATACGAAGCTCATGCCCCACCACATCATACCCAAGGACATGACCCGCCAAGCAGTACACCCAGACCAAGACCAATCCGCCTGAGATCATCCAATGGTCTTCTGAACCCGAGCCAAAAGAGGCCCCAAGAATTGCCGCAGAAGCGATGGTCGTCAACACAACCAGCCGCCCGGACCACGGCGCTGTGAACCGCTGGGCTGTCATCCAATTTGTCCGCGAGCGGCAGCGACCGCCAGTAGGACCCAGCCCGCAATCAATGCAGTCCCCCCAACGGGTGTCACCGCTCCCAGCCACCGCATGTTGGTCAAGGCCAAGATCCAGAGTGTGCCGGTAAAGATGAGCATACCCACCGAGAAACACCACCCCACGGCCGTCAGCGGCGGGGCGCCCTGTCGACTGGACAGCACACCGACCACCAACAACGCCACCGCGTGAACCAAAAGGTATCGCGTACCGGTCTCAAAATTCGCGAGCATCGCGTCGCTGATCCGCCCGCGGAGCCCGTGGGCACCAAACGCCCCACCGGCCACTCCAAGAAATCCCGCAATGCTCGCAATCAAGAGCCACCAGCGTCCCATGACCACCTCCTGCCTCCGTTGTATCGCGAAAGGTGGGTAGAATCTCGCCAATGCACAAACACTGGCCACTCCTGCTGCTGCTGTTGATCCCGGTGGCCATGTTCCCCGGCGCAATTCCGGGAGAGCGGATTGTGAGCGCGAGCGATCACCTCAGCGTCCATCATGCCTTTCAAACTGAGCCGGGTGGCCGAGTGCGGAATCCTCACCTTTCGGATCCAGCCCTTCAGTTTCGTGCACTGGAGGCAGCGGTATCTCGGTCCATCCGTGCCGGTGAAGTGCCACTGTGGAATCCGATGATATGGACGGGCGCTCCGCTCCTTGGCGATGCCCAGTCCATGGTTGGGTCACCAGCAACGTGGCTCCGAATCGGACTATCAGAGGCCCTTGGAGCCGATGCAGCAGTGGTCTGGTTGTTGCTATGGGTGGGGCTTGGCTCCGCCCTGTTTGCTGCAAGTCTTGGCGCCACGCCATGGGGTGCCGCCATCGCCGGGGCTGCCGCGATGACCTCTCCGTATGTTTCGGTTTGGTTGCTGCATCCGCATGCGGCGACGGCGGTTTGGCTTCCGTGGATACTCCTCGGGCTCCATCGACGATCGCCGCTGATCACCAGCGTCGCCACTGCGGGGCTCCTGATGGGCGGGCACCCCGAGACAGCGGCGCATGCAGGCATGGTGGTGATGGCCGCTTTGATTGTTCGCTTCCGATGGTGGGTCGGCATCACCTGGCTCTCGGTCGGTGCCGCCCTCTCGGCGCCGGTTTGGATGCCCTTTGTCGAAGAAGTTCTCCGGTCGTCGACGCTGCATGCCCACGGTGGCAACACCCTCGCCACGGGCCAACTGCTCGATCTCATCTGGCCGTCGTACCATGGCCATCCTGCCCTCGAAACTTGGACCGCCCGTCAGTGGAGTTGGGCAGATGGGCGAATCCATCCCGGACTTGGCACCCTACTCTTGGCGGTCATGGCGCTGGCTGCCGCTCGGGAGCGATGGCTGTGGGGGCTCTGGCTTGGCGGACTGTTGGTCGCCATATTCGGCATGCCCGGACCCTTAAATCATGCGCGACTCGGTGGGTTTGTCGCGCTTCTGTTGGCCATCAGTGCCGGACTCGCGCCGGTCCGTCGAATGGCCTGGGTCGGTCTGCTGGCGGTGACTGCAAGCGGCATCTGGGCCGGCTGGCACGATCAGGGCAGCCTGAGTCCGGCGGTCCACAATCCGGCTCCCGCACCATGGACAAGCCGTCTTGCGGAGCATGTGTCCACCGACCGTGTTGTCGGTCTTGGCTGGGCACTTCAACCGAACACGGGAGCATTGGTCGGAATTCGTGATGTTCGTGGATATGACCTGCCGGTTTCCGTGGATACAGAACGCATGCAGACGCTGTTGAATCCACGCCCTGTGAGGCCGTGGTTTCGGATCGACACTGCGCCGGCCCCATCATTGCTTCGCTTCCTCGCAGTTCGCGCCATTCTTTCCCCTGAGCCTCTCGCAAACGGCCTGAATCTTGGTCCCGCGCCGCTCTTCGCCCAGTCAGTCGAAGGCGGGCTGGGTCGGGCATGGCTTGCGGTCGCCCCCACAGAGGCAGCCGACCCGTCAGGGGCCGCGCGCATGCTCCTATCCAGCAATGACCCCATTGCGCACCCCCCTGTGGAAGGGCTCACCGGTCCATGGCCGCAAACCGGTTCGCCGATCCCAGTCGACGCCCTTCGCGAGACCCCGAACACCATTGAGATGTCGGTCACAGCACCCGCACCAGCGATCGCCGTGATCAGCGATGCTTGGCACCCGGGATGGTCCGTCACTGTTGATGACCAACCAGCCACCGCGCTCCGCGTTGGGGGAATTGTTCGCGGCGTTCAGGTCGAAGCCGGCTCGCACACCATTCGATGGACGTTTAAGCCAACAACTTGGAATGCGGCGTGGATCGTCTGGCTGGTCGGCTTGGCCACACTTGCGGGGTACTGCATGCGACGATGGAGCCGATCGGTCGGCTCCACAACTGCCCCAAAATCAATGCCACCTGTCTGAAACCGGCAAATTGTTTGTCTAAAGGGCCGATCAGGGCTCGACTTAATCGCGCGCACGGGTGTAGAACAGACACCTTAGGTTTAGGAGTGATCCATGGCGTATTTAATGTTGGTTGTAGGCGTAATCTACAGCATCACTTGGGGAGCAGGCTTGCTGTTCGCCTCGAAGTCTAACGGACCCCGAAACACGATTGTGCCGGCCCTCGGGTTGTTGGCCTTCCTTGGTCTTTCAGGGATGTCTGCCATGGCTGCGAAAGAAGCCATGGATAACCCCCAGCTGCTCACCCCCGAGGCGTTTCTCGGAATCGAGTACAACCAGACCATCGAAAACGTGGAGCAGTTGCTCGGCTCTGCGGTCGAGAACCCCGACCGAGCCGCCTACAACTTGACCGGTCGTGGGCTGGTGATCCCCAGCGAGATCAGCGCCCGACTGCCCACTGGAGAGAACACGGCCGAGGCGATTCCCGCCAAGCTGGTGCTCACTGTGATTGGTGATCCGGGACGCCGGAACCAACGGAACACACTCGGCGCGAAAGCCGCTAATGAGGGCAATGGGCTCTCGGGACTTCAGATTGCGCTTCGCGAAAATGGAAATGAAGTCACGTTCACCGAGGGCGAGGACTGGACCTACGAGAACGGCGATACCGCCGAAGTCGTGGCCAAGAAAATCGGAGAAGCCATCGACGCCCACGAGTCGTGGATCGCCGAGGGCAGCACCGAACTCGCACCGACCAAGGTGATCATCGAGTCTGAGTTGGATACCAACATCGGCACGCTGGGGAACAAAATGGAAGGCTGGGTGGCCACGGGAGCCAACACTGCGCTCAAGGTGGGCATCGTCGACAACGGGTCGATGCAAAACTTCCGCGGCGGAATGGACTCCGTCGACCTGAAATTTTGGGTCGAAAACGAGGCTGTGCTCGACGGAAACTTCTCCATGACTGACCGTCTTGTATTGGCCGGTTTCATCGACGGGAAGCTCAAGGCTGTCCGGCAAGCAGGAATCGACCTGACCACCGAACAAATCAACGGCATGGCCGATGCGATTACGGAAGCTCGTGTCGCCGAGGAAGCCGCCCTCGAGGCTGAGCGTGAAGCTGCACAGGCGAAGCGAGAGCAAGA
>Ga0160422_10001197_pt1 | contig 16248 bp, 12 predicted proteins | sample Fk160mmetaG_FD_108192 | JGI IMG/M metagenome (GOLD analysis project Ga0160422, IMG submission 108192) | Marine microbial communities from the Central Pacific Ocean - Fk160115 60m metaG | ecosystem: Environmental > Aquatic > Marine > Oceanic > Photic zone | place: The Central Pacific Ocean... | reverse complement strand
TTATAGATGTAGTAGGTAGATTCTTTTTTCTTAAATAGTCAATACAATGATTCTTAGCAACAGTAAATAGCCAGGTGCTAAAGGTGAATTCTGGAGTATAAAGATGTAATTTTTTAAAAGCTTTACCTAAAGATTCAATTGTTAAATCTTTAGCAACTTCTTGATCATTAACTTTTTCATAAAGCATAAAATATAGAGGATCTCTATACAAATGTAATAGTTCATTATATGCACTACTATCACCATCTTTCAAAGCTCTATTTACTAAAATTAAATCTCTTTGACCTTTTTTTGTAAGATTTTTCATTATCTATTCCACTTTTTAGTTTTATGAAATATACTCAAAATTACAAAATTTACTTGTATGCAAAAGTGAAGAACTTCATAAAATGGATGAAGCAAATATAAATCACGAACATCTAGAGTTCTCATGGATTTATAATTAACTGTGTATGAAATAAGTAATTTAAGAAAGAGGACTGTAAATACAAAAACAATATTTAGTTTAAATAAAAATGCAAAAATAAGACTTAGTAAAAAAAATATTTGTGATAAAGGGTATATCATTAGTAAAATCTTAAACTTAATTTTGTAAAATGATGATGTGGAGAGATGCCTTCTTTTTTGATATATCCAATCTTTCCAACTATTAGTAACTTCTGAAACCATATGTGTATCTCTAGAAAATTCAACACCAATTTTTATATTTTTATCTGAAGAAACTTCCTGAATAAATAAGTCATCATCTCCAGAAGGAATATGAATATGACTGGCAAAACCTTTGTTGTCAAAAAATATTTTCTTTTTATATGCAAGGTTTCTTCCAACACCCATATAAGTAAGGTTTCTCAATGCATATGATAAATAATTCTGTGCAACAACAAATGTATCAAACCTAATAAGCTTATTCAATATACCTTTTTGTTTTTTATATGGGCTATATCCTAAAATAACATCCAAATCATTATTATTAGATAACAAAGCTTTAAAAATAATGTTACTCCAGTTTTGCGATTTAGGACAACAATCTGCATCAGTCATTAATAAATAATCAAATTTTGCTGTTTTTATTCCTAAGGTTAATGCAAATTTTTTACCCTCACTATGATTAACAGAATGATCAATATTTACGATTTTCAAGCAGTCATGTTGCTTTTCTAATGTTTGTAAATAATTTAAGCTGTCATCAGTAGATTGATCATTAACAACAATTATTTCTGATTTAAAATTAAAATGTGAATCATTAAAAACAATTGATAATTCTTTTTGATCAATGATATTTGGTAAATTTTTTTTTAGATTTTCAAGCTCATTTTTAGCACAAATGATAATGGATAAGCCTACATTCTTATTATTAAAACTTGAAATAACACTTTTATCTCTACTAATATTGTTCCTATGAAAAATAATTTTCATGAAAAAAAACAACTGGTAAAATAAACTAAAAAAGAAACTAATCAATAAAAATAAAATGATTAAAAGTTCAATAGTCATTATTATAAAATAGTCTTAACTATTTAAGTAGTTTAAAATATTTTTTTCTACTCTATTTACAACATTTTGAACATCTTCTTTGATAAATTTATCTCCAGTAATATACTCGAACAACTCAATATATCTGTTAGATACGGATTCGCAGAATTCTTTACTCATGTTTGGAATACTCTGTCCTTCCTTTCCTTGAAATCCATTTTCAATTAACCATTGACGAACAAATTCTTTTGACAATTGTTTTGGAGATTCACCTTTAGCTACTTTCTCTTCATATCCTTCAGCATAGAAGTATCTTGATGAATCAGGTGTATGTATTTCATCAATTAGAGTTATTATTCCATTTTTGTCTTTACCGAACTCATATTTTGTGTCAACAAGAATTAAACCTTTTTCAGCAGCTATTTCTGTCCCTCTTTGAAATAAAGCTTTTGTGTAATATTCTAATTTTTTATAATCTTCTTCACTAACAATGTTTTGGTATAAGATTTCTTCTCGACTTATATCTTCATCATGACCAATATCAGCTTTTGTCGTTGGAGTTAAAATTGGATTATCAAACTTTTGATTCTCAACCATACCATCTGGCATTGGCACTCCACAAAGCATTCTTTTTCCAGATTTATATTCTCTCCAAGCATGACCAGTAAGATAACCACGTATAACCATTTCTACCTTGAAAGGTTCACACATTTTTCCAATTGTCACACTCGGATCTGGATTTGCTTCTTTCCAATTTGGCACAATATCTGCGGTAGCATCTAAAAATTTTGCAGCAATTTGATTAAGTACTTGACCTTTGTATGGTATTCCTTCTGGCAAGACATGATCAAATGCTGATATTCTATCAGATGTAACCATTACTAACTTGTCATTGTTTACAGTGTAAACATCTCTGACTTTACCTTTGTAAAAACTTGTTTGGTTAGGTAAATTAAATTTTGTTTCATTAATTGTGTTATTCATTTTTATAAGCTTTTATTATTTCTGTTATTAATTTATGTCTAATTATGTCTTTGTTATCGAGTTTAATAAAACTAATATTTTTAATTTTAATTAAATTTTTTTGTGCATGAATTAATCCTGATTGCAGTTTTTTAGGTAAATCAATTTGAGTTACATCACCATTAATAATAAATTTTGATCTAACCCCCATTCTTGTTAAAAACATTTTCATTTGCTGCACAGTAGTATTTTGACCTTCGTCAAGAATAACAAACGCATTTTCTAATGTTCTACCTCGCATAAATGCCAGCGGAGCTATTTGTATTATTCCATTATCAATGTAATCATTAAGTTTTTCTGTAGGAAGCATATCAAATAGTGCATCATAAAGTGGTTGCATATAAGGATCTAGTTTTTGTTTAAGATCTCCTGGAAGATAGCCAAGATTTTCTCCAGATTCTACAGCTGGTCTTGTTAAAATTATCTTTTTTATTTTTTTTTCTTTTAAGAACTTTACTGCAAGAGCAACTGATGTATATGTTTTTCCAGAACCAGCTGGCCCTATTGCAAATAGCATGTCATTATTTTTGATAGCCTCAACAATTTTTCTTTGATTCATTGTTCGAGCCTTTATAACTCTTCCATTTTGAGAATGAAGAATTATATCGTTAGAATTTTCAAAAACTTTTTTTTCATTGGATTCAAACAATCTATCTATTTGTGAAAGTGTTAATGAGTCATATTTAATAATATGTTGTATAAAGGCATTTAATTTCTTTTCAAAATACAAAACATTGGTGCTGTCACCTTTAATTTTTATGATTTCGCCTCTAGCAACTATTTTTAAATTTGGAAATAATTTTTTAATTTTATTAAACTTAGAATTATTTGTACCAAAGAGTTTAATTAGTTCTATATTCTCAATTGTTATTTTTTTTTCAATCATGAATAATAACTGTCATAGATTTGTATTATTTTTGATATCACAAAAATAAAAACATTTTCAGTAATTAATCAACTACTCATAATAAATGTCAATTATAACACTAACGACTGATTTAGGTACTAATGATAGCTATTTAGCTTCTGTTAAAGGATCTATATATTCCGAATTGAGTAATGTGAGAATAGTAGACATATCAAATAATATTAATAAATACGATATTCAACAGGCGGCATATATAGTAAATAGTTGTTTTAGTGACTTTCCTAAAGATACTATACATATAATTAGTGTAAATGATGAACTTTCTATTTCAAATGAACATCTTGCAGTTAAGGCCTTTGGACATTACTTTATTGGAGCGGATAATGGAATTTTTTCTTTATTATTTCATGAAATAAATCCTGACAAAATAGTTAAGCTAAACCTTTCTTTAACTACAAATAGTTTAACTTTTTCTTGTAAAAATATTTTTGTTCCCGCAGCTTGTCACCTAGCACGAGGTGGTACTTTAGAAGTAATAGGTACACCCGTTACTGAATTTTCGAATAAAAAACTACAGCTAAAGCCAGTATTACAAACAGATACGATTAGAGGGGCTGTTATTTATATAGATAGCTATGGAAACACTGTTACTAACATATCAAAAAATGTTTTTGAAAAAGTTAGGAGAGATAGAAAATTTGAGATTTTGTTTGGAAGAGAAGAAGAAAAAATTAGTGTAATATCAAAGCAATATAATGAAGTTTTACTATCAGAAAAAATAGCAATTTTTGGTGAAAATAATTTGCTTCAAATTGCTATTAATCAAGGTAATGCAAATAAATTATTAGGTATTAAAATGCATGAAATAATTAGAATAGAATTTAAATGATAGCAATATTTAAAAAGGAATTGAGTATTTTCTTAGGTACATTAATTGGTCCTCTAATTATTTGTGTTTTTCTATTGATTAATGGATTACTTTTATGGTCAAACATTAGTGAATTCAATTTACTAGAAAATTCTTATTTATCATTAAATTCCTTTTTTACCTTAACCCCAATTTTGTTTGTTTTGTTAGTTCCTGCCATAACTATGAGAATATTTACTGAAGAATATAATAGTTCAACTTTTGAAACATTGAAAACAAAACCAGTAACCTCATCAGAAATTGTAAATGGTAAAATTTTATCAGCATTTAGTATTGTTTTATTAAGTTTAGTTCCTACATTTATTTATCTAATAACTATATTTTTTATATCAGAAGATAGTAGTCTTATTGATTACTCAGGCATATTTGGATCGTATATAGGTCTAATTATGATTTCATTAACCTTTTCTAGTATTGGTGTATTTGCTTCTTCCATAAGTAAAAATCAAATTGTTTCATTATTAGCTGGAATATCTTTTTCATTTATTTTGTTTTATGGTTTTACTTTTTTAAGTAATATGTCTATGTTTAAATCTATTGCATTTTCGTTTGAAAAAATAGGTTTTCTGTATCACTACAACACTTTAAGCTCGGGTCAAATACAAGTTTCAAGTATTTTTTATTTTATATCCATTTCATATTTATTTTCTATACTTTCAGTTCATAAAATCAATAATCTAAATGTTTAAAAGTCGGTACTTGTTTATTAAAGTTTGTGTTGTTATCATTCTCAATTTTATTTTAATTTTTGTATTTGATATAAAATTTGATTTAACAAAGGACAAAAGACATACTATCTCTTCAGACACCAAAGAAATTCTTAATAATCTTGATGATAAAATATTTATAAAAATTTATCTGGAGGGAGAACTAAATAAAGATTTGCAATATCTTCAAGATGAAATTATTAATCTTTTAACTTCATTTAAAATTATTGCTGGAAATAATTTTGATTACGAATTTATAAATCCTGACATAGTTTCAAATGATATACAAGGATTTTATAATCAAATAAATAGTGATGGAGTTTTCTCAAGAACTATAGATAAAAATGAAAGATTTAAAGTTTCACAACAAATTATTTTTCCAGGTGCAGTTGTTTATTACAAGGACCAAAAAAAAGCAATAAATCTTTTAAAATATTCAAACAAAAACTACATTAATAAAAAAGAAGTAAATACATCTATTGAAAATCTAGAATATAAATTTATATCAGGAATTTACAGAGTTATTCAAGCTAGCGATAATAAAAAACAAAAAATTGCATTTTTAAATGGAAATGGTGAGTTATCAGAAAAAGAATTATTCGATTTAACTACATCCAATGATGACTATAATTTACGATACCATTATGATATTGATTTCTTCAATATAAAAAAATATAAAGTAGATACATCATCAATTAAAAGCGGTTATGCGACTAAAAGTGTAATAGATCATATGGTAAATAATTATAAAGCTATAATTATTGCTCAACCAAAGTTACCATTTACACAAATAGAAAAATTAATTATAGATCAATATTTAATGAGAGGTGGTAGAATAATTTGGTTTATTGATGGTGTTTCTGCAAATATTGATAGCTTAAGTCAAAAGTCGTCATTTATAGCATATAAAAATCATCTGAATTTGAATGATATGTTTTGTCACTATGGAATAAGTGTCGGTTCTAACTTAATCGAAGACTTAGAGTCCACTACAATTCCAATAGTTAACTCTAACAATAAAAATATTCAAAACTATTTTAAATGGCCATATTTTTTATTAATGAAATCAAATAACAGCCACGCAATTGTAAATAATATTGGACCTGTTCACGGCAGGTTTGTGAGCTCTATTGATACAATAAATATTAAATCTAATAAAAAAACTGTTATATTAAATTCGTCTCAAAATAGTAGAATTAACCCGACTCCAGCAAAAATAAGTTTTCAAATTGCAATAAAACCACCGCCAAAAGAAACATTTAAACTAAATAATATACCTGTTGGAGTTTTAGTTGAGGGTACATTTGAATCATTTTTTAAAGAAAATATAAAAAAGAAAAATAAATTTTTAACTAGCTCTGTTAAAAAATCAAAAATGATATTTTTTTCTGATGGTGATTTACCAAAAAATAGAGTAGTTAATAATGGTGTTACTTGGTCTCCATTAGGATATGATAAATTTACAAATAACATATATTCCGGAAATAAAAATATTATAATGAACTCTGTTCACTATTTGTGTGATGATATAAATATATTTAAGTTAAAACATAAACAAAGATTACTCACCTCTCTTAATAAGAAAAAAATTAATAAATTTAGATCAATTATTCAGCTTATTAATATCATTATGCCTATAATCTTAGTTTGTATATTTTCGTTTTTATTTAAGATTTATAAAAATAGAAAATACGCTTAATTTTTAAAAAATGACTAATCATAACAAAAAAGTATATTTTTCAAAACTAAATATAAAAATATTTATAGGCGTAATTATCATTTTTTTTCTTATCAATAATAGCACTAGAAAAATTATAATTGAAAATTTTCATGATTTTAAGAACTATACTTTAATTAAGTTATCAAAAAAATCATCAATTTCTAAATACAACCAATTTCATATCGATAACATAAAATCAATTGATAAAATTATATTATCAGATAGAAATGGTAATGTAATTAACTTAAAGAAAAAAAATAACTCAATAGATATTTGGATAGTTAATAATAAATTTAATGTGAGAAATGATGCAATAGAGACTTTATTATCAACTGCAAATACAATACGAATTAAAAAACCAGTTGCAAAAAATGCAGAAAAAAAAGTTATTGACTTTATTATGACTTCTGGCGTAAACATTACGTTTTTTAATAATGACACAAAAATCCAATCTTATACAATTGGTTCAAATACATCAAACCATTTGGGTAATTACATGTTATTAGAAAATACATCACAACCATTTGAAGTACATATCCCAACACATAATGGTTTTTTATCTCCTAGATATGGAATACAAAATAACAGCTTAGACATAAATAGTTGGAGATCACATAACGTTTTTAATTATTCGGCTAACTCAATTTATAAAATTCAATATACCTCAAAAAATAATAATAATTCCTATACTTTATTTACTGATTCTTTAAGGTTATTAAATTATAAAAATGAGTTAATAAAATTTGATACATATAAAGTATTTAATTTACTGAATAGCTTTTCATCGCTAAACTGTGAATCTTATAAAAATAATATTGAAGATTTTGTTAATATAACGCCTGATGAGTGTCTTATAGTAAATACTGACACACTTAAGATATATCACATTTTAAATAATTCAAAACAAAATAATGATGAATTAAATTTTAATGTCAATAGAAAGTATGCTATACTTAACAATATGCAGCTAATGTTGATACAAGATTACGTTTTTAACAAAGTGTTAATTAATATTAATGAATTAGTAGAGTGATTTTTTATTTACATACTTAAGATAACTTATATTTGACAATTAAAGCAAAAGAAATGAAATTTATAGTTAATAGTACAACTTTATTAAGAGAAATTCAAAAATTAAATAGTGTTATAAGTTCTAACAATACACTTCCAATTCTTGATAATTTTTTATTTGAAATTAATTCATCAAGTATGAGTATTATTGCATCTGATTTAGAAGTAACGATGATTAGCAACATTTCAGTTGAGTCCAACTCTGAAGGAAGAATAACTATACCTTCAAGAATATTAACAGACACTTTAAAAACATTTTCTAACGAGCCACTTACATTCGTCATAAATCAAGAAAATTATTCTGTTGAAATTGTTTCTGAGATAGGTAACTATCAGCTTACAGGTAATAATGCTGATGAATTTCCTAAAATACCTAAATTATCTTCTTCCTCATCAGTTAATTTCAGTTCTGAAATATTCGCAAATGCTATTGGCAAAACTCTTTTTGCAAGTGGAAATGATGATTTAAGACCTGTAATGAGTGGTGTGTTTTGTGAATTATCGAGCGAAAATACTGTTTTTGTGGCCACTGATGCTCATAAATTAGTTAAACATACTAGATCTGAGTTAACCTCTGAAAAAAGTACATCATTTATTCTACCAAAGAAACCATTACAAATTTTAAAAAACAACCTTGTTTCTGAAACAGATTTAAAATTAGAATTTAATGACACAAACGTTTTATTTTCATTTGATAACATAACATTAATTTGCAGACTAATAGACGGGAAATACCCTAACTACGATGCTGTTATTCCAAAAGAGAATCCCAACAAGCTTATCATTGAAACAAAAACATTACTTAATTCAATAAAAAGAGTGTCGATTTATGCAAATAAAACAACGCATCAAATAAGACTCAAAGTAGCTGGAAGTAATTTGCAAATAGCCTCAGAAGACTTAGATTTTTCAAATAAAGCTGAAGAAAGGCTAGCATGTCAGTATGAAGGTGTTGACATGGAAATTGGTTTTAACTCCAGATTTGTTATAGATATGCTAAATAATATTGGATCTGAAAAAATATCTCTTGAGATGAGTTCACCTAATAAAGCTGGCATAATTTTACCTCTAGATGGATTAGAAGAAGGTGAAAATACATTAATGCTTGTTATGCCAGTAATGTTAAACAATTAATTTATGAAAAAAATATTTATACCCTTATTTATAGTATTTGCATTCGCATTGAATGCACAAAGTTTGTTACCTACCAAATATGGTTTAAAAGTTGGTGTTAATATTAGTGACTTTAATTCCACATCTAATGATGGTGTTGATAATATTAAAACTGATCAATCCTATGGTATATCAGGTGGATTTTATATGGAAATCCCTTTAAATGATAAATGGTATCTAAATCCATCATTATTATATTCACAAAAAGGAACAACATTTGAATATAGCTACATACATGATTATAATATAAATAATAGAGAAGAACGCTCCAGCAATAATGATTTAATGCTGACATATTTAGAGTTAAATCCTATAATTAGTTATAAAACACCATATAAAATAGCTCTTAATTTTGGTCCTTCATTCGGTTATTTAATTTCATATAAATTTAATATTGTTAATGATATTGGAGAAGATGATGGTCAATCTTTTCATGAAATCTTACCAGATGCTGAATATCAAGAAGAATTAATTGATTTAGGCTTAGATGTTGGTTTATCATATTATTTAACTGACAATCTTATTTTAAATACTAATGTAAATACCGGATTCTTAGAACTTGGAAATATATCTAAAGTAACCTACACTGGTACAGTAAACAACGATAGTAGGTCAAATATTTATAAATTAAAAAATAAAGTTATTTCTTTTTCTGTTTCTTATTTATTTTAAAAATCCTCTACTACTAGTTTTTGATTTTTAAGAATAGGTACAATATTAGATTTAATACTTGGTTTTAAACAAAATTTTGTGTCTTTAATAATTTTATCAGAGTTATTTCTTTTTCTGTATGATGATGATGTAAGAAAATTAAAAATATCTGCTTTAGAATTATTATAAAGTTGAAGTGCAGCACTTAGACTATCACAATTAAATAAAAAAGACTTGGTTGCTATTAATTTTTGAGAAAGAGCACCCGCAAAAATTGTATCCTCTAAATTAAAAAAACCCTTCCATCCTGAACATAAAATAATAACATCGGTTTTTTTATATTTTAGGTATTCAACAACAATATCAATATTTATGAAAGATGCAGTAATTACATGATGTTCATTTGCTTCTTTAATAGCTTTTGTCCCATTAGTTGTGGTAAGTACTAAAGTTTTATTTTGAATATTTGATTCCATATAATCGTATGGTGAATTCCCATAGTTAAAACCAGAAACTTTGATTGTATTTCTCTCAGCAGCTAAAATATGATCTTTCTTATTTTTATATTGAAATGTATCCTCAAGAGATTTAACAGGAATAATTTCTTTTATACCGTTTTCAAAGGCGATTGATATTACAGAAGTTGCTCTCAAAATATCAACGACAACAACAATAGATTTATTGTCTGCATATTTACGAAAGTAATCAACAGAAAAACAAACCTTAATATTATTCATTACTTAACAAAAGGAACATTTACAACTTTTGATTTTAGCATCTTATTTCTAACTTTAACATATAATTCAGTACCTATGTGAGAATATTCAGTTTTAACGTAACCTAATGCAATAGATTTTGATAAAGTAGGAGACATTGTACCAGAAGTTATATTTCCTATAATTTGATTTTTAGAACAATATATTTCATAATCTTTCCTTGCAATTCCTCGATCAATTAATTCTAAGCCAATTAATTTTTTTATTGGACCATTTAGCTTTTCTTTATTTAAATTATCATAATTGATGAATTTTTTATTGAATTTAGTAATCCATGATAAACCAGCCTCAATTGGAGAAGTACTATCATCAATATCATTTCCGTATAAGCAAAAGCCCTTTTCCATTCTTAATGTATCACGTGCAGCTAGACCTATTGGAGATAAAGTAATATTGGTATTAAATAAATGATTCCAAACTTTTTCGACAAATCTATTTTTAATATAAAGTTCGAAACCAAGTTCACCAGTGTATCCGGTTCTTGATATAATTACATTGTCAACATCCTTAATAGAACCAATAAAAAAATTGTAATATTTTAACTGATTGATATTACCATTTGTTATTTGAGATAACAAATCCTTAGATTTAGGTCCTTGTACTGCGAGAATTGAATAATTATCAGATTCATTAACTATTTCACAGTTAAATCGATTTTCTGTACTTAACCAATTAAAATCTTTATCAATATTTGAAGCGTTAACAACAAGCATGTAATGATTTACATCAATCATATAAACTAATAAATCATCAACAATTCCATTATTATGATTTGGCATACAAGTATATTGTACTTTTCCTGGAACTAAATTTTCAACATCATTCGAAAGTAAATACTGAAGAAAATTTACTGAGTTTTCACCCCTTATAAAAATTTGTCCCATGTGTGAAACATCAAACACACCAACAGAATTTCTAACAGTTTCATGTTCTATTTTAATTCCATTTGTGTACTGGATTGGCATGTAAAAACCAGCAAAATCCACCATTTTAGCCCCCATTTTTTCGTGAATATCAGATAGTGGTAATTTTTTCATAAATAATATTTCTATTATTTAATTACTATTTTCTTTCTAACGGTGCCATCTTCAAATAAGTAAATTAGCAACTTGTTAGATTTATAGGAAGTTCTTTTCCCTAGCAAATCTGTAATATTTCTTATTCTTCTATTAAAAGAATAATCATTAATATTTGTTAGATGACAATTGTTTTGACAATCAAGTAATGATGAAAATTGACCAAAACCAGTTCCTGGATCAAAACAGTTACCTTCAAGGTCGCAATCCCAGCTGGGTAAAATACAATCACTTTGACAATCAGTTAATGATAAATATATTCCGTTTCCAGTTCCTGGATCAAAACAATTACCAAGACCATCACAATCAAAACTTTCAAGTACACAATTATTTTGACAGTCAATTAAGTTTGTATACAAGCCATTACCATTTCCTGGATCAATGCAATTCCCTTGTCCGTCACAATCAAAACTTACTGTATTACTAAACTCACAGGGTATTTCAACTTCAATATTGTAATAAAAGTAATAATAATTATTCGATGATGTTGCACTACTTCCTGTAACACTCATTAATGAACCAATGTTATAAGGATATACTGCTCCGTTATTATTTCTGTACAAGCCTGAATTTCCTGTAGAAATTCCTAATTGCATATCATTTCCTATTGGAACTTCAAAGTTTAAAATTAACTGTTGTTGACCTTGAACCAAATTGTGGGTTGTGTCATCAATAACTACCCCACTACTATTTCGTAGCTCGAATGTTACTGTGTTGTTATCATCAGCATAAAATACTGCAGATTTTATGATAAATTCATCATATGAATCAAAAATTAAATGCTGATTTCCATTAAAATATCCTCCTGTTGAAAAAGTATTATCTGACTCTCCCCCATAAATTACTGATAAATTAGCATTTGGATCAAAATTACTGGCCAGTGAATCCATACATCCTAATGTAGCAGTATATAATTCAACATTTTGTACAACAACTTGTCCATTTATGAGATTTACAGAAATTGTATCCGAAATGTATCCAGCAAGAGAATATATCACATCGTACGTACCTGCATCTGCATTTCCTGTTATGTATTCTCCTGTTAAAGAGGAGGTTGTATTATTAGGCAAAAAAGTATTTAATATCTCAACATTTACACCGTTAAGAGCATTTCCACTAGACCCGTCAGTAACATAGCCTTCTAAAAAGCATGCTTGTAAAAAATCTCTTTCATAAATAAGTAATCTTCCATTATTATTATTACTATTAATATCTGACGAAATAATAATTCCTGAAGGTAAGAAAGGATATGTTCCCCAGCAACCATCTGAACCACTTCCTGATCCAGAGTATGAATCGTAGTATGCAACTTGAATCATATTATGTGGATTTGATATATCATGAACTATTGTTCCGTCTCTATACCATGAGGTCACAATGAAATTACCATCTACATGAGTGTTATGAGGCATAGAATTAGTGCCTGGATTTGACTGTATTCTATCAACTTCCTGAATATTTGAAATATTTGATATATCGTAAGCCCCAACATAACCATCGTTTACCTCATCAGTTGTAAAAACATAATTTCCATCATCACTGACCCAGGCATTGTGTGTAAACAAGCTAGGTGTTGGATGAGTTCCTATTGTAACTGGGTTATTTTTGTCACTAACATCAATTACATGAAGATCACCAGTATATATACATCCCGCATACAATGTATCTCCACGAACCATTCCGTCATGAATATATTCATCATTCCATTCTCCAATATAATAAGGATTTGTTGGATTAGCAGCAACATCTAAAAAAATCGCACCATCTGAAGGATTACTTCCATTGTTGCTAGATGCTCCAAAAATATAACAAATACCATTTTCATCTATGTATAAATTATGAGAAGCTGTAAAGCTTGTACTTTGTCCAGTCATTGGATTAGTAAATTGAAATACATTCCAATATGTATTTCCTGTCATATCATTAAGATCTACTATTAAAAGACCAGCATCTGCTTCAGTTGTAACGTATGCATAATGACTCCATGTTTTTACATCTCTCCAAGTAGAGCTAAGGTCGGGAATAAAAAACTCTTCAACTGGATTGGACGGATTAGATACATTTACGCAAGAAAAACCGTTAACTAAGCCTACTAAAGCATACTCTGATTCATTTGAAGGGTCAACCCAGCCCCAAATATCATTACCGTCAGTTGAATTATAGTCATAAGTTCCAAGTAAATTTAAATTATAACTATTTTGACAAATAACAAATATTGGAAGTAGAGTTAATATTAATAAAAATCTTCTCATAAGTTTTTTTTACAAAATTAAGTCTTTAAAACGATATTAAAATTATAATTTAAGAGTTATTTGACCTTTATGATCATTATCACTTATAGAATTAGTGATTTTTAATTCAATATCATTAAGATTTTCTTTAATACCACCATCCAAAGATTTATTATTATCATCATTTTCGTTATATTCAAGAGGTTCCAATAAATTAATTTCTTTAATTTTTTTATTAGTTAATTTATTACCTTTTGCTTTAATTCCTTTAACTGATATAAACTTTTCTAAGTCTATTATTTCTGACTCTCTTTCTTTACCTTTTTTCTTAACATAAATAATTTCAATTTGTGGTCTCCAATCACTGCTTATAAGCTCTAAATAGCTATTTTTATGAGAAGTTATTATTTGTAATTTTTGAGAAATATTTTCAGGTACTAAGAATCTTTTGACAAAAAATTCTTCTTTATTTCCATCGAAATAAATAGCTGATAATGCTTTATTTGGATTAAATTTCTCGATAATTAGTATATCATCGCTAAAATGGTTACTTAGTTCAAAGGACTTTAATTCAATTTCACCATTATCTTTAAGAGTTAATATTTTTTCTTCAGCCTTAAATTCGCCAATAAATGTTCCTCTTTGTTCAACATTTAACCTATTAATATTTTCGTCAAACCATATTTTTCTAGCTGAAAGTGTTGAAACCCCTATAGATTTTAATTCAACTTTTCGAACAGGGTACTTAGTTAAAATATTTCCAATAGCTCCTTTACCTTTAATAATATAATCTGCAAAATCGATGTCAATTTTTAAATTTTTAATTCTATTTAATTTTCTAAGATGAACAGTTACACATTCAGCTTCTCCATTAGGATTAGATGTAAAATAAATTACTTTACAACTATTTTGATTTTTTGTTAAGATATACTCTTTGTTTCTTGTAATAGATTTTACTGGAAATCTTTTAATCATGGTATTTCCAGACTTACCGTCTCTATATATCATGTTATAAATAGTACGATCATCCTTTTTTTTAAAGACTGCACAGTGAATTATATCTTTTCCAACAAACACTTTATTGTCGATTTTTACTACTTGCATTGATCCATTACTTCTAAAAACGATGATATCATCTATATCTGAACATTCACAAACATATTCATCTTTTCTCATCGTTGTTCCTATAAAGCCTTCTTCCCTATTAACATATAACTTTTTACTGGCAACAACTACCTTTTTAGCATCAATATTTTCAAAAATTTTAATTTCAGTTTTACGTTCTTTACCCTTTCCGTATTTAACTTTCAACTCCTTGAAGTAGTTAATTGCATAGTCAACAAGATTTTCTAAATTACTTTTAGTTTCTTGAATATTATTTTCAAGATTATCAATTTCTTTTTTAACTTTGTTTAGATCGTATTTAGTAATTTTTTTAATTCTGATTTCAGTTAGTTTTTCAACATCGCTATCTGTGACCTTTCGTAACAATTTTTTGGTGAATGGCGCAAGTTGATTGTGTATTGTTTTTATTATAACGTCCCAGTTTTCTAATTCTTCGATTGAGTGGTATATTCTATTTTCAATAAATATTCTTTCTAGTGTTGCAAAATGCCATCTTTCCTGTAGTTCATCAAGATTAATTTCTAGTTCTTGCTTCATAAGCCCTAGAGAATGATTTGTTGATTTTTGAAGTAATTCAGATACGCCAATAAAAATAGGCACATTATTTTCAATAATACAACAAATAGGTGACAATGATATTTCACAATTTGTAAAAGAATATAAAGCATCAATTGTTTTGTCTGCTGAAATTCCACTAGGAATTGTAATAACTATTTCAACATTTTCTGCTGTATTGTCTTCAATTTTTTTTATTTTAATCTTACCTTTTTCATTCGCTTTAATAATAGAATTGATTAGTGATGTTGTATTTGTAGAAAAAGGTAATTCAGTTATTACAAGTTTATCTTTACTATCAATATCAATTTTAGCTCTAATTCTTACTTTCCCTCCTCTTTTACCATCATTATAATTTGTAAAGTCTGCAGTGCCACCAGTTAAAAAATCAGGGTAAATTTTTGGTTTAACTCCTTTTAAAATTTTAATTGAAGCATCTATAAGCTCATTAAAATTATGTGAGAGTATTCTAGTAGATAGCCCAACAGCGATTCCTTCAACACCGTGGTTTAAAAGTAAAGGGAATTTGACAGGAAGAGTAGTTGGTTCTTTTCCTCTCCCATCATAGCTAGAATTCCATTTTGTTATTTTCTTATTATAAACAACATCTAAAGCAAACTGAGTAAGTCTAACTTCAATATATCTTGGAGCTGCAGCACTGTCGCCAGTTGCAATATTTCCCCAGTTACCTTGCATATCAAGTAAGAGATCTTTTTGACCTATCTGAACCATAGCATCTCCTATAGAAGCGTCACCATGAGGATGGTATTTCATAGTATTTCCAATTACATTTGCTACTTTATGGTATCTGCCATCATGCATTTCTTTCAATGAATGTAATATTCTTCTTTGAACAGGCTTTAAGCCATCA
>Ga0160422_10001196_pt1 | contig 16251 bp, 12 predicted proteins | sample Fk160mmetaG_FD_108192 | JGI IMG/M metagenome (GOLD analysis project Ga0160422, IMG submission 108192) | Marine microbial communities from the Central Pacific Ocean - Fk160115 60m metaG | ecosystem: Environmental > Aquatic > Marine > Oceanic > Photic zone | place: The Central Pacific Ocean... | reverse complement strand
TCTTACAAAAGACATATTACTTGAAAAATTTACAAAGAAACAAGTTGATTCAATTTTAAAATATGAATCTGAAAAATTGTCAACCCCAAAAGAGAAGAATAATATCAGTGCAATTTCATCTCTTAAGAATGAAAGTTTTTTGGTTGGATCAACATTAATACACAGAGAATTGAGCAGTAATTATGCAAATCTATTTTTAAAAGATTTTAAATATTTGACAGCGATGAATGCTGCAAAACAGTCAAATATTAATCCAACAAAAGGTAGTTGGAAATGGGATCAAATTGACAATTTTGCTAAGTTTTCAAAAAATAATAATTTACTTTTTAGACTTCATAGTCCTATTGGGCCACAATGCTCAAAATGGATTAAAGATGATGCAAGAACAGCTGATGAACTTCAAGCTAGCCTTGATGAGTTTTTATTCAGACTTCTAGACAGATATAAAGATTTTGATAATATAAAATGGATTGATGTTGTAAATGAAACCATTTTAGCATCGGGAAAATGGCTTGGCTCAAAGCCAGGAAATAGTAAATGGGAAAATCCCTGGTTAGACATTGGTCTTGACGAAAATGGATACCCATTATATATTATTAAGGCATTTGAACTTGCAGATAAATATGCACCAAATAAAAAGCTTGTTTATAATCAGAATGGTGGCATGCAGATTCCAATGTGGGATAAGCTAAAAGAAACAGTTATGTATTTAAAGTCAAAAGGTCAAAGAGTTGATGGTATTGGCTGGCAAGGTCATTTAATGAATAATAATGGACTTAAACAATTTGTTGAAAATTTAGATGAGGAGTTAAAAAAATTATCTGACCTAATTGACTGGGCTCATTCAAATAATCTAGAATTTCATATAACCGAGTTAGATTATTATAATAATGGTGAAAATAATATTTTTAATTCTGTTGAAAAGCAAGCTGAGGTTTATCAAAAATTAATGAATCTATTACAAGAAAAATCAAAAAATGGATTAGTTACAGTAAATTTTTGGAGTATAGGAGAGAGAATAAGTTCTCGTGGTAAAAAAGGGTATTATATGTCATTATATGATAATGATACGATTCCAACTAAAACATATGATGTTGTAAAAAAATTTATAAATTTTAATTGATAATGTTAAGGTTTACTTTAAGTGTATTATTAATTTTTGGATTATTACAATTAAATTATTCGCAAAATAAAATTCAACAGATAAAACCTGAAAAGATTTCTTATAAGAATACTAATGAAGGAGAGCTTAATTTATTTGTTTATAAACCCTCAGAATTTGATATCAAAAAAAAATATACTTGTATAGTTTTTTTTCATGGAGGTGGTTGGAATTCTGGAAACCCTGAACAATTTCAAAGACAATCAAGATATTTTGCTTCTAGGGGAATGGTAGCTATTTCTGTTGAGTATAGGATAAGAAATGTGCATGGTACTTCCCCGATTCAAGCAATGGAGGATGCAAAGTCTGCAATAAGGTTTATCAGATCGAACGCAAAATTACTTTCAATTGATTCAAATAAAATTGCCGCTGCTGGCGGATCTGCGGGAGGCCACTTGGCAGCAGTTGCGGGAAATATTAATTTATTTGATAATAGTGATGAAGACCCGACTATCAGCTCTAAGCCTAACTTATTAATTCTTTACAATCCAGTCTTACATTATGGAAGAAAATGGGGTTGGATTGAAAATCCTTCTAATGCCTCCCCATACGATAACATAAGTAAAGGGGCTCCTACAACAATTATATTAACTGGGACAGAGGATAAAATAGTTCCTGTTGAATTAATTGAAAATTATAAAAAAAGAATGGATGCAGTAGGTAGTAGATGTGATGTAATTTTTTACGAAGGCGCCGAACATGCTTTTTTTAACCGGGGACAAGCTTTTATTGAAACGATTTATGAGTCAGATATTTTTTTAAAATCCAATGGATATATCACAGGTCCACCAACGATAAAATAATTAGCTGGTAAAATAACTTAAAATAGCAACAACAATTATCACCAAAGTCACCGATAAAATCACATCTATAGTTTCATAACTATTTTTATTTTCTAATTTTTGCTTTTTTGTTAATGTGCCAAAAGATAAGCCTGTAATTTTACTGTACTCTGGTTCACTTGTGGAAAGTGTAACACATACACATAATAAAATTGAAAAGATAAACATCAGTATTGCCATATGTGAGAAATTAATTGTAGCGAAAACAAATAAAAACCCATTAGCAATCGTTTGAGGCTTTTTAAACTTTAGATTATAAGTAATTTTTGTTTTTTTATTTGAAATATAACCCTTTTCATTATCAATTTGGAAATTTTTAAAATCAATGAATCGGTCTTTTGCCTCATAAAATATATCAAATTTTAATTTTTTATTTTTTTCAATATTAATTCTGTTCCCACTGACAGTTTTCCCTGTCAAATTATAGTTAGTCATGTATGCTAAATAAGTTGATTTTTTAGCATCTACATTATCATCAACAAATTTTAGAAAATTTTTATCTATAATTTTACCATCTTTTTCATTTAACCACTCGAGATCGTGAAACCCATTATTCTCAACAGTTATAGATAATTTGTATTTCTTACTATCTTCTACATTTTCAATAGAATTGACTTTAATAGCTGTATTAGGGTTGTAGTATATTTCTGAAGAAAGTCTGAGAACTAATAAAAATAGCCCTACAAACAATGTTGTTATTGCAGCTTTGGAGTTTACCCTTTTCCAAATGATTCCAAGTAAAAAAACAGCAGCTACAGGTGGTGCAATATAGGACTGTACATTTTGCAGATATTGATACATAACTCCACCACCAATTTTATCCATTATTGGAATCCATGCAATTCCCAGTATGACTATTATAATTGTTGCAATTTTACCAATATTTAGTAATTTTTTTTCAGATTCTTTTGTTTTAATTTTCTTGTAAATGTCGATGGTAAATATAGTTGAACATGAATTAAAGACTGATGCAAGTGAACTCATTAATGCAGCCATAAGGCCACCAGCAACCAATCCTTTTAAACCTACCGGGAGCAACTCTTTTACAAGCATAGGAAAAGCTCTGTCAGCCTTTACAATTGAGTATTGTACTGGGTCTTCCACGGATAGAGCAAATGCAATTATTCCAGGAATTAAAAAAATAAATATTGGTAATAACTTTAAGTAAGCTCCAAAAATTGCCCCACGCCTTCCTATCTTAATATTATTTGCAGCAAGTGTTCTTTGAACGATATATTGATCTGTACACCAATACCAAACTCCAACAATTGTACCGCCAAACAATAAGCCTGTCCAAGGGAAATCGGGATCATTTATAGGTCGCCACATATTAAAATGTTGAGGACTTTCATTAATAACAATTTTAGTCAGAGAATTCCAACCACCAACTTCTTGAAGACCTAAATAAGTAATAATAATTGAACCCAATATTAAAACAATTGCCTGCAATGTTTCGGTGTATATTACCGCCTTCATTCCACCAATTATAGTATAAATACCAGTAAAAATTACAACTCCAATTGCACCAATCCAAAAATCAATACCAAGCAATTCAGAAACTACAATCCCCCCAGCATAAATTGTTACAGAAACTTTTGTAAGAACGTAAGCAATTAAAGAGAAAACAGAAAGAAACCATCTTGATTTTGCATCAAATCTTTTCTCTAAAAACTCAGGCATAGTAAAAGCTCCACTTCTTATATAAAATGGTAAAAATAACCACCCTAATAATAAAACTATCCAAGCATGTAACTCATAATGAGCCATTGGAGTTCCAGATTCAAAGCCTGTTCCCGCTAATCCAACAACATGTTCAGAACCAATATTAGAAGCAAAAATTGAAGCACCAATTACAAACCAGCCAACATTTCTTCCAGCTAAAAAATAATCTTCAGTATTCTTATTTTTTTGCAAAGCAACCCACACTGCTACAAGAATAAGTGCGAGAAAATATACTCCTAAGACAATCCAATCAAAGCCTTCTAATACCGTAGTCAAAATTTCTTAGATATACTGGTTCAAAATATTTTCGAAAAGTTCTTGTTTTCCACTTTCAGGACTTATTTCGTTAGCATCTTTTGCTATTTCATATAAGTCTTTTAATTCTAATTTCCCGTTTTCAAAATCTTTACCCTTTCCACTGTCAAAACTTTGATATCTTTTTTTTCTTAAATCAGAGTAAGACGAAGAGGACATTATTTTATCAGCAGTGATTAGAGCTCTTGCAAAAGTATCAGCCCCTCCAATATGTGCATAGAATATGTCTTCTAAATCAGTAGAATTTCTTCTAATTTTAGCGTCAAAATTTATCCCTCCTCCCTGAAGACCTCCAGCCTGAAGGAATACAAGCATTGCTTCTGTTGTTTCAAGAATATTATTAGGAAACTGATCTGTATCCCATCCATTTTGATAATCGCCTCTATTAGCATCAATACTTCCAAGCATTCCTGCTTTTGCTGCCACAGCTAATTCATGTTGCATTGTATGTTGTGCAAGGGTTGCATGATTAACTTCAATATTTAATTTAAAATCTTTATCAAGCCCATATTCTTTAAGAAACCCAATTGCGGTTGCAGAGTCAAAATCATATTGATGTTTCATCGGCTCCATTGGTTTTGGTTCAATGAAAAAACTACCTTTGAAACCCTGTGATCTGGCATAATCTTTTGCCATGGTTAAAAACCTTGCCATGTGATCAAGTTCTCTTCCCATATCTGTATTAAGTAAAGACATGTAGCCTTCTCTTCCACCCCAGAATACATAATTTTCTCCGTCTAAAGCAATTGTTGCGTCTAAGGCTAATTTTACTTGAGCACCAGCATGAGCAACTATATTAAAATTTGGATTGGTAGCTGCTCCATTCATATATCTTGGATTTGAAAAACAGTTTGCAGTTCCCCAAAGAAGCTTAATTCCAGTTTCCTTTTTTTTATTTTTTATATAGTTGACAATAATTTCAAGTCTTTTTTCTGACTCAGAAAATGTTGTAGCCTCTTTTACTAAATCAAAATCGTGGAAACAGAAATAATCAAAGCCCATTTTCTGAATAAACTCAAACGCAGCATCAGCTTTATCTTTTGCTGCTTGAATTGGGTCAGGGTTTGTATCCCACTCAAAATTTAGTGTTCCTGGTCCAAATGGATCAGACCCCACTCCACAGAATGAATGCCAATAAGCAATTGCAAATTTGAAGTGATCTTTCATTTTTTTCCCAGCAACTATTTTGTCTGGGTTATAATATTTAAATGCTAGAGGATTATTTGATTCAGATCCTTCATATTTAATTTTATTTATTCCTTTGTAATATTCTTTACTCATAATTATATTATTTATTTTTCAATATTATCTGTAAATCTTCTTTCCACCTCGAATAGGCATCTTCATATTCAGATTTGTTTTTAAGTGGTAGAAATGTTATTACGTGATCATTTCTAGTAATTTTTTCTCTAAATGTATTTAAATCATTATTTAAAATCCCTGATGCACGCGCTGCACCAAATGCACCAGTTGTATTATATATTTCTATTTCATGACCAATCAAAGTTGAAACAGTATTAGCAAATATTTCTGACCTGAATAAATTATCATTACCTGCTCTAACCACATTGATTATCGCATTATCATTTTTCAAGATTTCCATGCCATACATAAAAGAAAAGGCAATGCCTTCCAATGAGGACCTGTAAAGGTGACCATGGCTATGTTTATTTAAATTTATATTACAAATATGTGTTCCGATATTTTTATTATTTAACATTCTCTCAGCACCATTCCCAAATGGGATTACAGAAATTCCATCAGATCCTACAGAAATACTAGATGCTTGTTTATTCATTTTTTCATATGACTTTCCAATACTATGATTTCTAAGCCATCTGTATTGAATCCCAGCTCCATTTATGCAAAGTAATTTACCAATTGATTTATTATTACCACTGTAATTAACGTGAGCAAAATGATTAATTCTTGAAGGTTCTTTGGAATTTAAATTATTTGTAATTGAGTAAATGACACCTGAAGTTCCACCCGACGCTGCCACTTCACCATTGTCAAAAACATTTAAGGCTAAAGCATTGTTTGGTTGATCTCCTGCTCTATATGTTATTGGGACTCCAACATTTAATCCTGTTTGCTCTGAAGCATAGGTATTTGTAACCCCCTGTTCTGAAAAGTTATCTACAATTTCAGGGGTTAAATTTGAGTCAATCCCATAAAAATTCAGTAGCCAATCTGCCGTTTTATTTTCTTTATAATCCCAAATTATTCCCTCGGATAATCCATTTCTCGTTGTATTAATCTCGCCGGTTAACTTGTATGCTATATAATCCCCAGGCAACATGAATTTGTAAATTTTCTCATATGTATCTGGCTCATTTTCTTTTACCCATTTTAATTTAGAAGCCGTAAAATTTCCAGGTGAATTCAGCAAGTGAGACATACATTTTTCATCTCCCAATTTTTCAAATGCTTCATTACCAATATCTACAGCTCTGCTGTCACACCAAATAATTGAATCTCGTAATGGCTCTCCATTTCTGTCAATAATTACCAACCCATGCATTTGGTATGAGATGCCAATTGAAATAATTTTTTTTGGATTTACATTGGATTCTTTACAAACTCTTTTAACCGCGAGACAGGTATATTCCCACCATAAATTAGGGTCTTGCTCAGCCCAATCATTTTTTATTGAGCTTATACTCATTTCATTTTTTGGTTCATGCACACTAAGTACACTTTTTCCAGATTCAGATTCTACTAAAGCTGCTTTAACTGAAGAGCTACCAACATCTAAACCCAGAAAATACATTTTAAATTAGTTAGTTAGTTTTATTAATATTAAATATAAAAAAATAGAGTATTAAACCTTAATAAATCCTTATTTATTTAGAAGCATTTCAGGTGTTGCAACAGTTCTAAATCCAGTGTGGTCAGTTGCTGAACTTACACTTACACCCATCCTTGCAGAAATCCTGTAGCTTGCACAATATGAATCATGACATAAAAATGAGCCGCCTTTTATGACATATTGTAGTTCATATGGGTTGCTTGGATTATAACAGCTGCTGGCACCTTTTAGATTTTTTAATTCCTTTTCTGTGCTTATTTCTGAATAGTAATTGACATTGAATAAATCATCTGTGATTTCCCAAACATTTCCAATCATATCAAATATACCAATACTATTAGGAGGAAAAGATTTTACAGGGGCGATCATATCATACCCGTCAATTGATTCATTTTTTACAGGAAAATTACCTTGCCAAGTATTAGCATTTGAGTTCAATAAATTTAAATCATCCCCCCAAGTAAATACAGCATTTTTATAATTCCCCTGAGCTGCTGATTCCCATTCAGCTTCAGTTGGAAGTCTTCTTTTAGCCCATTCACAATAGGCTTTGGCATCCTCATAAGCGATATGAACAACAGGATAATTTCCTTTGTTTTCGATACCAGATCCAGGACCATTTGGAGATTTCCAATTTGCTCCAGGTTGCCACTTCCACCATTGAAAATAATTTTCCATATTATCTACCACTTTAAGTTTATCGTTAAAAATTAAGCTTCCTGGCTGTAAAATAGAATCATGTGGTTTTGGAGTACCAATAGGTAAGCTTTTCCTCATTTCCTCCCAATTTATTTCCCTTTCGGCAACAGTTATATATCCTGTTTCATCCACAAACTTTTTGAATTGATTATTTGTGACTTCTGTTGCATCAATGAAAAAGCCATCAATATAAACTTGATGCGATGGTTTTTCTCTTATCATCGCATAATCATCATTTTGTTTTGCTCCCTTAGTGTATGATTTGCCCTCAACCCAAACCATACCTTTAGGTATATCAAATGAAATATTTTGGGTTTTGTCAATATTAGCACAAGAAAAAAACAACGCACTAAAAAGAAAAGAAACTTTAAATAAATTAGACATCAATTTCTTCTAAATTTTAAAATATCATCAGATTTCTCCTTCATCATAATTCAACTCATAAACAATTCGGAGACTGATTAAATTTATAATTCCCTAAATGTTTTTGCAACATTCATTAGTTCCACCATATTGTTATCACGTCCAGCAACGGTCCAGTAAGCAATTTGATATAAATTATCTTCACCCTCAAAATAGATAGTGTTCCATATGACATCAATTCCGTCAACTATTCCATTTATTTCAAATAATTTTGCTGATTTGGAATTATTTAAGTAAATATCTGAAATATATCCATTTTTACCATAACTTGTCTCTAAACCGTCTGATAAATAATTGACATACTGCATAAAATAATTTTCTTGCCCAACTAAGTCAATCCATTCAGATTTATTTTCGTGAATAATCATTAAATATTTTTCTGAAAAAAGATTTGAATATTGTAACGAAGCATCTTCATTCAAAAACGTATACATAGGAGTCATGTTCCCAGGCATTTCAATCTCATATATGCCATCAACTGTTACTATTTCAGGTTCTGAGTTACAGGAAAACGCAAGTGGAATTAATAGTAATAATAGAATTAGTTTTTTCATTTTTATTTATTTGTTAGTCAAATTAATTAAAAAATTGATAACTTAAAATTTATAAAAAAATAAAATTTTGGAGATTTTAGAAAAGTTGTAAGAGGAGGTTAGAATTATGAAATATTTTTCCTTCAAACTAAATTATTATTCCTCTTCATTAATGAAAAACCTAAACAGCTAAAAAAATTATGGATAATACAGAAAACCAAAAACCAAAAGCCCCGTTCCTAACCAGACTTTTTAAATACTTTAATAGCCTTTTGGTTATCGACAAGTCAGTTGACTTCATACTGATATTTGTAGGATTAGTAGCTGCTTTAGGGGTTGAATCTTTACAAGAATCTAAGGAGATTGAGTCACGTTACATTGATATGGTAGCAAGAATTCACGATGAAATTCAAACAAATAAATTTTTACTTGAAGACACCAATAGAAGTACTGCAGGTTACTTTGATATTACTCGTGAGATTAATCAATTGGTAGCAACAGCTAGTTTTGAAAAATATGATGGTGTCAATAAGATGATCGAACTTGAAAATAGCGAATTCCAAATTAAGGTATATCAATCAATAATTGCTGATGAATTCCTAAACAAAACATTATATTCTGAGGTTTTACATCTTTATGATTTATTATCAAGGTATACTGCAGAAAAAGATGCTACGAAAATAAATCTAACTGAATACTATTACACATACTATAGAATGTTTGTTAAGAATCAATTTCAAAATAATTATCTTATCGAAGAATATATTGATATTAATTACCTATATAATTTAATAACTAAATCTATACCTATCCTTCAAAATAATTCACTGGATATCGAAATGACTACTGAAAGATTATTAAAAAGTTTGGAAAACGAATTAGAAAGGTATAATACTAAACTGATTGAAAAACGCGGCATAGCAGATTATCTAAATCTTTCCAATGCGGCCTTATCAGCTAAAAAATATAATGCAACAATATCGTACAGTAATCAGGGTTTAAAATTAATTAATTCTTCGGAAAATGATAGTTTTTCAGATGATTATCTAGAAAACAAAACATATGTTGGCCGTTTCAATGCTCATTTATATAAATCAAAAATATATTTATATCTAGACGGGGATTCCCTATATCCAAAAAATGAAATAAAAAAGCATCTTGATTTATTTTACGATTCAGGCTATTCAAATGAAAATAGCCAATTGTATTATCTTGACTACTATTATTATGTTGATAAAGATTTTAATGAGTTTTTAATATCATTAAAAAAATATATTGAAAAATACCCTGATTGTAATATGTTAAAACCTCGTATTCACTCTTACCCTGACTTTTTATCGAAACCTGAATTGATTGAATTTTTAGATGGTGAGTTAAGGGAGGGTCAAATATGGAGAGATTGGGTTAAACTTTTATACAATAAGGAAAATTTATGAGCCTGATATCACGTACGAAAAATTTTTTTAGCTCTCTTTTAATAATTGATAAGTCTGTTGATTTATTACTCATATTTATAGGTTTGTTTGCCGCGTTGCAATTTGATTCTTATTTAAAGCTTAAGCAATCAGAAGAACTTTATAAAAATTCTCTAACTAAAATCCATACTGAAATAAGTGTTAATAAAATTCTCTTAAAAGATTATGCCAATTCAATAGAGAGATCAACTGCGATAATATGGGAATTAGATTCACTGGGGAAGCTAGGATTTAAAGACACCTATAGTGGTATTTTAAATATTAATGATATTAAAGTTACTCAGCTGAATGATAGAAGTTTTAAGGCTTTAAGTGAAAATAATTTTTTAAATAAAAATTTATATAGTGATATTAAAAAACTTTACAATAATTATGATAAACTCGAACAAGGTTGGGATACCCTCTCTAACAACTTACAAAAAAATTACAAAGCCTATTTTGATATTTATGCAACTCAGCAATTAGTTAGTTATGCCCCAGATGATAAAGCTCAAGAAGTAGTAAATAACTTTGTCGTAGATATCGCTAATTTTTATGGTTTTGGTTCAAGTGTTTTGAAACAAGACTATTGGCCAAATTTACACATTCAATCTGCAAATACTGTTGGGGATGATTTATTAGATAAAATAGAAGCTGAACTTGGGTTGTATAAGGTTTCGTTGAACGAATACAGGAGTTATGATGATTACTACTGGCTATCTTATTATTCATTACAAAATGAAGATTATAAAACCAGTCTAGAATATGCTTTTCAAGGTATTAGCATTTTGGATAAAGTAAATAAAGATGATTATGAGTTTAAATCATTTTCCGGTAGATTAAACAGAAATGTAGTTTTTGGAATTAATAATTTGATTGAAAACAAAGACACTAAATATAAAAGAAATGAAATTTTACCTTTCCTTAAAGAATGGTATGATTCGGGTATTTACAGGGAATCATGTATTATTGAATATTTAGATTTTTATTATAATGATAATGATTTTGACAATTTTCTTAAGTATACGAGATTAATATTCGAATTAGATTCTCAGAGGATATATGAGAGATATGTTGCAGGTTGGCAAGACTTTATGACTAAAGATGCAATAATTTCCATTCTAGAAAAAACCGATAGGTCAATCGAGGCTTGGAATAGTTATATTTATCCGAAATCAATTTAATTTATTTATTAATCAATTTAATTTAAAATTTAATAACTTCAAACTAATATTAAAAAGGAAGCGATGCCAAGTAAATTTTTCGGGAATAGATTTGATAAACAGTCCAAAGACAAGGGGAAAAACTTTTCTTTTAAATCATCAAATAATAAAGCTCAAAATCAGAATAATAAAGCTAAATCAGGCGGTATTAGAAAAGTAGGAAGAGGTGGTTAGTCAAATAAAAAATCTTTATTTTAAATTTATTTATTATGCCATTTTTTTGATTGTATATGGTTTGTATGTTGACGTACATTTTACAAATAAGTCAAAAAAAAGTATTAGGATTCATTTTTTTCAAATATGAAAAAGCTATGAATCGACCCTTTTGGAACGAGAAAGAAAAAAAATTAGCTAAAAAACTTTTTCACTAACTTGTAGATAAATTAAAAAACAACAAAATGAAATACTTTACACTTGCACTTAAAAATTGGGACAAATTCAAAGGCAGAGCCAACCGATCAGAATTTTGGTATTTCACCCTTTTTTATCTCATATTTGGTTTCATTCTAAGTTTTATTGATATTTTATTTTTTGGCTATGAGCCTATGGACCCAACTTCGTTTGGAGTTTTATCAACAGTATACAACTTAGTCCTTTTTATACCATCTATTTCAGTTACTGTTAGACGCCTACATGATGTGAATAAAAGTGCATGGAATTTTTTGTGGTACATTACAATAATAGGTGTTTTTTATATTATAATTTTGAATATCCTAAAAGGTACAGATGGTGATAATAAGTATGGTCCGCCTTCCACTGCATAACCAACATACGATATGAAAAAGCTAATACTATTACTATTTATTCCACTTGTTTCATTAGGGCAAGACATTAGTATAAATGAGATGCTTAAAATGTAAACATACTTGGAAAAGAACTAAGTGGAGAGAATATATTTCTTTTTTAGCTAAATGTCCAAAATGTAATAGTATTTGGATACTTAGGTATTAGCAACATACGATAAACCATAAATAACTTTTTCACTAACTTGTAAATACTTAGTCCATATATGAAAGGTATTTTAAAGAGACATTGGAATATTATATTTTTTACAACTATATACTTAATTTTTATCACAGACATAGAGGCACCTAATAAATATATTTTCATTGTTGTTTTATGCCTTTCTATTCTGATGATTGATATATTTTTAGAAAAAATTAGAAAAAAGAAAAAATGAAAAAGTTAAAGAGTGCCAAATGAGTTGCCATATAGTTGCCACTTTTTTTATAACTTTAGATAAATATATTGCTACTATAACTGATTAGGTGTAGTGGAGAAGATGGGACTCGAACCCACGACCTCTTGACTGCCAGTCAAACGCTCTAGCCGGCTGAGCTACATCCCCAAATATTTAATAACCCATTGCACTTCCATCTTTTCTTGATTCTGATGCACCATAATATACACCAAATTCTTTATCAAACATAATTGCCTGATATCCACCAAATGATCCAAGGCTAAAAATTACTTTATGTCCATACTTTTGGAGTTTTCTAATCTCTTTATAATCGAAACCAGATTCAAGCGATAGTTCTCCTCCATCAAACATATTACCACCGGTTGGTTGTTGATTAGATGTGTGTCTTATTCTTGGTGCGTCTCCTGCTTCTTGTAAATTCATTTTAAAATCAATCAAGTTAATAACAATTTGGGCATGTCCTTGTGGCTGCATGGCTCCTCCCATCAAACCAAAACTTACAAATGGTTGATTATCTTTTGTTATGAAGGCTGGAATTATTGTATGAAAAGGTTTTTTTTCAGGCTCGTAGACATTAAAATGACCTTCTTCAAGGGAAAACATTTCACCTCTGTCTTGTAGCATAAACCCAAGTCCTGGAGGTACCATTCCAGAACCCATTCCTCTGTAATTACTTTGGATTAATGAAACCATATTTCCCTCATTATCTGCTGTTGTGAGGTATATTGTATCTCCGTTTTCAATGTCACCGGCGCTTACTTTTTTTGCAGCTCGTTCTGAATCTATTTCAGATCTTCTTTTATCAGCATATTCTTTTGAAATTAAGTAATCAACTGGTATTTTATTAAAATCCATATCAGCATAATATTTTGCTCTATCTGCAAATGCGATTTTTTTTGCTTCTGTGAAATGATGTATATACTCAGCTGATCCAAATCCCATGGATTTAATATCAAACTTCTCTAATAGATTCAAAATTTGTAGAGCTGCGATTCCTTGACCATTTGGGGGTAGTTCCCAAATATCATATCCTCTATAATTTGTTGATACAGGATCTATCCAATCTGACTTATGATTTTTTAAATCATTGTAAGATAAAAAACCTCCTTGCTCAATAATAAAGTCTGAAATTGTTTGCGCAACTTTTCCCTCATAAAATCCTTTTCTACCTTTTTTTGCAATTAATTTAAATGTATTGGCTAAATCAGGATTTTTAAAAATTTCACCTTTTTTTGGAGTTGATTTATTAATATAATAAGTTTCTTTAAAATTGGGATATTTATTAAAATTATCGTCAGCAATTTCCATGTAATATGCAACAAGTTCTGTCACTGGAAAACCATTTTCAGCATATTTGATCGCTGGATTTAAAACTTCTTTCATAGTGATTTTTCCAAACCTCTCATGCAGTTCAAACCATCCATCAACACATCCAGGAACACTAACTGGTAATGGTCCATAGGCAGGAATTTTACTAATATTATTTTCTTTAAAATAATCTAGAGTCAAATTTTTAGGAGACCTACCACTCGCATTTAATCCATAAAGTTTTTTGTCCTTTTCAATCCAAATAATTGCGAATAAGTCGCCGCCAATTCCATTTCCTGTAGGCTCCATTAAACCAATTGCAGCGTTTGAAGCTATTGCTGCATCAATTGCATTTCCACCTTTTTTTAAAATATCAATTCCTACTTGAGTTGCCAATGGATGGCTTGTAGCAACCATACCATTTTCTGCAATTACTTCTGATCTTGTTGAGAATAGTTCACCAGTAATTCTATCTTGAGAAAATGATTTTAAACTTAAAAGAATCAAAGTGAAGAAAATTATATTTTTCATTTTTTAGTGTTTGTTTTTTAAAAATATGCAAAATAAAAATATATATGACATTTGTGCTCCAACAAGACTATTTGTATTTTTACATTCTAAGAAAGTTTTTATGAAAAATTTCTTTCTATTATTAGCCGTAGTAACTTTTAACCTTTCATTTTCTCAGCAGTGGAAAGAAATGGCTAATGATATCAATATTAATCTCTATGATGTTGTGGCTGAAGCCGAAGCATATTTTCAAAATATTGACATAACTAAAAAGGGTTCTGGGTGGAAAGCATATCAAAGATGGCTTTATGAAAATGAACCAAAGTATTATCCTAGTGGGGTTAGAAACAATGTTAAATCTGATTTTGTCTCTGAAGAATTTAAAGAATTCCTTTCAAAAAGTTCGGTTACTAATAAATCTGGTTTTGAAAATGGATGGGAAGAATTAGGGCCACATTATATTGAAGAGGTTACAGGCCATTATGCTGTAGGTCTAGGAAGAATTGAATCATTTTATACTGACTTGAATAACGAAAACAGAATTTTTTTAGGGTCTAGAAGTGGAGGTTTTTGGAAGACTTTAGATGGTGGAGAAACTTGGGAAAATACAACAGACTTTTTATTTGCATCTGGTGTAAATACTATTGCAGTATCACCTGAAAATCCAGACAGGGTATTAATTAATGTTCGAAATTCTTACAATGGAACAACCCATGGTATTTATGAATCACTTGACGGTGGAGATACCTGGTCAATTACAAACTTTAATCCAGACAATTTGAATTGGGGTGGCCTTGGAACTAATAATAGGATTTATAAAATAATGTATCACCCTACAATTCCAAATCTTGTTTTTGCAGGAACAAGTGAAGGCCTCTTTAGATCAAATAATAATTTTGAATCTTTTTCATTTATAACAGCTGGAAATAATACTTGGGAATATAATCAGGATTATGACTATATAGAGTTTCATCCAACCGATGAAAATATTATTTACGCCTCTACATTTAATAATGATTCACAGATATATATTTCAAGTGATGCTGGTCAAAATTTTGTTCAATCTGGAACCATACCAGGAAATAATAGTAACATACAACTATCGATTTCTGCAGCTTGTGAAAATTGTGTATTTATAGGTTCAAGTGATGGTGTTTGGAAATCGGAAGATTTAGGCCAAAGTTTTACTTTAGCAGGGAATCCAAATCTTGCAAATTATGGTGCTTTTGCTGTTAGTGATACCGACCCAAATTACATGCTTTTTGGAGATATAGATACACACATGAGTAACGATGGTGGACAAACCTGGAATCAAGTAACTTATTGGGCAACTGGAAATGCAAATTATGATACTACAGGTCAATATGTTCATGCTGACATTCGAGGATCGCGAAGTTATAATGGGGTGTTTTGGGTTAATACTGATGGATTACTAGCCAAGAGTAATGATAATGGATTAACATGGGAATTTTATGAAGGACAATCAATTAGAGAAAATTATTGTCTAGGTGCTAGTCAGTCAAATCATTATCGAACGATTACAGGTTCCCAGGATAACGGAACAAGTATAAAGAATGAAAATAATTGGATAGAATTTTACGGTGCTGACGGTATGGAAGGCATTATTCATCCTTTAAATGATGATTGGATGATAGGGAGTTTACAATTTGGAGGTAAACGAAGAACAAAAGATGGAGGTTATAATCAGGATGGAGTAAATCCAGATAATTTTAACGGAGACTGGGTAACACCGTTAATGTATGATCCGAACGATCAAATGAGTATTTATACTATGACTAATATTTTATATAGAAGTGATGATTTTGGTTCTACTTGGAATACTTTAGGTAATAGTTTTTTTGGCGGTAATATTCAAAATGCCGCCATTGCTGAAAACTCAAGTGCAATAGCAATTTCTAATTATAATAGATTAAAAATTTCCTATGACGGAGGTATGACTTTCACAGAGGTTTCCCAATCTCTACCAAATCAATTTATAACAGACATAGCTTTTGATCCTAACGATGACAGTACAATAATAGTTACC
>Ga0160422_10001195_pt1 | contig 16254 bp, 14 predicted proteins | sample Fk160mmetaG_FD_108192 | JGI IMG/M metagenome (GOLD analysis project Ga0160422, IMG submission 108192) | Marine microbial communities from the Central Pacific Ocean - Fk160115 60m metaG | ecosystem: Environmental > Aquatic > Marine > Oceanic > Photic zone | place: The Central Pacific Ocean... | reverse complement strand
GCCGAGGCGCAGAATCCGCCGCCCTCTTGTTGCCTGCATCACATCAGATCAAGTCCATGGGACTGGAACACCGATTGCATGAAACAAAGAACGGTTTTGATAAATCTGGATGGGCTTCAGTCTGCCCCTTGGAGGCGATTGTGTGGTGCCCATGTCAGGCTCTCCATTGGTTTGTCTTGGTCGGGAAATTGGTGACACAACATGTCAGGTGCAAGTGCGGGAATTGGGTTGATCAGCGGGTATGACTTCAACGCGCTCGTTTCGGCCCAACTGGCATTTCGAAACAGCACCTTGCTGCGTCTACAAGGTCGTTCAGCAGAATTCTCGGCCGAGCAGGCAGCGTTCTCAGACATTGGCCTTCAGTTGGAAAGCATTCGATCGGCCGCGTCCGGATTGACTTCTTCGCTGTTTGCTGCCAAACAAGTCACTTCTTCCAATCCCAATCTCCTGTCAGCAACGGCAAACAGTGCTTCTTCCACCGGGTCTTGGGATCTGTTGGTATCCCGTTTGGTTTCCACATCCCAGGTGCTCTCCGGCGGTGTGACAACTCAAGACCAGACCGCTCTTGGCCTGACTCAATTGTCTTTTGAGTTGGGTGAAGGCCGCCTTCGTGATGACGTTGAATTGTCCCAACTCAATGGAGGCTTTGGGATCGAGCGGGGCTCGATCCTGATCACCAACCGCAACGGAACAGAGTCGGAGGTCGATCTGAGCCAGGCTGCCACAATTGGCGAAGTTGTTGACGCCATCAATGCTGCAGGGGTGGGCGTTGAGGCCACCCTGCAAGCTGGAAGCTTGAATCTGCTCGATACCTCGGGGGGCCTGGGAACGTTTTCTGTACGAGGATTCAATGGTTCCAACACAGCCGAAGACTTGGGAATTTTATCTTCGGTCGACGGCACCTCGATAGAGGGTGAACTGATTTGGTCGCTTGCGGGGAACACTGAGTTGGGGGTGTTGCGTGACGGATTGGGCATTCGAATTCAAGATGGTGGGTTGCCTGACCTCACCATTCAGTTGTCAGATGGATCCCCTGCGATCACGGTTGATTTGGGGCCCGTGGGAGACACATCAGCGGCGACCACGTTGGCCGAGGTGCAAGCAAGAATCAGTGAGGCCACCTCGGGTACGGTCGAACTCCGATTGAATTGGGAAGAGGTAGCCGGCGGCATCAGCGCGTCGACAGGATTTTCCGTAATGCTTCAATCCACTGACCCCTCGCTGGCATTCGACGTAACGGGGGACGCAGCGGAAGATCTTGGCCTCTCCGGCAGTTCGGACGGTGAATACTTGGTTGGGGATCGTGTTCTAGGCGGCTTGGATGGGGTGCTCATCTCTTCTTTAAGCGGTGATCCATCAGTGTTGTTCTCAGGTTCATTTTCAGTCACCGATGGCTTTGGGAATTCAACCACAACGCCAATCGTTGCGCCTGCTGAAGTCGTTGGTTCGGTTGGTGCGTTGATGGCCGTGATCAATCAACAGTTGAGCAGCCAGTTTGTTTCAGCACGGGTCGAACTCAACGCTCAAGGCAATGGCTTGCAATTGGTCGACACCTCTGGTTTTGACAACATTGAAGTCAGTGGTGAACTGGCGGACAACTTGGGATGGACCGCTCCAAATCGCAACACCAACGGCGTGGCCAACGGATTTAATTTGCAACGGGCATGGGTTGGCGCTGCGACCAAACTGTCAACATTGTCTCAGGGACAAGGTATTGGTACCGGAACTTTTCAAATCACCGATGGCCTCGGCGGTACTGCGGTGGTGAATTTGGACGGGACCGAGCAAACGATTCAAGATCTGCTGGACGAAATCAACTCCAAGGGTTTGGCTTTGGTTGCCAGAGTCAACGCCACCGGTGATGGCATTGAGTTGGTTGAACAAGTACCCGACGGATCGTCATCGTTCCGAACCATTCAGGTCGATGCTCTGTCTGGATCGGCAGCCAGTGATTTGGGATTGGTTGGTTCGGCGGTTGAAATTGGAGCGGCTCTCGAAGGACGTTGGGAATACGTTATTGATTTGGATCCCGCAGACACCCTGGAAGTCTTGATCGAAAAAATTGACGACAGCGGTGCTCCGATTCAAGCCGGCTTGGTGAATGTGGGTGGATTGTCTCCTTGGCGCTTGTCCCTGACCAGTGATGTGGCCGGCGCTGGTGGAGATTTGGTTTTGGATCTGCTGAGTGATGGTTCTGCACCACAATTTCAACTCGATCCGATTCAACGCGGACAAGACGCCAAAATTCTGTTTGGTGCGGGATCATTGGGCGGTGGATTTTTGGTCACCAGTGGATCAAACACGCTGTCTGGAGTAATTGAAGGCGTCACCATTGATTTGCTGGCGGCATCAGACGAACAAACCACGTTGACCATCGAGCGAGATGACACTTCTCTGTCAGAGGGTCTTCAAGCTTTGGTCGATGCCTACAACGGTTTGCGCGACAAAGCAGACCAATACGACTCCTATGACAGCGAGTCCCTCGAAAAGGGCACGTTGTATGGCAACGCCAACTTGCGCAGCTTTATTTCGGAGCTGACACGAATTGTGACCCGTGACGTCGATGGCTTATCCGGTCCCTTTCGATCGCTTCAGGACCTTGGTGTGTCAATTGACGGAGAAGGACGGCTTTCTTTCGAAGCAGAAGAATTTACTGAAGCACTTTCTGTGGACCGTGAAGGCGTCGAGGCACTTTTGTCTGCCACACTAGATGAAGAGAATGCCGGATCGAACGGTGAATTGGAAATCGTTGAGGGACTCGGGCCTCGACTTGATGCGTTGCTGGAAAATTGGCTTTCCCCCGAAGGCCGCCTACAGACCATTCAAGATGGCATCACCGATCGCTTGCAACGGAACGACGATTCGATTGCCGCGCTTCAGACCAGAATCCAAGCCGAGCGAGAGCGTTTGCTTCGTGAGTTCTATGTCATGGAGCAAACCCTGGCCCGTCTGCAGAGCCAATCAAACGCCTTGGCTGGACTGGTGGTGTTGCCACAGGGGCCAGCGAGATAACTTCATCTGCGAGCGAAGGGCAATTTGGCCTCGTGAAGGTTCACGCTCGGACCGGTTTAAGGCCGATGGAAGAATGTGAGTAAATCGGCAGCGCAACAACATTGGCTCCGGGAACGTGTGATGAACGCGTCACCCATCGATCTTCGACTCATGTTGTTGGACGGTCTTATCCGCCGGATCGACGAAGCCGGCGTGGCGCTCCACGATTCTCAAACCGCGGTGGCCTTAGAAGCATTTGCCAAGGCACGAGCCATTGCCGAAGAGCTTGAAACTGGTATCAGTGAAGACGGTGGTCTGGAACTTGCACGCCAGATGCGCAACCTGTATGCCTATCTCCACCGACTGCTGGTCGAAGCTCGTGTTGAGCGATGTCACACCAAGCTTGATGAAGCTCGTCGCTTGGTTGAATTTGAGCACGAAACCTGGAGCATGCTCAACCGGAGACTTGTGGACGGTGATGAATCAGAAGGCAGCAGCCTCGTCCGCACCGCGTAACCAAGACAAATGGATCGAATAGGTCAGACCTTTTCGGGGTCTTTACTGGTCGTGACCGCTCGAGTCTGGGAGTTTGTGACCAGCATCTCGCAGTGTCTTTTCGCGTGAAGCGAGTTCCAGGTCGTGGTCGACCATCATGCCAGCCAAGTCTTCCACACTGGTTGTGGGTTCCCAGCCGAGTTGATCCTTTGCTTTGGTGGGATCGCCAAGGAGCTGCTCTACTTCGGCAGGACGAAAGTAGCGGGGGTCAATCTCGACAAAGTCGGTGTAGTCCAAGCCAACGTGCTCAAAAGCCAACTCACAAAATCGGCGAACCGGAATCATGGTTCCTGTGGCCACCACGTAATCGTCGGGTTGATCTTGCTGCAGCATGCGCCACATGGCTTCGACATAATCACCTGCAAAACCCCAGTCCCGCTGAGCGTCGAGGTTGCCTAGGAACAATTTGTCTTGCAGACCGAGCTTGATGCGTCCAACGGCTCGAGTGATTTTTCGTGTGACAAATGTTTCACCCCGTCGTGGTGATTCGTGGTTGAACAAGATGCCACACGAAGCGTGCATGTCATACGACTCGCGGTAATTGACGGTTATCCAGTGCCCAAAGACTTTGGCGCAACCGTAGGGAGATCGCGGGTAGAAAGGTGTGGTTTCTCGTTGGGGAACTTCTTGGACCAGGCCAAACATTTCAGATGAGGACGCTTGGTAGAACCGAATCTGCTCGCCACCTTCGTCCTGATGCACGCGGATGGCTTCCAGCAGTTTGACCGGACCCATGGCCACGGTGTCCACCGTGTACACCGGCATGTCAAACGACACTCGGACGTGAGACTGAGCGCCAAGGTTGTACACCTCGTTGGGCTTGATCCTGGCCAAAAGGTTTTGCAAGTTGCCAGCGTCGGTCAGGTCCCCATAGTGGAGGTGCAACTTCTGCCCTTTGTGGTGGGGGTCTTGGTACACATGATCGATACGACCGGTGTTGAAGCTGGAGGCCCGTCGGATCAGCCCGTGCACCTCATACCCTTTGTTCAAAAGAAGCTCGGCAAGGTAAGAACCATCTTGTCCGGTGATACCTGTGATGAATGCAATGCGGTCGCTCATTTTTGGGTCTTTCTGGGTGAACAGGGGGGGTACCTAGTTTCTCCCATCGACCAGATCTGGTCCAGACTTGGCACCGAAGTTCTCCGAATTTCTTTGGTCAGCAAAGATCGATTTCTTGGGTTCCGAGCGAACCAGGCCCGCTGGGATGCCGATACAGAGACGATGCCTTTCGATTTGAAGAACAAACGCGTTGTGGTCACTGGGGGGGCCGGTTTCATGGGTCGCTTTGTTTGCGACAAAGTAGCCCAACGTGGTGCAGCAGAAGTAATTGTGCCACGAAGAGCGGAATTTGATTTGACCTCAGAATCTGCCGTAGAGCGGTTGTACGCCACCGCGAAGCCTGATGTGGTTGTTCATTTGGCCGCTGAAGTTGGAGGGATCGGCGCCAACCGGGACAACCCAGGACGGTATTTCTACGCCAACATGGCCATGGCTTTGCACCTCATTGAACACGCTCGCCGGGTTGGCCTGCCCAAGTTCGTTCAAGTAGGCACAATTTGCGCGTACCCCAAGCACACACCAGTTCCCTTCAAAGAATCAGACCTTTGGGATGGGTATCCAGAAGAAACCAACGCTCCGTATGGTGTGGCCAAGAAGGCAGCCATGGTGATGCTCGATGCGTACCAAAGGCAATATGGACTTTCGGGGGCTTATTTGCTTCCGGTCAATTTGTATGGGCCTTGGGACAACTTTGATCTTCACACCAGCCACGTGATTCCTGCATTGATCCGAAAATGTGTGGAAGCCAGAGATTCGGGGCAAGAGCACATTGAGTGTTGGGGTACCGGATCTGCTTCACGAGAATTCCTATACGTGGAAGACGCAGCCGAGGGCGTGGTCCGGGCCACTGAAGTTCTCGATGAGCCCGATCCAGTGAACCTTGGCACCAACATGGAGATCACCATTAAGGATCTGGTTGAACTCATCGTCAAATTGACTGGCTTCCGGGGTGAGATCCGCTGGGACAGCACCAAACCAGACGGACAACCTCGACGATGCCTCGATGTTTCCCGGGCGGCGGAGCGACTGGATTGGAAAGCACACGTCGGGTTTGAAGACGGGCTCAAGCGCACAATTGCTTGGTATGAAGAGCATCGGGACGCCGTGGTCTCCGGTGGCGGTCGAGCGTAGGGAGTGGGCGTTGCGCATTTTGATGATCAACCAAGTCTTCTACCCAGATGTTGCGGCAACAGCGCAGCACGCGCACGATTTGAGCCGTTCGCTGGTGGCTTCTGGACACGAGGTGTCGATCATTGCTTCTCGGGCACTGTACGGACAAAAAGGGGCCGCACTTTCTGCCTATGAAGAGATTGACGGGATCAAGGTACACCGAGTCGGCCGCAGCTTTTTCGGCAAGTCATCCATCTTGGCTCGGATTTTTGATTTCGGTTATTTCTACATTGCGGCAGCCGGAAAAGTTCTCATGCTTCGGCGGCATGACGTGTCGGTTTGCTTCACCACCCCGCCGTTTATTGCTTTGCTCGGCTGGTGCCTTCGGTTGCTGAAAGGAACCAAGATGGTCTACTGGGTCATGGATCTTTACCCAGATCTCCCCGTCGCATGTGGGGTGATGCGAGACGGTGCATTAAGCACAAGATTTTTTGAGGCCATCAATCGATTCTGCCTAAGTCGAGCCGACGCTGTGGTCGCCTTGGGCCGGTGCATGCGTGATCGAATTTTGACCAAAGGCATTGATAAAGATCAGGTTCAAATTATTGGAGTCTGGACAGATTCCGAAGAAGTGAAACCGATACCCCGTCAAGAAAACCAATATCGGAAAGAGTGGGGAATTGGGAACCGTTTTCTGGTCATGTATTCCGGCAATTTTGGTCTTGGACATGACGTAGATACTTTTTTGCAGGCAGCACGTCGACTCCAAGGTGACGACCGAATTCGATTTGCATTTGTGGGTGGTGGCAAAAAAAAATCAGTCGTCGAAGATTTTGTCAATGAACATCAACTCATCAATTCGGTACTTGCTCCTTATCAGCCCCGAGAAAATCTTGATGAGCTCTTGAGTGCAGCGGACTGTCACCTCGTGAGTCTTATGGTGGGGGTTGAAGGCATCATGGTTCCATGCAAGCTGTTTGGGATTTTGGCTGCGGCTCGTCCCGCGTTATTTGTTGGATCCGATCAGAGTGAAATAGCGAAGGTGATTCAAGACGAGACCTGCGGATCCACGGTTGAAGAAGGTGATGTTGACGCATTGATGCGCGTAATCTTGGCGTACGCAGATAACCCAGATTTTGCTCGCCAACAAGGTGATGCGGGACGAAATGCTTTGATCCAGAAGCATGCAACGGTCCATCGCTGTGCGGCCTGGGAAAAACTCTTGAAATCGGTGGTGGGCCAGCCTGAAACGGAGGCAATGGGCGCATGATCAAGTACGTCTTTATTCAGAACGACCCGTTTCTTTTGCCCAAAGTGCTCGACAAGTACCTCCGGGAGTTTTCGGACACCACCGCGGGAGTGAACATCCAGTCCGTGGCCCAAGGGAAACGAACGGTGCTCCAAACCGCTTGGGATCTTTACCAGTTGTACGGATTCAATTACTTCCAATGGAAGGTGCGTCGGTACGTCATAAAGAAGATGCTCGCCAAGGTGCAAAATGACATTCTTGGTTCGACCAAGCAGTGCCATAGCGTGGCTTCAGTTGCGAAGAAGTACGGCGTCGAAGTGACCCAGTCCGTTGATGTCAACAGCGATGAATTTCTGGCTCACCTCCGTGACAAGGGAGTTGAGTTCATCGTTTCAATTTCGGGTACCCAGATGTATCGAAAAAAGTTGCGTGAACAAACTGCTGCAGGAATTGTGAATTGCCACGGGGCCTTGTTGCCAAAGTACCGAGGCTTGATGCCGAGCTTCTGGACTTTGGCCAACGACGAAAAGGAAGGCGGAGTATCGGTCCATTTTGTCGACAAAAAGCTAGACAATGGCCCCATCGTGGTCCAAAAGCGATATCGCATTCATCCCCATGACACGCTTGAAGACGTGATGGCTCGTTCAAAAGATTTGGCGGCTGAGGCCATCATTGAATGTGTCCGTTTGGTTGAAGCTGGGAATCCTCCGTTGTTGGAGAACCCAGAAGACTGTTCCACCCATTTTTCGATGCCTGGTCCCGAGGACGTACGGCGGTTCCGTCGCGCTGGTCATCAATTTCGTTAACCATGAACACTCTTTCCGCTCCAATTATGCATGCCCTTTCCTTTGATATTGAGGATTGGTTTCACATGGTTGAAATTGAGGCGGTTGAGGATCCGAAGCTGTGGCCAGATCTGCCATCACTGGTGGAGCGTCGAACCGAGGAAATCCTGGCCATTTGTCAGCGTGCCAACGTCCGGGGAACTTTTTTCGTGCTTGGTTGGGTCGCCGAGAGGTATCCGGCCATGGTGAAGCGGATTGCCGACGAGGGCCATGAATTGGCCACCCACTCTTACTGGCACCGCAAGGTCTACAGCCTGACGCCCGAGGAGTTCATGAAGGATATGCGCCGGTCCATTGAGGTGATCGAATCATCATCCGGATCGCGGGTCCGTGGTTTTCGAGCACCCTCTTTTTCTATTACCCCAGGCACCGAATGGGCGTTTGATGTTCTTCACGAACTTGGCTTGGATTACGACGCCAGCTTGTTCCCTGCCGCGCGGGGCCACGGTGGATACGGATGCCCGGTTCAGCCTCATGTTTTTGACAATGTCCCGAGTGGACGTCCTTTGCCCGAGCTTCCCATGAGCATCATGTCGGTCGGGCCCAAGCGTGTGTGCTTCTCTGGTGGCGGGTACCTACGGCTTTTCCCAGGTTGGCTCATTCGTCGTGGTGTCGATCAACTGGCGAGCCAAGGCATTCCGACTGTGGTGTACTTGCATCCTCGAGACTTTGCTCCTGATTGTCCAAGGGTTCCCATGCCTCTTCATCGCCGGTTCAAGTGTTACGTCGGGGCAAAATCGACGGCATCAAAACTCAGCATGTTGTTGGATCGGTACCAATGGGGGACCTGTTCAGAAGTCCTTCAGCATTCAGGTTTGTTGGAGGCGGCATGAACAATCGTCAGGTTCATCCAAAGCGGGGCACCGACCGAACAGGTCACAGCAGGAGCAGTTTTTCATTGCGGCAGCAGTGTGGCCGGCTGATCTGGCAAATTTGCTCACCCCTGGTGACATGGTCACCGCGTCCCTGCCATGGCTGGCGTCGTTTCGTTCTGCGTGGCTTTGGCGCCCAGCTCCATCCCACAGCGCGTGTGTATCCCAGGGTTCGCATTTGGCATCCCGCTCACCTGATCATGCACGAACGTTCGTGTTTGGCCGAGCGGGTCGAAGTGTACAACCCCGCCAACGTGGTCATTGAGGCGGGGGCGACTGTGAGCCAAGGAACTTGGCTGTGCACCGCCACCCATGACTTTGATGATCCTGATCATCCACTCGTCACCTCACCCATTCGTATTGGCGAGGGAGCCTGGGTGGCCGGGGAGGTTTTTGTGGGCCCAGGGGTTCAAGTGGGGGCTCGGTCGGTCGCTTTGGCTCGAGCGGTTTTGGTGAAAGACATTCAGGCTGACGAAGTTGTTGGTGGTAACCCGGCTCAGGTTCTTCGGAAGAGAGGCCATTCATGAGTGGCAATATTGATGTTTTGATCATTGCTCACAATGAAGCTCTAAATTTGGGTCACTGCCTCGAGAGTTTACAAGGTTGGGTTCGAAAGATTCATGTAATCGACTCTGGATCTACCGATGGGACGCAAGAGCTCGCACAATCCATGGGCGCTGAAGTCGTGCATCATGATTGGGAGGGGTACGCGCGACAGAGGAATTGGGCGCTGCAACATCTAGATTTCTCGGCTCCATGGACTTTGGTGCTCGACGCCGATGAATCCATTACTCCCAAGCTCCGAGCAGAATTGATTTCGATCGCCGATCAGTCTTCAGAGAATGTCAAAGAAAATGGCTACTACATCAACCGATTGACATGGTTTATTGGTAAGCCAATTCGACACTGTGGGTACTTTCCGTCTTATCACCTTCGATTCTTTAAATCTGGCCTTGGCCGCTATGAGGAACGGGAAGTTCACGAACACGTGGAGTTGACTGGACCAATCGGTCGTATTGATACCCCAATGTTGCACGATGACCGGCGAGGCTTGGAGCACTACGTGGCCAAGCACAATCGGTACTCGACCCTTGAAGCTCGAGCGCTTGCTCGTGAACTGGCTGAGCCGGTGAAAGAATCGAGTGCTTTGGAGCCCGCCGCCCGCCGACGGCGATGGGCGAAGCGAAACATTCTGCCAAGGGTGCCTTCCCCAGGATTGCTCAGATTTTTGTACATGTATGTCTTCCGTATGGGCTTTCTGGATGGAAGCACTGGATTTCACTTCTGCCGATTCATTGGTTCGTATGACGACTTTGTCGCCATGAAGTTGCGGGCGATCCGCGCTGGTCAGGATCCAGCTCCTTCTTGGGGAGGGAGAGGGGGATGGAAGAGCGGACAGTTGGTTGGCGACTCCAATACTGGGGGCAATGCTCCAATCCCCCCCGCGCCCACCCCAGAGACACCTGTGGTGGCCACCTCCAATCCAGAGCCCTCATCGCCAACCCGGCAGATGCAGCCAGAGAGCAGTCCTTGGACGTTCCGTGAAAAGCTGGGCCGGGCGGCTTGGATGATCTTTGGTCGACCATTGTTCCGTGCAACATTTCACAATTGGTACGGCATTCGTCGTTGGATCCTGCGGCGTTTTGGGGCCAAGGTCGCCCTCGGGGTTTCGATCCGACCCAGCGCTCACATCGAAGTGCCTTGGATGATTGATCTTCGTGAAGGTGTCACCATTGGTGATTACGCCATTTTGTACAGCTTGGGACCAATCACCATCGGTGAAAGATCGATCATTAGTCAGTACGCGCACCTGTGTGCGGGAACGCACGACTATGCGGACCACACATTCAAACTGATTCGTACGCCAATTCATATTGATCAGGATGTATGGATTGGTGCCGACGCATTTGTTGGTCCGGGAGTGGAAGTTGGACAACTTGCAGTGCTGGGAGCGCGATCAAGTGCGTACAAAAATCTCGCGGCCGGACGTATTCATGTGGGCAACCCAGCCCGTGACTTAAAAGAACGGACGCTGAAATGAGTGAGAGCCTGCCACTGAAGTTTGGATTTCAGGTGCAGGCGGCCAATGCGCTTTGGCGATTGGTTTGGATTCTGCTTTTCCGATTTTCCCCACCGTTCGCTGTAGGTTGGCGGCGATTTCTGCTTAGATCCTTTGGGGCACAAATTGGGTCCAAAGTTCGAATTCATGCCACAACACGAATTCGTCGGCCATGGAATTTGATTCTCGGCGACGAGGTTCGGATTGAGCCTCAGGTCATTTTGAATGCCAATGGTGGAATCACGATCGGCTCAGGAACATTGATTTCCCAATATGCCCACTTGTGTGCGGCAAACCACGATTACCGTGATCGAGACATGCGTTACTTGGCCAGCCCGATTGTGGTCGGTCAAGATTGTTGGATTGCAACCGATGCCTTTGTTGGTCCTGACTGCAGAATTGGCAATGGATCGATGCTGGCGGCCCGTTCGACGGCCTTTGGCACACTTCCGGGAGGTATGCTTCTGATCGGGGAGCCTGCCACTCCGGTTCGACCACGGCCGGCCGCCAGCCATACTTCTGGAATTTCTTGATGTTGAAGTTGCACAACTCGCTGAGCCGAAGGGTCGAGCCAATCGGGCCACGTGACCCGTCTGGGCCCATCACCTTTTACACGTGTGGACCAACGGTCTACGACGTGGCCCACATTGGCAACTTTCGCTCTTTTTTGAACGCGGATCTTCTCCGACGCACTCTTGAGTTCTTTGGCCATGAAGTCATCCATGTCATGAACATGACGGACGTTGGACATATGACGGAAGACAGTTCGGTCGATGGAGGTGGGCAGGACAAAATGGAAGTTGCGGCCGTGCGGCTGAAAGAGGCCAAAAAGTCTGGGGCACTCCCAGACGGGGTCGAGGTTGATGCGAACGACCCGTATGCCATAGCAGACTATTTTGCCGGACGATTTCTGGACGATGCCAGAGCGTTGGGTCTTCGCGTGGTTTTCGATGCCGTGGAATTCCCGGAGAGAATGCCGCGCCCGACGGGATACATCCCGCAGATGATTTCTTTCATTGAGCAGCTGATTGATAAAAATCATGCCTATGTCGCTGACGATGGCGTGGTGTATTTCGACACGCAATCGTTTCCCGACTACGGCCAGCTTTCCGGAAACACCCTTGACACCATTCGCTCCGGCGAAGGGGGTCGCGTCGATAGCCAGACCCAACAAGTGAAGAAGCACCCAGCCGATTTCATGCTTTGGAAGCCAGATCGTCAGCATTTGATGCGGTGGGACAGCCCTTGGGGTGAGGGGTATCCGGGTTGGCATATTGAGTGCAGCACCATGGCCATCGAACTGCTTGGTGAAGAAATCGATATTCACTCGGGAGGCGAAGACAATATCTTCCCCCACCACGAGTGTGAGATTGCCCAGTCACGATGCTTCACTGGTCGCGAGTACTTCGCCCGCCACTGGTTCCATACGAGATTCTTGATGATCGAAGGCGCTAAAATGTCCAAGAGCGCCGGCACGTGTTACGTGCTGACGGATCTTCTCACGCGGGGTGCCACCCCCGCGGCCGTTCGTTTGGAGCTTCTTCGCACCCATTATCGCAGCAACGCCAACTTCACCTTCCAAGGTTTAAAAGATGCCCAACGCATGATTGAGCGTTGGAAACGCATGGAGGTTTGGTTGACCAGTCACAGTTCCGTGGAACGCCCGGGCCCAGGCCCGGTCGAGTTGGCCCTTGAGGCATTCTCAGAATCCATAGCTCATGATCTCAACGTGGCTGGTGCGATTGCAGCCCTCAATGGTGCCTTGGCTGGTATCCCGTTCGAACCTGAGTCCAAACCTTGGGTTGGCAACGGGGGAGGCCCTGGAACTTGGGGGGATGATCTTATGGCACTCCACAAAATGAATGCCGTGCTGGGTGTTCTTGATCTCGAATGCAAACCTGCGCGCACTGTGGGTGGTATGGATGAAGCGGACATCGAAGCAAAGCTTGTTGCCCGGGCTGAGGCCAAAGCCAGTCGAGATTTCGCGGCCGCTGATGCCATTCGCGACGAATTGATCGCGGCCGGCATCGTGATCAAAGATGGTCCAGATGGGACCTCATGGACCAGAAGCGTTGGCTGAACTCACCCCACCGGTCTTGGGACTGACGGGGGCCATCGCAGCCGGGAAATCTGCAGCGGGCGACCTGTTGGGTTCCATGGGATGTGTCGTCAGCCGCTCGGACCAGCATGCCCATGAAGTGCTTCGCGATCCGGAGGTGGTGAAGTCTCTCGTGGGCTGGTGGGGGGATGGCGTGCTAGACGAGGAGGGAGGGGTTGCCCGAACCGCGGTTGCTGAACGGGTGTTTGCCAACCCCGAAGAACGAATCCGTCTAGAGGCATTGGTCCATCCCAAGATCAGTTTGCTCCGGGAGGCTTGCTTTCATCAGGCCACTGCGGCAACCAGAGCGTTGGTGATTGAGGCCCCATTGCTGTTTGAAGCCAAGATGGATCGGCAATGTGCGCAGACTATTTTCATAGACGCGGCGAGGCCGATCCGGCTGGCCCGGGCGGCAGGGCGTGGTTGGAGTGTCGAGGAAATAGACAGGCGGGAGTCTGCCCAGTGGCCACTTGACGTGAAGCGAAAGAAAGCAGATCATATTATTCAGAACGAGGGTTCTCTTGATGAGTTGTGTTTGCAACTAGAGACCGTCCTCCTTCACCTGATTGCATCCGCATAATGGTGTCCTCGATTTTGAGGCACCTGCTCCGAGATGTCATTTTTTGTCCGTCTATCTCGCCACTGGGAAAAAGTGGCTTCAGGACCCTGATTCATGTCAACCGAAGCGCCAAAGTCCGGCCAACGCCGTCGTCGTCGTCGTAAGAAGTCCAGTGGTGATCGCGCCGCCGCCGCCGCTGTCGCCACGGTGGAAATACTGCCCGGGATGATTCCCGACGAAGACACTTTGGCGGAGGGCATAGAAACTCTTGAAGCGGCACTGAAAAAGAAGAAGCAGCCAGAACGCCCAGTACTTGCGGATTTGCAGGCATTGAAAAGTCGGGATCTGATCGAACAGGCCAAAGCGCTCGGCATTGATGGCGCCAACACCATGCCTCGAGCGAAATTGGTTTTTGAACTGATGCGAGCCGCGGCCGGAAGCGACCGCTTTGCCAAAGTCAGTGGGGTTTTGGACATCATGCCAGATGGTCAAGGGTTCCTACGCACCATTGCATACTCGTTTTTGCCATCTGCTGATGATGTTCATGTTTCGGCGGCCTTCATCGAAGAATTGGAGCTTCGTCGGGGCCAGGAAATCGAAGGATGGGCCCTCGCGCCAGCGGAAGACCAACAAGGTTGGTTTAGTTTGCTCCAGGTGGAGCAAGTCAATGGTTCGGAGGCCGAAACCGCCGTCGAGCTGCCGGTATTTGAAAATTTGGTGCCCTTGCACCCCGATCGCCGAATTGTGCTGGAAACACAGCCTGATGTCCTTGAGACCCGAGTGGTGGACCTTGTTGCGCCCATGGGATTTGGACAACGTGCTTTGATCGTGGCCCCGCCTCGGACTGGTAAGACGGTCTTGTTGCAAAAGATGACCGCAGCGATTTGTGAGAATCACGACGACGTGGACATCATGGTCATGCTGATTGATGAGCGTCCCGAAGAAGTCACGGATTTCCGTCGCAATACACCTGATCGGGTTGAGGTCGTGGCCAGCACTTTTGATGAAGATGCCAAGCGTCACATTCAAGTCGCTGAGTTGGTTATGGAAACAGCACGTCGCCGTGTCGAATGCGGTCGACATGTCGTGGTGCTCCTCGACTCCATCACCAGGCTTGCTCGTGGATACAACAACGCTGGTGCTGGTTCCGGAAAAATTGGAACCGGTGGTGTTGACAGTGGTGCTTTGATTCGCCCGAAGAAATTCTTCGGTTCGGCCCGCAACACAGAGGATGGTGGCTCGCTCACCATCATTGGTACAGCGCTGGTGGAGACGGGTTCCAAAGCGGACGAAGTGATCTTTGAAGAGTTCAAGGGAACCGGCAACAGTGAACTCCACCTCACACGGAAGCTGGTCGAGAAGCGGGTTTGGCCTGCAATCGATATTCCTGCGTCTGGCACTCGTCGTGAAGAATTGCTTCTCGATCCCCGGGAAATGGAGTTGGTAGGGAAGTTGCGTAAGGTCGTGAGTGACCTATCCGTGATCGAAGCGATGGAACTGCTCCGAAGCCGCCTGGCCAAGAGCAACTCCAATGCTGAATTCCTTGTCGGAATGGGCGTCGGTTAAGTGCACTTCTATCAAGCTCTTTGAGGCTCACGGTATGCTCAAAACCATGGAACCTTGCATGTCATTTTCCGGTCGCCGTGCGTCCAACCGTGCTTTTACCATCGTTGAATTGCTGACGGTGATGGCGGTCATTGCCCTTCTTTCTGCCATATTGTTGCCCGTTCTGGGCGGGGTGCTTCGGAGTGGGGAGCAGGCCGAGAGCTTGAACCGCATGCGACAAATCGGCCAGTGGATGCAGCTGTACGCCCAAGATTCAAACGATGTGGTGCTCCCATCTCGATTTGACTACCGAGGACAACGCTTTGCGGGCAAGGCCGCCTCTCTTCCCAACAACAGATTTGATATCAGCAGCAATGACATTGCACCATCCGCCGGTCGAGGCACCTGGGCCGACATTCTTTGGGTGCGAAACTGCCAAGCTGAGGCGGACTACGTGACTTCTCGTCGCGACCCCGTAGACCCTTCAGACCCACAACTCTTTCGGGTAAGGGCTCCAGATTCCATGGTTTGGAACGATCCTTCGGAAGCACAAGATGAGGGGTTTGGCACGTTACCGGACTGGGACGAGAACCCCCTGCGTTCCAAATCCAAGGATGTGAGAACCAGCCCGAATTCTGTGGGCCGAACGGCGCCCATTCCTTACGGTCCCGGGGCGGGCATTCAGGATGTTGGGGCACCAGGATATTTCGCGGCGAACGACTGGTTCCGTTGGCTTCCCGATCCAGATTTGGAGGGTGAGCCTTGGCCGATTGCAGGTGCAATTCCAGCGGAATCGCACCAAGAATGGCAACGTTATTGGACCTTCAGCCAATTGGGGAACACCTCCAAAAGCATGTATCTCGTGGATTCGTGGCGGGGAGAGGTCATTGCGGACTCTTCGCTGGCTTTTGACATGTTGTCCAACAACTTTTTTGCCGGTCAAGTGGATTTCCGCTACGAGCCAACGTGTCTCATGCTCTTCCTCGACGGCCATGCGGAAACCGTTGCTCCTTTTGACAATATTGGGGAACTGGAGGGGGTTCGCGGTCAGGCCAACCCACCAGCCAATCCAAACAGCTGGGAATTGGGGCGGGGACTCTGGATCCGTCGCCTAGTAGAGGGGTACTGATTTTCTCTAGATGTTGCCAACGTCGCATGACTTGGTACAATGACTCTTCGCCCTCACCTTGGTGGGGGCGGTTGTCACTGATGGGCCATTGGTCCAACATCGCCGCCGTAGCTCAGTGGTAGAGCGCTCCCTTGGTAAGGGCGAGGTCGTGGGTTCAAATCCCATCGGTGGCTTGTCATCGGG
>Ga0160422_10001194_pt1 | contig 16263 bp, 12 predicted proteins | sample Fk160mmetaG_FD_108192 | JGI IMG/M metagenome (GOLD analysis project Ga0160422, IMG submission 108192) | Marine microbial communities from the Central Pacific Ocean - Fk160115 60m metaG | ecosystem: Environmental > Aquatic > Marine > Oceanic > Photic zone | place: The Central Pacific Ocean... | reverse complement strand
GAAAAGACAAAGAAAAAGTTTAGGAAAGGGGAAGGTTTGCGCATATCCACCAAAGGCATGGTGCGGCTACCAGTGAAGCGGCGATATCGTCGGCTACGATGCCGGTTCCGCCAGGAAGATGCTGTAGCCTTCCAATGCCCAGTGGCTTGAGGATATCCAAGACGCGAAACAAGGCGAAGCCCAATCCAAGGACAAGACATACGGAGTGAACTGAAAGGACAGCCGGCAATTGAACGCCAAGGAATACCAAGGGTTGGGCAACGAATTCGTCGAGTATGACCTCTTGTGGATCCTTTTTATTCAGCAGGCGGGCGGCCTTTCCGCAGATCGGGATTGAAAGCAAGGCGAGAATGCCAAATGCCGAATGGATGATCGCCGGATCGATGGCTCCGGGAGCCAGAAGCAAGAAATAGAACCCAACCCCGGCCAAGGAACCAAAAGTCCCAGGGGCAGGCAGCTTCCGTCCGATTGGACCGAGTGTGGCAAGGAGGAGAACCAATCTATCCATAGTTTCTCGCCTAGCTTTCCTCGGCGATGAAGAACTTCCAGTACTTGGCAAGGTATACGATTCCCGAGAAGACCGTGAGGAGAGTAGCCGCAATCAAGGTAAGTTGTCCTCCCCAGAGCAGAATATCGATGACCTGGGCCTGCAACTCGCTAGAGAAAAAACCCTGACCATCGGATTCAAAGGCAATTTTCGCCAGGTAGATGGAAATGCAGGTAAGCTGGATGACCGTTTTAAGTTTGCCCATTTTTTCGGCTGCGAGGGTTTTGCCTTTCCCGGCAGCGACCAAACGCAGTCCTGTTATAAGAAATTCTCTGGAAAGAATGAGCAATACGGGGAAAAGGGCCCATTTTTCGAGTTCGCCGAGCGCCAACAGGCTTACAAACATGCCCAAGGTCAAAACCTTGTCGGAGAGCGCGTCCATGAACTTCCCGAATTCGGAGACTTGGCCGAATCTGCGGGCTAGCCATCCATCGAGCCAATCCGTTAGGGCCGCGAACAGGAAGACCAGCAGGGCTGTGGTCTTCATCCACTTGATCGAGGGATCATAGAGGAGTCCTATGACCACTAGCATGAGCGGTATTCTCGAAAGCGTCAGCAGATTAGGTAGGTTCATTGGATGACCCATGCATTAGAGAGGAACCATCCAGTTGGCAATCACAAGGCATTCCTCCTTGGGGATGGACTTCCCCTTTTTGTTTCATATGGTGGTCGGGAATATGAACACCGCTTTGTATCCCGGCACCTTTGATCCAGTGACTAATGGCCACTTGGACGTATTGTCGAGGGCAACGCGTCTATTCGAACGCGTCATCGTTGCGGTCTCGGATGAAAATTCATCCAAGAGAACCGCCTTTGATACGCCGACTCGTGTTTCCTTGGTCGAAGAGAATCTCGGCCCGTTTCCCAATGCCTCCGTGGAAGCCTTCGACGGTCTTCTCGTGGATTATGCTAGGAAAAGGGGAGCCACCGTACTGGTTCGTGGCTTGAGGGCAGTTTCGGACTTTGAATACGAATTCCAAATGGCCCAGATGAACAGGCACCTGGATCCTGAGCTGGAAACGATATTCCTAATGCCGAACGAAAAGTACTTTTATACCAGTTCCCAGCTGATCAAACAGGTTCACCTTTACGGCAACCTTGAGACGGATGACTTGGTTCCGCCCAATGTTCTGGAAGCCCTTCGAGGGTTGTCTCGACGCGAAAACAACTGCGAATAAGGACAAACTCCATGAGTGAAGAGGAGAAGGCCTCCGCGAGGAGGAAGAGGAGCACTTTCGGGGTGGTCTTCCTTACCATCTTCATGGATATGGTCGGGTTTTCCGTGATTTTTCCGCTTTTCCCCGCCATGCTGGATCATTACCTGCAGGCTCAGGAAGCCGCAGGTGGAGGAGTCCTCACGGCTTTCGTTGATAGCGTTGAAGGAACTTCTCGTGAGATGGGAGAATACGATAACAAATCATTTCGGATCGAGACCGTAATCTTTGGGGGGATACTCGGTTCACTCTATGCTATCCTCCAGTTTTTCTTTGCTCCGGTATGGGGCAGGCTTTCGGATAAGTTCGGACGCAAGCCCATCTTGTTCCTCACGCTCGGAGGAACCTGTTTGGGCTATTTATTTTGGGTCTTTGCGGGAAGTTTCTGGGTTCTTGTTCTTTCCCGAGTTCTGGGAGGAGTTTTCAGTGGCAACCTTTCAGTGGCTACCGCATCAATCGCCGACGTTACCTCTCGTGAATCTCGCTCCAAGGGAATGGCTTTCGTCGGTGTGGCTTTTGGATTGGGCTTTATTTTGGGCCCCGCCTTGGGTAGTTGGGCCTCCAATTACGACTTGTCGACGAATGCGGGTGGTGTTTTTGACCTTAACAAGTTTTCTGTTGCGGCCATTCTCAGTTTTGGTCTTGCCTTGATCAACTGGATTTGGCTTGCCCTTCGCTTTCCCGAGACTTTGCCCCCCGAAAAAAGAAATGAGGGGGCGGGCTCCAAACCTGCGATCTTCCAACTTGGAAAAGTCTCGAACTTTGCCGTTCGAAAAACCTGCCTCTCCTATTTGTTTTACATGATTTCCTTCAGCGGAATGGAATTCACCCTGACCTTCCTTGCCTTCGAGAGGTTCTCCTACCTCCCGAGCGAAATGTGGAAGCTATTTTTGCTTATCGGGGTTACCTTAATCTTGGCCCAAGGTGTTTTTGTACGCAGGTTCGTCGGACCCCTGGGAGAAAAGAGGCTGGCCTTGGTGGGCATCTTCATCGGGGCCTTCGCTTTTGCCATGGTCGCCACCGTCCATGGAGAATTCTTGTTTTACCTCGCCCTCTTTTTAATGTCCACGGGAGTGGCTTTCATCAGCCCCACTCTGACCGCTTTGACTTCTCTTCATTCCGAGGAGAGCGATCAGGGGTTTAATCTGGGAGTCTTCCGTTCCTCCGGTTCCATGGCTCGTGCCTGCGGGCCCTTGCTGGCCGGTCTGATCTATTTCAAGTACGGTTCTTCCTTTGCCTATATGCTTGGGGCTATCTTTCTCATGATACCGATTTTTATTCTTTTGAAAGTTCCTCAGCCAAAGTTCGATGAGCGTGAAAAAAACGCATAGTCGCCACGTCCTTTTATCTCGCTTTTATCGTTCCGCCGGCTAGTATGGTGAACTTTGTACGCATCGGAATTTTAATCGCTCAACACTGCCTAACCAAACTGAATGAATGCTGAAATCATCGATCGATTGATCGAGCAGGATCCTACTCTTGAGTCTTCACGCGACGCTCTTGAAGCCATGAAGGAAGGCACTTTTTGCATCCATCGAAGCTGGGGCTTCGGCAAAATCTCAGGGTATGATTCGGACAGAGCCATGATTCTGGTGGACTTTGAGAGCGAAGACCGAACAAACCATCCCATGGATCCCGTTTTTTGCTTGGGGAAGCTGGAAGTTCTTGACCCTTCCCATATTCTTGCCCGGCACAGGGAAAACCCAGATGAAATCGAGAAGATGGCCAAGAAGGAACCCGTTGATCTCATCATTGAGATTCTCTCGATCTGCGAGGACGGTTGTGCTTCGACCCGAGAGATCGAGAGAACGCTGGGTTTTCTGCTTGGCCCCGTAAAGGGGAAGAAATGGTGGACTGCGACCAAGAAGCTCTTGATCAAGGATCCCCGAGTGGCCGTTCCGAACAAGAAGACGGAGCCATACGTGCTCCGAGACGAGCCCGTCAAACCCGAGCAGGAGGTTCTGCAGGATTTCTTCGACGAGAAGAGATCGAAGGAGAAAATAGCCTTGGCCGAGAAACTCTTTGATCTTGCCACCGAGAAGGAGGACTTGCAATCCGACCTCCCTCGGGTTCTTGAGGAGCTGACCAACGCGATCATGGAAGCCCGAAACCTCAGCCAGGCGGATCGTCTTTATGGAATCTGGGTTAGGAATAACCTTGCCCGCGACGTTGAGGAGGACGTGGAGAAACTCGAGCCGACCTCAGCCTCTATCCTAAGCGATTGCGAAGACGATCTTCCTGGGTTGGCCGACTTGATGCCCACTAAGTTTCACTCCCGTTTTCTTGATCTGGTTACCCGGGTTTATCCCGACGACTGGAAGAAGATCGTGGTTCGTTTGCTTCAGGATACCTCCTTGAAGTTTTCCGGTGAATGCGCCCATTTCCTAATCGACCGAGACGAATCCGCCCTCCTCAAGAAATCCCTCCACACCTGGCTTGACGAGCAAACCTTGAAGGCTCCCGTCCTGCTATGGATTCTGAAATTTCGGGAATTGGCCAAGTTCAAGGACTTGCTTGCCGGCTTGATCGGTCCCCGCCTGCTTACAGCAGTCTTTTCCGCCATCGACTACGAATCCCTTCAGAACGCCACCACTCGTCGTATCCCATTGGCCGAAATTCTTTCTGATGACAAGGAACTGCTTCCGGAGATTCTTGGCAAGGGAACCGAGGAAAATGCCAAGGACCTAGCCCAGGCCCTCCTATTGAATCCCGGCTTCGAGGACTTGAGCAAGCGCTCCCTTTTGGCCCGTTTCATCAAGAGATATCCTGAAATTCAGTCAATGGTGGATGGGGAGGATGATTCGCCTTCCTCCGAATCAACCTCAGTCGTGACGGATGATTCCCTCATTGTGTCTCAAGCGAGCTATGATCGAAAAATAGCAGACTTGGAGGAATTGACCAAGGAGAAGATACCCGCCAACTCCCTCGCCATCGAGGCGGCTCGAGAACTCGGAGATCTCCGAGAAAACGCCGAATACCAATCGGCCAAGGACGAACAAAAATTGTTGCTGGCCCGTCAGTCCGAGCTTCAGGGTGACATCATGCGGGCCAAGCCCACCGACTTCACCGATGCTCCCTCGGATTCCGTTGGAATTGGCTCCGTCGTTTCCCTCATTGATCAAGCAAACGGAGAATCCCAGAAATACGTCGTCCTTGGGGCATGGGACAGTGATCCGGACAATGACGTTCTTTCCTATCTCACTCCGCTTGGTCAGAAACTGCTGACCAAGAAAATCGGAGAGATCGTAGAGACTGAAGTCGAGGGGAACGTCCAAAGCTGGAAGATCGAGGGACTTTCCCGCTGGGTAGACGGCAAATAATCCTGCCGTTTCCTGCTTCCTTAGGGCGGCGGAACCAAATGTTGTAAATGGAATTGCAACCTGTTCCTTCTTTCTTGCATTCTATTTCGCCAGGCTGATGAGAATTACCGAAATCCTACAGATTCTTTCGGACAGTACCCGTTTGAGGATGCTAAGGCTGCTCGAGCAGGAGGAACTCTCGGTTGCAGAGCTTCAGGAAATTCTTGAGATGGGACAGTCTCGGATCTCGTCTCATCTCGCCTTGCTCAGGCGACACGGAATGGTGAGCGACCGCAAGGAAGGAAAAAAAACTTTTTACGTTCTTAACCTCGGAGTCACCCGTCGGATGAAACTGGTTCGCCTTGCTTTGGCGGAGGAATCGGAGGAGGACTTCTGGAAATCAGACCTTTCCGCCTTATCCAGGATCGTTGATCGCCGGCGCAGGGCGAGCGAGCGTTACTTTGACGAGGTGGCGGAACGGTTGGGCAAGCACTACGTTCCCGGGCGTTCTTGGAGTGCAATCGGACATTTCCTCCTCAGGTTAGTCCCCAAGATAACGATCGCCGACCTGGGGGCTGGAGAGGGCATGATTTCACAGTTGCTCGCGGAGCGGGCAAGAAAGGTCTATTGCATAGATAGTTCCAAGAGCATGGTTCGCGTTGGCAAGGAACTGGCCCGTAGGCACAGCCTATCGAACCTGATCTACAAGCAGGGTGATATCGAGAAAGTTCCTTTGCCCAAGGGTAGCGTAGACTTGGCCCTCATGAGCCAATCCCTACACCATGCGCAACGGCCCGAAAAGGCCCTTTCGGAGGCTTTCCGCATCTTGCGCAAGGGCGGACAGTTGGTCGTGCTCGACCTCAAGGAGCACCAGTTCGAAAAGGCTCGTGAACTGTATAGCGATCAATGGCTGGGATTTCCGGAGAACGAGCTTTACCGAATGATCAAAGACGCCGGCTTCAAGCAGGTAAAGGTGGAGACCGTCTCCAAGGAGGAAGTGGAACCCTTTTTCGAGACTCTGCTGGGGGTTGGGGTTAGGGGCTGACAGGCGGGCTCCCGCCTAGGCTTCCGCCAAGCCATCACTGGAACTGGCTTTGCCCCGGATACCCAACAAGGCCAAGACTTTTCTCGACCCCCGTTGCAAGTCGTCCAGGATCAAGTAAAGGCAAGGCAGCATGAGAAGCGTGATGAAGGTCGCAAAGAGGACGCCGAACCCTATGGCGATCGCCATTGGTTTGAGAAACTGAGCCTGCAGGCTCCGCTCGAAGAGGATCGGCAAAAGGCCCACGAAGGTGGTTAGGGAGGTTAGGAGAATAGGACGAAAGCGAGCCATGCCGGCTATCGTGGCCGCGTCAATCAACGTGGTCTCCTTCGCTCTTTGGTTTACGTAGTGAACCATCACTAGGCTGTCGTTGATGACTACGCCGGTCAAGGCAACCAAGCCAAAGTGGGACAACTGGCTCAAGGGCAGGCCGAAAAGAAAATGACCCAGAACCGCGCCGATCAAGCCGAACGGAATGACCGACATGATGATGAAGGGTTGCAGGTAGGAGCGAAAGGGAATGGCCAACAAGCCATAGATCACGAAAAGGCAAATGGCCCCTGCCTGGGCCAGGCCGGAATCGGACTCATCCTGTTCCTTTCTTTCGCCCACGAAACTGAACCTGAGCTTAGGAAACCTTTCCTGCAGTCGCGGAATGAAATTTGTTTCCAGATCATCCTCGATGGCGGGGATGTCCGAAAGCTCCTTGTTGGCCGAGGCCAGGACGTTGATGATGCGAGATCTTCCGGAACGCTCGATGGAGGGGTAGCCATGCCCAAGTTCAATCTTGCAGACTTCCTCCAGGGGGGCCTCCACTCCGCCCGGAGCACGGATTCTGAGGCTGCTCAAGGCGGTCAGGCTCTTGCGGTCGTTGAGGGGATAGCGTAGCATCACCTTGACCTCATCCCGATCTCTTTGAATCCTTTGAATTTCCTCGCCATAATATGCTTGGCGGACCTGTCGGCCAAGGTCTGCCTGAGTCAGTCCGAGGGCCAGTCCCGCCTTCTTGAGGCTAAGCTTGAGCTCCTTTTTGCCGCCCGAGTAATTGTCGGCTATATCATAAAGGCCCTCGTAGGTGCGGAGCCGGCCTTTTAAGGCTTGGGCAGCTTCCGTCATCAATGGGAAATCCTGCCCCGAAATTTCAATTTCGATTGCAGTGGGTTTACCTCCGGCTGCGACATCTTCGAAACGAATCTCCTTGAGCCCCGGCAAGGGACCGATTCTGTCCCGCCACATCTTTGAAATTTGGGGGGCGGTGTAGTTCCTGTCCTCAGACTTGATCAATTCCACGCTTACTTCGCCCATATTAGATCCAGACGGTATGTGGGCAGACCCTCTCGGTCCCCCGGAGAATGGCTGGGCCCCCATGGTCAGCATGGAATGCCGGAAAGGGTTGCCCTCGTTCTTCTCAGCAAGATGGGCGATGACTTCCCGCCTCGCCTTTTCGACCGTATCGACTGCATTTTCCGTGGTCGATGAGGGAACGCCTTCCTGCATGGTAAGCTTGACGGAAATATAGTCCGAGGGCACGGGTGGTACTCCCCTGATGGAAGGGACGTGCCCACCGACGATCAAGCCTATGGTAATGGCAAAGAAACCCAGAAAGCCCGAGATGGTAAGGTAGCGGTTTCTTAGGCAGAGCTTCAGCACGGGTTGATAATAATGGACGATGAATGACTCGAGTCCCGTAGCGACTCGGTTTTGAAGCTTGAGGAGAAGGTTTTTTGGTTTTCGGTCGAAGCGGCAAAGCGATAGGTGGTAGGGCAGGATGAATTTCGACTCGATGAGGGAGAAGAAAAGGGCCGGAATGACGACTAGGGGAATGTCCATCATCAGTTTGCCGAGCCAGCCTGGAAGAAAAAGCATGGGCACGAAGGCAACCATGCTCGTGAGAATGGCGAAGGTAACCGGCATGGCGACCAAGTGAGTTCCCTGGATTGAAGCGTCGATTGGCTTTTTCCCCTTGGAACCCAAGGTGTAGACCGATTCACCCACCACAATCGCATCATCCACTAGGATGCCCAGCACCACGATGAAGGCAAAGAGGGAAACGAGGTTGATGGAGGCTCCCACTAGGCCCATGGTGGCAAAGGCACCCATGAAGGAGATCGGCAATCCAAGAGCTACCCATCCCGCAAGGGAGGGGCGAAGAAAGAAAGAAAGGACCAAAAAAACTAGGATCAAGCCCTGTAAGGCGTTCTTGATCATCATTTCAAGCCTGCCTCTGAGGTAGAACGAACTATCCTTCCAGATCGTCATGGATATCCCCTCGGGCAAAGTTGCCTCGGTCTCGTCCACGTAGGCAGCCACTTTTTCGGATATGTCGAGCGGACTTTGCTTGCCAACCCTAAAAACCCTCAGGGTTACTGCGGGATTACCTTTGAACCTGGTGTAGAGGGTCTTGTCTTCAAAGGCATCCCTAACGTTTGCTATATCCCCGAGTTTGAGGCTTGAGCCATCCGATGAACTAAGTAATTCGATTTGCTCGAACTCCTCTCCGTCCCTAGCTTTGCCAGTCGACCTTAGGAGGGTTTCCCCCGATGAAGTCCTAGCTACTCCTCCAGGTAAGTCGACCGATGACTTTCTTAAGGATAGGGCGATCTGATCGAAACTAAGCTGGTATTCTCGGAGGGAGCGCTCGGACACGTCGATTCCAATTTCGGGCTTTCGAATGCCGGCGATGTCCACCTGGGTGATCCCCGGCAGGTTCGTTAACTCGTCCAGGGTCTTGTCGGCCAATTTCCGGAGGGATTTCTCATCGGTATTACCGTGGATGGCAAGGGCAAGAACTTGTCTTTTTTGGGTGGCGACCTCGACCATCGGCCTTTCCGCATTCTCGGGGAATGTGAGGATGGAATCCACCCTGACTTTGATTTCGTCTGCTAGAACCTTGGGATTCTTACCACGTTCAACGTGCACGTACACCGCACCGCCGTTCTCACGTGCGAATGACTGCATTTCCTTGATTCCCGCAAGATCCCAGATCTTTTCCTCGATCTGTTTGCAAATGCCCTCCTCGACCTCAAGAGGGGCAGCGCCCGGGTAGGGCACGTGAATGGAGACGATATCGAGATCGAAGTCCGGAAAGAGTTCCATCTTCAAACCACGAATGGAGAAGATGCCGCCGACCAGGATGATGCCCATAAGAAGGTTGGCGGCGACGCCGTTTCTGGCGAACCAGGCAATCATGGCATGCTCCCGTTGCCCTCCGCGGGGTCATCGATCATCCTGACTTCCATACCCTCGGCAACAATCTCCAGAGGCGTGGTACATACCTTTTCGCCTTCCTTGAGTCCAACAGAAATCCAGACTTCGGTTCCAGTGCGATGGGCGACTTGAACCTTTCTGGTCGTCAATTTCCCATCCTCGTCGATGATCAGGATGGTCTCACGGTTGCGAAAAGCAGAATCGGGCACGACGAAGGCCGAGATGCGCTGGCCGACCAGTCGAAGGTTGACGAATTGACCAACGCTCAGGGTGTCGGATTGCGGGTTTTTCTTCTTGTTGAAGGGGTTGGCGAAACAGTCGTCCACCCTTGCCACTAGTTTGGTGAGGCGCGTGCGGGAGTCCACGATCCCCTCGGATCTCTCGAGGGAACCTCTGAGAATGACTCGATCCGACTCATCGACGACTTCTACCTCGATGGCATTTGCATCCAGTTCGGAGAACTCCTCCGAGAAGCCCAGAAAGTCGATCTCCGATCGACTGAGGGAAAGGTCTATTTCTGCAGAATCAAGGGCGTAAACTTCCGCTAGGGCGGAGGGTGCCCCAAGGCCAACCCTTTGCCCGACGTCAGCCATGGTATGGATGATTCTTCCCTCAAAGGGTGCTCGGACTTTCGAGCGTTGGAGATCTTGCGTGGCCTTTAGAAGTCCCGCCTCGGCCGCCTCGGTCTCCGCTTCGGCCTTGAGAATTTGGGGGATTCTTCGGACTAATTGAGGGGCCTTTTGCCAGTCCCTCTCCCCCCACTCGATCTTGGCCTGCTTGGCCATCTCGCCTTCCTGAGCAAGCTGTAGTTCCGCACGCCTAAGGTTGGCTTTTGCCACCGCCAAGGCGGCCTTGAGATCAGTATCCTCGATAGTAAGGAGGAGATCATTCTTCCGGAAGAATCCACCAGCCCGGAAGGACGGCGCCCGACCCGAACGGTTTGCGTCCGGTCTGATCTCCGGGAATGGGGCCACTGCCTCGATGATTCCGGAGGTCTCCGCAAGCAGGGTGGTTTTGGTTCGGGGTCTGACCAATCCGTGGGTCTGGACGGAAGCCCGAAGTTCCTGCAACCTCGCCTCGGTGTATTCGACGAAGGGGATTTTCGGGACGAATTTCTTCTCCTTTGGTTTAGGCCGCAAGGTAGCGAGGAACCAAGCAAAGCCAAACAGGGCAAGAAAAAGCAGGGGGGGCAGAATAAATTTTCTCATTGTTTCTCCGGTAGGGCATCCAAGCCGAGGGCGAGGTAGAGGTTTATGCGGTTGTGAATCCTTTCCTTCTTCACGGAAAGAAGCCTGCTCTCTGCCTCGAAAGACCGCCTTTGGTTTTCGAGGGCGTTGAAAATATTTTCAACGCCCCGCTGGTAGCGCTCCCAGCTGATCTGCGCGGCGGAAGTCGAGGCTTGGACGGCGAGCTCGAGGCTTTGCTCCTCCTCCGCCAGGAGGTTTTCGGCCGAAAGCGCATTCTCCACTTCGGCAAACGCCTTCAGGATGGCCGACTTGTAGTTTTCGACGGCTCCCTTCTGGATGGCTTTTGCCCTGCGAGTCCCGGCCATAAGGCGCCCGCCTTGGAAAATGGACTGGGAAACCGAACCGGCAACCTCCCAAGTGCGGAAGCGTTCGTCGAGCAGGTCGTTGAATTCCCCCGCTCTGCTTCCGGGGCCTCCCAGAATGGAAAAGCTTGGGAGCAGGCTTTTCCCGCTTGCCTTGAGATCGAACCCACTTGCCTCCATATTCATCCTGGCTGCACGCAAGTCAGGTCTGCGGGCAAGAGTCTCTGTGGGGGTTGGCGGCCTCGGCGGAAGGGAGAGAAGCGGGAGGGGGCGACTTTCATTGCGATCTCGATCAATGGAGGGATATTCTCCCAAAAGCAGGCAAAGCGCACGCAGGTTGGCCTCGTGAATAAGCCTTCCCTTGGCTAGGTTGGCCCGAGCGTTGGCAAGGATTGAGGTGGCTAAGTCCTTCTCCAGGCGGCTTGGTTGCAGTCCCCGGTCGAAACGGTCACTGACGTAGGCTTGGTTTTTGGAATAGGTTTCCGTTGTTTTGCGAAGTATCCCCAATTGAGCCGAGCTTTCGGCAAGGGCGAACCATCCCTTGGCTACTTGGCCGGCGAGGGACAGGCGGGCAGCCTCGTAGTCGGCCTGCGAGCCCTCGAATCGTTTTCTGGCCGAATGCCTGAGGTCCCGTATCCTGCCCCAAAAGTCGAGTTCCCAGCTAAGGTTTATCCCCGAGCTGAAGCTTTTGGTAGTGAAGGAAGTCTCGCCTCCCGGGAAGTTGAAACCGATCAGGTTCCTCTTGCTTCGTGTACCGGAGACGTCTGCTCTCGCTGCGGGAAACAAGCTTGCGCCCGCAATGACGGCTTCTTCACCGCTGGCCAAAACCCTTTCCGCAGTGGCGAGAAGGTCGGGGTTGTTCCGCCAAGCCGCCAAGATGGCCTGTTTCAATGCATCGTCCCCGAAGGACTCGATCCAGAAAGTCGAATTGCCTTCCTGCGCTTGTCTTGCCCTAGTCTCCCACCTGGAGGGAACGAGGTCGTTCTCCGGCTTGAAGACGAAGGGCTTGGGGACGCAGCCCGCAAGGGCGAGCAGTAGGATGAAAGAAAGGATTTTCATTATTTGATATGTAGCAATCCTCCTTCGAAACCATTGCTTACGAATACGATGAGTCGCTCGATCATGTTGCCGACCTCCTCTTCCCGGCAGGTGCCCTCAGAAAAATCATTCAACCTGCGATGTTGGGCCAAGGCTCCAAGCATGGATGAGATGACGAAGTGGAGGTTCCAAAACAAGTCTTCATCGCTTGCCCTGGGGTGAGCAAGACGAAGCTCGTTCATGAACCGCTGGGAGAGTTCACCGAAGAAGCGCTTGTGCATTTTCTGGATGAAGCCGGCCGGTTCGGTAAAGCTTCGGGCAACGAGTTGAGCCAGGCTTTCTCGGGAATGCGCGCTCTTGGAGATTTCCTCGCCGATCGGAAGGATGAGGGCCCGGAAGATCTCGAAGGTGGATAACGGCTTGCCAGCCTTGGCCTCCTTGGCCTCGGAGAGATACTTCATTCTCTTGGCATTGATGGGACCAATTCTCGTCTTCAGCATTTCTAAAACCATCGCTTCCTTCGACCCAAAATGATAGTGTGCCGACGCGATGTTCGTGCGCGAGCGGGAGGCCACCTCCCTCATGGTAAGACCGGCAAATCCCCCGGATGCGAAAAGCGATTCCGTCGACTGGAGTAACCTCTCTTTGGTTTCGATACCGTTCCGCCGGCGTTGTGTTAAGTTTATCGACACGAAAATTAATTTAAACGTTTGTTTGAATAATGCAAGTTTTCTTGCCAGCTAGCCCGCTTTTCGCGAGCCTGGCTAAGAAGGAACGTTCAATCCTTGAAATTCCTGCTTTGGTGGTAGTTCGGTCCGTCTTTCAAGTGCGGTTTTGGGCTGATTTTCCTGGCTGTGGTGATCAAGCTTTGGAATTGACAAAAACACCTAATTTCCCTTTTATCTTCCTCTTTTCCTCAAATTTCTACCTTCCTTTCGCCCGTTCAGATATGATCAAGATTCGTTTGCAAAGACATGGTGCCAAGCATGCGCCTTTTTATCGCATGGTCGTAGCTCCTTCGACGTCGCCACGCGATGGCAAATTCATTGAGGTGCTTGGCACCTACGACCCTCAGGCTCACGCACGAACTGAGGAGCTCAAGCTGAAGATGGATCGCATCGATCACTGGCTTGGCGTTGGAGCTCAGCCCACGGATACGGCCAAGAGCCTGATTCGTCAAGGACGCCTTAGTCCCGAGGAATGGTTGGAAAGGGCGGAGAAGAACTCTGAGGCCAAGAAGGCTAGGGCAAAGAAGAAGGCAAAAGCAGCTCCTGTTGCTGAGGAGGTTTCGAGTGAGGAACCTGCCGCCGAAGAGGAACCTGCCGCCGAAGAGGAATCCGCCGAAGAGGAATCTGCTGAGGAACCGGCTGCCGAAGAACCAGCCGCCGAAGAACCGGCCGCCGAGGAGGAATCCGCCGAAGAACCAGCCGCCGAAGAACCGGCCGCCGAGGAGGAATCCGCCGAAGAGGAATCTGCTGAGGAACCCGCCGCTGCTGAGGAACCGGCCGCCGAGGAGGAATCAGCCGAAGAGGAATCTGCTGAGGAACCCGCCGCCGAAGAACCTGCCGCCGAAGAGGAATCCGCCGAAGAGGAATCTGCTGAGGAACCCGCCGCTGCTGAGGAACCGGCTGCCGAAGAACCGGCCGCCGAAGAACCGGCCGCCGAAGAACCGGCCGCCGAGGAGGAATCAGCCGAAGAGGAATCTGCTGAAGAACCCGCTGCCGAAGAGGAATCTGCCGAGGACGAGCCGGTTGCGGATGAAGCAGAGTCCGACGAGGGGGGAGAAAAGAAAGAGGACGAATCGAAGTAGTCCCGGTTCTTTTGCCTGTTCAAACCGGTATGCCTGCCCCTTTTTCTAATGATTCGCATGATGGAGCCAGCTTTGCGTTTCGACGTCCTTTCCCTCTTCCCGAGGACGATCGAGGGTTTTGCCGGGGAAAGCATAATCGGTCGGGCCCTCGAAAGAGGAATCATTGAGATTAACTCCCTTGATCTCCGTCGCTGGGCCAAGGGTCGGCACAGGGAAACGGACGACCGCCCATTTGGCGGTGGGGCAGGTATGGTGCTTAAGCCCGAACCTCTTTTTGATGCTATTGAGGAAATCAGTAGCGAACGCACGAAGGTCATCTACATGGCTCCGGATGGTGAGAAACTGGATGCCGAACTCTCCAAGGAATTGGCTTCCGAAAAACACTTGTTACTGGTCAGTGGACACTACGAGGGTATTGACCAGCGCGTTAGGGACAAGCTGGTTGACCGGGAAATCAGCATTGGAGACTATGTCCTTACGAATGGTAGCTTGGCGGCTTCAGTGCTTGTGGATTCAGTTGCCCGGCACGTTCCCGGTGTCCTCGGGGACGAGGATTCCCTCAAGGACGAGAGCTTTGAAGGCAAGATGCTGTCCTATCCTCAGTACACCCGTCCGAACGAGTATCGCGGAATGACCGTTCCAGAAGTGCTTATTTCTGGAAATCATGCCGAGATCAGGGAATGGAGAGAGGAGCAAAGGCTTGCCAAAACCAAGAGGCTTAGGCCCGATTTATTGCATAAACAAAGTAAGGGAAACGACGAACTATGAACAATCAACTGTTGGAAGAGATTACGAACGAGCATTTGCAGGAAGAGCGCGACCATTTCAAGGTTGGTGATGGGGTACAGGTTCACGTCAAGGTTCGCGAGGGAGGCAAGGAACGCATTCAGGTTTTCGGGGGTATCGTCATAGCTCGGAAGGGATCGGGGATCCACGAGTCCTTTACCGTTCGCCGAATCGCTTCCGGCGTTGGAGTCGAGAGGGTCTTCCCCGTTCATTCTCCTCTCATCGACAAGGTCGTGGTCGATCGTGAGAGTATTACCATGCGGGCTCGCATGTACTACTTGAGGGATCGTATCGGCAAGGAAGCCAACAAGGTAAAGGAGAAACGCCTTTACGAGGCCAAGCGAAGGGGCTAAGGCCTCCATCCCCTCCCGGTAGGGGACTCCTTCCGGTCTAGGTGGTTCGCAAGAGATTGAGCCTGCTCGGGGACAAGAATTCTCCGAGCAAGTTTGCTCCATCGACGAATTCGATCTTGCCGGGTGGAGCCTTTAGCAGGTCTTGGTAAATTCCGGCCAGCTTCGTCCCGTATGCGGAAAGGGAAAACCTTTTGCGTACGGAGCCGGCATTTTTTTCGATGAGCGAGGAATCCAGCCTTTCGATCTTGGCTTGGCAGCGAATCGATTTGCGTATTTCGCCCGAACCCGTTGCGGCAAGGATGAGCTCCTCCTGGAGGCTTTCATCCAGTCTTCCGAAGTCGACGCGATGGTTCCTGACCAGAGAATCATAGGCAATTTGCGATGAGCCGGCGGGTTCTTCGACTCCGTAGTCGAGAAAGAACTTTGAGAGGACGGAAGCAATTCGGGGGCGTAGTTCGGAGGGTTGTGAGAGCAGGGCAAGATCAACCTCAAGTCGCTCGTAGAGGTTTGTCAGGTCAATCTGGTGATCGGTGAAGTCCCCAGTGATTTCAGGGAGGTTCCTTCCGCAAAGGCTTTTTCCGAAAACCCACGGCTCGAGGAAACCGAGGCCGAAGCCCTCGGCCACGCTGGTCGTGACAATGGCCTCGGAGCAAGCCACCATTATGGGGAAGGAACAATCCACTTGGTGTCCCAAGCCAAAGGTTACTGGGAGCTGCAGTTCCCGCGAAAACGACTTCCATCTCTCGAATTGGGGGCGAAAGGCAGGGTTAGTCGGTTCGAGGCTATTCGCGAAATGTCGGTCGGGATAGGCGGCGGCAAGAAGAGACATCTCACCGAGGTTTTTTCTCCGAACCGCTCGGACGGGGTAAAGGTATAGGTTGGAAGGAATGCCTTTGGGGTAGGTATCCTCGGCTTGGAAGCCTTCGTTTTCGGGGATGGCGTTGGCCAAAAGGTGAACTTGACTTTCGGTTCCAGAGACTAGGTTGTCGAGGAAGGTATGATCCCTGTTGTTGAGGACTGCATAGTGAATCCTTGGGGCGACCGGATAAGTCCGGTCATATACTTCCCTGAGTGACTTGAAGTTTTCGGGCCTCCCGTCCTCGGCGAAGTCGTGCGGATGGAGAAGGATGGGATGGCCTTCCTCGGCAAGGCAGGCAATGGCTCCGGTGAGGGCTGGGTTTTTTCCCAATGAGTGGTTGTGTACGTGCCAGAGGTCGGGCATTTCCCCGAGCGTCTGCTTGGCCGACATGACTAGGCGTTCGGCCAGAACCTTGGCATCGATTGCTTCGGCAGGAGTGCAATAGTCCAAGCCCTCGACGAGCCCGACACGCTTGATTTCACTGCCGGTGTAAGGTCTTCCGGCTAGGGTTACGGCATCGATCTCATTTCCGCTCTCGGCCCAGCTGCGCAGAGTGTTT
>Ga0160422_10001190_pt1 | contig 16277 bp, 15 predicted proteins | sample Fk160mmetaG_FD_108192 | JGI IMG/M metagenome (GOLD analysis project Ga0160422, IMG submission 108192) | Marine microbial communities from the Central Pacific Ocean - Fk160115 60m metaG | ecosystem: Environmental > Aquatic > Marine > Oceanic > Photic zone | place: The Central Pacific Ocean... | reverse complement strand
CGAGGCTACCGCGTTGGCAACATCATCAAAAAGCCCATTGATGGCCTTGCGAAATATCATGTTGATTTCATTTTCAAGGCGGAAAAGCTGTAGTCGTAAAATCGTGTATGTAGGTGATGAGGCATGTAGGGGCTGAACCTTCAATCGAACCAAGTGCTGTTGTCTGATGCCGGAGATCCGCCCAAGGCATTGGAGCCAACCCATGACTCGGGAAGGGCATTGTTCCAACCAGAACCTTTCCACTCCAAAGAACCGCCCCCACCGTCAGCTTCATCAGTCCACCCGTCGGTGTCACTGTATGCAACTACATCGGCTTGTGATCCATCTGGACGGATTAACCTTATCGTTTCTCCACTGTTGTGAAGATTCGAGCTGCCATGCCATGGGATGAGTTTGACAAACGGTCCCAAGATTTGACGGTATGTAGATGTGTCGTTTGCGGTGAGAAGGAAACCATTGGACTCGATGAATGTGCCGAGTGGGAAAGTAGCGTCAATGCCGTCGGCGAGTGCCCAGCCACTCAGATCTATGGCGAATGGATGGGGATTCATGAGCTCCACAAATTCAAAGTTGCTGTCTGATCCTTGCTGTACACTTGGATTGTAATGGATTTCTGAAATGATGGGATCATCCCATGCCGCCAATTCGCATGAGCTCCCGTAATCGGAAAGAAGAATGAGAAGATCATCGTTGTCGATGATTTGGTTGCCATTCAAGTCTGCGTAACACTGTCCCAACCCATAGGTTGCGAAGCTCCAATTGATTGTGGCCCAGGTGAGATAAAGTAAACTTCTCGTAGTCATCATGTTTTTGAAGGCAAGAAGCAAATGCCTCAGGTCAAAAACTCAGATGACTTGACGCGCGCAAGTCTCCAATTGATCACTGCCAAACGAGAGATACCGGACAGTGGTCGCTGCCGTGTATTTCGTTGTGAATTGCGGGTAATGAAGTCATTTTCAGTGCCCTTTCGCTGACGAGCATGTAGTCGAGCCGCCAACCCACATTCTTCTCTCGGGCCCCTCCGCGATAACTCCACCAGGAATATTTGACATCCTTCGGGTGTGCCTGTCGCCATGTGTCAACAAATCCAGCATCGAGTAACGCACTGAGGCCATCAATTTCTTGTTGTGTGTACCCTGGAGTCTTGTTGTAATTTGCTTTGGGGCGGGCCAGGTCGATGGGTGCGTGGGCTACATTGAGATCTCCACAACACACAACAGGCTTGTCGGAGTCGAGATCCTTGAGGTAATCGCGGAAAGCCACATCCCATTTCTCACGAAAAGGCAGACGTTTGAGTCCAGAGCTCGAGTTTGGTGTATATACGGTTACAAAATGGAAATGATCAAACTCGAGTCGAAGCACCCGACCTTCTTGATCCAACGCTTGTATGCCCAAACCTGCTTGGACACTTTGTGGGTGGCTCTTGGTAAGCACAGCGGTGCCTGAGTAACCCTTTTTGATGGCTGAGCTCGAATACACTTCATAGGAATCCCACCCAAACAGCGCCTCACGCACCTGTTCGTCTTGTGCTTTGGTTTCTTGCAACCCAATGACATCGGGAGCTAGGGCGTCGATTTGGTCAGTGAATCCCTTCTTCACAACAGCACGAAGGCCATTGACATTCCAGCTCATCAATCGCATGACGAGAAGAGAGCATCGGGACGTTGGGTCCAACAGGCGGACAATTCGAGGACTTCATCTAGCGAACCTTGAGCCAGGAGGGTGTCACCAGTTTGATACAAGTGATTCAAATACGCCTCTCCATTTTGAAATTCTGAGGATGGTTCCATATTCAAAAATTGAGACGCGTCAGGGCAGGGATGAATGTGCATTAACGTATAGCCAGAACTTTCGGGATCGAAACCTGCCACCACCATGCCTTCTACGTCGTGACCCAATTCTATGGGGACGGGGAGCCGCAAGAAAAAGGCACTCCAAGGCCCCATGTATCCCATGCTGAAGTAGGGATATAGCCAAGGTTTGGGACTCAATCCCAGGTCTTTTAATCCATCCATCAGCGTTGTGGTTGCTTGATGAATTTGGTGAGAGGTCGTGGTCTCGGGCTTGAAGTTTTCCAACTTGGCCCAACGTTTGTTAGACGTGTAATGCTCCATCGGTCCCAGCTTGAGTTTGTAATCAAAGTCAGATTGCTGGTCGAGAATGTAGCCAGGGTAGAACCACTTTCGTCCTGTTCTTTTTCCGTATTCTATTTCCTTGAGGAGCGTGTATGTACCCAGGCTGAACTTGCCATAGTCTTCGTCGTATAGGCCAAGCAAACTTGCCATACTTTGCTCGCCAAGGTCAAAGTAGCTTACCGCAATCAAGCGGTCTCCTTCGTAGACACAAACCTCTCGAGTATCAAACACAGTTCCTTGAAAACCTGCGCTGAGATACTCTGTTAAGGTGTTGTGAATGAAACCTTTAAACCTCGCCTTGTGTTGTGCGTACAACGCTTCTTTGTTCGCATTTGGTTGAGCATGACCGTAGGTGACGGTAAAACGAGATTCAACGCGGCGCATGATTTTACGCTGGCGGTTCGTGGGTTCGTGGTTCTCAAGATTCATTCGAATGTTGACCACACTGAAAAGCCTTTCGTCTATGCACAACAGATCCATCTTGTACAACATCACAGACCCACGGAACCAGCCAGAGGCCAGGTACTGGTCGTACCTAGAACGGGATAAGCTTCGTGGAAAGTGAGTCTGGACAAGCATGCCACGCGAAGTTATGCGTTCGTAGCTCACAGCCAACGCTGCACGGTACGAGCGACAAAAAGACTAAATCTGTTGAATGGGGGAAAGGTCAAGGGCAAGACATTGAATCTCGAAGTTTGTCTCAGAACAGACCTCATATTGGAAAATTCTTCAAAGCCATCGATGCCCCCCATTCGACCCATTCCACTCGTTTGTATGCCGCCGAAAGGGAGATTGGGTGTCGCTACTTGAAGAACGACTTCGTTGATTCCAGTTGTGCCGGAGGGCATGCTTTGCATCCATTTGGCAATTTGCGATTTCCGATTTGAAAAGAAGTACATGGCCAATGGATGAGGGCAGGCATTGACGATGTCTTGGATCTCGGTTGATTTGCGCCAAGAGATGACGGGCAGAACGGGCCCAAAAATTTCTTCGTTCATCACTTTCATATCCAGAGTGACATTCTGCAAAATGGTTGGTGCAATTCGACGGGTCTGCGCATCCCAAATGCCGCCGTGTGCCAAGGTTGCACCCTTGGCTAAGGCATCTTCAATGAGCCCGACGACGCGTTGAAAGTGGTATTCGTTCACCATTTGAGAGCGCTGTTTGGAGCGCAATTGAGAGACTTCGTCAGGACCGTACATCTCCGCAAAACGGTCTTTCACGCCTTGAATAAAGTCTTGCGTGACGGATTCCTCAACAAGTGCATAGTCAGGTGCAATGCAGACCTGGCCGTTGTTGAGGCATTTGCCCCATGCCAAGCGACGGCTTGCATCTGAAAGGTTGGCTGTTGAGTCTACCACAGCGGGACTTTTGCCCCCCAGCTCCAACGTGATAGAGGCGAGATTTTCCGCGGCGGCTTTCATGACTTTTTTACCATTGTCGGTTCCGCCAGTGAAACAGATGTGATGAAAGGGGAGAGTCGTTAGAAATGCGCTGACCTCTGGGCCACCAATCACAACAGCCGCACGGTCTTGCGTGAGGGCTTGCGAAACAATGGCAGCAAGCACTTTGGAGGTCTCTGGAGTATTTTCTGAGGGCTTAATGATAACGCGATTTCCCGCAGCAAGTGCACTTACCAAAGGTCGAAGTGTTAAAATCACGGGAAAGTTCCAAGGCGAAATCATGAGTACATGCCCTTTTGGGTTGGCCTCGACATATGCCTGAGTTCCAATCATGGCAAGCGACGTTGCCGCTGGACGAGGTGCCATCCAACCGCGCAGGTGGCGGAGCGCATACTTGATCTCCTTTTTCAAAGGATAAATCTCATGAAGGTGGACTTCTTCACGCGGTTTTCCCAAATCGGCAAACAGTGCTTCGATAAGTGCTTGTTCATGATGAAGTACGGCATCCCATAGTTTTCTTAGATGTCCGCGACGTTCCGATGCTGGGGCAACTGAAGCAAGTGCTTCGCGTTGTTCGTCAAAAAGGGATTGTACATGTTCCATGAAGCGTGGTGCCAAAAATAAGGTGCCTTCATCGCTGGTTGCAGGTGATTCCTTTTACGTCAAGGCGTCCCAGAGTTTCAAGACCTGAGGTAGGAGTGCAACGTTTCGGTTGTTTAGGATGACGTGGTCGGCATGCGCCATGCGTTGAGCTTCGTTCCATTGTTTGTCAATGCGCGCTTGAATTTCTGATTGTGATGGGACAGGTGTGCCCTGAATGTTGGCACGACTTTGAGCACGTTCAATGCGCAATGACTCGTGAGCCTCAACGGTAATTGTAATGTCGCACGTGGCATCGCTTTTCGATTCAAATAAAATCGCCGTTTCTCGAATGATCAATCGAGGGGCATGATTTTGGTTGATGAGCCATTCTTGAAACTTCTTCGAAACTCTGGGGTGTACCTGAGATTGAAGCCATGCCAATTCTTGAGCACTTTTAAAAATGATGTTCGAGAGTGCCATGCGATCGACGTCAATCATGTTTCCACCCTTGTCTGTGATTGCGATTTCTTCGCCCCAGCGTTGAAGGATAGATTGTTGCAATCTTGAGTCTGTTTGGTACAACCTTTTCGCCGCAGTGTCGGCATCCCAAACCAAAGCGCCGAGACAACTAAACATGCGGGCTACCAAACTCTTCCCTGCGGCTAGTCCGCCAGTCAGTCCAACAATGACGTGTCTACGGCTTGAATCCGTCGGTGAAAATGACGTGTGAAGAACCTCAGTCATGATACAAAGGTGCACCTTCTTCACACGTTACCCACAAGGAAGTCCAAAGTAGGTCTCTCTTGCTGACTTTTGTAGCATGGCCCATCTTCTCGCTCCTTCTTTGTTGGCTGCCGACTTTGCCAACCTTCAACGTGATGTTGAAATGGTCAACGCTTCTGCAGCGCATTGGTTTCATCTCGATGTGATGGACGGTGTGTTTGTTCCCAACATCAGCTTTGGCATGCCCGTGATGGAGGCCATTGCGAGACATGCCCAAAAGCCTCTCGATGTGCATTTGATGATTGTTGACCCAGATCGTTACATCCACACTTTCGCGAAACTCGGTGCAAATGTGTTGACAGTGCATGAGGAAGCGTGCAACCACTTGCATCGCACGTTGGCAGCGATACGTGATGCGGGCATGAAGGCAGGGGTGGCTCTCAATCCGCATACGCCCGTTGAGGCCATTCGAGATGTGGCGCAAGATTTGGACTTGGTGTGCTTGATGAGCGTAAATCCTGGATTTGGTGGGCAATCATTCATTCAAAGGACATTTGCAAAGACGAAGGCTCTTCGAACCTTGCTTGATGAGGAAGGGGCGAAGGACGTGCTTATTGAAATCGACGGTGGAGTGGGAACAGGGAATGCGCAAGATTTGGTCCAAGCTGGAGCCGATGTTTTGGTGGCAGGGTCCTCTGTCTTTAGGGCGGATGACCCGATGGAGGCTGCCCAATCGTTGGCTCAGTTTTAATCTGTCGCAGCGTGATGCGGACGGGGCTCTTTGGCATCGCGGCCACACGTCGTGTTACCTTGGGTGACAATGCGCTCTGTGTGGGGCGGGATGGATTTCATGTGGCGTTGGCCATGGATGAACCGCGCCAGGCTGTCCAAAAAGCCTCACTTCACGTCCATGCTGATTGTGTTTTTGGTGCACATGGCGTTTGGTTGAATGCGAAAAACAGGGAATGGGATGATCTCCGGCATCGGCAAGCTTTGGCAAGCGCCCTGTCTTCTAAGGATTCTTTCGCTGAGGTCGAAGGGCCGTTGCACGGTGTTTACGGCAATTGTCTAACTCAAACTTTGATGCTTCACGGCGACTTCGCGCGTCAACACCCATTGTTTTGGACGGAATGTGACTGGGGGATTCTGTTTGCGTATAGCATGAGCAAGCTGGTCTCGCTTATGGGCAGTTTGAATGTATCCGCTTTACCCGATCAAGATGGGGCATCTTTGTTGTTGACATACGGCAGCATACTCGGGGATGGTACGCTCATTCGCGGTGTGAAAAAATTGATGCCTGGTCACACATTGACATGGACCCCGAAGGGAGTTGCGGTGGAAGAGCGGTTGCCCTTGAGAGAGATCAGTCGTGACGTGTCAAGCTTAGCTCAATCTACAGATTTACTCGACGATGTTTTTCTCGAGTCAGTATCACAAATGGTGGCGGTCAATAAGCACGGTAGATTCAATCAATACAATTTGTTGAGCGGGGGATTGGATTCTCGACTTGTGACCATGGCCACCTCGCGAATGTGCGACGCATCCACAGTTTCAACCTTTTGCTTTTCGAGGCGAGGATCTCTTGACGAGTCAATCAGTGCTTCATTGGCCCTCACGCATGGCTGGCGCCACCACTGTCATGACTTGGGCCAAGGTGAGTACATGATGCACACTGAAACAGTCCTGGATTATGATGGGTGTGTGAATTACCTCGCAAGTGCGCATCATCGTCGTGCTTTGGTCACGGAAAATCTTCCGAAGATGGGGATGTTGGCATCGGGCCAAGGCGCCAATGTCTTGCTCACGGACAAACATCGATGGGCATCCAATGGAGAACGGGTTTTGCGCTCAATGGAGCTCTACAACTCCATCCGCGGAGTGAGTCAAGATGCAGCGAATCAAGCGTGGCAAGCCAACCCGGGGATTCAGCGGTTTAAGTTGGTAAACCGAGGGTTTCTGTACACAAATTCAGGGGCTTACAGTACTTTACCTTTTGGTGTGTTGTGGTCTCCATTCACCTCTGGGCAATTCGTACGAACTGCGCTGAGATTGGATTCCAAAATCGTGGATGGACAGTTGGCTTACCTGACTTGGTTGCAGAAAAGGTTCCCCGAAGCAACAGAGCACAAATGGGAACGTTACAACACATTTCCAGTTTTAGGAAGGCGCCTGCGACGTGCTCAAGCGCAGGCACTTTGGCGAGCGCGGATTCTTCGATTTTTGCCAGTTCGAGATGATGCTTCGATGTCACCGATTGACATGTGGTTAGATTCATCCGAAGAAATTCAGCACTTTTACCGCAACACTTTTCATCAACATTCTTCGTTACTTCAGCACTACCCGGAATTGGAAGAAGCAGTGGCAAGAGATTTTTCTGCGATGAACGCTATGAACAAGGCATCTGTATTGACATTGTTGTTGGCGACCAAAGCTTGGTTTGACTCGTGAATTCGATAAGCTACGTCAAGGCTTTTTTGCAGCGTCATGGCCATTTGATGATGGCTGCGAACGTGGCCACGAAGCTCCTTGGCTTTGGAGCAGTCATTTTTGTCACTCGATGTACGACTGAGGAGGACTACGGAGCTTATTCGTACGCCATGAATATCGTTGGAGCCGTGGTGCCATTCATGGGGTTGGGCGCCTACCAAGCGTTTCTGCGATATGCGTCTGATGCATCAGGACAGAGGGCCAAGAAAGAGTTGTTTGCGTATGCTTTTTCTCGCGGTGTCTTGGCATCGTTGATGCTGATTGGGGTGCTGCAATTGCTCGCTTCTGCGCTGTGCGTTGCGATACCGGAAAGCATTGCGTCGTTCAGAATTGTGTCGTTTGTCGTGCTGACGACATTGGTTATGGAGTATGTCAAGAGTTACGCCCGAGCATTGCACTTGAATCACATCTCGGCCCGAATCGACATCACATATGCGATTGTGCTGCTTGCCGCAACAGTTGGAATGACAATGGGCATTGGAATCTTGGGATATGCGATTGCGGTCGTTGCAGCACCGGTTTTTGCTTCGAGTGGGTACGCAATAAAAATGGGCTTGATGCATTGGAGTTGGAAAACCCTGAGCCCTGGTTTTGCGGGATTTTGGTCCTATGGGTTGTTCACCACAATGGGCGCGTTGTTGGCGCAGTTGTTTTTCTCTGTCGACATATTTCTCATTGGTCACCTGGTGGGCGAGAAGGCCTCTTCAGTCGCCGTATATCGAGTGGCTTTGCTCATTCCCATGGCAACATCAGTTTTGCCCATCTCTGTTGCTGCAACAGATTTTGTGATGAACTCGGCTCGAAAAAGAAATCCGCGTGCCCTGAGGAATTACATGTTTGGATATTGGAAAACATTTGGCGTTTTGTCTGTGCTTTCGTTAGGAGCTCTGTGGTGGATGGCGCCATGGCTTTTGGCTGTATTTGGACCTTCATACGCCGAAGGCGCATCTGTGATGCGTTTGTTCCTCGTCGGATCTCTGGGAGCGCATCTTTTACGTGTGCCCTATGGTCATTTGTTGTCAGCTGTCGGCAGGGCTGATTTAAACACCTATGTCAATGGAGCAGTCTTTTTGGCCACTATACCTCTGTGCTTTTGGGCCATTCCCCAATGGGGGATCATGGGTGCAGCTGGTGTCATGGCAGCCATGCTTTGGGTTTCTGGCGGGATGTACGCGCTTGTGTTTGAGATTCACCTCAGAGGTCAGAGGCAAGATTGACCTACAAAGGTCAATAGCATGAGTAAATCCGGGATGCCCACAGAACTGTCTCCATTCAGATCTGCGGCGCACGATCCCAAGCAGCTGAATTCCGAGAGCAGAACGAGTATGTCGGATGAGCCGATGTGCCCATTCAGGTCATAATCACCAGGGATTGATTCTAATTCAATGTGATGCAACACGGAACACGTGGTGACGCCATTCCAAGTGGCGTGCATGATGAGATTGCCCATGGACTGCTCCCAAATGAAATTGTCCGCAACATTCAAAGCTTCCCCTGTTTCATCTTGCCAATGCACTTCAAAAGGTGCGAGAACGTTGACACTCAAATCAAGAGGCACCGAGTTTCCACATACTACATGATTAAATTCTTGTTGTATACAAGGGGATTGCCCTTCAATAAGCAGATGTTGCTCCATCGCAGTTATACCATGGTCCGCGGCGACAAATCGCTCCACAAGACCGGAGGGCCAATGCACGGCGACTTCTTCTACGCTTTGATTTTTTAGTCCAAATAGCTCAACTTCACTTTCTTGACTCAGATAATTTTCGCCTGCGTGGACAATTCTCGATTGAACGAGGTCAGGGGTAATCACGTCGATGCGACTCCCAATGGCGGGGCGATTGCTTAATGTCCCTTGGAGCGCGATGCCAACGCTTTCGTGGTCATTGTTAAAACCACCATTCATCCAAATGCGGGTGGCATGGTTTCCAACGTTGTGCATGACAAAGTCAATCCACCCGTTTTGATCAAAATCCGCAGCAGCGACTACATGAGCATTGAGATAATCCGTGTCATAGATTTCCGTGCCAAATGCTTCGAATGAAAAAGAGGTTTGTGCCCCTTGATTTTCATAAAGATGATTTTCCCCGTAGGGACTGAGGAAATCATGTTCAGCAACGAACAAATCAAGGTCAGTATCGTTGTCAACATCCATCCACAGTGCACCCCAACAGAAACGGTCGATGTCAAGGCCATGCGGTTCGGAGAGTTCTTCAAATGTCTGATCTTGTTTCTGAACGAGCAGTTTGGAGCCAAGCCCATCACCACCGAATTGCGTGTTGGTGTGAAAAAGATCTTGACGTCCGTCTTGGTTCATGTCACCCAAAGAGGCAGACATACAATCCATGACCAGATTCATATTCAAGGAATCGGCGACATCCAAAAAGGTCCCATTGCCCTGATTTTGAAAGAGCGCATTGGCACCGGATTTGTCGTTAATGACGAGGAGGTCTTGCCATCCATCCTCATTCAAGTCCCACCACAAGCTTTGAAAGCTCAATCTCAAGTGAACATCAATGCCAGCAGACGCACTGACATCGGTAAAAGCCAAATTGCCGTCATTGCGCATTAGCGCATTCCGATCTCTTGGGCTCTCAGTCATTGGATATTCGAGATAGCGACACAGATGTAAATCAAGATCGCCATCGTTATCCATGTCCCCGAAGGAGACCCCGGCTGCTTCTGTCAAATCTTGCGGAAGATTGGAGGCTGACGTAACGTCAGTAAATGACATGTTGCCGTCATTGCGCAGAAGTCCGCATTTGCCGCTTGATTCTTGTACGAATAAGTCGTCATCACCGTCATTGTCGAGATCAATCCAGATGACTGCTTTGACTTCACTGCCCATGTTCCAAGGCAGACCAATCATGTCAAATCCTGTGCCTTCGTTGTTTACGAATGTCCTGAGTGAGCCTGAGGTATTGCCGAGGGTAATGTCGGGCCATCCATCGTCATTCCAATCTGCAGTGCTGATCGCGGCGCCATAATGGCCATTCCAATTTTGTTGCACAATTCCCCACGCCGGGGCCATGTTTTGAAAAATTTGGGCAAAACATGACGGACTGCAATACGCAGCAAACAAAAAAGTCGAGATGAAAAAGCGATGTTGAAACATGGCTAAACCCTTAAGGCTTAGACAAGTTAAGGATTCAATTCGACAGTCAAGTCTTTTTCAGACAGCAATTGATGAATGGGTGCGAGTTCATCATAGCTCCCGCTTTTAACGTTGCATTTGCCGTTGAAGTGCACAATCATGGCGCATTGTTCCGCCTGCAGGGCGTTGTGACCGCAATTTGCTACAAGGCAGTCTATGACGTGATCAAAGGTGTTGTGATTGTCGTTGAACAAGACAATGTGCCAGTCGTCGTTTAGTGCGACGTCGGTTAAGACATCTTCTTGGGTCTCAGTGTTGGAGCAACGTGTAAGTTTCATCGAATCAAAGACTTCGTGGCACAAAGATAGCAGGTCATGCTTGCATCAAAGGTTCTGATGCCCCGAGTTGCCAGATATCGAACTTGAACGGCACTGTGGTGTTCCTATGATATCCACAAGCTCATGAAAAAGAACTCTATCCTCATTGTTGGCCTTGGCATCCCCAGTGAATTGACTGATGTGCTCCTGCGCGAAGGTTGCGACATCCTTCGCTCTGAAACACCACTTCAAGCTGCATTGGTGCTTCTTCGGGGTGATGCTCAAGCTGTACTCACAGTCGGAGATTTAGGCGAAGAATGGACGGAATTGACAGAAGTCGCCCTGGCCATGGGAAAACTTGTGGCAGTCGAAAGCATGGTTACCGTGCCAGCGATGGCATCCGTCCCGAACAAAGGAAAGGGCAACGGCAACGGCAATGGCAACGGCAATGGCAACGGCAATGGAGGAGGTTTTGACAGCGCAGAAATCGTTGACAACGAACCATCTGGCCTAAGTGTTTCCGAGGTCATGGAGTTGATTCACCGCCGTGTTTCCGAACCTACTCCGAGTGTCAACCACATTTACACGAAAGTGGGAAACAAATTGCGTAAAGTTCTGCTTGACGACATTTTGTACATCGAAGTTGAGGGAAAGTACAGTGCACTCCAAGTCCGTGACCGCAAGTACAATGTGAAGGCGTCGCTCAAAGATTTGTTGCAAAAACTTCCCACCAACAGGTTTGTTAGAGTTTCTCGAAATTTTGTCGTGAATCTCAGCCGAATCCAACACATTGATACATTTCAGTATACGGTAAGGGTTGGAGACATGGAAATCCCAATCAGCCGTACTTACAAAGAGGAGTTAATGCGCCACATCCACCTGATTTGAGTCTCGAATCGTGGGACTTTTACAAAGGTGCTAAAAGTTGTAACCTACATGCCGTAGGACTCCGTGTCCATGCGGGGCATTAATTTTTGTTCCATCTTGTATCACTTTCCAACCATCGGTATTCCATTTGAGAATCCACCGACCTGAGTTGGAAGGCCACGTAACGACATCGCCGTCGAAAAGCCACTTGTCGTTCACGTCCTTGCTATCGAAGCACCGATCTTTCATGTTGTAGTCTAGTCGTTCGCCCCTCCACCAAAAACCATCGGAGCTGCTCCATACACGTCCACCTATGTGTCGCTCGTAACCCACGATTTGGTGATCGATTCTGAGGCGCCAACGAACTTCATGTGGAGTGCTCATTGAGTGAAAGTGCGCCGTAATTTTGGAACATGGATGCAGCGAAACCCAACAAGGTTGGCGAGGGGGATGAAAAAGGCCCTGCAAGTCGCCATTTTATTCAGCATATCATAGATGCCGATCGGGAGTCGGGTTTGCACGATGGCCGAGTTCATACGCGATTTCCGCCTGAACCAAACGGTTTTCTTCATATCGGACATGCGAAAGCCATTGTCGTGAATTTTGGCCTTGCTGAAGAATACAAAGGGGTTGTCAATCTTCGGTTTGATGATACAAATCCTGTCAAAGAAGAGACGAAATATGTCAATGCCATCCGTCGTGACATCGAATGGCTCGGGTTTGAGTGGAATGGTGGCGAACACTACACCAGCGATCACTTCGAGACCCTCTTTGAATATGCCGTGAAATTGATTGAGCAAGGCAAGGCGTACGTGGATGAGCAGAAAGCAGAGGACATTGCCAGTCAAAAAGGCACGCCAACCACTGCAGGTAGCTCGAGTCCCTTCCGTGACCGACCAGTCTCAGATAACCTGCGCTTGTTTAGAGAAATGAGAGAAGGTTTACATGGAGAAGGAAGCATGGTTTTGAGGGCGAAGATTGACATGGCGCATTCCAACATGCATATGCGCGATCCCTTGATGTATCGCATCAAATTTGCCCATCACCACCGCACGGGTGATGCATGGTGCATTTATCCGATGTACGATTTCGCTCATGGCCAGTCCGACAGCATAGAGGGCATCACACATAGCCTTTGTTCTCTGGAATTCGAAAATCACAGGCCCTTGTACGATTGGTACATCCAACAGCTAGGGATATTTCCATCCAAGCAAAGAGAGTTTGCCAGATTGAATTTGAACTTCACAATCATGTCCAAGCGCAAGTTGCTTCGCTTGGTGGAGGAGGGTGTGGTAGATGGATGGGATGACCCGCGTATGCCCACAATCAGTGGCTTACGTAGACGCGGGTACTCGGCTGAAAGCATTCGAGAATTTTGTGACCGTGTGGGTGTGGCCAAACGCAACAATGTCATCGATGTAAGCCTACTTGAATTTGCGCTTCGCAATCACCTGAACGCCTCTGCCATGCGCGCGATGGCCGTTTTACGTCCCGTCAAAGTTGTGGTGACAAACTACCCTGATGATCAATTGGAGTGGTTGCCAACTGAAAACAATCCAGAAGATTCGAGTTCTGGAACTCGCGAATTGCCATTCGGTAGAGAAATTTTTATTGAGTCAGATGACTTCAAGGTTGAGGGGGTGAATAAGAAGTGGTTTCGTTTGGCACCTGGTCGCTCAGTGCGTTTGAAATCGGCCTACATCATCACGTACCTTGACCACATGGAGGATACGGATGGCAATGTGACTGAGATTCATGTGGAGTACCACCCCAACAGCAAAAGCGGTTCTGATACGAGTGGAATTAAGGCCAAAGGAACTCTTCATTGGGTGGAATGCCAGCATGCAGTCGATGCTGAGGTCCGGCTGTATGACCGCTTGTTTTTGGATGAAAATCCCGATGGCCACAAGGACAAAGATTTCATGGATTTTGTGAATCCAAAATCTCTCGAAGTTTTGAAAAATTGCAAGTTGGAGCCTTCCTTAACAGAAGCCAAGGTTGGACAGCCATGGCAATTCACTCGGTTGGGTTATTTCACTTTGGACTCCAAGTTGACCCAAAATGACGAGTTGGTATTCAATCGAGCAGTGACCCTCAAAGACGGTTGGAAAGGGTGAGTCCCATCTCTTGACCAAGACGCAGCATGAGTTGTTTGGCCTCGACGGGATCATTTCGGATTTCACCGTCTAAAATGGCTTCTTTGATGGCGTTTTTGATGTCTCCAACAGGTCGTGAGGGTGGGATTCCAAAAGTCTCCATGATTTCTTCGCCAGAGACTGGTGGTTGGAAATTTCGGATGTTGTCTTTTTCCTCCACTTCCTTGAGTTTGCTTACAACGACTTCATAGTTACGCAGGTAACGCTCGACTTTGGCTTCATTCTTAGATGTAATATCCGCTCGACACAAAATCATCAAATCGTCGATGTCATCGCCAGCCTCAAAAAGAAGTCGGCGAATGGCGCTATCTGTCACCACGTCTTTGGTCAGGGCGATGGGACGCAGATGCAGCAAGACTAGTTTTTGGATGTACTTCATTTTGGCATCCATTGGCAACTTCAGCCTGGCAAATATTTTTGGAATCATCCGTGCACCCCGGTCTTCATGACCATGGAACGTCCACCCCGAACGCGCATCGAATCTCTTGGTGGGAGGCTTGGCAATGTCGTGCATGATGGCAGCCCACCTGAGCCAAAGTGAATCACTTTGCGCAGCAACATTGTCAAGGACTTCCAAGGTGTGGTAAAAGTTGTCTTTGTGACCCACACCTTTGCGCCATTCAACCCCTTGTAATGCAACCATTTCTGGAAAAAATTGATGCAGGAGTTTGGTTTTGAAAAGCAACTTGAATCCACGCGAGGGCCTAGGTGATAGGATGATTTTATTGAGTTCAGTATGAATGCGTTCCGCAGAGATGATTTCAAGTCTTTGGGAATTGCGACGGATGGCTGTTAAACTGCTTTCTTCGATTCGGAAGCCCAGTTGGGAAGCAAATCGCACAGCGCGCATCATGCGAAGAGGGTCGTCGCTGTAAGTAATGTCTGGATCCAGAGGAGTACGAATCCATTTTCTGTCCAAATCATCCAATCCTCCAAAGGGATCGATCAACTTGCCAAATGAATGCGAATTCAAGCTGATGGCCATGGCATTGATGGTGAAGTCACGCCGATTTTGGTCGTCCTCCAATGTGCCATCCTCCACAACAGGTTTCCGGCTCGATCGGGTGTAGCTTTCTTTTCTCGCGCCTACAAATTCGATTTCGTAGTCGCGCGCTTTGAACATGGCTGTACCAAAATTTTTGAAGACTTGGACCTGTTTGATTCCCATGCGCTTCGCTGTATCTCTCGCCAATTCAATGCCACTTCCTTCAGTGACGATGTCAATGTCTTTGCAAGGCCTATCGAGCATCAAGTCTCGCACGAAACCCCCGATGACGAAAGCGCGTTGATTGCGTTCATCGGCAAGTTCTCCAATGCGTTTGAAAACAGGATGAGTGAGGTGCGAGGCCAGATTCATAATAGCGTTACGACAAATGTAAGCCAGTCACTTATCGACGAATGAATGAGAATCTTCCCGCATGATCGAAAGCCACCATCATGGATGCGCGCCCATCTTTGTTCTTTTCTTTTTGGCGATGGTTGCTGATGTGGTTGGCACCATCCTTGACTAACGAGGAGACGTCTTTAAATTCCGTGGGTGTGGGATGTCCCGTAATGTTGGCGCTGGTGGAGGCAATGGGCTTTCTTAGACCACGGATCACATATGCTGTATAAGGGTCTCGAATGCATCGAATTGCAAGGCTGCCCCCGGGGCCCAAAAGAAAAGGGGAGACGCCTCGACCCTCGGGATAAACAATGGTCGTCGGACGGTCGGAGTGCGCCATCAAGTCCCATGCTGCCTCAGGTGGATTTGGAACCAATTCCTCCACATGTCCTTCGTCGGCGACGAGAACGAGCATAGGTTGTTCAGGGGGTCTCGCTTTGAGTTGGTTCAAGCGTTGGACAGCGTCGTCATTTGTTGCATCGCACGCCAATCCCCAAACGGTATCTGTGGCGTGAAGCAAAATGCCACCTTCCCTCAAAACGCGAACAGCTTGACGCGCGTCGTCGTGCCAGGGTTCTGGAGTGCGCTTGTTGGCAGTCATTCAGTGGCAGTTAGCTTCGAGCCAAGATTCAACGGCATGAAAAACACGGTCGTGCGGATCTTTTTCAGCACTTCCTTGAAAATGTTTGCCTGTTACTTTTTCAAAGAGCTCCACGTAACGTGAGGTGACTGTTTCGAGGAAAGCATCATCCATATGGGGAGGTTCTTGCCCCTTTTTTCCCATGAATCCGTGTTCCATCAGCCATTCTCGGACAAATTCTTTGCTGAGCTGTTTCTGAGGTTCTCCTGCAATTTGACGTTCCTCGTAGCCTTCTGCATAGAAGTAGCGAGAGCTGTCAGGAGTGTGGATTTCATCAATGAGTGTCAGCACACCCTCACGAAGACCAAACTCGTATTTGGTATCGACAAGAATGAGTCCTTGTTCTGCTGCCATTTCCGTTCCTCTGCGAAACAATTCTTGGGTTACCCGTTCCAATTCAGACCACAATTGAGGTGTGACAATGCCACGAGATAGAATTTCCGAAGGGGCAATGTCTTCGTCATGGCCTTCCTCCGCTTTGGTGGCGGG
>Ga0160422_10001189_pt1 | contig 16279 bp, 13 predicted proteins | sample Fk160mmetaG_FD_108192 | JGI IMG/M metagenome (GOLD analysis project Ga0160422, IMG submission 108192) | Marine microbial communities from the Central Pacific Ocean - Fk160115 60m metaG | ecosystem: Environmental > Aquatic > Marine > Oceanic > Photic zone | place: The Central Pacific Ocean... | reverse complement strand
TATGCATCGCGCAATGCTCATCCAGTAAGGCAGTGACTCCTTCCGCTATAAGAGAACCTGTCTGTCGCACTCTGTCCGGATTCAGAACCGACCGGGTGAACACCTCGAGGGGGCCGCGCATCCAACGAGAGTATGGCATCTCAAGGCCCATCTTTTTCCGCTTGGTAATCGACTCAGGTAGGACATCCGCCATGGCTCGACGCAACAGCTGCTTGGGTGTCAGCCCATTCATCAAAAATTGGGGTGGCACCTTCGCCAAGTAGGCCACAAGCTCGCGGTCGCAAAACGGTACTCTCGCTTCGATCGAGTGTGCCATGGTCATGCGGTCATTTTTCACCATTAAATCATCGGGCAAGTGAAAGGTGCGGTCGACGTGCAGCAGACGCTGCAGCTCGTTCGGACTTGCACAGGCCGCATACGCAGCTTCGAATAAGGCGTAGGTGGGCGATTGCCCGCTCGGTGGCATCACCAAGTCCGACTTATCAGACTCACGAACGACTTCACGCCACGCAAAGTGAGACCGGGCAGAGCCAAACTCGGCGCCGTATGCAAAGCGCTTCGCCTTGAAGTCAAAGCTCAGCTTGCTGTGACGCACGGGAAGGCGGTTAACGAGCGGACGCACTAAGGATGTTCGGATCCATTTCGGGAGCATTCGGTACCGCCTGCGGACCACGGCTGCAGCGTGCGTGTCGTACCCCGAAAACATTTCATCGCCCCCTTCTCCCGATAGCAAGACCGTTACGTGCTCTTTGGCGCGTTCTGCGAGGAGGTAGGTGGGCAGGGCAGAGCCATCGCCGTACGGTTCATCGATTCCAGCGATCACCAATGGCAGCGTGGTGGGTACATCTTCCGGGCGAACATTGATGGTGTGGTGTTTGGTGCCAAGCTTCTGTGCGACTGCGCCGCCGTGGTGTGCCTCGTTGAAGCTCGGATCGGAAAAGCCGATCGAAAAGGTATGAAAGTCACTCGAGCCGGTTTCGGCGACGGCCATTGCAGCAATGCTGCTCGAATCTAGGCCGCCCGAAAGCATGATGCCCACATCCACATCGGCAACGAGTTGCCGTCGGACTGCACGCTGCAGCAGGCGACGGCTCTCATGGACGGCATCCTCGAATGTGATGGATTCGTCGGTTGCCCATGTGGTCTGGGAGTGGGAGCGCTGCGTAACGTTGCCGGTGCGCGTATCGACTGTCCACCACGTGCCCGGACGGATCTCTTCAATTCCCTCGAATGCCGTCAGGCTTCCCGGGATGTAATCGAGTGAAAGGTAGTGATGGAGGGCCTCCATTGAAGCCTTGGGGGTGAATCCCGGCACAGACATCAACGCCTTTAGTTCAGAGGCAAACCAGATGCGGTCTCGGCGCCGCATCACGAAGAGCGGTTTTACGCCGAATGGGTCGCGCACGAGGTGCAGACGGTGGTGGGTGGGCTCGTACGCGGCGAAGGCATACATCCCGTCGATCGATGCGAGCGTGTTCTCCATCCCGATGGTTTCAATCAGGTGAAGCAACACCTCAGAGTCTGACCGACTGCGCAGCAATCCACCGAGTTCGAATTGGGTTGCAAGCTCACGATGATTGTAGACCTCGCCATTGACGACGAGGTGAGTGCGCGCCGTACTCATGGGCTGACGTCCAGCTTCGGTCCGATCAATAATGCTCAGTCGTGCGTGGGCGAGGCCCACCAACTCATCGATGAACAACCCTGCGCCATCAGGGCCACGATGACGCATCCGTGCCGTCATGTCCCTCAGTGTCTGCGCTTGGTCTATGGGTCCGGCGAGCGAGATGTATCCAGCAATTCCACACACAGATGGATTGTACCGGTTCGCATCAACACGTGGGTAACTGGGGTTAACTTTCGAAGGCGCAGTTGATCCGATGACTGTCGGACTTGAACCGTCGAGTGGTGCTTGGATGCGGGTCTCAGTTGCTCGCGGCCCGCCGGGAGCGGTCGGTAAGGGCCTCGACTTCGGCCCAGAGTTGTTCGGGGGGTATTCCCGCCTCTTCAGCGCACCGTTGGGCTTCGTCGACGTCGTTTAACAATGAGTGCAGTGTAACCATCGCGGCCGCCAAGCTTCGGTCACATGGTGTGGGTCGAGGTGTCAATAGCGCATCTGCTCCCGACACATCCCCGGACTCCAAGAGCGCCTGAGCCCAGGCGCCTCGGACCCCAGGACCCCGGGCACATCGACGCTCCCATACGGTTTGGGCGGCCTCGATTGCTGCTTTGGGACCGTTCACGACGCGCTCGGCGTGAATCCATTCGGCGGCAAATGCACACGTTGGAGGGTGTCCAGCGGTCGCTTCGTTCAGCAGCGGAAGGGCCTCCGAGATTCGTTGAGTTGCGGCGAGTTCATGGCCATACCAAGCCGCGGTGTATGGAGTTTGATGTTGGGTGTAGGCGGACTCGGCTAACGTCAGGTCACTTGTCCAATCACGAATGCGCTCGTGCGATACGGCCGCCAAGGGCGTCATCAAAACGAGGGCCCATGGCAGGCGTTTTGAGGCTGGACAGACCGCTGCAAATGAAATGAGCAAACCAATGAGGGGCATCACAAGGTACCGCTCTCCAATCAGGAAGCGGCTCGCGACTGCGATGACCCCCGGGACGATTGCGGCGCAAAAAAATACCAGGCCCACTCGTCCCCACCGACCGCCGAAGACCGCAGTGTAGAAGACAAACAGAGCGGCAGCAGCGAGTGCGGGTAAGTTGACTGGGTTGAGGTAGGCAATGTGCAGGCTGTCCGTCAGCGGCACGGGCCAGGGGATTTTCGCGATCATGGTTCCGACCACAGCCAGCTTTGATTCGCTGACAAGCTGCGCGGCATCCAAAGGCGGTGCATGATGAAGCCCCGGTCCAACGATTTCTCGGACGAAGAGTGCGCTAAAGGCACCGGTGGCGAGTGCAGCATGCCGGTGCCAGCCACGCTCCGTTCGCTCTTCTGCCCAATCCATCAACGGCAGCAACAGCAGGACGATTAATCCATTTTCCTTGGCGAGAAGTGATGCGCAAGCACATACGGTGCCAGCCACCAGCCGAATGGACCCCGAGTTTCGAGGCGAGGCGAGTAAAACTGCGAGAAAGCCGAATGCCAGTGCCATTGAGTCGTTTCGAGCGGAGATGAAGCACACCGACTCTGTCACCAAGGGATGAACAGCATAGACTGCGGCTGCGATGGCCCCTCTTGTTGGGTCAAACACCGACCCGAGCAGTCGACCCAGCAGAAATACGACCAGCAAATGCCAAGCCAAGGAGTGGAGGTGATAACCGCCGGCCCAGTCCCCAAAGACGGCAGAATCGAAGAGCAGGCTCAGCATCATGAGCGGGCGGTAGTACCCCGACTGACTGTCCTGAAAATGCCAGAGATCCTGATGAAACACGGACAAGACGGTATGGCTGGCGACACCGGTGGTTGCATTGACGATGAGTCCGTTGTCGTCGGAGACAAAACCAAGATTCACTACCGGAGCGTAAATCAGTCCCGTCAATGCGATGATGAGCGCTAAGAGTCGCATGGAACCTAAGGGTGGGCGCCGCGGTCCGAACGAACCGTTGGTAGGCCTTAACGCTACAGGAGGGGGTGTCTATTGGCGACACTGCGGAGCGAGTTTGGTTCGCGATGGCGGCGGTTCGAGGCTGTCGTTGAATGCGCCTCGGCAAATCCACGTATGATGAGCCATGGAGGTGATGGGTGATTGCTTGGTTTGCATTGGCCACATTGTGCATGCTGGTTGGGCCCGCGGACGCGGAGCAACGGTCCTTTGCGGTGGAGAAGGGGACGGAGGAATGGGTGTTTGATGTCGCGTGGTCCGACATCGGTGGAAAGCGGCAGCGTGTGGACTACGCACTGCCGACCGCCTCCGTTGAATCGGACTTGGCCGTTCCGCTCAAGTTTCAGGTTAAGCAGGCCAATCGCGCAGTTGTTGATGCCATCAATGCGTACGGGGCCGCCACGAAGGGTGTGCAAATCAAAGCTGTACAGCGTGGAAAAAAAGTCTCGATATCCGGTCGATCGCGGTCGCGTAAGAAGCTGAAGAAGGCGCAGTCTGAACTGAAGGGAGTGCAGCGGCGAGCGCTTCGCAAATACATGAAAGCCAACGGTTTCACGAAGCTGAAGGGAAAGATCATTCCCAATCATGCACAGCATGCCTATCGGTATTCGGATGACGTAGAGCCGTTGGCCACGGCGCTCGGCGCTGAACGCCTAAAGCGCCGGGCCTTTGCGAGGCGCGCCTTGTCTTTCGTGCAGTCTATTCCATACGAGAAGGGAAGAAATGGCCGCGATCGTGGATTTCGATTGCCGTTGTCTGTGTTGGCCCGGAACAAGGGAGATTGTGACTCAAAAGCAACGCTGTACCTTGCGCTAATGAAGGCTGCTCACCCCTCGCTCGATTCGATATTTGTCTACATCAAGGGTCATGCGTTCGTCGGTCTTGGGTTGAAGCCCACCGATAACGATGTCGTTTTCCGAGCCGATGGCCGAAAATGGGTCCTCGTAGAGCCTGTGGGCCCCGCCTTGTCACCAATTGGACAAGGCTCTCGCAAGAGTGAGCGAAAAGCCAAGCGAGGTAAGATTGAAGTTCGACGCGTCAAAGACGACTGATTTTCAACTGGTGTAAAGGATGATCGTGAGCGTCCGATGAAAAGGTCTACAGGAGTAGACGATGCAGCCGGCCCTCACCCAGCAAGCCAAGCAGTTGGCAATACAGATCATTCGGGACCATGTACGCCAAGAAAAGATGGCGGTCTTAAACGAATCGATGAACGTTGATCATGCCCGCCGACTGTTTTTCATCCACAATCCAAAGTGCATGGGCACGAGTCTAAAGCAGTGGCTTGGCCTTCGGGTGGACAACGCAGACCACCGATTTCCAACGTTGACGGTGAACCGAATGCTCTGGGAAGCTTACACTACGATTGTGGTGGTGCGGCACCCAATTGACCGGTTCGTGTCGAGCTTTAACTTCCATTGTCGCTCAAACTATGCGGGCGGCTACACTGTGAAATATCCCGACTTGAAGTCGTGGGATATGGCGGAATACTTCGAACGAATGCGCCTTCATGAGCCGCTCGCAATCGCGCCCCAATGGAAATACACGGTCCACTTGCAGAGTGACGCGCCGCCCGATTTCCTGATCAGAATGGAAGATGCAGCGGAGGACATCCAGCGACTTGCCGGTGTGTTGGGCATCGGCGAAACTCTTCCGGGACTCAACCGATCTTCAGGACGCAAGGAAAGCCCAGAGCCGGCGTTGCTGGACCAACTCACGGACTACTACGCGCTCGATTTCCAGTTGTTCGGCTACACCGCATGAAGAAAACGCTCAAGGTCCGACCCCATTGTCCGTAGCGGAGGGGAGCCCACCAGCGGAGAGAGCTTTCATGCGTAGCGTTGCCATCATTCCGGCCCGGGGCGGTTCCCGAGGAATCCCCCGCAAGAACGTCGCGCTGTTGGATGGAAAGCCGCTCGTGGTTCACACAATCGAGGCGGCACTTGATGCTGAGTTGGTCGACGCGGTGGTTGTCACCACTGATGACCCTGAGATTGCGCAGGTGGCTGAGAAGGCCGGTGCGTGGGTGATAGAGCGGCCTCGTGCCATCTCCGGTGACACCGCCTCATCCGAGTCGGCGCTGACCCACGCTCTCGACCAGATATTGATTGAGCATGGCGTCGACCCCGAGATCACAGTGTTTTTGCAGTGTACGAGTCCTCTGACCTCCAGCGAAGATATTGACGAAACAGTGGCCGCCCTCATCGACGAAGGCGCCGATTGCGCTCTTGCGGTTTCACCCAGTCACCAGTTCATGTGGTCACGGACGGCTGCGGGCAATGGGGTGGGGATCAACCACGACGAACGCGTCCGACAGCGTCGCCAAGATCGCGATGAACAATTCGTTGAAACTGGGGCGGTCTACGCGATGAAAACCGCGGGGTTCCGACTTGCCGGGCACCGGTTTTTTGGGCGGATCGCGATGCACGTGATGCCGCGAGAGCGGGTTTGGGAGATTGACGATCCGTCCGACTTGGTCGTAGCTCGGGCGCTCTTGGAGCACCGACGGATCGAGCGGACACGGACCCTGATCGGGTTCCAGCCGAGTGCGCTTGTTCTGGATTTCGATGGTGTGTTTACACCGAACACTGTGATTGTTTTTCAGGATGGCACAGAAGCGGTGCAGTGCAACCGCGGGGATGGCGCAGGCTTGAGTCGGATGCGGAAAGCGGGCGTGCCGATGCTGGTGTTGTCGGCCGAAGTCAACCCGGTTGTTGCCGCTCGCTGCCAAAAACTGAAGATTCAGTGCATTCAAGGAATTGAAGACAAACGACCCGTATTGTTGAAGTGGTTGCGACAGCGAAAGCTCAACCCCGCCCATGCCATTTACATCGGAAACGACATGCCCGATATCCCCTGCATGCAGGCGGTCGGATGCGGGGTGGCTGTAGCGGATGCCCAGCCTGAAGTGCTGGATGCTGCAGATATTGTTCTCAGAACTCGGGGTGGACAAGGAGCCATCCGCGAGCTCGTTGATTTGATTACAGAGACTGCTCGAGAGCAGAAGGAGGCGTCACGATGATTACCATTGGCGACAAGACGATTGGCCCCGGTCAATCCACCTACATCATTGGCGAGATCGGAATCAACCACAACGGATGCGTAGAAACCGCTAAACGCATCATCGATGCCGCGGTTGTTGCGGGTTGTGACGCGGTCAAGTTTCAGAAGCGCACACCGGATCTGTGCGTACCCGCTCACCAACGAGACGTGCAGCGCGAGACCCCATGGGGCATCATGTCCTACATCGACTACAAACACCGGATCGAGTTCGGTGCGCGCGAATATGCGGAAATCGATCGCTACTGCGCGGAACGGGGAATCCACTGGTTTGCATCTTGTTGGGATCCTGTAGCCTTGGATTTCATCGAACAATTTGAACCCGTTGCTCACAAGGTCGCGAGTGCATCACTGACGGATATTCCGCTGCTTGAGCGTCTAAAAGAGACGGGCCGCCCCATTATCCTTTCTTCGGGCATGTCAACGATGGATGAGATTCGTCGAGGCGTTGAGGTTGTCGGTACCGAGAACCTCATCTTGTGTCACTCGACGAGTGCGTATCCTTGTCCCCCTGAGTTGCTGAACTTGCGCATGGTTCAAACCCTCGCCGCTGAGTTTCCGGGCGTTCCAATTGGGTACTCTGGACACGAGACTGGCCTCCAGACCACTGTGGCAGCGGTTGCGCTGGGTGCGTGTGTGGTGGAGCGCCACATCACGCTAGACCGGGCGATGTGGGGTACCGATCAGGCTGCGAGTGTCGAGCCGGGAGGCCTCGGGCGCCTTGTTCGCGACATTCGGACCATCGAGCGTGCGATCGGCGATGGGGTGAAGGTTGTGTATGATGAAGAGATTCCCATTCGCAAAAAGTTGCGTAGAGATCCTGCCCAGCTTGAGTTGACCGCCAAATAGTTGCTCGGCGCGGTCAAGAATACGAGTGCCGAACCCTTGAGGTTCGGCACTTTTTGAATTGTGGGCTGAGGCGGTCGGTCTTGAGCGTGTGCGTGCCTTGACCAGTTTCAACCGCGCAGTTTCAGGGTGCGCAGCGACAGCGTGTACGGTGCATCAGGTTCAGAACGGGGTGCTATTCGTCAGGAAAGCAAGCGTTTTCCATCGTCAACAATAAACTGGTACAACGCCCGGGATGCTGCCAAGGATTCCGCCATGGTGGTTGCAGATTTCGCGCGCTCCATGACTTCAAGGATCGTTTGCTGATTCATTAGGGCAAGAACGGTCATCCGTCGCGTGGTCTTCTTTAAATCGGCTTCCGCTGAGCTCAGCCGGTGGAGTGCAGAGGGGTTTCGGGTCGCCTCATCGATAATGCTCACGCACTTCTGAGCTTGTCGAATCGCTCGTTGAATCCCACGCCGAATCTCTTGGCCGCGCATTTTCATTGCGCGCTCTCGGTGACTCACGTTGGCCTGCACCTGCGGACTGGTGAAAATCTCATCGAGTTCAACAGTCATTGGCTCGAGCGTACGAACCACATCCATCAGGCGCGAGTGCTGCATTCCATCGATGTGGGCACCACCCTCAGTACAGTTGAAGAAGGTGGTGGAGGGATTGTCTGTTGCAGTGTGCTGGAACCACATCCGAAAGTTGGCAAAGTCCAAGGATGTGTCGACCATGCCTCCATAGAAGCCGGGGACTTTGGCGGCCTGAAATCGGATTATGCCGTCTCTCGTTCGTTCCTTGACGGTATTTCGAAGTTCTTCGCTGTGACCTTCGAGTTGCCATAGCCCCGAGGCTTCGTCGTACACGGCCCGGGTATCGCCATCTGCGCCATCGGCATGGTAGTAGGCCCCGCCTGCAAACGAGAGGTCCTGACCCACCAATACGATGGGGTTGCACTTCCAGAGGAGACCCAAACTGACGGCGCTGCATGACACGGAACCCGCTGCTGGGACCAACTCGACCGGTTCAGGTAGCATCCATCCGTCGGCTTCTTGGTTGCCGATAAAGCTCAGGATGTTTGGCGTATCCAGTTCGTATAGAGGGGGGTGCGAGGTGGCGCAGAGCACGAGTGCTTTCAGCGTGTTGATGTCGATGCCTTCAAACTGACAGGCGACGTCTTGGGGCTCAACGTTGATGGCGATGTCGGGCTCAAGTCCTGCATTTTGCATCGAACGAAGCGCGCGGTTTACGCATACAATCACTGCGCGGCCCTTGGCGTGGCGTAGGACGTCGATGTTCTTTTCCAGTGACGGTCCGGCGCCGACCACGATCATGGGAACGCCGGCAAGAGAATCTCCAATGTCGTTGACGAGTGGGTTTGAGGCCACATGCGGCAGATTTTTAAGACCATTTTGTGCCCAGAGGGGAGCCAAGTCTTGAACCACCCCTTGGTTGGCCCGCCGCATCGAAACGGAATGAGCGAGGACCTGATTGATTTCATTGGTGACTGTCGTAGACACCGAGCATCGGGGAGTCCGAATCATCGCAAATTTTCGAGGGTGTTTACCCGGGTACAGCATGATGGCGTCGCCAAGCTCTTGACGGTTATGGACCGCGACTGCATCGTCCGATGTCGGCTCTGGCGGTATCTCGTTTGGGAACATCGCGATGACACGCTTGCATCCATAGCGAGTGAATGGCTGAGCAATGGCGGAGGCCTGCTCACCAACAATCAGCAGGATGTCGTTCTCTCGGTCCCAATCGGACGGAAGCAGAGTCGCTGGATTGATGTGCGGGATCTGCTGCTGTGGATTTGGGCGATTCATGATGGCGTGTACTCCGCTCTCGGAATCGGACAAATCGAAAGGCGCTGAAGGGAAACAATTACGGCTTTTGGCGACGCACCGGGCGCGTTCCGTTAGTTGCTAAGTCGATGGGACAGCTTCGAGGAAAACAGTTGCGATGGTTACGCGCGAAGGCGCACCACCTGAAGCCTGTTGTGATTATTGGTCAAGACCGGGTGACTGAGGGTGTGGTCGCACACATAGACGCCGCTCTTGAGCAGCATGAATTGCTGAAGGTACGGCTTACCGCTGCTGAAAAAGCCGAGGCCGTAGCTGCAGCAGAGCACCTGACTTCAGCCACGGGGGCTGTCCTCGTTCAACGAATCGGTCACACCTTAGTGCTCTACCGCCGTCGCCAGAATGGCGCGCCCACTCTGAAAGTTCCTCGCGCATAAACGGTCGACGGGTCTGCCCTTTCGAGGGGTGCGAGGTACCACGATCCGCTGAAAACAAACACGCACCCTCCGAGCCGAATCCGGCTCGAAGGGTGCGTGGTTTTGTGTCGGAGTGTGCTGCTTAGTAGCGGTCGTTTCCGTAGCCGCCGCCGCCGTAGCCGCCGCCGCCGCCGCCGTAGCCGCCGCCACCGCGCCGACCGCCGCCGCCGCCGCCGCGTGGTGGACGCTCGGTAGCGCTGTCAACACGGATTGAGCGACCATCGAGGTCACTTCCGTTGAGCTCGTTTTTTGCCTTGGTGGCGCTGCTCTCATCGGCGAAGGTCACAAAACCAAAGCCGCGGGAGCGCCCCGTATCGCGTTCCATAATGACTTTTGCATCGGTCACTTCACCGCACTGTTCAAAGTGGGCTTTAAGGGTCTCATCACGGGTGGCCCAAGCCAAACCGCCAACAAACAATTTCGAACTCATTTAATCTTTCCTACTCGGTATCCGATCCGCAGCAGAGCGAATCTTGCCCGGAGAGTAACGGGTTTTGCTCCAGATTGGGCTACCGCTACTTTCATTTTTTTATGCAACTTAGGGTTTCACACGGCCGGCAATCGGGGCCCGCTGCGTCCGTGGCGGTGTCCTTCTCAACCCATTGAGGCCCTCAGGCTGCATGCGCGGATTTTTTTTTAGCGCGGCGCAAAAGCAGATTGTGAGGTCTCTGATACTGTGAACTTAGGTAGGTATGAGTTCGGATTTTATTGGCATTGCAGATTGGTTGGTGGGCAACGCCTCGAGCCACAGCGACCTGCGTGTGCTGACGGAACAGTTCGTGTCGCGCCTCAATGCATCGTCCATGCAAATCGAGCGCCTGAATCTCGGCGTCATGGCGGTGCACCCGGAGATGGCTGGCTATGCCGTGATGTGGGAGCCCGGCATGGAACAGTGTATTGAGGTTCCAGTTCGGCATGAGGATTTACTGAAGCCAACCTACCGATTGAGCCCGATACGGTTTGTGGTTGAACAGCGGCGATCCGTTGCCTTTGATTTGACCGATACAGAAAATGGAAGCGAATACCCGGTACTGGATGAATTTCGGGCCAAGGGCTTCACTCACTATGTGGGCTTCCCGATCCCGTATGGGGAAGATGGAATTGCGATTCTAACGATGTGTACACGGAGAGAATCGGGCTTCCATCCTGCTCATTTAGCGGGTATCGAGACTGTTTTTCCAGTACTCAGCCTGCTGATCAATGTGGTCGAAACACGCCGACTGGCTCGCACGATTCTTCGAACCTATCTTGGCAAAGACACCGGTGAGCGTGTGTTGGCCGGAGACATTGTGCGTGGCGGGGGCGAGCGCATCGAAGCTGCGGTCTGGTTCTGTGACCTCCGCAACTACACTGTGATGACATCAGAGCTGGGTTCCTTCGCCATGATCGATGTCATGAATGATTACTTTGACTGCATGGCAGAGGCCATTTGGGCCGAGGGCGGCGAGATCTTGAAGTTCATGGGCGATGCCATCTTGGCTGTGTTTCGCATTGGTGGTGACCGCGCCAAACCCGAAGCGGCTCGCGCAGCGGTCCGTGCGGCGCAAGCAGCGGTGGCCTCACTGGCGGCAGTGTCGGACAACCGAGTTGCTGCGGGTGACCTTCCATTGGCAGCAGGCGTATCGGTGCACCTCGGGTCCGTTGTGTACGGAAACATTGGGGCGAAGAGCCGCCTTGATTTTACTGTGATGGGGCACTCCGTGAACTTGGTCGCGCGGATTCAAGGCCTGAACGGATCCCTCGGCGAAGCCATCCTGTTTTCAAGCGAGGTTGCCGACCACGTGGCTGCGCAGTCGGTTGGACTGTACCCTCTCAAGGGGGTTCGGGAGCCGGTTGCGGTGTTCAAGCCGCAAGAGACGACCTGACGCAACTACTTTGCGATGGGCGTCGCGCCGGTCTCCGTGCGAACAATCTGGCCATCACGGAGTTCGTGGAAGCCGATGATGGCTTCGCTCGAACCATCGGCAAAATCCATTGTTGAGTGCTCAACGAGGACGCTGTCGTTCTCGTAGAGGCACCGCTGTGTGTGAACGACCACGTTTTCGCTCGCCATGAAGCCTCGTAGCATCTCGCTCATTTCAGCTTTGTTCATCTGCGTACCGGTTTGGTGGCGCACAAAGATGTACTCATCATGCAAGCAGGCGATGAGGGCATCCGCGTCGCGATTATCGATTCCGGTAGACCATTGCTTAAAAACAGACATCATTTCTCCTTCGATGCGAGTGTTCTTAACGAGAGTTAGGCGGCGAGTGCACCAACGCCGTCGGATTCAAGGGCGCCAGTCACTCTAAAGCGCCGGTTTTTGGACTCGACTCGACGATGTGCCTCTCGATTATTCGTGTCGCCCGATCCTTGACCCGGGCATGTCGGTGCTCAGGCAGGGGTCGTCGAGCGAGCCAGAAAAGCCGAATCCACAAAGGAGCCACACCGACCTTCGGGTGAACCGTGTAGGTCGAGTATCGTCCGGAGACCTCGTCCCATGCTTCTTGAATCGGATCCCAGGTGGTTTTGCGCTTTTTCCACCACGCCAAGGCATCGCTGCATTCTGCAGGATCCACTTTGTCATACGTGTTGTTCCCGACCTCGGTGACGATGGGCACCGCGGCGCCGTCGGACACCATCAACTTGGTATTGCGTTGGCGGTGGACCCAGCCGTCTGCGTGAATGCGATGAGTGTTTCCGCGTTTGAGGATGTTGTAATCCAAGCGGTCGTTGTCGCGTCGAGGTTTGGCCGCCCATGTCTCACAGGACCACTCGGCATCGGCCAGCCTCCATTCGGCCGAGCACGCGTACCGGGGATTGTCGGCGACTCCGCGAACCTCCTGAGTCCATTGACCGGCAACAACATCATCGCTGAGAGTGGTTTCTGTCCATTGGTTCAGAGCGGAGTATGTATCAAAGGTCCTGCGCTCAAAATCCCAGATTTGCTTCCAGTGCTTGATTCGGGGAGGTGTGACCAGAACGTGCTGCAGTACAATGCGGTTGGCTGTATCCTCGTCCACGGTGACGAGTTCAATGACTTCGGAGCGCTTGGGTGGGGCGAGGACATATTGAGGTTGATGTCCCTCGACTTCTTCGTATTGAAAGGTGACGCGAAAGCAGCCTTCTTGGGCCTTGATGGCATCCTGCGCGGTGCCGAACTGTGGCGAGTTGGCCGCCAGCAACACGAATGAACTGAGGGTCAGCGAGAAGGCCCGGAGGTTGATGTGCATGGTGCGAGGGTAACCCGGCGCGGGTCGATCGGGTTGGGATCGCAACCCGCAGGCACAGGGTTTAGACAATCACGAGCCGAGCGCGGTCACCGTGTCGTGGTATTCCCGAACCAGCCCTTCAACAATCGTCTCGATGGGTTGCACTTCGTGGACATCGACAACCCCTTGACCCGCTGACCAGATGTCTTTCCACCGCTTTGCGCCTTCGCCAGTCTCGGGGTTTGGAACCGTGTCGGCGATGAAGTTCCCGTGTACGCCGCTCACCTTATTGGTGTACACAATGTCTTCAGGGCCGCAATCGATGACTTTCTGTTTGTAGGCTTCCTCCGCTCCGCACTCCGTGCTCGCGATGAAGCGAGTGCCCATGTACACAAGCTCAGCGCCCAGCGCGAGAGACGCGGCAACTTGGCGTCCGGTGCTGATGCATCCGGCTGCGATGACCGGAACATCGAGGTTTGCGTTGAGGTACGGAAACAGGGCATAGGGGCTGATTCGCCCAGCGTGGCCGCCCGCTCCCGCCGCGACGCCGATGATCGCATCTACGCCTGCCGATTGAGCCTTCATTGCATGCTTCAGGTTGACCACGTCGTGGAAGACGATGGAGCCGACACCTTTGGCGCGCCGAACGAATTCGGTTGGATTTCCGTAGCTGGTGATCCATACGGGCACCTCGAATTCCTCGCACAGCGCAGCATCGATCTGCAGCCGGTCGGGGTCTGTGAGTCCAATCGTCATGTTGATTGCGAACGGTTTGTCGGTCTTGGACCGAATCCATTCGAGGTCGGAGCGCATTGCCTCCGGGGTCCGCGCATTGAGCGATGGCATCGCGCCGAGGATCCCGGCCTCCGCACATGCCACAAGCATTTCCTTGTTCGACAAAATGAACATCGGTGCAGCGACAATTGGGTACTTTAGGCCGAGTTTGCGGGAGAGGGAGGTGGATAAACCCATTCGATTGACTCCGTGATTGGAGCCTTACCGTAGCACTGTGCTCTTCAAGCCGGAAGTCCTCGGCGATTCAGCCATGAACGGTTGACGCTTATTCGTAGGTTGCGACTAGGGATCCATCGATGATCAGTTCGACTCGACCAAAGTCGGGATTGAGACCGCGGCCGATGCCGGAACGGGAACCCAAAATGTACGATCGATACCCGTCCATTCCTTGGCCCCCCGCATCAAACATGTAGTAGTACTTCGCGGTTAAGAATGGGCGCAGCCGTTCGGCAACAGCACGCCCACCTTCAGCTGTACGCAGTTCGCTGAGGACTGAGCCGACGGACTGAATCAAGTCTTCTGTGGTCGAATAGCGAATTGATGAACCGCGGTCCTTTGGGTTGTCAACAGAACCTTGCAGTGCGAGGTGTCGCAGCGGGACGAAGAGCAGATTGTAGTCGGGGTAATCGGCGTTGACGGTGCGTGGCCTCCGGTCGTGAGGCAGGTGAGCCCAGAGTTGGAGGTGTTTGATTGGTTCTTTTCGGTCGACGATGGAGGGTCTGAAGTCAAGGAATTCCTGTTCGGGTCCGGCGACCCGAACCCCGTTGGGGACGTGCAACTCCAACATCAGTTCGGGATGGTCCATCCTGTCCCGGTGTGCGGTGTACGTGATGCTTCGGGTGACAGGGTTCATGGGGTCTCGACGCGCATCGAGAAAGGTGCGCACCACGACGGTCGTCGCATCATCGATGCTTGGCGTATCGCAGGACGCACCCTCCGGGTCGGCGCACTCAGGGCCGTATCGGTAGATTGCTGGTGTGAGTTCCAAACCAAAGACCCGCTCAGCAAATTGCTGGGCCAGAGATTCCCAGAACATGTCTGATTTGGTTTCAAGAATAGTTGTTGTTTCAGCATGTTGGCCAAGTTGAACGCGCCATTCTGAGGCGTTCCATCCGTAAATGTCCCGGTAAATGCTCGTGAGCGAGTCGCTGTGTTCGGTATGCACCGGGGCGCCGCTCGCATCGAACAACCAGAGTTCAATTCCGACCGCTGACATGCGCGAGTTGGCGCTGAAGCTTCGGTCGTACACGTATTGAGCACCGTCGGTAGGCGTGACGGCCGATTCGCTGATGGCTTGATTGCGGAACTGCAGTCCGGGACCTAGCGCGCGAACACGTTCGTGCATGGCCACCGAAGGTGCCTTGTCGAGGGGCTCGCCCGTCAGCGGCGCTTTTGGTGCAGCACTGCATCCGAAGGAGGCAGCGGTCAACAAGACTGTCACGAAACGAATGGCGGTCAGTTGAGACTTCACAGGGACTCCAGCGGAACTGCCCCAAGCATACACCCCCCAGAGTCCAGTGCGAATGTCGAGTTGCCGGTCTGCGGTCCAGATCCGGGGTGCGATGGGTCGACCTGCCGACGTCATCATTCCACCGGTGTACCGTGAACCCAACGGGCATAACAATCCGTCTAAAAAAGGGTGCTTTTCGCTTGCATCACGGAGCCCTAACCACGTAGGCTTGGGCCTTCCTGAACGCCTTGACGGGAGAGGGTGCGATGAACGGATTGGACTGGTCTGTTGTTTCGATCTATTTGGTCGCTATGGTCGCGATGTCTTGGTACATCGGGAAGAAACAGAAGGACGCCACCGACTACTATTTGGGCGGCAACGACCTGAGTTGGTGGTCGGTCGGAATCTCGACGATGGCGACCCAGTGTTCAACAAACAGCCTACTGGGAGCGCCGGCATTTGTGATCACGACAGGCCTGCTGTGGCTGCAGTATGAGTTTGCGCTGCCCTTGGCGATGGTCTTCATCATGATTTTCCTGCTGCCGTTTTACCGGAAGCTGAATCTCGTGTCGGTCTACGCCTATCAGGAACAACGATTTGGGCGCGGCGCACGAACGCTTCTCTCGGTCACCTTTCAGTTGCTAAGAGCATTTGCCACTGGCGTTACCGTCTACGGTATTTCGATCGTCCTGCAGAGCATCGTTGGCATCCCATTTGCCCTATCGGTTCTCATCCTCGGCGTGGTGACGGTGGTCTACGACATGCTCGGGGGGATGGCTGCGGTCGTCTTGTCCGACGTGATTCAGATGGTGGTTCTTTATCTGGGGATTGCGCTCTGCGTTGGCTACAGCGTATCCGCCGTCGGTGGAGTGTCCGAAGTGTTCACTCAGTTTTCCTCGCTGGGGACGGTTCTTGGTTCCGATACCTTCGTTGGACTCAAGGCCGTGGATGTCAGCGGGACAGGGTTCAGTGCCGACAGCCAATACGGCTTCTGGCCGATGCTCTTGGGTGGCTTGTTTCTGTACGTTTCGTACTACGGAACCGACCAAACGCAGGTGCAGCGTGAGTTGTCCTCCAAGAACATCGACGACACCAACCGATCGTTGATGCTGAACGGCAT
>Ga0160422_10001188_pt1 | contig 16282 bp, 13 predicted proteins | sample Fk160mmetaG_FD_108192 | JGI IMG/M metagenome (GOLD analysis project Ga0160422, IMG submission 108192) | Marine microbial communities from the Central Pacific Ocean - Fk160115 60m metaG | ecosystem: Environmental > Aquatic > Marine > Oceanic > Photic zone | place: The Central Pacific Ocean... | reverse complement strand
TCTGATATTGGCTGGAGATCACACAGCGAACATGTTGGACAAACCGGTATTGCAATTAACCCTCAACTATATATTGCAGTTGGTATATCTGGTGCTATTCAACACCTTGCAGGTGTTAATTCTTCTAAAAATATTGTTGTTATAAATACAGATCCAGAAGCACCATTTTTTAAGGCTGCTGATTATGGTATAGTTGGAGATGCATTTGAGGTGGTTCCAAAACTTATTGAAGCCATTAAAACGCATAAATCAAATAATTAATATCGTTTAAGTTTTTCTATCGACCTATTTTATTACTTTAGTGCGGAGAAAATCAAATGAAAACGGTACAACTTAGCATAATTGGATTAAAATACAGCCAAACTCAGAACAATGCATATGCATTGTTACTTGGAGAGGAAAAGGGCCCGAGAAGACTACCAATAGTTATTGGTACATTTGAAGCCCAATCTATTGCACTTGCATTAGAAAAAGACATTCTACGTCGCCCACTAACACATGATCTTTTTACAAGCTTTGCATTAACCTTTAATATTTATTTAAAAAAAGTGATGATTCACAAATTAGAAGAGGGAATTTTCTATTCATATTTAGTTTGTGAATTAAATGGAGAAATACATCAAATTGATTCGCGGACATCAGATGCTGTTGCTTTAGCTTTACGATTTAACTGCCCTATATATACTTACGAAGAAATTCTTGAAAAGGCTGGAATTATTCTTGATGATCAAACATCCAAAGCCACAAAAAAGATTGAGTCAAAAGTAAAATCAAAACCTATCAAGAAAGAGCCAGTCAAATCATCAGAATCTGATTTAAGACGACTTTCAGAAAAAACTCTAAATAAAAAACTTAATCTTGCTCTAGAAAAAGAAGATTATGAATTAGCTGCCTCTATAAGAGATGAACTTAATCGAAGAAACCCTCATAAATAATTTCATGAGAAAGCACCTTTTATTCATACTAATATTCTTTTGCTCAATAAAAGTAACAGCTCAAGAAACATCTGGCCTGTGGCAATTTAACTCCATTACAAATAATATTGGAGATACTCTGCTGTCTATTTCTGGAGACGATTTTATGGAAATCAAATCTGAAGGAACTTTTCACTATGAATTGAAAGCAAAAAACAATCTTGTCGCAAAAGGTTCATGGCATAGAACAGATGATTTATTGTATTTTAATTACACTGTTCCATCAGATACAACTAGATGTTATACCATTCAAATTAATGGAAATGAATTAACCCTTAATGAGAATGATGTTAATTTTTCATTCATTAAGAAAGAAACTATTAAAACCATAAATGACAAAGCTGAAACTTCACGTTTACAAAACATTATCCGAGGAATTATTGGTTTAACAACCCTATTATTAATTGCTGTTGCTTGCAGTAGAAACCGAAAAAAAATCAATTGGCAATTGGTTTTCAAAGGACTTTTTATTCAATTTATTTTTGCCATAGGAATATTAAAAGTTCCTTTTGTAGCAAGTATATTTAACCAAATATCTAAGGGTTTTGTTAAGGTTATCTCTTTTACTCAGGCAGGTACCGATTTTTTGTTTGCCTCCTTTATCACTGGTAAAATAGAAGCACCAATGGTTAACTTTATGGTACAAGTACTACCAACCATTATTTTCTTCTCTGCTCTTACAAGCTTATTTTACTACTTGGGTATTTTACAAAAGGTGGTTTACTTTTTCGCATGGATGATGAAAAAGTTTATGAAACTCTCAGGCTCTGAGAGTTTAGCGGCCGTAGGGAACATCTTTTTAGGTCAAACTGAAGCACCACTATTGGTAAGTCCTTATTTAGATAAAATGACGAAATCAGAAATTTTCTGCTTAATGTCTGGTGGAATGGCTACTATTGCAGGAGGTGTTCTAGCTGCATATATTGGCTTTTTAGGAGGCAGCGACCCTGTAGAACAATTACTTTTTGCTAAACATTTACTGGCTGCATCAGTTCTATCGGCACCAGCCGCTGTTATTGCAGCTAAAATAATCATACCTGAAACGGAAGAATACAATCAGGAACTAAAGCTGAGTAAAGATAAAATTGGGAGCAATGCACTTGAAGCAATTAGTAAAGGAACTACAGATGGAATTCGCTTAGCTGTAAATGTTGGAGCGATGTTGTTGGTCTTTACAGCCATCATTGCCATGGGAAATTACTTAACAAATGATCTGATTGGAAATTGGACAGGAATTAATAATTGGATTATTGCCAACACAGGTTATACAGGGCTAACAATGCAATTTATTGTAGGATATTCTTTTGCACCTATAGCCTGGCTTATGGGTATTGCTTGGGAAGATGCAGTACTTGTAGGACAACTTTTAGGTGAGAAAACAATACTAAATGAATTTTATGCCTACAAAACTTTAGGAGAAATGAAGGCTGCAAGTTTATTTGCCTACGAAAAGTCTATCGTTATGGCTACCTATATTTTATGTGGTTTTGCTAATTTCGCATCAATTGGAATTCAAATTGGAGGGATCGGTGCTCTTGTTCCAAACAGAAAAGATCTACTATCTGAATTGGGAATATTGGCTCTTGTTGCCGGAACGCTTGCCTCCTTATTCACTGCCGTTATTGTTGGTATGATGCTATAAAACTAAGTTTTTAAAATCGACATAATTATGCTCATTTTGTGGATATTTTGTTCATAAAATGACCGTTCTATCTTTCATAAAAGTTAGCTAATCTTCTACTTTAGCATAAATTCAACACCATGAAGCAGTATCTAGATTTAATGCGCCATGTTAAAGAGAATGGCCAAGTAAAAAGCGATCGAACAGGAACAGGAACCATGAGTGTTTTTGGTTATCAGATGCGTTTTGACCTTTCCAAGGGTTTCCCATGTGTAACAACTAAGAAGCTGCATTTAAGATCGATTATACACGAGCTTTTGTGGTTTTTAAAAGGCGACACAAATATTCAGTATTTAAAAGACCATAAGGTTCGAATATGGGACGAATGGGCTGACGAAGATGGAAATCTTGGACCTGTATATGGTTCTCAATGGCGTTCTTGGCCAACCGCTAATGGTAAACACATTGATCAAATTACCCAAGTAATTGATCAAATTAAAAACAATCCCGATTCTAGGAGACTTATTGTGAGTGCATGGAATGTAGGGGAAATTGAAAACATGGCACTTCCCCCATGCCATGCGTTTTTTCAGTTTTATGTTGCCAATGGCAAATTATCGTGTCAACTTTATCAAAGAAGTGCAGACATCTTCTTAGGCGTTCCTTTCAATATTGCTTCTTATGCATTATTAACCATGATGATCGCACAAGTCTGTAATTTAGGAGTAGGCGAATTTGTTCATACATTGGGGGATGCTCATCTATACTCTAACCATTTGGAACAAGCAGAACTACAATTAAGTAGGGAAACCAAAACACTCCCAAAGATGAAAATCAACCCAGAAATTAAAAATATTTTTGAGTTCACAATTGATGACTTTGAACTCCTCAATTATGATCCTCATCCACATATAAAAGGAATCGTAGCAGTATAATGGCAAAAATAATCATTTTAGGCGCAGGTCTTGTAGGAAGTGTTATGGCTAAAGATTTAGCAAAAGCTCATGAAGTTTGTTCTGTAGACCTCACTAATAAGGCCTTAGAACCACTTTCTGAAGCAGGTATTAAAACTCTATGTACAGATGTTTCCAACAAAGATAACCTTCAAAAAATTATTAAAGAATATGATATTGTAGTAGGCGCAGTACCTGGTTTTATGGGATACAAGATGATGAAAGATGTTATTGAAGCAGGAAAGAATATTGTAGATATTTCATTTTACCCAGAAGACCCTTTTGGCTTAGACAAATTGGCTAAGGAAAAAGGTGTGGTGGCAGTTATGGATTGTGGTGTTGCACCTGGTATGGGTAACGTTATTCTTGGGCATCACAATAACAACATGGAAATTGAGGACTATGAATGTTTGGTTGGTGGTTTGCCAGAAAAGAGAGAATGGCCATACGAGTATAAAGCTGTGTTTTCGCCTATAGATGTCATTGAAGAATACATTCGTCCGGCTCGCTATGTTCAAAATGGTAAAACTATTATTAAAGAAGCCTTATCAGACACCGAACTTGTTCATTTTGATGAAATTGGTACTTTAGAAAGTTGGAATTCTGATGGACTGCGATCATTAATAAATACAATGCCAAATATACCCAACATGATTGAGAAAACTTTACGCTATCCGGGATGTGTTGAATACCTAAAAGTATTAAGAGCATCTGGATTCTTTTCTTATGAAGAAGTTGACCTAAACGGACATAAAATCCGTCCTATAGACTTGACAGCAAAATTACTTTTTCCAAAATGGAAAATGGACGAAGACGATCGCGATTTCACAGTCATGCGAATTATTATTAAAGGGAAGGAAAATGGCAAAGAAAAAGTATACCGTTACGACTTACTTGATCGGTTTCAAAACAAAACAATGTCTATGGCTCGAACAACTGGCTATACCTGTACCGCTGTTACCAACCTTGTACTAAATAAAACTTACAACCGAATTGGTATCTCACCACCAGAATATTTAGGCGAACACAAAGAATTTATTTCAGAATATCTTGCAAATCGAGGCGTAAATTATAAAATGACAGAAATATAATGGTGGTCTCTTTAATTGTTGCCGTATCAGAAAACAATGTTATTGGTAAAGACAATGACTTGATCTGGCACTTCCCTAACGATATGAAATACTTTAAGGACACAACAGAAGGACATTTCGTTATCATGGGAAGAAAAAATTTTGAATCTATTCCTCATAAATACCGACCGCTACCTAACAGAACAAATGTTGTGGTGACAAGGCAGTCCTCATATAAAGCTGAAGGTTGTATTGTAGTAAACTCTATTGAAGAAGCGCTAAAAAAAGCTAAAAAAGCAGCTGATAGAAAACCTTTTGTTATTGGAGGTGGCCAAATATACAAATTGGCGTTAAAAAGTGACTTAATTGATCGTATTTACCTTACTCGAATTCACAAACATTACGATGGAGATACCTATTTTCCAGAACTTGGACTAGAATGGAAACTAGTAAACTCTATTAAAAATAAAGCTGACGACAAACACATCTGTGATTACGACTTTGAAATCTACGAGAAATAGTCAACAATCAACACAACAGATGATATTACTTATTATAGTTGATATCTCCAATATAGTTAATAAATCGTAAAAATATTAATTGGTTTTAATCCAAGTAGAAACACCTTTGGTAGACAAATTTTGTTGATCTCTTATCGCATCAGATTTAGACGTATAACTACCAAAAGCAACCATATAAAGCCCACGATCGTTTTGTTCTAAAATTTTTGAACTGTGTCCTTGATTATTTAACCTAGACACCAAACGTTGAGCATTATTTATGTTTAAGAAACAACCAGCAACTAAATAGTATTTAGTCAAATTTGCAACATTTGTTAACTTTTCAGTTTTCTTATTTTTTGATTTCGCTATAATTTCATCTAAGCTACGTGGCGATTTTTTAACCGCTTCTTTTTTAACAACAGTATTAGACCCCTCAGAATTTATGTGCAATAACTTTGCGCTAAAACCCAAATCTAAAAGTGCATATGCTTTTGATTTCGAATTAACCGTCTGATTATTTAAAGATTGAGAATTCGCACATATTGAAAGTGAGAGAAAACTAGTTATCAAGTAAAACAAATAATTGTTCATAGTTATAATTTATCATATTAAAATTAATTAATATGACATATTTGTTTGTTAAAATCTTAAATAGTTCTTAACGATTTAATGTTGAAAAACCTTTCACAATTAAAACCTTACAGCAGTAGTAGAGCAAACTATAAAGAGTGAAATATATCAGATAAGATAATATTGGATATAAATGCTTTTGAAAGTAAATATGCGATGAAGGATAAAATCTATAGTAACTTACTTTCTTGAGCTAAGTTTAGCAAGCAACCTCAGTATTTCAAGATACAACCATATTAATGTTACTAATAAACCAAATGCTCCATACCATTCCATATACTTTGGTGCTCCATTAGAAGCACCTTCCTCTATAAAATCAAAATCCATAACTAAATTTAAGGAGGCAATAATCACCACAAAAAGAGAGAAGCCAATACTAAACATAGATGAATTAGAAGGATTCATCAATGGTAAGCCGCCACTTCCAAAAATACTCATCAAAAAACTAACTAAATACACAACAAAAATCCCTGCAGTGGCAGCAAAAAGACCTAATTTAAAGTTTTCTGTGGCCTGTATTATTTTTGATTTATAAGCAAATAAAAGAGCAAATAGAATACCTAAAGTAAGTGTAATTGCCTGAGGAACAATTCCAGGTTCAAAGCTATCAGCATACATTTTAGAGATTCCACCAAGAGCCAATCCTTCTAAAGCTGCATATATTGGAACTGTAGTTGGAGACCATTCTTTTTTAAATATAGTTACTAAAGCCAAAATAAACCCGCCAACAAATCCTATTATCACATAATCCATAATAGCGTTGCTATAAGTATAATATGCAGCAATTAATAAGATCCCCATACTAATTGCTGTTTTATTAACCGTCCCATCAAGAGTCATAACCTCATTGCTAGTAGCTATTAGATTTTCAAAAGAATTTTTGCTTAATGCAGGGTTTCCTGATCTCATAATTTTAAATTAACTTATTTGTTAAAACTCAAATATATAAATATATAATCGAAGTATTTTATAAAAAAATAGACTTAATCAATAACCCTCTATCTTACCATTATCATATATGTAGGTTTCAGAATAAAAATATCATTTAAACACCAATGAAAATAAACACCATTGGAGATATCTGCTACCAACATTTACTATAAAAGACACTTAAAATAAGCTTTTTTTCACCTACAATTATTAAATCTTAGAACATTTAATAAATGGTGATAGCTACAACCACATTCATCCTAGATACTTGCTATACAAGAAAAAAGGCCTTCTTTGAGAAGACCTTTTTGTAGCGAGAAGGAGATTTGAACTCCTGACCTCCGGGTTATGAATCCGACGCTCTAACCAACTGAGCTACCTCGCCAAAACTAAGGGGGATCAAATATAAAATAATTAATATTCTTAAAGCAAATGCTTAGACTATTTAATCTATTTTTTTCTTAAATAATTTATAACATTTATTTGCAAATAAATCTTAAAGAGTTTTTAAAGTGTGATTTTTCATTATATTGCATCTAATAAATATGATTAATATTTTGTTTATGGCAACAAAAAATATATTTCAAATAGAATTTCCAATACGATCATCCTTAAGAATACTTTTTAACCAAATTAGTACACCTAGCGGCTTATCTGAATGGTTTGCTGATAACGTGAATTTAAACGGTAAAAACTATACATTTTTCTGGGATGGAGACGAACAAGATGCGGAATTGTTGAGTAAAAAAAATAACCACTCAATTAAATTTCGATGGATTGATGAACCCAAAAACACTTTCTTTGAGCTGAAGATCGTTATTGATGATATTACCCAAGATATTTCTCTTATCATAACTGACTTTGCAGAAGATGAAGAAGATGAAGAAGAAGCTAAATTACTTTGGAGCAAACAAATTGAAAAACTAAGACAAAGTATCGGATCATAATCCTTCCCATGTGCATCTTTGCTTACTAGCAATTATATGTTATTGAAAACCTTAGACAAACTCGTATTAAAAGCATTTATTACACCATTTATGGGTTCATTTTTCACAATGCTTTTAATACTTTTAATGCAAAATGTTTGGAAGTATATAGACGACCTCATTGGAAAAGGGTTAGAATGGCCTATAATCCTTGAAATTATTATCTACATTATTCCTACATTAGTTCCGTTAGCGCTACCATTGGCTATTCTACTTGCATCTTTAATGTCATTTGGAAAGCTTGGTGAGACCTATGAACTTACAGCCTTAAAATCTTCAGGAATATCTCTTTATAAAATTATGCGTCCATTATTATTTTTAGTGTGCATCATTTCAATTTCCGCCTTTTTATTTTCAAATCACGTCATACCATATTCAAATATGAAGTTTAAAACACTTTTGTATGATATAATGAATAAAAAATTAGCTTTAAACATTAGAGAAGGGATTTTTTTTAATGACATAGAAGGTTACAGTATTAAAGTCAACAAAAAAGAGGCCAACGGAAGAATATTAAAAGATCTTCTCATATACGACCACACTGAGAAAATGGGTAATACCAAAGTCATAAAAGCACAACATGGTAGTATGTATAGTGGAGTAAATAACCGATATCTGTATTTAGAATTATTTAACGGATACAGCTATGAAGAAATCGATCCTAAAAACCCTAAAAAAAGATTAGATTTGCCTTTTTCTAGAACCAATTTTAAATCTGAAAAAATCCGATTTGATCTTGCTTCCTTCCAACTCGAAAGATCTGATGAAGAGAGATATTCAAATGTTGCCCAATTCATGAACTTAAAGCAGTTAAAAGAAAGCACAGACTCCATTAATAATAATATAAGTAAAAAACTACAGCAATTTAATGAAAAGCTTTCATCCTCTTTCAGTTTTCTAGAACTAGATAGCCTTGAAAGTTCAAAATTTACACCAGAGCCATTTAGCATTACAAAACTCACAAAACGAAATAAAACCAGACTGATCAAAGCAGCATCTAATCTTGCTAGAAATAATAAATCATTCGTTTACAACACAAAACGTGAACTAAAATATAAAACGAAAAAACTTAAGAAAGCAAAAATTGAATGGCACCGTAAGTTTAGCTTATCATTTGCCTGCATTATCATGTTTTTAATTGGAGCTCCACTTGGCTCTATTATTCGAAAAGGTGGACTAGGTATGCCTGTACTTATTTCAATTTTATTCTTTTTGGTATACCACATATCATCAATTACAGGAGAAAAAAGTGCATTACAAGATGTAATACCTGTAAGTCAAGGGATGTGGATTTCGTCATTCATCCTTACACCTTTAGGTTTATTTTTGACCATTCAAGCTTGTAATGACGTATCGTTCTTTGAAGTTAATTTCCATCGAAAATTCTTATTAAGAATAAAACAAGTATGGACTCAAAAAATATCTTAATTGTTTCTCACAAGCCACCCTACCCAAAAAGAGATGGTGGAAGCATTGCAATTGCTCAAGTTCTTGAAACACTTTTAGAACAAGGGCATCAAGTCACATTTCTGTGCATGGAAACCCATAAACATCCGTCTAAAAATTCACTTACAAACAACAACCTTATCTTCAAGACAATTTTTGTAAACACCAAGCTAAAAATAGTTTCAGGGTTTTTAAATATGTTTACTAAACAGTCTTATATCTTGAAACGATTTGATCAAAAAGAATTTAGAGAATCACTCAAAAAAATTCTCAAAAAAAACACATTTGACACAATTATATTTGAAAGCTTATTTACAAGCGCTTATTTGGATACAGTAATTAAACTCAGTAATGCAAAAAAACTTTATCGTGCACATAACATTGAGCATCATATTTGGTTTGATCAAAGTAATCACAATAAAAACATCTTTAAAAAATGGTATTTAAAAATTCAATCCGAAAGGCTCAAAAATGAGGAAGTAAAATTTTGGAACAACATAGATTCTATTCTTTCGATCTCAGAAAATGATAGATCATATATTTTAAAACATTGCCTTACGTCTACTTTCACAATAGGTTTACACCTAGAAAAAAGACATCTAGAGGCTAATAATCAATCTACAAAAGTTGATTTTTTTCATATAGGTGCAATGGATTGGTTACCAAACCGAGATGGAATAAATTGGATATTAAACGATGTTTTTCCAGAGGTAAAAAAAATAGAAAAATCGGCCGAAATACATATAGCTGGAAGAGCCATGCCCACTAAATTAAAATCTCGTGTTCAAGATGGTTACTATAACCATAGTGAAATCAATAATTCTTTAGATTTCATATCAAAACATAAAGTCATGTTGGTCCCATTATTTTCTGGATCAGGAATACGTGTTAAGATTATAGAGGGTATGGCATTAGGAAAGTGTATTATTAGCACTAATGTTGGTGTAAAAGGAATAAATTACAGCAATAATAAAAACATCCTTATTGCAAATTCAGAAAATGAATTTATAAAGGCAATGTGCTTTTGTATTCAAAACCCTGACAAAGTGAATGAAATTGGAAATGAAGCTAAAAAATTTGCACTTGAAAATTTTTCAAAAGAACAAATAACGAATAAGCTTAAAAAAATAATCTAAATGAAGTTGTTTGTTATAACATCAAGAATCCCGTATCCTTTAGATAAAGGAGATAAACTACGAATATACCATCAACTAAAAGAATTATCAAAATATCATAAGATATACCTCTGTTCAATAAAATCTCCAATAAATAAAGAACAAATATTATGTAAAGAGGTCTTAAATGAATTCTGCGAAGAAGTTTATTTTGTAAAACAATCTTTATTACTTACGATATTTAGTATTCTAAAATCTTTTTTCAACGGACTACCATTTCAAACTGCTATATTTACTGAGTTTCGAGCAAAAAAGAGAGTTAATGATATAATTGATAAAATTAAACCCGATCATATATACTGCCAATTAACAAGAGCTGCTGAGTATGTCAAAGATCGAAAAGAAACAAAAACTATAGATTACATGGACGTCTTCTCAAAAGGAATGGAACGAAGAGCGTTTAAATCAAATATGTTTATCAAATGGTTCTACAGATGGGAAAGTTTAAAACAAAAAAACTACGAAAAATCAATATTTGAATTATTCAATTCGCATGCCATTATTAGTGAAGAAGATAAAAAATATATAAAACATCCAAATAAAGATAAAATACATATTGTACCAAATGGTGTAGATTTTAATCACTTTAAACCTAAAAATGTAAAACCAAAATACGACATTGTGTTTGTAGGAAATATGAGTTATGCACCGAACGTAGATGCTGCAATATTTCTTTGTCATGAAATTCTTCCTAAAATTCATGAAAAAAAACCTAGTGCTAAAATTTTAATTGCGGGTACTAATCCTACTTATAAGGTTAGAAATTTAAAATCAGACTTTGTAGAAGTATGCGGTTGGATTGAGGATATAAGAAAAGCATATTCAGAATCTAAAATATTTATTGCTCCTATGCGAATAGGCACAGGACTTCAAAACAAGTTACTCGAAGCAATGTCTATGGAAAAAGCTTGTATCACAACACCTTTAGCAAATAATGCACTTCAAGCACCAGAAAGCACAATATTTTTAGGAGAAACAGCAGGAGAATTATCAGAACATTGCATCTATCTTATTGAAAATGAATCTGCTCGACGCCAATGTGCTAAAGAAGGAAGAAATTTTGTTACAAAAACCTTCAAATGGACTAAAACAACTGAACGTCTTAACGAAATATTTAAATCGTAATTCATACTTTTGTAAAAAAATACTATGCTCAATCAGCTGGACAAAATAGAAGATGCAATAAAAGACATTCAACAAGGTAAAATAGTCATTGTTGTTGATGATGAAGATCGTGAAAACGAAGGAGATTTTGTTGCTGCAGCAGAAATGGTTTCTGCTGAAATGGTTAATTTCATGGCTACACATGGTAGAGGGTTAATTTGTGTCCCAATATTAGAAAAGCGAGCAGAAGAATTAAATTTGGAAATGATGGTTGGTAAAAACACCGACCCAAACAAAACGCAATTCACAGTATCAGTAGACTTAATTGGCAAAGGATGTACAACTGGAATTTCTGCAAGTGATAGAGCAAAAACAATCGAAGCTTTAATTGATGAAAAGACAAAACCTGAAGATCTAGGTAGACCCGGTCACATTTTCCCACTAAAAGCAAAAAATGGAGGTGTTCTTAGAAGAACCGGTCACACAGAAGCAGCTGTCGATTTAGCAAGACTTTCAGGTTTAAAACCTGCTGGAGTTATTGTCGAAATCATGAATGAAGACGGGACAATGGCCAGACTACCTCAATTAATTGAAATTGCAAAAATACACAATTTAAAAGTCATCTCTATAGAAGACCTAGTTGCATATAGAATGCGTCAAGAAACATTAATCGAAAAAATGGAAACAGTAAAGTTACCTACGGATCACGGAAACTTTATGTTAACAGCTTATAAGCAAAAAAATAACAATAGATATCATATTGCAATCCATAAAGGCAAATGGAACAAAAATGAATCCATTTTAGTTCGTGTACATTCTTCGTGTATTACAGGTGATATTTTTGGTTCTTGTCGTTGTGACTGTGGAGAGCAATTAAAGTTGGCCATGCAAACTGTAGAAAAAGAAGGAAAAGGAATCATTTTATATATGAATCAAGAAGGAAGAGGAATTGGATTTTTAAACAAATTAAAGGCATATAAACTTCAAGAAGAAGGATATGATACTGTTGAAGCAAATGAAAAACTAGGTTTTAAACCTGATGAGAGAGATTACGGAATAGGTGCTCAAATTTTACACAATTTAAATGTTAGCAATCTTCGACTAATGACCAACAATCCTAAAAAAAGAGCTGGTCTGATTGGATATGGACTGAAAATTGTAGAAAATGTTTCTTTAGAAGTTAAAACTAATGAACACAACTCATTTTATCTTAAAACAAAGAAAGATAAAATGGGACACGATTTCAATATTTAATTTTAATGAGATCCTACCAATAAAGCACTACTTATCAATTTGTTATATTAGAAATACAGAATATTTCTCTAGATTTCAAAATAAAATCATTTATTGGTTTTAATAAAAATTCATAACATGTACATTTTATTTTTCCTACTTTTGGGGCGAATCAAATTTTTATAAATGAACTTTCCCAAGCGACTCATTACTATTTTATTCTTTTTATTAGTTAGTAATGCTTTTTCTCAAGAGACTATAAAAGGAACAGTATATGATCAAAAATCTAGAGAGACTCTTATTGGCGCAAACGTAATTATCCCAGATACTGGAAAAGGAACAATGACAGATTTTGATGGATTCTTTCAGATTCAAATCGAAAGTTTACCTGTAGTTATCGAAGTCTCATTTATAGGGTTTGAAAAGAAAAAAATTACGGTTGAATCTACAGATGCCCTTAAAATTTATCTAGAAGAAGACAAACAAATTTTATCTGAAGTTGTTATAACAGATTCTCGTTTAACAGAAAAACAAAAGCAATCTCCAATTACTGTAGAAGCGATGGATGTGATTGCTATAAAAGAAACACCTGCTGCTAGTTTTTATGAAGGATTAGGTGCTTTAAAGGGTGTAGATGTTACTTCTGCTAGTTTAGGATTTAAAATTATAAATACTAGAGGATTTAACTCAACATCGCCAGTAAGATCACTTCAAATCATAGATGGTGTAGATAACCAATCTCCAGGATTAAACTTTTCATTAGGAAACTTTTTAGGTTCATCTGAATTAGATCTTAAAAAAGTAGAAATTATAGTTGGTGCAAATTCTGCATTGTATGGTCCAAATGCATTTAACGGTGTTATCAGTATGGAAACAAAAAGTCCATTTGATTTTCCTGGGTTTACTGCACAAGTAAAAGGTGGTGATAGAGATCTTTATGAAATTTCATTCCGATTTGCTGATGTATATAAAAACAATGCAGGAGAAGATAAACTTGGATATAAGTTTAATTTCTATAGAATGACTGCTTTTGATTGGGTTGCTGACAATTATGATCAAGCATATGACTCTCCTTCATCTGTAAATAATTTTGGTGGATACGATGCTGTAAATGTTTATGGTGATGAAGAATATTCCACCTGGAATAAATTATCTGAAGTACCTGGTCTAGGAACTTATCATAGACAAGGCTATAATGAACGTGATTTAGTGGATTATAATACAGAAAATTACAAATTAAATTCTGCTTTCTACTATAAGCCATCAATAAACACTGAACTTATTTATTCTACCAATTATGGAAATGGAACAACAGTTTACCAAGGAGACAATAGATACAGTCTTAGAAATCTAAGTTTCTTTCAAAATAGACTGGAATTTAAAGTAAAAGATAAATTCTTTATCCGATTTTATGAAACACATGAAGATGCAGGAGATTCATATGATGCAGTAGCAACTGCAAATGCTCTTCAAAACATGCAAATGGATAAAGCTAGGTTTTCGCAAGAGTATTCTAGTTATTGGAAAAATGAAATTGTGCCTCAAATTTTAGAAATTCCTGGTTGGATTGACGTCCTTGATGTTCAATTATATGAAACAGATCCAATTACAGGAGAGGTAATTATTGGAGATAACGGCCTACCAGTCTATATTGAAAATGCATACCAAGATTGGGCAGAAGATATGAATGCTATAATAAGTTCAAATCCAGATCTTTTTGAAGCATTTCATGATTCGACTCAAGTACATTTAAATAATATAGTAGGAGATTATGGCTACAGCTTTTTAGAGCCAGGAACACAAGAATTTCAAGATGCCTTTGATGAAATTACAAGTCAGACCCGATACGATGAGAATGGAAACTATCTTGGTGGAACAAAATTTTATGATAAGTCACAACTCTATCATTTACAATCAGAATACAAATTTAACATAGGTAAAACTCGATTTACAATTGGAGCAAATGGAAGAATTTACAACCCAGATTCCAGAGGAAGTATTTTTAATGATGGTTATGTTACCAATTATAACAATCGTTATCTATATGATGATAATGGTGCCCCTATCATTGATATTGACACAACAATTGTTAATGTTAGTACAAATCCATTCCTTCCTATCTTTGAAACTGTAATCGATTCAACTCATATCCTCGTTATCGACACAACAGTAACAAAACTCAATATTTCCAATAAAGAATATGGTGTATACACTGGAATTGACCGAGATTTTCTTAGCGAAACTCTAAAACTTTCTGCCACAGTTAGATTAGATAAAAATGAAAATTTTGATTATTTATTCTCGCCAGCAGCTTCATTGGTTTATTTACCTACTGAAAAAGATGTACTTAGAGTCTCTTTATCTTCAGCCATTCGAAACCCAACATTAACTGATCAATATCTAAATTATGATGCAGGCCCTGCTATACTTCTTGGAAATCTAAATGGATTTGGTTACAATGAGTACTTTGCAAATATTGATTCCTTAGAACAATACTTTATTGGTGAAACATACAACGCTGATGCACTTCTTGGAGGATTTATTCAAGTCGATCCAATTCGACCTGAAAGAGTAAAAACTATTGAATTAGGTTACAGATCAACATTATTCGAAAAATTATATGTAGATGCAAGTGTTTACTATAGTATTTATACTGATTTTATTGGTTATCAAACTGGAGCTTCATTTTCTTTTGGTGGCGAAAAAATTGCAGAAGAAGAAGATGTGATTGCAGGTTGGGCAACTAATGTTGGAGATACAATTGTGGAATACAATAATCTATTAATTAACTCTATTCAGGGTTATAGAGTCGCAGCAAATGCTAAAGATAAAGTTAATACCCAAGGTTTTACAATTGGTTTAAATTACTTTTTAAATCAATACATTACATTAAATGGAAATTACTCATGGAATAAACTCATTAAAACTGGAGTTGATGACCCTATAATTCCAGCTTATAATACACCAGAACATAAATTTAACATTGGAATTACAGGTAGAGACATTAATTTGTTTTCCATTTCTCCAAATTGGGGCTTTAGTGTCAATTATAAATGGATAGAAGGGTTTATATTTGAGGGGTCTCCACAATTCACAGGATTTGTCCCAACATATTCTCAACTAGATGCTCAGATTTCTAAAGAAATTAAATCCTTAAACGCCACCTATAAACTTGGTGCCTCTAATCTCTTAAACAACCTGACATACCAAGTTTATGGTGGTCCAAGAGTTGGAAGAATGATGTACACATCACTTCAATTTGACTTCTGATATTAACAATTGTTGATTATTTTCACCAATACCTTTACCTATTTAACTTGCCTTAATAGGTATTTTAGTCTATATTTATATGTTTTTTTTACGAATATTAAACTTAGTTTTTCAATAATTGAAAGGCTATTATTTCTAACTAAACCCCCAAATAATGAGAAATTTATTTTCTAGTTTAATGGTAGTAAGTTTTTTAATTACTCCATTACTAAATGCACAGGAAAGATACGTAGACGAAATCTTCACAAGTGTTAATGTAGAAACAAATGTTGTTTATGGTGCTAATATTGGTATTATTACTCAAGCACCTGCTCTAGAGGAGCTTACAATGGATGTATATACACCTGAAGGTGATGAAGCTACAGACCGTAGAGTTGTAATATTGTT
>Ga0160422_10001187_pt1 | contig 16285 bp, 17 predicted proteins | sample Fk160mmetaG_FD_108192 | JGI IMG/M metagenome (GOLD analysis project Ga0160422, IMG submission 108192) | Marine microbial communities from the Central Pacific Ocean - Fk160115 60m metaG | ecosystem: Environmental > Aquatic > Marine > Oceanic > Photic zone | place: The Central Pacific Ocean... | reverse complement strand
TCCAACAGACCGTCAAAGTCATCAAAGCGACGCTGCTTGGCCCGAAAGGCGATGCGCACGGTGGTCAGGTAGCGGTTGCTGGACTGACGAATCAGGCTTTCTCCTCTCTTGGCGAGATCCTGATGATCGACTCCGGCCGTGAGCATGCCCAAAACTCAGTGATCTCTTCATCCTAGGTGAAGAGATCACTGTGGAAAGGAATGTGCATCGGGGAACAGCGCTGAGGCCTCCCCGGGACACGCAGGACGATCTGACGCCCCAGGCCCATCGCCACCAGAGGTCGCCGGAGATGGCTGAGGAGCGCACTCACCTCCTCCAGATGCTCTGCATCAACACACTCGATGCGAATGCTGCCCCAGCTGCGCGACATCCTGCAGTCCCGAAGAGGCTCCAGCTCCGCCTCGATCTGAGGATCCTCCCGGTAGAAGGAAAACACCAGCCGCCTTAACCGATCCATCGTTGCTCCCCGTAGCCTCGACCTGTCTCCAACCTGCCCATGGCGGTGGTTCAACCCCTCGCTGGCGAACAAAACCTTCATCTTTCCGACGCGCCTCCTCAAGCAGGAACCCTGGCGATCGACTTGGGAAGCACCACCACAGTGGTGGCTTTTCAGCCTGCCCATCAGGCTGAGGTGGATCTGATCGATCTTCCGTCAATCTCCCGTGAAAAGGGGGCGGTGCCATCGATCATCTGGGCGGAGGATCCCGGCGAAACGCCTGTTTTGGTGGGACGGCAGGTGATCGAAAGCGGTCTGCATGAACGCGATGCGCCGCAGCTGCATCGTGATTTCAAGCGTCTGATCGGAACGTCGGTGCACCTGGCGTCAGGCGAGCGACGGCTGAGCCCGGAACAGGCCGGAGCCAGGCTCTTGACTGAAATCTGGAAGCGAATGCCTCCGGAGCTCATCATTGATCGACTGGTGCTCACCGCACCGGTCGATCAGGGCTCTGGCTACCGCGACTGGCTCCTGCAGGCCTGCGAGCCCATGCAGGTGGGCGAAATCGCTCTGGTTGATGAACCGACTGCCGCTGCCCTGGGAGCAGGTCTGGAAGCCGGTTCAAAGCTGCTGGTGGTCGACCTGGGCGGCGGAACCCTGGACCTCTCCCTTGTTGCGCTGGAGGGGGGGGAGGGGCGAGCGGCGCCTGTCGCACAGTTGCTCCGCTTCCGAGGTCAGAACCTGACGAACAGCCGACAGGCGCTCCGCCAGGCCAAGGTTCTCGGCAAGGCCGGCATCAATCTCGGTGGACGAGACATCGATCGCTGGATCCTTGACGACCTTGAACCCGATGGTCTGCCCGCAGAAGGTGATGGCCTCATGGCGCTGCTCAATGCGGCGGAGCGCCTCAAGTGTCGTCTGAGCTCTCCTGAGATCGCTCTCCGTGAACCGCTCTCGGAACCTGCCACAGGCCCTGATCTGACATCACCCAGCACCCTGACGATGGATCGTCAGCGGTTCAGCAGGCTGTTGAAGGAACGAGGGCTCTTTGATGTGCTGGAGGGACTGCTGAGTCAGACGCTGCGGGATGCGGAGCTCAATGGCTGTCCGGCTGAGGATCTGGATGCTGTGGTGGTGGTTGGAGGTGGAGCCCATCTGCCACAGCTTCGGGACTGGCTCAGCGAGGTGATGGCACCAACGCCGTTGCTGACGCCTCCGCCGATGGAAGCCGTGGCCTGTGGTGCCCTCAGCCTCACCCCTGGAGTGCGCATGCAGGATCTGCTGCAGCGCGGCATCTCACTGCGGTGCTGGAATCGGCGCAGCAATGCCCATCACTGGCATCCGCTGTTTCTTCCTGGACAACCCTGGCCGTCGACTCAGCCGCTGGAGCTTGTCCTGAGTGCCAGCAATCCCGATCAGGAGACCCTGGAATTGGTGCTTGGTGAAGCCAAGGCCGATCTGCGCCATGAAGTCGTGATGGTGAACGGCCTCCCGAAGGTGATCGAGAAGAGCGAGGGCTGGACCGAGGTCACGCGTCGCCCCGACACCACCTGCGAACTTCCGCTCAATCCGCCCGGACAGCCGGGAGAGGACTGCCTGAAGCTGCGTTTCCATCTGAACGCCCAGGCGGAACTGATTCTGGAGGGAGAGGACTTGCGCACAGGGGAGCAGCTGGAACCGAGGCCCCTCGGCACCGTGCGGTGATCGGGCCGTCCACAAGGACGTGTGTGTTGGCGAGGACATTCATAGAAAGGTGACAGATTTGCCCCCATCGCCCATTGGCGCTCCGCCGCCACCTACCTCGGTTCTGGCTGATGGCCACACTGGGTGGTGTCGCGGGCCTTTGCGGGATCGCTTACTGGTGGGAACAGCAGCTGCCTTCGCGCTTGCAGGAGGCCGCATCGACGGGAGACCTCGAGGCCTGTCTGCGCTACGGCGAACAATTGGCAGCCCTCCGCTGGATGGACAAGGGAGCTCCGAATGAGCAGGCGGTCTGTCGTCGCCGACAGGCGGAGCTCGCCTGGGACAACGGCGACGCCGCCCAGGCTCTTCAACTGCAGTCCCAGCTGGTGAATTCAGGTTTGGGAGGCCAGCAGCAGCGCCAGAACGACCGCGAACGATTGCGTGAATGGCGTCAGCAGCTTCGCGACCGCGCTCTGGATCAGTTCCGCGCAGGGAACCTTGATCAGGCACTGGCCACGCTGAGTCCCCTGGAACAGAAGGGTCAGAGACCAGGCACACAGCTGAGTGACAGTCTGCGGGAGACCTGGAACCGCAACCGGATCGACCACGAACGACTGGAGGACAAAGTGGCTCGCCAGCAGTGGTGGGAAGCACTCAGCGTGCTCAATCAGCTTGACCATCCCTGGTGGCAGACCCACGCTCTGCCACTGCGTCGTCAGGTGGAGGAGGCCATCCAGAGCCTGCGCGACCGTCAGGAGCACCACAGCCACGGAGCACTGCCGGCACACACCGTCAATGCCGAACAACTCAATGCCGCCGTTGAACAGCGGTTGTCCAGTGGAATGGATCCATGGAGCGCCTTTGTTGCGGGATGTGCGGACCTGGGGGGCGTTCTGGTGGAGGAAGGACCGGAGAGCCTCTGCAAAGCGAAGAGGCCGTGACAGGATGCGGAGGATTGAGACCGCGTTCCCATGCAGCCTGGTGAGAAGGTCGTCGTGACGTCCTCAGTGGTGGTTTACAACCACCCTCAGCACCGGGGCGAAGCCTTTGACCTGAAAGGCAGCGAAGGGGATGTGGTGAGCGTCCTGGAGGAGTGGAAGGGACGCCCGATCAGCCCGACCCTGCCGGTGATCGTTGCGTTTGGTCGCTACAAGGCCCATTTCCGTGACGAGGAGATTCAACCGTCCTCCTGAAGCCTGCGCAGAAACACCCCTTCCTCTCCGTCCACATCCAGCAGTCGCAGCTCAATGGTCTCGGACCGACGGGTTGGAACGGCGCGACCACAGAAGTCGGGTTGAATCGGTAACTCCCGATGCCCGCGATCAACCATCACCAGCAGCAGAACCCTGCGTGGTCGACCCCAGGCCTGAATCGCCTCCAGGGCAGCCCTGACCGTGCGGCCGGTGAAGATCACATCGTCGACCAGCAGAACATCCCGCCCCTCAACGCTTACAGGCAGGTCAGTGACCTGGATGGGTCGCATGGCAACCCGGCTCAGATCATCACGGTGGAACGTGGGATCCAAACTGCCCTGAGCGATGGCGTGGCCGCTCTGCTCCTCGAGGAGGCGCGCCAGCACCGCTGACAACTGCACACCGCGGGTGGGGATTCCGAGCAGCACGAGCTGATCGACATCCCCCACGCACTCGAGCACCTGTGATGCAAGCCGCGAGAGCGTCCGCTTCACCTCATCGGCCGCAAGGATCTCAATCCGCTCACCGTTGCCGGGCGACACCATGGCCGTTGCAGTCAGAGGTGGGACTGTATGCCGGAAACCGTGGCCAAGGTCCGCAAAAGCTGACCTTCTCGGACCCATGCATTCTCCTGGGGCAGGATCCGGAGGTAGCTTATGAATCTAGAGAAGACCTTAAGAACGGATAGAGCGGAGTGAATGTTGCTGAACGCGATACCAGTTCTCCTCGAAGGGATCGGTCTGTAGCCCCGGTGGTTCTGGCCATTCTCGATGGATGGGGTGAGCGCACGGACGCCGATCACAACGCCATCCGCTCAGCCAGCACCCCCGTGATGGATGCGTTGCGTCATGCCTATCCGCAAACACTGATTCAGGCGAGCGGTTCATTCGTTGGACTGCCCGACGGACAGATGGGCAATTCCGAGGTGGGCCACCTCACCATCGGAGCCGGTCGGATCATCCGCCAGGAGCTGGTGAGGATCGGCGATACGGTCCGTGACAACCAGCTGGGTGATGTGCCGAGCCTGCGCGAGCTTTCGGCACGACTGCAGGCAAGCGGCGGCACGCTCCATCTGCTTGGACTCTGTTCAGACGGCGGGGTGCACAGCCACGTGGATCACCTGTGCGGATTGCTGCACTGGGCTGCCGATGCTGGCCTGCACAGGGTGGCGATCCATGCAATCACTGACGGTCGCGACACGCCCACCCAGAGTGGTCCGATCTACCTGGCCCGGGTTGAGGAGGCGATCCGGTCAACAGGTGTGGGCGAGATCGTCAGTCTCTGCGGTCGATACTGGGCCATGGACCGCGATCAGCGCTGGGAGCGCACGGCAAGGGCCTTCGAGCTGCTCACGTCCCCTGACATGCCGGTGACGGAGCTCTCAGCGGGTGAAGCCCTGCAGGCCAGCTACGACAGCGGGACGACCGACGAGTTTGTTGAACCGATCCGGCTGAAGCAGTCCCACCTGAAGGATGGCGACGCGCTGCTGATGTTCAACTTCAGACCGGATCGAGCCCGCCAGATCATTCAGTGCCTGACGAAGCCTGATTTCTCCTGTTTTGAACGGGCACATCAGCCTTCCCTGGATGTGGTCACATTCACCCAGTACGAGGCTGGCCTGCCGGTGGATGTTGCCTTCCCACCCGAATCCCTCGACGATCTTCTGGGCCAGGTGGTGGCGGCGCAGGGACTGCGTCAGTACCGCACGGCGGAAACAGAGAAATATCCGCATGTCACCTATTTCATGAATGGTGGTGTGGAACAGCCACTGGACGGTGAGGACCGGCATCTGGTGCCGTCTCCACGTGTTGCCACCTACGACCAGGCCCCGGCCATGGCCGCTGAAACGCTCACCAACAGCTGCATTGAAGCGATTGAGAAAGGGATCTACTCACTGGTGGTGATCAATTACGCCAACCCCGACATGGTGGGCCACACCGGCGTGATGGAGGCGGCGACCGAAGCGATCCAGACCGTCGATCACTGCATCGGTCGTCTTCTCGATGCGGTCGGGCGCATGGGCGGCACCCTGATGATCACTGCCGACCATGGCAATGCGGAGAAGATGCAGGGTGAGGACGGACAGGCGTGGACCGCACACACCACCAACCCCGTTCCCCTGATCCTGGTGGAGGGTGAGCGGAGGAAACTGCACGGATTCGGGAATGCGATCCGGCTGCGCGACAACGGCGGACTCGCCGACATTGCCCCAACGCTTCTTCAACTCCTGGATCTTGAGAAGCCAGCAGCCATGACCGGCAGCACGTTGATCGAGTCGATCGAAACACCGATTCCCTCAACGGCACGTCTTCCTCAACCGGTCTGAACCTGAACCGCCCGCCATAGGATCACCCCATGATTACAACCGTTCTCTCCTGGATCTGGATCGGCAGCGGATTGCTGCTGATTCTGTTTGTGCTGTTGCACAGCCCCAAGGGCGATGGCATGGGTGGACTTGCCGCCAGCGGCAGTTCCTCGTTCACGAGTGCCAGCAGCGCCGAAGCAACCCTCAATCGCATCACCTGGACGACCCTGGCCATCTTTCTGACGCTGGCGGTGATTCTCAGTGCCGGGTGGCTGGGCTGATTCTGAACCTGAACCACAACACAACAAAAAACCCCCGGCGAAGCGGGGGTTGATGAAGTCGTTGTGAGAACGACTGATCTCGTGACAGCGATCAGTAGTCGAAATCGCCGCCACCCATGCCGCCACCGGCAGGCGCTGCTTCCTTCTTCTCAGGCAGATCGGCCACGATGCATTCGGTGGTGAGCACCATGCCAGCGATTGACGCTGCATTCTGCAGACCTGAGCGGGTCACCTTGGCGGGATCGACGATGCCTGCAGCCAGCATGTCGACATAATCGCCGTTGGCTGCGTTGTAGCCATCGTTGAACGCCTTGGCCTTCACGTTTTCGGCCACAACAGCACCGTTCACGCCTGCGTTTTCGGCAATGCGCATCAGTGGCGCTGTCAGTGCGGCTGCAACGATTTTGGCCCCGATCAGTTCCTCGCCGCTGAGGCTGGATGAGGCCCACTCTTCCAGGGTCGGAGCGAGATGGGCGAGGGTGGTGCCACCGCCGGGAACGATGCCTTCCTCGACCGCTGCCTTGGTGGCATTGATGGCGTCCTCAAGACGAAGCTTCTTGTCCTTCATCTCAGTTTCAGTGGCTGCACCCACCTTCACCACTGCCACTCCACCGGCGAGCTTGGCGAGACGCTCCTGAAGCTTCTCCTTGTCGTAGGTGGATTCGGTCTCATCCATCTGCTTGCGGATCTGCTCGCAGCGGGCTTTCACCGCCACATCGTTGCCCTCGGCCACGATGGTGGTGGTGTCCTTGTTGATGGTCACGCGACGGGCGGTGCCAAGCATCTCAATCTTGGCGTTCTCCAGTTTCAGACCGGCGTCCTCTGTGATCAGCTGACCGTTGGTGAGCACTGCCATGTCCTCGAGCATGGCCTTGCGACGGTCTCCGAAACCGGGGGCCTTGACGGCGGCCACGTTCAGCACGCCACGCAGACGGTTCACCACAAGGGTGGCGAGGGCTTCCTTCTCGATGTCCTCGGCGATGATCAGCAGGGGCTTGCCGGTGCGTGCGATCTGCTCGAGCACGGGAACCAGATCCTGAACCAGGCCGATCTTCTTGTCGGTCAGCAGGATGTAGGGCTCGTCGAGCACCGCCTCCATCCGCTCGGTGTCGGTGGCGAAATAGGGGGAGATGTAGCCCTTGTCGAAGCGCATGCCCTCGGTGACCTCCAGTTCGGTGGTCATCGACTTGCCCTCTTCCAGGGAGATCACACCTTCCTTGCCGACCTTGTCCATGGCATCGGCGATCATCCGACCCACTTCCTCGTCGTTGCCGGCGGAGATGGTGCCGACCTGAGCGATGGCGTTGCTGTCGGCGATGGGCTTGGCGTTCTCCTTGATCTTGTCAACCAGGAAGTCGGAAGCCTTGTCGATGCCCTTCTTGAGGGTGATGGCATTGGCACCGGCGGCCACGTTGCGGAGGCCGGCCTTCACCATGGCGTGAGCCAGGACGGTGGCCGTCGTGGTGCCGTCACCAGCAGCGTCATTGGTTTTGGATGCGGCCTGACGGATCAGGGCGACACCCGTGTTCTCGATGTGATCCTCGAGCTCGATCTCCTTGGCGATGGTGACGCCGTCGTTGATGATCTGGGGAGCGCCGAACTTTTTCTCAAGCACCACGTTGCGACCCTTGGGGCCGAGGGTGACGGCGACGGACTCGGCAAGGATGTCGATGCCTTTCTCGAGAGCGCGACGAGCGTTCTCGTTGTAGATGATGCGCTTGGCCATGGGAGGCGGAAATGGTTTGAAAGGGGTCGTGAATAACTGACGGACCGAAGTCGCGTCCGCGCAGTTTCAGGTCGTTCAGTTGACGACGGCGAGGATGTCCTTCTCGGACAGCAGCACATACTCATCGCTGCCGAGCTTGATGTCGGTGCCGGCGTACTTGCTGTAGAGAACCTTGTCTCCAACACCGACCTCAGGGGACTGGCGGGATCCATCGTCGTTGCGCTTGCCGGGACCGACCTGAACCACCTCACCCACCTGGGGCTTTTCCTTGGCGGTGTCGGGGAGAAGGATGCCGCCGGCGGTCTTCTCTTCGGATTCCGAGACTTTCACGAACACGCGATCGCCGAGGGGTTTGACGGTGGAGACGCTGAGGGAAACAGCTGCCATGGGTTCTTGCAGAGCAGGGACAGGGCGCGAGAGCGCCAATACGACTTGAGCTGGCACTCAAGGTCGTCGAGTGCCAACCTATGCCCGGCATCCGCGGTTCGGCCATGCGTTCGGCGTTCGGGTGACCGAACCCCGTCGCACCCATTCACGGCGGTGGTATCGTTGCCCCGCTCAGGAAGGGTATGCGCTTACTGCATCCCTCACACACCCCCTTACTTATGGCCGCTGCTGCTCCCGCCTCCGCCGGTACCAAGGGCGTTGTCCGCCAGGTGATTGGCCCGGTTCTGGACGTGGAATTCCCTGCCGGCAAGCTGCCCAAAATTCTCAACGCACTTCGGATCGAAGCCACCAACACCGCCGGCCAGGTGGTTGCACTGACTGCCGAGGTGCAGCAGCTGCTCGGCGATCACCGGGTCCGTGCCGTTGCCATGAGCGGCACCGATGGCCTCGTGCGAGGCATGGAAGCACTGGACACCGGTGCACCCATCTCCGTTCCCGTCGGGGAAGCCACCCTCGGACGGATCTTCAACGTTCTCGGAGAACCTGTTGATGAGCAGGGCCCGGTGCAATCCCAGGCCACTGCGCCCATCCACCGGTCAGCGCCCAAGCTCACCGAGCTGGAAACGAAGCCGAAGGTGTTCGAAACCGGCATCAAGGTGATCGACCTCCTGGCTCCCTATCGCCAGGGCGGAAAAGTCGGTCTGTTCGGTGGTGCCGGAGTGGGCAAAACCGTGTTGATTCAGGAATTGATCAACAACATCGCCAAGGAGCATGGCGGTGTGTCCGTGTTCGGTGGTGTGGGTGAGCGCACCCGCGAAGGCAACGATCTCTACGAGGAATTCAAGGATTCCGGGGTGATCAACGCCGACGACCTCTCCAAGTCAAAGGTGGCTCTCTGCTACGGCCAGATGAACGAGCCCCCTGGCGCGCGCATGCGCGTGGGTCTGTCGGCACTGACCATGGCGGAGCATTTCCGCGATGTGAACAAGCAGGACGTGCTGCTGTTCATCGACAACATCTTCCGTTTCGTTCAGGCCGGCTCTGAGGTGTCCGCGCTGCTGGGACGCATGCCATCGGCTGTGGGCTACCAGCCCACTCTCGGCACCGACGTTGGTGAGCTGCAGGAACGGATCACCTCAACGCTCGAGGGATCCATCACATCGATCCAGGCGGTCTACGTCCCCGCTGACGACCTCACCGACCCCGCACCTGCCACAACGTTCGCTCACCTGGACGCGACCACGGTGCTGAACCGTGCTCTGGCCTCCAAAGGCATTTATCCCGCTGTGGATCCCCTCGACTCCACCAGCACCATGCTGCAGCCGGCCGTTGTCGGTGACGAGCACTACCGCACAGCGCGTTCCGTGCAGTCCACACTTCAGCGCTACAAGGAACTGCAGGACATCATCGCCATCCTGGGTCTTGATGAATTGTCCGAAGACGACCGTCGCACCGTCGATCGTGCACGCAAGATTGAGAAGTTCCTGTCCCAGCCCTTCTTCGTGGCCGAGATCTTCACCGGCATGCCCGGCAAATACGTGAAGCTTGAGGAAACCATCAGTGGGTTCAATCAGATTCTCTCCGGAGAGCTTGATCACCTGCCTGAACAGGCCTTCTATCTCGTGGGCAACATCGAGGAAGTGAAGGCCAAGGCAGCGAAGATGGCCGAAGAAGCCAAGTGATCCTCCCTGGGGCGTCGATGAATCCACGCCCCTGTCTGTTTCACTCCGCCCACACGCTCCCACCCCAACCAGTCAGTATCCATGTCCCTCACCCTCCGCGTGCTGGCACCAGACCAGAGCGTGTTTGATGGCTCCGCCGATGAGGTGATCCTGCCCAGCACAACTGGACAGCTCGGCATCCTTCCCGGCCACGTCTCCCTTCTGGCGGCACTCGACGTGGGAGTGCTGCGCGTGCGAGCAGACGGAGGATGGAAATCCATCGCTCTGATGGGTGGATTCGCCGAAGTCGAAGCCGACGATGTGACCGTGCTGGTGAATTCCGCCGAGCTCGGAAGTTCCATCGACAGCAGTGCTGCTGAATCGGAGCTGCAGGCTGCGCGCACAGCGGTGAGCAAAATGGAGGGTCAGCCCGCTTCCCCCGAAAAAGTCAAGGCGCAACAAAGTCTTGACCGTGCTCGTGCTCGCGCCCAGGCTTCAAAAAACCAGGATTGAAGATACTGGATTGATTCTGAATCAACGAAAAGCCGGGACGCAGATTCCCGGTTTTTTGTTGCCTGGTGGTGGTGATTCTCAGCGCAGATGATCGAGCATTTGCATTTTGAGTTCGTTTCCGGTCAGGCCATCGTCTGAATCGAGGGTGAGATCCCAGACGGGGACATCGAGGAACTCCGCCAACCGATGCGCATCCTGCCGAAGCCAACGCAACATGGCGTGATCAACCAGATTCAGTCGACCACCACGATGGTTGACCAGATTCAACTCATAACTCATGAAGAAGCTTGGCCGATAAGTCATCCCATGGGTTTCTCCTGTGTAAACCCGTTCCGGGATCACTTGAATGGCATGGATACCCGAGAGTCGCCCCTCCAAGTGACGCTTGGATGGCGCGGCCAATGTCTGCTCCCAGAAACGTCCTGATCGACAATCAAACACCACGGTGCGCAGCGTCAGTGCGAACGGAGGCACGGCGATCAACAGCACGGTCAGCCAGACCAGACCCGGACCGCGACTGTCAGCAAGCTGTTGCCCATCCGCAAGGCACTGCCAGATCAGAAGAATCAGACCACTGAGCTCGCTCAGGATCAGCAGAGGCCTGTTCAGAGGAATGTTCGGCCGTAATTCCGCCCGACCCGCGGCCTCATCGATGACCAGGCGATGCGTCGGCCAGCTGTGGCCACGCAGAGCCAGCGGAGTCCAGTTCGTGCGGGCGATGACGGGATCGTCGTCAATCATCAGCGCTGAATTCCAGCAGGGCCGGGAACAATTCTGAACCAACGAAGAAAAAACGACCTGCAGCGGGCTGCTGCAGGTCGTCAGTGAGGGTCTGTCGCTGGCGGGTGTTCAGGCGGTTCCGCAGAAGGTGACATCGGGGAACTTGAGCTTCGCGTCATCGAGACTCTTGCCCTTGCCCTCTTCCTGCCAGTAGTTGATCACTTCTGTTGCTTTGTTCAGCACTTCGACGCGCTCGTTGTCCGTGATCCAGGACTTGCCCTCAAGTTCACTCTTGAGGGTTTCCCAGGCGTCCTCGCGGGGCCAGAAGAAATAGGCCGTAAGCGGGCTGGGGCCGCCACCCACGATCTGGTCGACCGCCAGGGCCACATTGTCGGGCAGCCAGAGAATCTTCAGAAGGAATCGCCCCTCGTCAGCCTTGGGGGTGTAACCGGAGGGAACACCATCGGCATCGATCGTTGCAGATGCAAGCGCGGCACTGCCGCCACGCATCACCGGACGGCCTTCCTTCGGCTCCTGCTGCTGATCGGCGTCGGCTTCGGTGCTCTGAGATGCCTGATCAACTGCCGCTGCCTCGGATGCGACCTCCTGGTCGACGGCAGCGCCTTCGGAAACCGTCATGGTGTCAGCGCTCAAGAATCAATGACAAAGAACTAACCTACCAGCCGCCAAAACCCGTCACCCTGAACAGGCACTTCTCCACGAGCCGGCTGCTGCTGTTCGACATTGACGGAGTGATCCGTGATGTCTCGGGCAGCTACCGCAAAGCGCTTCAGGCGACGGTTGAGCACTACAGCGGCTGGAGACCCAGCCCTGCATGCATCGATGCGCTGAAGGGGGAAGGCAGCTGGAACAACGACTGGGACGCAAGCCTGGAACTGCTTCGCCGACACGGGACACCCCCTCCGGAACGTTCCGCCCTGATTGATGTCTTCAGCGGGTTTTATTTCGGCGCTGATCCGAATGGTGATCCGGGCGCCTGGACCGGTTACATCGGCGATGAGCCACTGCTGGTGAATCCCGCTTTCTTCAAGTCTGTGGAACAGCAGGGCTGGGGATGGGGATTCGTCAGCGGTGCTGAGCCGCCATCGGCTCGATACGTGCTCGAGCGACGACTCGGCCTGAACAATCCACCGCTGATCGCCATGGGCGACGCCCCTGACAAGCCGGACCCCAGCGGTTTGCTGCAACTCAGCGACAGTCTCCTGAACTCAGTCAGGGGCGGGACTGTCGCCTACCTGGGGGACACGGTTGCTGATGTGAAGACTGTGCTCAATGCCCGCCGATGTCGACCCGATCGAGAGTGGATCAGTCTGGCGGTGCCTCCCCCCCATCTCAGCCCTGGGAGCGGAGCGCGGCTGACCTACGAGGAACAGCTCCGTGCCGCGGGCTCGGATCGCATCCTGGAGAGCACCGCTGCCGTTCCCCGCTGGCTGCAGGAACGGGCAAAGATCTGAAGGAGCTGCCAACGTGAGTTCATCCTCCGGGCTTCATGGACAGCGCCTCACGTCTTCAGCATCGTCTGCATGACAACCAGAGAGAGCTGCTCACTCTTGCGCTCGGGGTGGGGGTGCTGGCTCTTCTCAACTTCAGTGGGCTCGTCCCTTGGCTGCTGGGCAGCGAGGCGGAATGGATCGTCGCCGGGCTGCTGCTGCTGGGCGGTGTGGTGGTGCTGCTCTCCCAGCAGGTCGCCAACCAGGCAGAGCTGCTGGCGGAGGCCCTCGGTGAGCCCTACGGGACCCTGGTGCTCACCCTCTCGGTGATCGTGATCGAGCTGTCTCTGATCGGCAGCACCATGCTCACAGGGGACAAGAATCCCACCCTCGCCAGAGACTCGATGTTCTCGGTGCTGATGATTGCTCTCACCGGCATCACAGGGTTCTGCATGACGCTCACCTCCTGGTTGTCAAGACAGAATCTGAGCTCGGACGAACCACTCAGCGAAAACGATCTGTCTGGGCCGAACATGGCCGGGTCGATGGTCTTCTACAACCTGATCAGCACCATGAGCGTGCTCGTGCTGATCATTCCCAACTTCAGTACCGACACTGCTGAAGGCAACTTCAGCCTGCCGATCAACGTCGTGCTGTCCGTTGTGTCCGTGGGGGTCTACACCATTTTTCTGGTGAACCAGATGGGTCCCTACCGCTGCTTTTTCATGGACCCGAGTGAACGGCTCGCCAGGCAGGGCGCCGGGACAGGCAGCGACGGCATCACCCACCGCCCCTGGCAGGCAGGGGCACTGCTCCTGGCAAGCCTGGCCGTGGTTGTGGTGATCGCGGAATCCATGGGCCGTCTGATCGAACAGGGTGTCAATGAACTGGGCCTACCGGCGGCTCTGGCTGGAATTCTGGTGGCGATGCTGATCCTGATCCCGGAGGTCCTCAACGCCATCCAGGCCACGCGCCGAGGACAGCTGCAACGGGCCCTCAACACACTGTTCGGCTCCGTGCTGGCCACCATCAGCCTCACGGTGCCGGCGGTTCTGGTGATCGGAGAGATCACTGGAACCGACGTGATTCTCGGCCTGGATCCAGCCGCCATGGTGCTGCTGGCCCTCACCCTCTTTCTCCTGCGGCCCCACCCCAAGGTGCTGGGCAGTGAAGGGCTGATGCTCCTGGTGGTGTTCCTGTTCTGGCTGGTGCTCGAACTGGTCTGATCAACGCTCCATGGCACTGACCGCTTTGAGGGCGCCGGCGCTGAGCACTTCGTGACCACAAGCCACCTCCGCACGGTCTCGGACCGCGACATCGTCCTCGATGCGGATGCCGATGCCCTTCCAGCGCTCCTCGATCGCTGGCTGCCCCTCGGGCACCGCCAGACGATCGCTGACATACAGCCCGGGCTCCACCGTGAGCACCATGCCGGGTTCCAGTTCGACGTGATGCTCACCGAGCCGGTAGGCACCGACATCGTGAACATCCAGCCCGAGCCAGTGTCCCGTGCGGTGCATGTACAGGTGTCGGTAGGCACCCTGTTCAATCAAGCCATCCACCTCACCGATCAGCAGGCCGAGGTCCACCAGTCCCTCCACCAGAACACGCACAGCCATGCCGTGAACGTCCTCGGCCGTGTGTCCGGGCTGAACGCTGCCGATCGCCGCTTCCTGCGCCGCCAGCACGAGGGAGTACAGCGCACGCTGCTCACCACTGAAACGGCCGCTGACGGGGAATGTCCGCGTGATGTCGCCGTTGTAGTAATCGGGCAGCGAGCAACCGGCATCGATCAGCAGCAGATCTCCGTCCTGGAGAACGGCGCTGTTGTCGATGTAGTGCAGCACGCAGGCATTGTCACCACCAGCAACGATGGAGCTGTAGGCCGCTCCGCGGGCTCCCTGCTCAAGGAAATGCTGTTCGATCAGCGCCTGAACCTGACGCTCTGTCATGCCTGGGCGAACCGATGTCCTGGCCAGTTCATGGGCCGAGGCTGAGATGCGACCCGCCTCACGCAGACGCGCGAGTTCCGCCGGTTGCTTGATCAGCCGCATCCTGTGCAGCAGCGGACAGGGAGCCAGCAGCGCCAAGGCGGCACTGCCGGTGCGTGAGGCCCGATCCAGCTGCCCCCCCCACGTGCTCAGCACCAGCGGTTCAATCGACGGATGGCTGCCCACTCGGAAGGCAATGCCCTCTGCACCCTCCAGATACTTGGGCAGCAGAGCATCCAGCTCAACGCGCGGGTGGGCGAGATCGGCACCGAAGCGATCCACAGCACCTTCACAGCCCCAGCGACGCCCTGTCCAGACCTCCGCGGCCGGCTCACGCGGATTGACGAACAGAACAAAGCGTTCGCCCTCGGGCCGATGGGGCAGAAACAGCGCGACCGCGTCGGGCTCATCCAGTCCTGTGAGATACCAGAAATCACTGTTCTGCCGGAATGGCCACTCCGTGTCTGCATGGTGGGTGACGAGCGTCGCCGCTGGGATCACCGCTGCGGCGCCCCCCAGTTCCGCCATGAACTGCTCCCTGCGATTCGCGAAGAGCTGAGCATCGAAAACAAAGGGCAGATCAGCCACGGCAGAGACAGGACACCTGAGAAACGTCAGGATGGCAGGCAAAGCCGCATCGCATGACCTCCGACCTGCTGATCCTTCTCGTGCTGGTGTTGGTGGTGCTGATCGGATCAGCCCTCTGCTCCGGAGTGGAGGCTGCGTTGCTCACGGTGAATCCCGTGAGGGTGCACGAACTGGCGGCCCGCCCCCGACCGGTGGCGGGGGCCCGACGACTGGCCCAGCTGCGTCAGCGCCTGGGCCGAACGCTCTCGGTGCTGGCGATCACCAACAACGGGTTCAACATCTTCGGAAGCCTGATGCTCGGTGGTTACGCCTCCTGGGTGTTCACCAAGAAAATGGATGCGGGCAACGTTGCCCTGCCGCTGTTTTCTGTCAGCCTCACGGTGCTGGTGATTCTTCTGGGAGAGATCCTCCCCAAGGCGATCGGCAGCCGGCTGGCCCTGCCGGTGTCGCTCGCCAGCGCCCCAGTCCTTCACTGGCTGGGCGTGATGATGCGCCCCCTCGTGCTGCTTCTGGAGCGGCTGTTGCCGGCGATCACCGAGGAGAGTGAGATCAGCACCGATGAGGAGGAGATCCGACTGCTTGCCAAGCTGGGATCCCAGAAAGGACAGATCGAGGCGGATGAAGCCGCCATGATCTCCAAGGTGTTTCTGCTGAACGACCTCACGGCAAGAGATTTGATGACACCCCGCGTGGCCGCCCCCACACTTGACGGCGCAACCCGTCTCGAACTGTTGCGGGCAGGTCTGCTCGACAACGAGGCCCAGTGGTGGGTGGTGCTCGGTGACGCGGTCGACAAAGTGCTGGGAGTCGCGAATCGCGACCGTCTGCTCAGTGCCCTTGTCCGCAATCAGGGTCAGCTGACTCCTGCGGATCTGAGCGAGCCGGCGGAATTTGTGCCGGAAATGATCCGCGCTGATCGACTGCTCACCGCGTTCCGTCGTGACAACAGTGGTGTGCGGGTGGTGGTGGATGAATTCGGGGGATTCGTGGGCGTGATTGGCCCGGAAGCGGTGCTGGCGGTGCTGGCTGGCTGGTGGCGAAAGACGGCAGGCGGAGCAGCTCCATGAGCGTCAGAGGAGACCACTGCCGCAATCTGCTTCGCAGCTGGCGGGAACGACTGGAGTTGAACCAGCGGGAGCGGGGAGTGTTGTCCGGCGCTCTGCAGGTCTTGGATCGACAGCTGAAACGACTCGAGCAGACAACCCTGCGCATCGCCGTGTTCGGCCGTGTGGGCGTTGGCAAGTCAAGTCTGGTGAACGCTCTGTTGGGCAGACAACTGATGGCCACCGATGTGGCGCACGGCTGCACGCGCCGTCAGCGGGCAGTGGCCTGGCCGAAGGCTGTGCCTGG
>Ga0160422_10001185_pt1 | contig 16299 bp, 15 predicted proteins | sample Fk160mmetaG_FD_108192 | JGI IMG/M metagenome (GOLD analysis project Ga0160422, IMG submission 108192) | Marine microbial communities from the Central Pacific Ocean - Fk160115 60m metaG | ecosystem: Environmental > Aquatic > Marine > Oceanic > Photic zone | place: The Central Pacific Ocean... | reverse complement strand
TTACCAGGCATAGGAAAGTTTTCATGCAGAGCCCGCCCAGAAAGAATGGTTAGAAACCCGGCTACTGGAGAACAAATGAAAAAACCAGCTGATAGAGTTGTAAAAGTATCTATAGCTAAAGCCTTAAAGGATGTTATTAATACTTAATTTAATTTAAACCAAAACTGCTTAAAGCTTAGTGGTTTTGGTTTAAAATTTATCTTCATTATGAATTTAAAATCTCTCTTGATGGGATTAATTTTCATCATACTTTGGTCTAGTGCTTTTACTTCTGCCAAAGTTTTAGTAAGCTACTCTCCACCATTATTAATTCTAGGAATACGCTTTTTATTTACTGGAGCTATTGGCATTATTATTAATAATATTTTTTTTGATAAAATAAGATTAAATAATAATGATTGGAAGTTCATTTTGTCATTTGGTATTTGCCAAAATACCTTATATTTAGGCCTAAATTTTTTGGCAATGGATCGGATTGATGCTTATCTAGCAGTGATAGTAGCAAGTCTACTACCTTTATTTGTTGCAATAATTTCATTTCTTCTAAGAAAAAATAAAATACATTTTTTGAGTATTATTGGCATAGTAATTGGATTTTTGGGTTGCTCAATAATTTTAGTTCCCAAAATAACAGTAAATTTCAATTTATATGGATTGTCGTTATGTTTAATTGCAGTAATTGCATTAGCAATAGCAACTTTAATTATAAAAAATGGATTTTCTAAAAAAGAGCAACTTTTACCCTTTGTTTCCATTCAGATGATAGTAGGTGGAGCACCATTACTTTTACTTTCACTTATATTTGAAAAATGGACAATAAATTTTTCAATTCCTTTTATAATAGCTTTTATATACACCTGTTTTTTTCCAGGCCTTATTGCTACAATGATTTGGTTTAATCTGGTAAAAAGAATTGGTGTATTGATGGCATCTTCTTTTCACTTTCTTACTCCACCAACTGGGGTTATTATAGCTTATATCTTTCTGAATGAAAAAATTAATTTTAACGATATTTTTGGTATCATATTTATTACGATAGCTTTAATAACTATTCAACAAGCTAACAGAAAGATAAAAAATTAAAAATCAAGATTTGATACATTTAAAGCTTGTTCTTGTATAAATATCCTTCTTGGCTCTACATCATCACCCATCAAATCTGAAAAAGTTGTACCTTCCTCAGCAGATTGTTCTATTTTTACTTGCAATAATGATCTAGAATCTGGATCTAAAGTAGTTTCCCATAATTGATCCGCATTCATTTCGCCTAATCCTTTATACCGTTGTAGTGACAAGCCTTTCTCACCTTGTTTCAATATTAAATTTAGAAATTCTGATGGAGAATGTAATTTGAAACTTTTTTCTTTTTTGGTAAAAAAAACTTCTTTCTCAAAAATTTCCAGCATTTCTTTACCCATGCTATTAAGCAAAGAGGCCTCTTTTTTTAACAAAATATTATTCTCAAGTAAGTATATATTTTTGACACCTCTAAGAGTTCGACTTATTTCCAAGTCCTTTTCTTTGGTATATTTGCAAACCCATCCTTTTTCAAATTCTGAGGATATACAGTCAAGTCGTTTTGATATATTTGTTTCCGCATTAATAGTATCATTTTCCAAAATTTCTATTGATAAAGCACCAGCCATAGCAACTTGCTCAAAAATAAAATTAGGAATATTTGAAGGAAAATTATCTATTATTTTTTTTATTTTTTTTGTTAAAGTGACAACTCTTTGTAAGTCTGAACCTGCTACTATAGTTCCATTATTAATATTCAAAGTAGAGTCTTCAATACCCATATCTATAAGATAATTTTGAAGAGCTAAATCATCTTTTAAATAAACTTCTGATTTACCTTTAGTAACTTTATATAATGGTGGTTGCGCAATATATAGATACCCAGCTTTTATCAAATCCTGCATTCTGCGATAAAAAAACGTTAATAAAAGGGTTCTTATATGTGCTCCATCCACATCTGCATCAGTCATTATAATAATCTTATGATATCTGAGCTTTTCAATATCAAAATCATCCGCAATACCTGTTCCTAATGCAGTAATTAAGGTACCTATTTCTTGACTAGAAAGCATACGATCAGTTCTCGCTTTTTCTACATTAAGAATTTTTCCCCTAAGTGGTAATACTGCTTGATTTACTCTTGTTCTTCCTTGCTTAGCACTTCCACCAGCACTATCCCCCTCAACAATAAATAACTCCGATTTTGCTGGATCTTTTTCTTGGCAATCGGCTAGTTTGCCAGGTAAGTTTGCAACATCTAGAGCACTTTTCCTACGAGTTAATTCTCTCGCTTTTCTAGCAGCTTCTCTTGCTAGAGCTGATTCAACTATTTTGGATATAATGATTTTTGCTTCTGCTGGATTTTCTTCAAACCAATCTGAAATTTTTTCACTTAGAAAACTTTCAACTGCGGGCCTAACTTCAGAAGAGACTAACTTATCTTTAGTTTGAGAAGAAAATTTAGGATCAGAAACTTTTACAGATAATACACACGTGAGTCCTTCTCTAGAATCATCTCCAGATAAGGATATTTTTTCTTTTTTACTACTCAAGTTTTGTGTAAAATATGAGTTTATTGTTCTTGTTAAAGCACCTCTCAACCCAGCTAAATGGGTGCCACCATCTCTTTGTGGAATATTATTTGTAAATGGAAAAACATTTTCATTATATCCATCATTCCACCAAAGTGCTGTATCTATCTGAATATTATCCCTAAGACCTGATATAAAAATAGGCTTACTCATCAAAGGTGTCCGTGACTTATCTATAAATTTTACAAATTCACTTACACCTCCTTCATAATTCATTTCTATTGTTTTAGATTGACCGTTTCGATTATCGGAGATATTTATCTTTAGTCCAGCATTTAAAAATGCAAGTTCACGCAATCTTGATTCTAATGTTTTAAAATTAAAATTAATATTAGTGAAAATATCTGTGGATGGTTGAAAAGTTATTTCAGTACCAGTAATTAAATCCGAAGCACCAATAACTTGTAGACTTTTGGTAGTATTTCCATTTTTAAAAGTTGCAGAATATTCTTTCCCATTTCTCCAAATAGTTAATTTTAAATATTCTGATAATGCATTAACTACCGATACACCTACTCCATGTAAACCACCAGAAACCTTATAAGAGTTTTGATCAAATTTACCACCAGCATGTAGTTGTGTCATTATAACTTCTGCTGCTGATATACCTTCTGCTGGATGAATATCGGTAGGTATTCCACGGCCATTGTCTCTTACAGTCACTAATGATCCATCAAAAAGTGAAACACTTATCTCTGAACAATGTCCTGCTAATGCTTCATCTACACAATTGTCAACTACTTCATAAACCATATGATGAAGTCCAGAACCATCGTCTGTATCGCCAATATACATGCCTGGACGTTTTCTAACAGCCTCCAAGCCCTTTAGGACTTTAATGGAACCTGCATCATAATTATTTTCTTGCTCGTTTATCAAATTTTTACCTCTAATATATGTTACTAAATTTCTTTTGTTATGTCACGCAAATGAAATGTTAAAATCATACTTAGTTTTTATTTAATGATACTTTGCTTTTGTTTTCACTCCAATCTATAGAATATGACTGAGTGTCAAATGGCAAAATGTCTAAATTATTTATGTCAGTACCTGTAGCAAAAATTTGAGCATTAATGCTAATTAATTGTTGCAAAAAAATTGATAAATTTTCTTTATCTAGATGGGCTACTATTTCATCTAATAGGATAATAGGTGGTTTTCCAAATTTTCTTGAAATAGCTAGGGAACTCAATATAAAAAAAGAAAGTAAAAGTGATTTTTGCTCACCTGTTGAACAATTTTTAGCTTGGATGTTTTTAATACTATGATTTACTATCAAATCAGACTTATGAGGGCCAATTAAAGTTCTTTTTGCTTTAAAATCAGTTTGTCTTGATTTCTGTAATTCTTCAAATAGTTCTTCACTATTTTTAAAAGGTTGGGTATCAAGATCAATATTTAATATGGGGAAAAATCCTTGATTTTTCATATTTATTTGCATTTCAATAAGTAATTCAATTACCTCTCTTCTGTATTTATCTATCTCATATCCAATAACCGATAATTGTTTTTCAACTGCCAAAAACCATGCAATATCTTTTTCACTTTCTTTTAAAAGGAAATTTCTTTTTTTTAAAGCTTGTTCATAAATTATACAATTTTTTGCGTGCTTGGGAAAAAAATTCATAACCAATCTATCTAAAAACCTCCGCCTATCATTAGATCCTCCAATCCATAACCGATCCATTAATGGGGTTATCCAAATTATTTTTAATAATTCAGTCAAATAAATCAGTGGTTTTTTCTTTCCGTCAACCCTTAAATTTTTTTTACCTTTATTGTCTAAACCTATTTCTATTTCTATAAAAATATTTGCAATTTTAAAAATTGAATATAAATCCCATAATTTTTCACTATTAAATTTTATGAGATCATTAATATTTGCACCTCTTAATCCACGTCCTGGGGAGAATAGAGATATGGCCTCTAATATATTTGTTTTTCCTACTCCATTAGGACCAGAAAAATAAATAAAATGTGAGTAAAAGTCTAAATCTAAACTCTTATGAGAGCGAAAATTCCTCAATTTTAAATTTTTTAAATTAAGATTATTCACTAGTTTTTATATCTTCTATACCCTCATTGGCATAACAACATATATTGCGCCTTCATCATCAATATCCCTCATTAATGCAGGATCTCCAGATGATTTAAAGCTAAACTCTACGTTTTTTCCATCTACTTGAGAAGTAAGTTCTTGCAGATATCTTGCATTAAATCCTATTTCCAAATTATCCTGATCATAATTGACCAGTATCTCATCTTCTGCCTTTCCATTTTCAGGAGAATTAACAGATAAGTGTAACCTTCCTGAGCTTAAAGTAAGTTTTACAGCTCTTGACCTTTCTGAACTTACAGTAGAAACCCTATCAACAGCCTCTGAAAATTCAGAAGCGTTAATCTTTAACTTTTTATCATTATCTATTGGTATTACCCTTTTATAATCTGGGAAGGTACCATCAACTATTTTTGACGTCAAAGTTAGTGAATTATTAGAAAATCTTATTTTATTGTTAGAAATTGAAATAGAAATATCATCATTCTCATTATCAAGAATCATTCTTAGCTCAGCAACAGTTTTCTTTGGTACAATAATCCCAGAAAAAGTATTTTTTAAACCTGGGTTTGCAATATCTATTTGAGCTAACCTGTGACCGTCAGTTGCCACTGCGCGTAAAATATGTTTTTCATTTTCTATGCAAGGATGCAAATAAACACCGTTTAAATAATATCTAGTTTCTTCAGAAGACATTGCAAATTTAGACTTATCAAAAAGTCTTTTTATTACCTTTGATTTTAACGTAAATTCAAAATCATATTCCTCAGTGGCCATTATTGGAAAATCTTCCTTTGGTAGTGTAGATAGAAAAAATTTAGATCTTGAAGCAACAATCTCTAATTGACTAGAACCTGTTTCATTTAAAAATTCGACCATAGATCCATCTGGTAATTTTCTGACAATTTCATAAAGTGTATTCGCACCAACAGTAAGTGACCCTGGTATTTCAATATCTGCAGTAACTTTATCTAAAACTTCAATATCTAAATCTGTAGTTCGTAAATATAAATAAGATTCTTTGGCTTCTAAAAGTACGTTAGAAAGAATAGGTATAGTAGTTCTCCTTTCTACTATAGATTGCACTCTAGCCATTGATTTTAAAAGTTCGGTCTGCTCAATACTCACTTTCATTTAAGTTATCCAAAAATTTATTTTAAAACTAAAAATATTAATTATTCAATTGTTTTTTAAATTATGCCTCTAACATTCTTCTTAAGATTTCTACTTCCTCTGCAATTTGTAAATCTTTATTTTTTAACTCTTCTATCTTTTTTACTGCATGTATTACAGTTGTATGGTCTCTTCCTCCAAATCTTCTACCAATTTCAGGCAGAGACTTAGAGGTTAAATTTTTTGCTAAGAACATAGCTAATTGTCTAGGTCTAGATATTGTTCTTGGTCTCCTTGCAGATATCATATCACTCATTCTTAAGTTGTAATGATCTGCTACTTTTCTTATTATTTCTTCAATTGTAACTTTTCTTTCAGAAATTCTAAGAATATCTGCTAAACATTCTTGGGCCATGTCAATATCAATAGGCCTACCAACTAAAGAGGCATAAGCAAATAATCTAGTCAATGACCCCTCTAAAACTCTTACATTAGAAGAGATTCTATGTGCTAAAAACTCTAGAATTCCATTATTTATATTAATTCCAGGATGAAGTTTACTTTGAATTTCTACTTTAGATTGAAGTATTCCGAGTCTAAGCTCGTAATCTGTTGGGTGAAGATCTACAACTAAACCCCACGCTAGTCTTGATTTAATTCTATCTTCCAAACCATCAATTTCTCCAGGGGCTCTGTCACCTGAAATTACTAATTGTTTTCCTTGCTCTACGAGTGCATTAAAAGTATGAAAAAATTCATCTTGAGTACTTTCTTTACCTGCTATAAACTGAACATCATCAACCATAAGAATATCAACTGACCTAAAGATTTCTTTAAAGCCATACATATCTTTAAATCTTAATGCTTGCACAAATCTATACATAAACTGTTCTGCTGAAAGATATAACATTCTGGATAAAGGATTTGTTTTTTTAATTTGCCAAGCAATTGCATGCATTAAATGAGTTTTTCCTAATCCAACTCCACCATATAAAAATAAGGGATTAAAAGTAACTGGACCTGTTTCAGATACACGTTTGGCAGCTGCATGTGCTAACTCATTTGGTTTTCCAACAACAAACCTATCAAAAGTGAATCTTTTATCAAGGGGAGAGGAGGGTAACTCAATATTTTTGTTATCCAAATTGTGTTTTAAATGAGATAATTTATTATCTTTTATTTTATAAGAGTTTTCTTTATTAGAAAAAGATGGAGAATTTACACTATTATAATCAAATAATATTTCATCAATAAATATTTCTTCATTTTTGAAAGTTTCAATTATTTTTTCCCTGTAATTTCTATCGATCCAATTTGCTATAAAACTGTTGGAAACATTAAAAACTGCTGATTTTTTCTCAATCTTAACTAACTCAAGCGACTCAATCCAATTTTTGTAAATGTTTTCTCCTAATTTGGACTTAAGTTTTAATCTAACCCTAATCCAAGAATCATTTATTCTTGTTCTTTGTTCTCTCATGACTGTTTCCATGGTAAACCAGAAAATTTCCAACCATTTGAAATTCCTCTTCTTTTATCTTCAGATAGATCACCCTCGAAACCAAACTTAACATTAATACAATTTATGGAATTTTTTAAAATTTGTTTTTGATTTATAAAATTTTGAAAAGAAAAAGCTGCATTAAATGATCTAGAACCTGAACGACAAATGAAATATAAATTTCTACAATTATTTAAATTTAATTTAGATAAAATTTCATCTTCAAAGTATGGGTTTTTTTGCATCAAAGGGTAAAAAGCCCACTCACAGAAAATAACATCATTTTTCATGTTTTTACAATATGGAAAACCAACAAAATTCCATTCTGGCTTACTCCTGACATCAATTAAAAAACTTGAAACATCTTTGGTTAATTCATTGTAAACAATAGACGGTTCACTTTCTTCAATAATTGATTTGTTTTCAAAATTGCCAGAAGTATAGATCAAAAATAATACCTTTTCTAACTGAATACTAAGTGAATAATCACACTTATTCCCAAATATTTAAGAGAATCGGATTAATAATTACAGATTAAACACTGCTACAGATTGGAGCAATAGGAATGAAACAAGAACATTTAAAAATATTTAATTTATTTTGAAATAGATTTAATTCTTGATGATAACCTGGATATTTTCCTGCTTGCAGTATTCTTATGAAAGATCCCCTTGGTAACACCTCTCATTATTTCTGGTTGCGCAGCTTTTAAGCTATCCATTGCAGATTTAGCATCTTTTGTTTCTATAGCGTCTTCCACCTTTTTAACAAAAGTTTTGATCCTAGACCTTCTAGATTTATTAATATCTGTTTTTCTTAATGTATTTCTAATTCTCTTTTTTGCAGAAGGGGTATTAGCCATTTATTATCTTTCTGTTTATTTAAAAAGCTGATCGCACAGAGTTAAACAAAAGTCAACTATAAGAAGTTATCTATCTGAAAATTTTGGAGTTCTTTTTTCTACGAATGCAGCCATACCCTCTTTTTGATCCTCTGTTGAAAATAATGAATGAAATTTTCTTCTTTCAAAAATGATACCTGATGAAAGATTTGACTCATATGAGAAATTTATAGATTCTTTTATTGCAATAATTGATGACATAGACTTTTCACTAATTTTTTTTGCTATTTCTATAATCTTTATTTCAAAATCTTTGTCAGGGAATACTCTACTTACTAAACCTACTCTTTCAGCCTCTTCAGCATCCATGTATCGCCCAGTTAAATGCATATCCATTGCCTTATATTTACCAACTGACTTAGGAAGTCTCTGAGTTCCTCCAATTCCAGCCATAACTCCAAGGTTAATTTCTGGTTGTCCAAATTTAGCAGTTTCAGAGGCAATTAATATGTCACACATCATTGCTAATTCACAACCACCTCCCAAAGCATAGCCAGAAACAGCTGCAATTATGGGCTTTCTAAATGAAGAAATTACGTTATGTTCTTTGGTAAAATAATCATCTAAGTACATTTCTGTTGAATTTTTTTTCTCCATCTCTTTAATGTCAGCTCCTGCTGCAAAAAATTTTTCTGATCCCGTTATAATTACTACTCTCACATTTGCATCATAACTAGATTTGTCCAAAACAGTACAAAGCTCTGTTAACATTTTACCATTGATTGCATTTAAAGATTCAGGCCGATTTAGTCTTATTAGCAAAACCTCTTCGTGTTGTTCTAAAATAATTGTTTCGTAAGCCATATTTTTCTCAATCATCAAATATGTTATTACTTACTACAATATCAAATATAGAACCAGACTAAATTTTCACTGTTGACAAATACTACAAAAAAAAGTTGATCGGCCAGACTGTTTTTGTCTGATGATAATCCCTTTACAATACTTTCTCTTACAATTGGAATTTTCTCTTGAATAAACATTAAATAAATTTTGAAAATATCCTAATTGTCCACCTGTATCTTTAAAATCTTTAAGTGAAGATCCTCCCGCATTAATTGCTTTAATTAAAACTATTTTCAGAGCATCCACCAGATCATCAAAATTTTGTTCAGTCATCTTACTACACATTTTATAGGGAGAAATTTTGGCCCTCCATAATGCTTCACAAGCATAAATATTACCAATACCTGCAACAATAGTTTGATCTAAGATTGCAACTTTTATGGAACTTTTTTTTAGTTGAATTTTATCTTTTAATGTTGGAGAAGAAAAATGGTTGCTTAATGGTTCAGGACCAAGTTTTGAAAGCCATTTATGGTTTGTGATTCTATCTGTTCTACTTAAATCAATTGCTCCAAATCGCCTAACATCATTAAAAACCAATTGACTACCATCGTCAAAATCGATTTTTACATGATCATGCTTTCCTAATTTTAATATTGTATGGTAAAAAACTCCCATTTCTATTTCCTTTGAAGAATTTTTTTTACTATAATAATTATCGTAAACCAGTAATCTTCCTGACATGCCAAGATGAATAATTAAAGTATAATTTACATTGAAATTTATAAGTAAAAATTTACCTTTTCTATCAATTGAAATAATAATTGCTCCCTCGATTATTTCTTTAATATTGGGTGGAATAAGCCATCTTAAGTCCTTACGAAATTGTTGATATAAAGAAATTTTCTTACCAACTATTTTGATTCTCAAACCTCTTCTTACAGTTTCTACTTCCGGTAATTCTGGCAAATAAGACCTCTTATATTTATTTTTGAATTCGTAGGTTACTATAGTATTCTTTAATTATAATTAGAGAAAATAACTGAGAAGATTATGAGAAAAACAGCTCTTTATTACAATGATATATTCTTAAGACATCTAGTCCCTATAGGACATCCTGAAAATAATAATAGAATAGAATTTATATTAAATAAAATAAAACAAAGTAATTTAAAAGGTCTTGAAATTAATTCTGCTAAATCAGCTAATTATAATATCCTAAAGTTGGGACATTCTGATAAGTACTTAAATTGGCTTGATAAATTAAACCCGGGAGAAGAAATAATAAAAATAGATCAAGATACATTTATGTCAAAAAAGTCTCTTCGGGCTGCTAAGATAGCTGTTGGTTGTGTAATTGGTGCTATTGATAGTATTTTAGAATTTAAAAATAAAAATGCATTCTGTCTAATAAGGCCTCCTGGGCACCATGCTGAAAGAGAAAAGGCTATGGGTTTTTGCTTTTTAAATAACATCGCAATAGGTGCAAAGTATTTAAAAGAAATCAAACAAATCGATAAAATAGCGATTGTAGATTTTGATGTTCATCATGGAAATGGAACTCAAAACATCTTATGGAATGACCCAGATTGTCTTTTTATTTCAATTCACCAAAGTAAATTATTTCCATTTACTGGATTAGAAAATGAAAAAGGAAAAAGAAAAAACATTTTAAATATACCTGTAAATGCAAATTCAAGTAGCTTTGAATTTAGATATATTGTTGATAAAGTCGTTATCCCTAGATTAAAAAAGTTTGAACCAAAATTTTTATTGATATCTGCTGGATTTGATGGTGAAAAAGATGACCAAATGTCTCAAACACAGTGGGTGGAAAGTGATTTTATATATATTACAAAAAAATTAAAAAGCTTAGCAAAAGAATATTGTGATGAAAGAATTGTTTCTTGTTTAGAAGGGGGGTATCATCTGGAAAAACTTGCCACATGCTGTGTTTCACACATAAAAACTTTAATGGAATAATAATGAAAAAAGATATAGATGAAAATATTACCTTTGAAAAAGCAATCGAAGAATTAGAAGATATAATTAAAAGTCTCGAACAAGGTGATGTACCTTTAGATAATACTATTGAATTGTATGAAAAAGGTGCAAAATTAAAAGATTTTTGCGAAAAAAAACTTAAAGATGCAGAGATTAAAATTAAAAAAATAAATAAAGATACAAAAACTAAGGAAATAAGTATTGAAGATTGAAAAAAATATAGGGTCTATAAAGTCAGATGAATTCTTAACAGAATTATCTTTTTGTCGCAATGATACTAATTCTTATTTAAGAAAATTACTTCCCCATGAAAATAAAGAAAAGTTATATGATGCAATTAATTATGCTATATTTAGTGGGGGTAAAAGATTTAGAGCATTTTTAGTTATACAAGCGTCTAAACTATTTGAAATACCTAAGATTAGGGCACTGCAAGCTGCTTCAGCTATTGAAATTACACATACCTACTCTTTAGTGCATGACGACTTACCATCAATGGATAATGACGACATAAGAAGAGGTAAACCTACGATCCACATAAAGTGGGACGAAGCTACTGCAGTCTTAGTAGGTGATGCATTACAAGCTTTTTCATATCAAATACTTTCTGATAAAAAAACTCATCCAAAATCTGAAGTAAGATTAAATCTAATCAAAACACTTTCTGAAGCTTCTGGCCATAATGGTATGGTATTAGGCCAATGTAAAGATTTAGAAGCAGAAAAAAATTTAAACTCGCTTCAATTAAAAGATATAATCAATTTACAAAAACTAAAAACTGGAGCACTTTTTAGATGGTCACTACGGTCTGCAAGCATATTGGCAGAAGAAAATAACGATCATTTAAAAAAATATGCTGAAGCCATTGGACTTGCTTTTCAAATAAAAGATGACCTTCTTGATTATGAAGGTACAATAGAAAAGATTGGAAAAAAAGTTGGGAAGGATAATCACGCAGGAAAAGCTACATTAGTATCTATCTTAGGAGTAGAAAATGCAAAAAAAAGATGTTTAGAATTATGTGATGAAGCTTGTGAATCTATAAATTTATTTGGTAAGAAATCAGAAATGTTAAAAACGGCCGCAAGATTTACAATTGAACGTGGTTTTTAATTAAATTTAAAAACTTTTTCTTCAATTGCTGCACCTAAAGACCTAACACCTTGCATCAAACCTCCATAGGTTTTTCCAGGTTTTGATTTTGGATTCCACCCAAATATATCAAAATGTAAAAACATATTGTGACTTTTTGTAAATTTTTTTAAAAAAAGTGCAGCTGTTATTGAGCCAGCCATACCACTTAAAGGTGCATTATTTAAATCTGTAAATTCTGAAGATAATTCTTTATTGTAATCTTTATGAAATGGAAGTCGCCAGACTGGGTCAAACATTTTATCTCCATTTTTCTTCAATAGGTCTGCAAAATCATCACAGGTTGAAAAGAAAGGAGTTATATCTGGTCCCATCGCGACTCTAGCTGCTCCAGTAAGTGAAGCAAATGTTACCAAAATATCTGATTTTTTTTCAGTCGAATATGTCAAAGCGTCAGCCAAAATTAATCTTCCCTCTGCATCTGTATTTTTGACTTCTATTCCCATACCACTTCTAGATATTAAAATATCACCTGGTCTAAATGACTTTTCTGATAATGAATTCTCTACACAAGGAATCAAAATTCTCAAATTAAGATTTAAATTTAACCTTATTAAATAGTGAGCAAGACCTAAAACTGAAGCTGCTCCTGACATATCTTTTTTCATATTCAGCATACCAGAACTACTCTTTAAATTTAGTCCTCCTGTATCAAAACAAACACCCTTTCCTATCAAAGTTAGATTAAGAGATGAATTAGATCTTTTAAATTTTAACTCTAAGAGTCGAGGTTTATTTGATGAAGCTTTACCTACCTCATGAATTAAAGGAAAATCTTTTTTGAGACTTTTTCCACAAACAATTTTAAGTTTCATATTATGAAGATTTGAGAATTTTTTTACATATTTCTCAAAATAATCAGGATTTAAAATATTTGCAGGAAGATTTATTAAATCCCTTACAACATACTCGCTTTCAGCAAAGTATAATATTTTATTAATTTTTTTAGAATTAGGTAGATTTAAAGTTGGTTTTTTTAAACCTTTTGACCTTTTATAATATTCATTAAAAGAATAAAAACTTAAACAAAAACCTAAAATCAACTCAAATTTGTTTTCAGTTTTTGGATAATTTTTAATTAGGTAATTACCCTTGGGTAATTTTGAAAGCTGACTGCCAATTAAAAAATCTGAAACTTTTTTTCTTTTTTTTATTCCAAAAATAACAGAAGAAATTTTACCGTTTATGTCAGGTAAAATGACATAATTGCCATAATTAAAATTAAAATTTAATTGCTTTAAAAAACTATAACTTGCAGTTGTTATTTTTTTTTCTATTTCAGAAAAATTATTACAAAAATGAATGTTAATCGTTTTTTTTAAATTTTTATTAGATATTATTTTTGAATTAATTCTTTTTAACGATTTTTGTATCAATGTAAAACTTTTCTAATTTAATTTAAATTTCTTAATAAAAAGCTCAGCTATTTGTACTGCATTTAATGCAGCACCTTTTCTTAAGTTATCAGATACACACCATAAATTTAATCCATTTTCAATAGTGGCATCCTGTCTTATTCTACTAACAAATGTGTTATAATCACCAACACACTCTATGGGTGAGATGTAACCTCCGTCTTCCAGTTTATCTACAACTAATATACTTTCCGAATTTCTTAAAATTTCTCTAGCATCAGTTTCTTCTATTGGTTTTTCGAACTCAATATTTATGGATTCAGCATGTCCTACAAACACTGGTACTCTAACACAAGTAGCCGTAACTTTTATTTTACTATCTAAAATTTTTTTTGTTTCTGCAGCCATCTTCCACTCTTCTTTTGTTTGACCATCAGGAAGAAATTTGTCAATATGAGGTATGACGTTAAAAGCTATTTGTTTTGTAAAATTTTTTGGTTCCACCTCCTGACCGGGCACGTAGATTCCTTTTGTTTGTAACCATAATTCATCCATAGCAGCTTTGCCAGCACCAGATACAGATTGATACGTTGAAACTACAATTCTTTTTATTTTAGCTACATCATGTAAAGGTTTTAATGCTACAACCATTTGAGCTGTAGAACAATTTGGATTGGCAATAATGTTTTTATTTTTGTAATTATAAATATCCTGAGGATTTACTTCAGGAACTATTAATGGAACTTTAAAATCATACCTGAACAATGATGAATTATCGATTACGGTACAGCCACTTTTAGTAGCAATAGCTGAATATTTTTTTGTAGTTTCAGATCCAATAGCAAAAAGTGCTAAATCCCAATTTTTAAAATCAAAACTTTCTAAATCTTTAACTTTTAATGATTGATCCCCAAAACTTACTTCAGATCCAACTGATTTTCTGCTTGCAAGTGCTGCAATTCTAGAAATTGGGAATTTTCTATCTGAAAGTATGTTAAGTATTTCTCTACCAACATTACCAGTAGCGCCTACAACAGCAACTGAAATACTCATTTCTTTCTCCAAAGTATTTTATAATTGTAAATTAAGTTCATTTAAAATCTCATCGCAAACTTCTTTAGTACTTGATGGTTTTTGATTTTCTTTTTGAAGTAAATCGGCAGTTCTAATACCTTTGCTAAGTACTCGTTCAACAGATTTGTCTAACAACTCAGCTTCTTTCTTTAAATCAAAAGTGTATTTTAAAGCCATTGAAAAACTTAAAATACAAGCTATGGGATTAGCGAGCCCTTTACCACATATATCTGGAGCAGAACCATGAACAGGTTCATACATAGCTTTTAATTTACCATTAGCATTTTTATTTCCTAGACTAGCTGATGGTAACATACCTAAACTTCCAGTAAGCATTGCTGCACAGTCAGATAATAAATCTCCAAACAAATTGTCTGTAACTATAACATCAAATTGCTTGGGCCACCTTACTAACTGCATTGCCCCAGCATCTGCATACATATGACTAAGTTCTATTTCAGGATAATCTCTATCTCTTATCTTCTGTACTACCTCACGCCATAATACACCAACTTCCATAACATTTGCTTTCTCCATAGAACAAACCTTTTTATTTCTCTTTGAAGCTATCTCAAATGCAGATATGGCAACTCTTTCAATTTCGCTCTCTGAGTAGTAAGTTGTGTTTACAGCGTATCTTTCACCACTTTTTGATTTATCTATTCCCCTTGGTTCACCAAAATATGATCCAGAGCTTAATTCCCTTACTATCATAATATCAAGACCTGAAACTATGTTAGGTTTTAAAGAAGAATAATCTGACAAAGCATCAAAACATTGGGCTGGCCTTAGATTTGAATAAAGGTCTAATTCTTTTCTTAATTTTAAAAGACCTCTTTCAGGTTTAAGTGAAAATTCAAGATTGTCATATTTTGGACCACCAACTGCTCCTAATAAAATTGCATCAACTTCATTTGCAATTCTTAAAGTTTCATCAGAAAGTGGAGTACCATACTTATCGTAAGCAGCTCCTCCTACATGATCTAATTTTTTTTCAAATTCAATATTTAATTTTTTTTCAAACCATTCAATTATTCGACACACCTCATCCATCACCTCTGGACCAATACCATCCCCAGGTAATATTAGTAAGGAACCTACAGCCATAAAAACATCCTTTCGAAAATCTTATCTTGCGCAATTAAGAATTTATAAGTTTTGAGATTAACAACCTTTTCTTAAATCCATGGAAACTTTTGAAAATATGAATTTTCAAAAGATTTTATTTTTTCAAACTTTTTCATTGTAAGTTCAATATCATCTAAACCATCAAGCAGGCACTTTTTTTTAAATTTATCTACCTCAAATTTTATAATACTTCCATTAGGCCTTGTTATTTCTTGATTTTCTAAATTTATTGTTAATACAGAATTAGAACCTTTATGGGCGTCATCCATTAATAAATCCCGTTCTTTTTTTGACAAAATTATTGGCAAAATTCCATTTTTAAAGCAATTATTAAAGAAAATATCAGCGAAACTTGTTGAAATAATAACTTTTATTCCAAAATCCAATAAAGCCCAGGGAGCATGTTCTCTTGAAGAGCCACATCCAAAATTATCACCAGCTACAAGAATATTCGTATTTTTATATTTTTCTTGATTAAGAACAAAATCATCTATTTTATCACCTGACTGATTATATCTCATTTCATCAAATAAGTTTTTTCCTAATCCAGACCTTTTTATAGTTTTTAAAAATTGTTTAGGAATAATCATGTCAGTATCAATATTTATCAAAGGAAGTGG
>Ga0160422_10001183_pt1 | contig 16312 bp, 17 predicted proteins | sample Fk160mmetaG_FD_108192 | JGI IMG/M metagenome (GOLD analysis project Ga0160422, IMG submission 108192) | Marine microbial communities from the Central Pacific Ocean - Fk160115 60m metaG | ecosystem: Environmental > Aquatic > Marine > Oceanic > Photic zone | place: The Central Pacific Ocean... | reverse complement strand
GGATCAAAAACGGTTACTTTGGCTGGTGGCGCAACTTTAAATTATGATCGTTTAATCTTATCACCAGGTATCGATTTTATCGATGGATCGGTGGAAGGCTGGAGCATTAATGCTCAAAACAAAATGCCGCATGCTTACAAAGCTGGATCGCAAACTGAACTTTTAAAAGCGCAGATTGAAGCCGTGCCGCAAGGTGGGGTATTTGCGATGGTAGCACCACCTAATCCATATCGATGCCCTCCAGGGCCATATGAGAGAGTATCAATGATTGCTCACTTACTTAAGTACCATGCTAACAATCCAACAGCAAAAATAATAGTTGCTGATCCTAAGCCGAAGTTTTCGAAGATGGGTTTATTCCAAGAAGGATGGGGTAGCCATTATTCAGGAATGATCGATTGGATTGGTTCTGAGTTTGGTGGAGGTAACGTTTCTGTTGACCCTGATGCGATGACTGTGACAATTGACGGTGAAGTTACTAAGGTAGATGCCTGTAATGTCATACCTGCTATGAAGGCCGGTAGAATTTGTGAGATTGCTGGAATAACGGAAGGCAATTGGGCACCAGTCTCAGGACATACGATGCAGAGCCGAGTTGATGAAAATATTCATGTTCTTGGAGATGCTTCGGCACAGGGTGATATGCCTAAATCTGGGTATTCAGCAAATTCTCAAGCAAAAGTGGCTGCTATGGCAGTCAGAGGAGCATTAACAGGTTCTAAGGTATTTCCGGCTAAGTTTTCTAATACTTGCTGGTCATTGGTTCATACCAATGACGGTGTGAAAGTTGGAGCTACTTACGAAGCAACTGATGAGAAAATTGCTAAGATAGACGGCTTTGTGAGTAAAACGGGTGAGGCCGCAGATTTAAGAAAAGCAACCTATGAAGAATCTATTGGTTGGTACTCAGGCATTACAGCCGATATGTTTGGGTGATAGCTATTAAAACCAATTTAACCCCCAAGGTACCTTGGGGGTTAAATTATATGTTTATTTTATTTACATCATATAATTTGTGTTGGTGCAAGGTCATGAAAAGTCTCAATAAATCCAGGCTGATTTTCCCAATGCAGTGTAAATCTGGATGATCCTATTATGGGAGCATTTGCGAGAGCGTAAGCGCCGGTACGAATATTCCAATTTTGATCGCATTCGGTGTTTACGCCTTATACAGTTAATGACTTGCTTGTCAGCGGTTAACACTGGCTCAACACCGGCGCATACAAAATCGTTTAGTCTTTTTGAACCTATTCTAACTTTATGTCTGAGGTTACAAATACCACGTTTGAGCAGGTAACGGATAGGTTATTTGGTGTTACGATATGCCAGTTATAGATTTTTTTTAGCTGATTGACTGTTCGCAGAGCTCCTAATGCGGAACTAAATGCAAGTAATGTTAATCTTGGTATTAATAAAAAATAGAACACTTGCTTTTGCCTGTTATCATTTAAGGTAAAACTCGTTGCACCTTTAGAAACAAATTTATCAGTTATCATCTTTGTTAATCCCAAAGAGATATATAATATAAAATTAGGTCAATTATTTAACAATAACATCTATCTTTAACGAATTTTATAAAAACTACGGGTTTCATTAAATCTTTTGTGGTTGACCTATTGCAGCTGCTGTTCGCTAATACTAGAACAATAAATGAACTTTTATAAATAATAGGCAGAGGCTCCATGAAAGATCCAATTGACGTTTATATGAATACCTTAGTTCCAATGGTTGTGGAACAAACCAGTCGAGGCGAAAGAGCATATGATATTTTCTCAAGACTGCTCAAAGAGCGTATTGTCTTTTTAAATGGCCCTGTACATGACGGAATGTCGAGTTTAGTAGTGGCTCAACTACTACATCTCGAGGCGGAAAACCCAAATAAAGATATTAGTATGTACATAAACAGTCCGGGTGGAGTGGTTACATCTGGGTTGTCAATCTATGATACAATGCAATATATCAAGCCGAAAGTTTCGACACTTGTTGTTGGACAAGCAGCGTCAATGGGCTCACTTTTGCTTACCGCTGGGGAGAAGGGAATGCGGTTTTCACTACCAAACAGCAGAGTAATGGTTCACCAACCTTCTGGTGGATATCAAGGTCAGGCGACTGATATTATGATCCATGCCGAAGAAACATTAAAACTCAAAAAGCGTTTGAACGAAATCTACGTACATCATACTGGGCAAAAATATGAGACCGTAGAGGCAGCTTTGGAAAGAGATAATTTTATGTCGCCTGACGATGCCAAGGATTGGGGATTGATCGACGAAATCGTAACAAAACGCTCAACTGATGATGAGAAATAATACAATATCTGATTATAAAATATTAAAACACCATTGTAGCTTGCTAATGAGTATCTTAGACTTATGATAACCATAAAGGCTGTAAGAATAAAATTTTAGAGCTTTGAAAGGATTAATATGTCGTCTCGATCAGGTTCCGATAGTAAAAATACCCTTTATTGCAGTTTCTGCGGGAAAAGCCAGCATGAGGTGAGAAAGCTTATTGCCGGCCCTACAGTGTTTATTTGTGACGAATGTGTTGAATTATGCATGGACATTATTCGTGAGGAAACTAAAGGCACTGGTTTGAAATCTTCAGACGGAGTTCCGGCACCAAGAGAAATATGTGATGTTTTGGACGATTATGTTATCGGCCAGGAGATGGCAAAACGTGTGCTATCGGTAGCCGTACATAACCATTATAAAAGACTGAACCACTCCTCTAAATCAAGTGATATAGAGCTTTCAAAGTCAAATATTCTTCTAATTGGTCCAACGGGCTGTGGTAAAACTTTGTTGGCTCAAACTCTAGCGAGAATATTGGATGTTCCATTTACAATGGCTGATGCCACCACATTAACGGAAGCTGGATACGTAGGAGAAGATGTTGAGAACATAATTTTAAAACTTCTCCAGGCTGCGGAATATAACGTCGAACGAGCTCAGAGAGGTATCGTTTATATTGACGAAGTAGATAAAATTACTAGAAAATCAGAAAACCCATCGATAACAAGAGATGTTTCGGGTGAGGGGGTTCAGCAAGCTTTATTGAAGTTAATGGAAGGCACCGTTGCAAGTGTACCGCCGCAGGGTGGTAGAAAACATCCTCAGCAGGAATTTCTCCAAGTAGATACAACGAATATATTATTTATCTGTGGTGGAGCTTTTGCTGGCTTGGATAGGGTTATATCTCAAAGAGGCAAGGGAAGTGCCATGGGATTTGGTGCTGACGTACGTAATGTTGATGACCGTAATATTGGTGAAATTTTCAAGCAATTAGAGCCTGAAGATTTGTTGAAATTTGGGCTAATACCGGAATTTGTGGGACGTTTGCCTGTTCTTGCGACTCTTGAAGATTTGGATAAAGACGCTCTTGTTATAATCTTAACGCAGCCCAAGAATGCTTTGATAAAGCAATATCAAAGACTATTTGAGATTGAAGATACAAAACTCACTTTCACCGATGATGCACTGGAGGCGATAGCAGAGAAAGCAATAGAACGAAAGACGGGCGCCCGTGGTTTGCGTTCTATATTGGAAAATATTCTCTTGGATACGATGTTTGAGTTGCCCAGTATGCAAGAGGTGAGTGAGGTTGTAATAAACGACGAAGTGATAACTTCAGCTGAAGCAAAGCCTCTTATGATTTATGCTGATAAGCAAAAAGAACCTGCAAGTGCAAGTTAACTTAAGAAATCAGTAAAAATTGAACGGTTTGCTGAATTTTTTTATATTTAGCAAAATTTGCTGGAGAGTTTTATGGGACTAGGAAATTTATTTTCACGAATATTCACTTGGTGGAACGGTGAGACTATCGGAACACAAATTTTTACATGGAGAAAAGGTGTTAAAGTAGGTGAAGATGAGCAAGGTAATTTATATTTTCGTGATCGCCAGGATAACCGCAGATGGGTGATATATAACGGTGAAATTGAAGCTAGCAGAGTAAGTCCGGAATGGCATGGATGGCTTCATAAAACTTGGGACAACCCACCTTCCGAAGAAGAAATTATTCGAAAGAAGTGGGAAAAACCGCATCAGGAAAATTTGACAGGATCTACCTCGGCTTATGCGCCTTCTGGGTCAATGCGGAATGGGAAAGCAAAAGAAACCAGCGACTATGAGCCTTGGATCCCTCAGTAAAGTGAGAGACTATAATGATATCAAGAAATATAGCGGAGACACTTGTTGGAGCATTAGTTCTAGGTATTGCAATAGTCTTTGCGGTTTTCTTATGGAGGTTCTCGGACGTTGATTTTGGAGCGGGCCAATATACAGTTAATGCTAAGTTTAGATCAGTAGAAGGCATAACGGTTGGGACGGATGTCCGGTTGGCAGGAGTTAAAATTGGAAGCGTCTCTAATTTGAGTTTGGATCCAAAAACTTTTCAAGCCATAGCCAGATTATCAATAAAACCGGAATACCAGATGCCGGAAGATAGTGCCGCCATTATATCATCTGAAGGACTTTTAGGAGGAAATTTTGTGGAGATATTACCTGGTGGATCCTATGAGCTTATGGTGGACGGTTCAGAGTTTAGTGAAACTCAGGGTGCAATAAGCTTTATTTCTTTACTTATGAAGTTTGTGACTGGCAAGGATGAATAATGAACAAACCAGCTTTTTGGTTTTTTATTTGTAATCTACTCTTTCCAAATTTTTTGGTTTCACAAGAAGTAAAAACTGAAGTTGCTGACGGAGCTATCTTAAGAGGCCTGGATAAAGTAAGTGGAAAGGTAAAAGATATTCCACTTTATTCTGGGGACACTGCAGTTTTTGGTAGCCTATTAGTGCTATTAAAGGATTGCCGATATCCTATAAATAACCCTGCGGGCGATGCATTTGTGCGTCTGGTAATAAACGAGCAACCTGAGGAGACAAATATATTTGATGGGTGGATGATAGCTTCTTCACCCGCACTGAATCCTTTAGATCATGCACGTTATGATGTCTGGGCTCTTCGTTGCGCAATGGCTGACACATCGGGTGAATAGCTTGCTGAGCTGAAATTTGCGACTTCTTCAATGGCTTGATCTAGCAAAAGTTTATATTTCGATTTCGGGATCTCAATAGCGCCAAGGCTGGCTAAATGTGGTGTTAAAAATTGGGTATCAAAAAGTTTAAAGCCTGTTTCTTTCAGTCTATGTACTAAATAAGCAAGTGCTATCTTAGAGGCATTATTTTTTTTCGAAAACATACTCTCGCCAAAGAAGACCGCTCCGATCGAAACGCCGTATATTCCTCCAATTAGTTTTTCCTTATTCCAGACTTCTAAGCAGTGCGCATGGCCGCTTTGGTATAGTAAGCAATAATTTGTAATTATTTCTTGATTAATCCATGTTTCATGCCTTTCAGAGCACATTTTTATTACTTTTTCAAACCCTGTATTAACGGAAATTTGGTAATCTAACTTCATTATTGCTCGCCTTAAAGACTTTGAAACATGAAAATTATTTAGTGGCATAATACCTCTATATTTTGGATCAACCCAGAAGATGTTTTTGTCGGTTGCGCTTTCAGCCATAGGAAAAATACCCGCACGATAAGCAGATAACAGAATATCTGGTGTTAGCTGTTCAGTCATGAGATAATTACCATAGTATTGTTACGGTCTTTCAAAGTTACAAACAAACCGTAACAACGCAAAGGTATAGTACAATACTGGCATGAATAGAATGGCTACTGAAACCTCTGCTCTAACCATTTTTCTAACCAATGAATATTATAGTCACCATTTATAATATCATCTTCATTTAAAAGTTCGTCAAATAGTGGAATAGTAGTATCTATACCATCTATGATTAATTCACTTAATGACCTATTTAACCTTGCTATGGCTTCTTTTCTGCTTTCACCGTGTACAATTAATTTCCCAATAAGACTGTCATAATATGGCGGTATAGAGTAACCATTATAAAGTGCGCTGTCCATTCTCACTCCAAGTCCTCCCGGAGCATGATAAGCAGTAACTTTGCCGGGGCTTGGGGAAAAATTAGGTAATTTTTCGGCATTAATGCGGACTTCTATAGAATGTCCATTTATTTTCAATTTGTCCTGCTCAAACGATAGGGGGTGGCCTGCTGCAACCTGAATTTGCTCTCGGACCAAGTCAACATCGAATATAGCTTCTGTGACAGGGTGCTCTACCTGCAATCTTGTATTCATTTCAATGAAGTAAAATTCTCCATTCTCATATAGAAATTCTATAGTGCCTGCACCAACATAATCAATTTTTGAAATAGCTTCTGCACATGTCTTTCCAATAATTTTTCTTTCTGCATTTGAAATACAAGGCCCTGGTGCTTCCTCTAAAATCTTTTGATGGCGTCTCTGAAGCGAGCAATCTCGCTCGCCCAAATGTACAGCACCTCCATTGCCATCGCCAAATACCTGTATCTCTATATGCCTGGGAGTGGTTAGATATTTCTCTATATAAACTTCTTCGTTACCAAATACTGCTTTTCCCTCTGCCCTAGCAGTTAAAAAAGCATTTTCTAGTTCACTAGCAGATTTAGCAACCTTCATTCCTCGACCACCACCGCCTGCAGTTGCTTTAATAATTACAGGATATCCAATTTGGGATGCTATTTTTTGAGCTTCACTTAAGCTATCCACACCGCCTTTGGAACCAGGGACGCATGGGACACCAAGGCCCTCCATAGTGTCTTTAGCCGTGATTTTATCACCCATAATTCGAATATGCTCTGCTGTTGGTCCAATGAATCTTAGCCCATGGTCTTCTACCGCTTGTACAAAATTGGCATTTTCTGAGAGAAAACCATATCCCGGATGTATCGCTTGTGCTCCTGATATTTCGCAAGCTGCAAGTATAGCTGGCATCGAGAGATATGACCCAAGGCTTGAAGGAGGGCCAATGCAAACACTCTCATCAGCCATGCGAACATGCATAGCGTCACTGTCGGCCGTGGAATGTACCGCAACCGTCTGGATACCCATTTCCCTACAAGCACGAATTACCCTGAGTGCTATCTCGCCACGATTTGCAATAAGAATTTTATTAAACATTCGGTGCTCTTATTCAACTACAACTAAGGGCGATCCAAATTCAACAGCAGCACCGTCTTCAACAAAAATGCGCTTGACTGTTCCTGATTTTGGCGACGGAATCTGGTTCATTGTCTTCATAGCTTCGACAATAAGCAACGTCTCTCCCTCAGAAATAGTGCTACCAACGCTAATAAATGGTTCAGCACCCGGCTCTGCTTGCATATAGACAGTACCCACCATTGGTGAAGTAACTGCGCCTGGATGTGAAACTGGGTCATTATTATTTTGGCCTGCCGTTTCTTCCTGTTGCACTATGCCTGCAGAAGATGGGTGAGCAATACTCGTTTGAGGTCTCGCAACGTAAGGGACTTGAACGGACCCAGATTTGCTTATACGAACGTTTATTTTGTCAGTTTCTCCATATTCACGACCTACTTCCAATTCCGTAAGTTCATTTTGATTTAAAAGTTTAGCCAGCGATTGAACGAATTCTACGTCTTGATCTCGATTTTTCTTATTCATGTTATCCCTATACGACGTCATTGTGCCTTATTATTTTATACTATACTGAAAAAAAATAATGATCAAAGAAAAGGGGCAAAGTACGCGCAGCATGTGCCAGTTTTTTTTAAAAGGAAAAGGATTTTAGCTTATTTCTATTAAAGACCGATATGATTTAATATAATTACTTTATTCTCTGTTCATTCGGTTTTCTATCAAGTCTTCAACCACTGCCGGTTCAGCTAAAGTGGAAGTATCTCCCAAGCTGTTAAAATCATCCTCAGCAATTTTCCTTAGAATGCGACGCATAATTTTGCCGGAGCGCGTTTTGGGTAAACCGGGTGCCCACTGCACGAGGTCAGGTGAGGCTATCGGACCAATTTCTTTGCGTACCCAGTCACGAAGTTCTTTTCGTAAATCTTCTGTAGGCTCTTCTCCTGACATCAGAGTAACATAACAATATATTCCTTGTCCCTTTATATCGTGAGGGTATCCGACAACTGCTGCTTCTGACACCTTTTCGTGCGCTACTAATGCACTCTCCACCTCAGCAGTTCCCATTCGGTGTCCTGAGACGTTTATAACATCGTCTACGCGACCAGTTATCCAATAGTATCCATCTGAGTCCCTGCGGCAACCGTCTCCCGTAAAATAATAACCTTTAAAATCTGAAAAATACGTTTTGATAAACCTTTCATGATCACCATAAACGGTTCTCATTTGCCCAGGCCAACTATCCTTAATACATAATACACCCTCGCATTCTTTGTCTGTTAGTTCCTGACCAGTTTGAGGGTCTAAGATAACTGGTTCTATTGAAAAAAATGGAAACGTAGCAGATCCTGGTTTGGTAGCAATTGCCCCAGGTATTGGAGTAAGCAAATGGCCACCTGTTTCGGTTTGCCACCATGTATCAACTATTGGACACCTGCCCTTACCCACTACTTCATTATACCAGTTCCAAGCCTCTGGATTAATTGGCTCGCCCACAGTGCCAAGTACCTTTAATGAAGATAAGTCACATTTCTCCACAAATTCAGACCCTTGCCCCATTAATGCTCTTATGGCCGTTGGCGCTGTATAGAATTGATTAATTTTGTGTTTGTCACAAACTTGCCAGAAGCGAGATGCGTCAGGGTAGGTTGGTACGCCTTCAAACATGACTGTTGTAGCACCATTTGCGAGAGGTCCGTATACGATATAACTATGTCCAGTTACCCACCCTACATCTGCTGTGCACCAGTAAATATCACCGTCGTGATAGTCAAAAACATACTCGTGTGTTATGGAAGCCCAAACAATGTAACCACCTGTTGTATGTAAGACACCTTTTGGTTTGCCAGTTGAACCTGACGTATAAAGAATGAATAGCGGATCTTCGGCGTTCATAGGTTCTGGAGGGCAGTCCTCTGATGCACCTGACATTAGGGCTGTATAACTATAATCTCGATCTTTTTTCATTGGGACATCGCCATGTGTTCTTTCAACTACAAGCGTGCTGATGTCGCCACAAATATTTAACGCTTTGTCCACATTTGTTTTTAGAGGTGTTATCTTGCCACCGCGAGGCGCTTCATCAGCTGTAACGAGTAGAGACGCTCCGCAATCTTCAATACGTGATGCTAAAGCTTCGGGAGAAAATCCTGCAAATACAATAGAGTGAACTGCCCCAATTCTTGCACATGCCAGCATTGCATAAGCTGCCTCTGGCACCATAGGTAAATAAAGTACAACTCTGTCGCCTTTTTTAATACCAAGCTTTTTGTAAACATTTGATAATTTACAAACCTGACGATGAAGTTCAGAGAAATTTATGTGCTTACTTTCATTTGGGTTGTCGCCCTCCCAAATAATCGCTGTCTGTTCCGCACGTTTATCCAGATGTCTATCAATGCAGTTTGCTGAGACATTAAGTTGACCATCCTCAAACCACTTTATTGAAACATTAGGGTGAGAAAAATCTACATTTTTTATTTTCGAGAATGGTTTAATCCAATCAATACGCTTTCCATGTTCGCTCCAGAAGTCTTCTGGATTGTTGACTGATTTGGCGTACATACTGTCATAGTCTGACTTATTGATTTTTGCATTTGCGATGAAGTCGGCACTCGGTGGATAAATTTGATCAGACATTTTAATTTCCCGTTAATTTTTGTTTATTCTATACAGTTATAGAACTTTCTTTCCAGAAAAAAAATTCTTAAATTGCCCAGTATTCTGCTCTCAACTGAGAATTACCTAAGACACATTTTCCTGTTCCGTCAAAAACAACTTCACATTCTTAGAAAAATTTTAAAGAATAGTTTTGCTCATATATCCTCCCAAGAATGACGCAAAAGTTATTAAGTCATTCTTTGATAATGCATTGTTTTTAATGGGTAAAAAGCCCCCAGGTATCTGTATGCCTGTTTATTAATCACGCACCTATATTACACAAACCCAATTGGCCACCAAAGATCGCAGGATCAAAAGTAACCCCTTCTGCAGGCATTATGTCGACGAGCTCAAGTAGATCAAAATCGTTTGCAGGGTTTTCTTTTCCCCGCATGACTAGAACGTCTTTGATACACTGATGGTCTTCAGCGCGGTAAAGTGTTGGACCATTGCCCATACCTTCGAATTCAAAGCCTTCAAGTGCTTCCACAACTGAACACGGGTTAAAAGAACCCCCGCGTTGAACCGCATCTGCATAAAGCAAGGTTTGACAGTAGCATGTGTGCGCAGCCTGTGATGGAGGAAAGCCATACTTTTCTCCAAATGATTTAACAAACGCATTTGTGCCAGCATAACGGGAACCAGCTTTATTTTCTAAAGACCAGTGCCATCCAGTTGTACCAAAAATCCCATACACGTTTTTGCCTGCAGCTTTGGCCATAAAGCGGGAGTATAAAGGCACGACAATTTCAAAATTTTTACCATTTGCTTCCGCAGTTCTTAATCCGAACTCGACAGCATATGCAAGAGCGTTCACCATGTTTTCGCCGTATTGGTTTAGAACAAGAACGTCTGCTCCAGAATTTAAAACGGGATCTAAATAGGACGAAAAGTTTGTTTGCGATAATGGAGTTTTGACTGCTGCTACCGTTTTCCAACCCAAGGCTTCTGTAGAGTTTCTAACTGCTTCTTCGGTCGTATAATCCCAGTCTTGGTCCGAAGTAAGGTAATAAGCTTTCCTGTCCGAACCGTAACGATCCGCTAAAACTGGTGCAAGTGCTGCACCTATCATATATGAATTTAAAAAATGTCGAAAACCGTTCGCTTTTTTGTCTTTTCCGGTAATATCGTTTGAGTGTGTCAAACCAGCCATAAAAATAATACCAGCTTCCTGACATAAAGCTTGTACTGAAACAGCAACACCAGAAGAAGACCCGCCTGTAATCATAATGGCGCCGTTTTTTTCGATCATTGATCGCGCTGAAGCTCGTGCTACGTCCGGTTTGCTTTGAGTGTCACCAATTACATATTCAACTTTTTTACCCAGAATACCCTTGCCGTCTAAGGCTTTTGAGCTGAATGTTTGAAGCATTCCGCCGTCGCCCTCACCATTGAGATGTTCAACAGCAAGTTTGTAAGCTCTTAATTCGTCCGCACCCTCATTTGCAAAGGAGCCCGACCGGGGAACGTTAAAACCTAATATTACACTAGAACCGGTTGGTGCATTTGAAAAGCCGGCATGATTTCCTGCTGATAGAATGCTCGGCATTGTTAAAGCTGTGCATGCAGCCACACCAGTTTGAATTCCACTTCGTCGTGTAAAATTATTATCTGACATATATTCCTCCTTAAAAAGATAATATAACATTTAATAGCGATGTGGTCTGAGACAGATATCTATGTGCCAGCGTGAACCAATTTTCACTAAAGGCGAGCAAACATGACCATTTTTTGAAAACTGACGTCAAGTTAGCTAAAGCATGCCATTTTGTGGATTCTAATTGGCTAAGTTTCTCATCGATGCTTCAAGACCACTTAAGTCGTATCCAGCCGCTAAAGTTTTTTCTAAAATGTAATTTATATTGGTTCCAGTAATTGCCTCTCCCAGCGCCCAAATCACACTGCATCTAGTGCCGGATGCACAATAGGCTAGTACAGGTCCATTTGTGTTAATGAACATTTCTCTCTGTTTTAAAATATTTTCCGGCGTCATCGTTTGATGGGTAAGCTCCAATATATGGAATTCTATCTTCTCTTTTGCAGCAAGGGCAGCCATTACTGAACTACTGAGCGACGGAGGTACCTCAAGATTGGGTCTATTACAAATTATTCTAACAAAGCCTTTTTCAGCAATATCAGATATTTGATGCGGCTCTATTTGCGGTGAAACATGATAGTTTTTATCAATACAGATGAAGTTCATTAGAGTCCTACTATTCTTATTTGCTCAAAGGTAATGAGCTTGGAGTGAAGAATAGTTTATTCTTCCTATTTTCTAACAAAATACCACTTTTCCCAGAAACTTAAAACCAAAGAAGTCTATTCAATTGGCTTTTGGTTTTTAGTCACATTTTGTTAATTGGCATCTTGATAAACACATCTCCTTGCTCGTCAGGTTCTGGCATATTTCCAGCTCTCATATTAACCTGAAGTGATGGTACGATAAGCTTTGGCATTGCAAGAGTTGCATCACGTTCATCTCGCATTTTAGTAAACTCATCTTTTGTTTTACCCACCTTGACATGAATATTCTTATTTTTTTGCTCACCAACAGTAGTTTCCCAAGCATAATTTTCTCGACCAGGAGCTTTATAGTCATGCCCAACGAAGATGCGAGTAGAATCCGGAAGAGCTAGTATTTTTTGAATTGAGGAGAAAAGTGTTTCTGATGATCCGCCTGGGAAATCGCACCTCGCCGTTCCAAAATCAGGCATGAAAAGAGTGTCTCCAACGAAGGCGGCATCTTCGATTACGTAGGTCATGCATGCAGGAGTATGGCCTGGCGTGTGCAAGACATCTCCTCGCAGCTGTCCGATATGAAAAGTATCCCCCTCCACAAACAACTCATCAAATTGACTGCCATCCCGTTGAAATTCTGTACCCTCATTGAAAATTTTGCCAAAAGTATCTTGAACATCAGTAATACGAGATCCGATGCCTATTTTCCCCCCAACTTTCGTTTGGATGTATGGGGCAGCCGAAAGATGATCGGCGTGAACATGGCTTTCTAAAAGCCATCGTACATCAAGATTATTATTCCGGACAAAACTTACCAGCTTGTCAGCTGACTGGGTATCAGTACGACCTGATGCAAAGTCGAAATCTAAAACACTATCAATTATCGCACACGCTGAGCCATTTGGGTCCCTGACTACATATGAAATTGTATTAGTAGCTTCGTCAAAAAATGCCGTGATATCAGGTCCCATTTCTTCCTCGGTAAGACTTTATTAAAATGTATCAAATTTTGAATATGAATCAATTTTTTTCTATGGAATTATCAAAACGCCAATTGTTACTGACATTAGGCCTAAGACTGACAAAAACAGCGATGCTAAGTTTAGCGGCATTGCCGCCCGAATTGATACACGAAGCTCCTCGTCGGATGTAATATTTTTTTTAGCAAAGGCGACTTTATACATACTGAACAACAATCCAATAAGTCCTACGATTGATACTGCCGCGCCGCCCCAAACAAGTACGATCATTAATTATTTCCACCAATGATTTTCAATAAAGTTTTGCATACGAGTATTCGAAACCTTGTTATATTTACAACTAGAGAATAATCCATACAATGAAAAAAAGATACTATAATGGACAACAATAGTGGTGGCAATTATCGAGTTGTAGCCGATGAGTTTGGCAAATTTTTTGAAAGGTTTGAAAATTTTGAAATTGAAAAACGAAATATTACTGAGCTACAAAAAGAGGTAATGGTTGAGGCTAGAAGTCGTGGGTATGATACCAAAATTATGCGAAGTTTAGTCGTTCCGAGAAGAAGAGATTTTCAGGATTTAGCTGAGGAAGAAGCAATATCAAGAATGTAAATCAACATTTGGCATGTAGGCAGTGAGACAGACTTAGATTATAGTTTAAATTTACTATTAATGAACATGGGTGTTTAGGAAATCTAATGATTAATGTTTACATTATAGTGTGTCTATCGTTAGATTTTTTGTTATGAGTTTTTGAAACGTGGTTGAGAATTTGGATAATAAAATTTGGCTGATCTAAATTCATCTTATTCTGGTCAATATAAACCACTTATCTCGGCTAATTTTGGGTGGTCATTAACCGCAGTAATTATATCTGCTTTCATATTGTTACCGGTAGTATCTGTAATTTTTTTGGCGCTTTTCCCTACTGATAATATTTGGCCTCACTTAATTGCAACTACTCTTCCCCGTTATATTTCCACTACAGTTTTACTTATGATGTCCGTTGGCGCTCTCGCTGGTATAGTTGGAACTTTGACCGCCTGGTTTGTAGTGCGCTATAGTTTTACAGGTTCGGGTTGGTTGCGATGGGCTTTATTAATGCCATTGGCTATACCAGGATATGTCGGAGCCTACGCTTTGGTTGACTTATTAGAGTATGCAGGACCAGTGCAGTCAGCATTAAGAGGTATCTTTGGCTGGTCGAGTTCACAAGATTATTGGTTTCCTGAGATAAGATCCTTCGGAGCCGCAGTTTTTGTACTAAGCTTAGCTCTTTATCCATATGTGTATTTATTGGCGAGGGTTGCATTTCGAGACCAAGCCTCGAGCGTGGAAGAAGTAGCCGGCTCTTTGGGAGCTACTTCATCGAAGCGTCTATTTAAAATAAATCTACCGCTCGCTAGGCCTGCTATAGCTGCAGGTGTAGCTATTGTTATGATGGAGACTGTAAATGACTTCGGAACAGTAGATTACTTTGCAGTTCAAACACTTACCACTGGTATATTTAGTGTATGGTTACAATCGAGTAATGTCGGTGGAGCAGCACAGTTAGCTTGCGTGGTCTTAGCAATGGTAATTTTACTGGTAAGCCTTGAAAAACTATCGCGGCGTAAAATGCAATTTTTTAATATGTCCTCAAAACACAATAGGGTTGCGAAGATTAAGCTAAATGGTTCTTCTAATCTTTTGGCTTTTTCTTGTTGTTTTGTACCAGTTTTATTGGGATTTGCATTGCCTCTGATAGTTTTAGCAGAACATTCTATGAGTAATCCGAAATTGTTCTTGGATAGGGCACTAATAGAAGCCACACGGAATACAGTTTTTACTGGAACAGTCGCAGCAGCTTGCACTGTTTTTCTCAGCGTCTTCATGGTATTTGGAATGAGGTCGATTAAAGGCAGCTTGCCGAAAATCACAATGCCAATAACAACAATTGGATATGCAGTGCCGGGAGCAGTCTTAGGTGTCGGAATATTAATTCCGCTTGCTGCTTTGGATAATGGCATGGCTGACGCAGTTTATTATATAACTAAGGTCGATATCGGATTGATTTTTACTGGGACTTCTTTTGCTATTATCCTAGCATACATTGTTAGATTTTTTGCGATTGGCCAGGGTGCAACAGAAGCAGCCCTTGGACGAATATCTCCAAATTTAGAGCATGCTGCAAGGTCTTTAGGCAAAAGCAGAACGTCAATTTTAAATAGAATTTACCTGCCAATAATTAAAGGTTCTCTCGGTTCTGCTATGCTTCTCGTGTTCGTCGACTCTGTTAAGGAATTACCGGCAACTTTACTGTTGAGACCATTTAATTTTAATACTTTGTCTACTCGCGTACACGAACAAGCTAGTCTTGAGGATCTTGTAAATGCAGCGCCTGCTGCAATTTACATATCTTTGGTAGGTTTGGGTGCAGTGGTGTTATTGGCAAGGGCAAATAAGCTTGAGTAATAAATTATAAACAAGAAATTTATTTTTAATCTTGCCAACGTCTCAGTGTTTATTTAATGACGCGTTTGTGCCCCTATAGCTCAGCTGGTAGAGCAACTGATTTGTAATCAGTAGGTCCGCGGTTCGAGTCCGTGTGGGGGCACCATTTAAATCAAAGGCTTAGCAAATTTGGTGCTAGGCCTTTCTTTTTTGGGGCTACACTGGGGCTACATTTCTTATGTTGCTATACAGTTTAGTCAGATAAACTTTCCCATTTTTTGAAGACAGTTGGCTATAGCAGCAAAATCTAACCCATATTCAGTTGCAAATGCGAACAATGACTTATCAGCTTTTTTGAGATTACAGTCACTGCATACATAAACCAAGTTTTCTATTAAGGGCATGCCACCCTTTGACAGTGGGTGTATGTGATCGACGTGCGGTTGATGACCGAGAAGTCCAGAACAATATGGACATACATTCTCCCTTTTTTCTGCTTCTTTTCTAAGAAGTGGTTTTAGCTGATCTACAGTTTCCCTGTTCTTGCCCTCGTAATGCTTTTGGATAGCTCTTGCTTGCGCATGTCTTTGTTCCGCTGCTGCTACAACTTTTTGAGCTTTAGCTTTTATAGAGCTTTCATATTTCTTTTTCTTTTCAGTTTCTTTCTGTAAACTTTCTTCTGCAAGTTTCAACGCTTTTTGATAATCATCCAGTCTATTTTGCAATCCAAATAAAATATACCGAGTCCCTGTTCTGTCTAAATTATCATTTTCAATGTAACCCTCCAGCTGAGTTATACGACGCCGCATTGTAGAAATTGACATATTTTTTGTTGGAGCTTTTACTGCATATTTATGCGGTCCAGAAAGTCTTATACCATCCTTCGTCTTGCGAATAATTATATCTGCTTGTCTTCTGTACCTTGTCCAAGCCATAATTCTGTTTTCCTAATAAACTGATAATCAGTTTTTCTTTTAACTTGTTTTACTTT
>Ga0160422_10001182_pt1 | contig 16315 bp, 9 predicted proteins | sample Fk160mmetaG_FD_108192 | JGI IMG/M metagenome (GOLD analysis project Ga0160422, IMG submission 108192) | Marine microbial communities from the Central Pacific Ocean - Fk160115 60m metaG | ecosystem: Environmental > Aquatic > Marine > Oceanic > Photic zone | place: The Central Pacific Ocean... | reverse complement strand
TGTTTCGGAGACTCGACAGATCGTCCTTCCACCGGAAAAACGAATGCTTTCCGTTGATGTTCTCCCGGCAAAGAGGCGGGTCAAGCCGGGGGAAAAATCATCCTTGAGAATTATCCTGAAGGACGAAAACGGAGATCCGTTTGAAGGAACAAGTGTCGTAACGGTTTATGATAAAAGTCTTGAGGCTATCGCTGGAGGGCCAAACACAAGGAGCATCCAGGACTTTTTCTGGAACTGGACGCGACCATTTTACAGGGCTAATTTACGACATTCCCAATACATGCAGGGGATTCCCCTGGGGAAAGCAAAGGTAGCCCGCATGCAAAGCCTCGGAAGGTATGGGGATCTTGTGGCAGATCTTGTTGGATCGGGGGTGAGCTCCGTAAGGGTTGAGGGAGCAGCATTCGGAGCGGGAGCGCTTAAAATGCGAGCGGCTCCGATGGCTGCGAACATGGCAGAGGTGGCAGCGGACGAGGCCGCCATTCCCGATTCTCCAGTGGCTCAAGGGATCGGGGGGGGCGGTCCAGAAGATGGTCCTCGGGTCATGGTGCGTTCCAAATTCGCAGACCTTGTCAAGTGGGTCGGAGCGGTAAAGACTGATAGCAATGGAGAGGCGGAAATAGGGTTGGAGTTCCCTGACAACCTCACGACATGGAAGATCCGGACCTGGGCCCTTGGACACGGGAGTCGTGTTGGACAAGGATCGGCCGAGGTGATCGCTAGCAAGGATCTTCTGGTCCGGCTACAGGCTCCCCGTTTTTTTGTGGAAGAGGATGAGGTCATTCTGAGCTCAGTGGTTCACAATTATCTGAAGGAGGCCAAAGAGGTCGAAGTTAGTCTTGAACTGGAGGGAGATACACTGGAAGCGAGGGATCCGCTTAGTAGAAGTGTCGTTATTCCGGCGGGTGGAGAGTGCCGTGTCGATTGGAGAGCAATAGCGCGAGGTGAGGGAGAGGCAACGATTCGGATGAAGGCTGTCACTGACGGGGGAGACGGAATTATCGGTGCAGGGGACGCCGCAGATGCAGTGGAAATGAATTTTCCAGTTCTCGTGCATGGGATGGTCCGAACCGAATCATGGAGTCGCGCGCTTGTCCGCGAGAAGAATTCTGTGGTGGTGGACTTTGAGATTCCCGAGGAGCGGAGGTCGGGACAAAGCCATCTCGAAATCCGCTATTCACCAACCGTAGCGGGCGCGATAGTCGACTCGCTGCCCTACCTCGCGACTTATCCATACAGTAGTACGGAAAACACGGTGAACCGCTTTGTTCCAGCGGTGCTGACCCAAAGGCTTCTAAGGGATATGAAAATCGACCTCACCCAAGTGAGGAAGAAAAGAAGAAATTTGAATCCACAGGAAATTGGAGGTGCTCGTGAGCGGGCGTCACAGTGGGGAGGCTGGAAAGATAATCCAGTCTGGGATCCTGAAGAGGTAGACAGGATGGTTGGAAAGGGTATCAAAAAACTACGGGAAATGCAGAACTCGGATGGTGGCTGGGGGTGGTTCAGCGCATACGGGGAGCGATCATATCCGCACACCACAGCGGTGGTGGTGCACGGGTTGGCAGTGGCGAAGGCTAATGGCGCGAGAGTTCCAGAGGAGTTGTTGAAGTCGGGTTTGGCATGGCTGGCCAAGTATGAGCTGGATCAGTCCGAGATGATCAGGATGTGGAAAAAGCGTAAGAAGCGTACTAAGCAGCGCGCGGACGCCCTTGATGCGCTGGTTCGTAGGATACTGGGTGTGAATAATACGGATCATAAAGAGATGCTGGGGTATCTCAGGCGTGACAGAGTTGAACTTCCCGTTTACGCCAAGTGTCTTCTTGGTCTCGAGTTGAACCGAATTGGCGATGTTAAAGAGCGAGATGAGGTAATCAGGAACATTGAGCAATTCCTGAAGCGGGATCTGGAAAACCAGACCGCCTGGCTCGAGTTGGGTAATGAAGGATACTGGTGGCGATGGTTCGGTAGCGAATTCGAAACTCACGCGTGGTATCTGAAGCTGCTTGCCATTGCGAAGCCTCGAAGCCCGCAGGCAAGTGGACTGGCAAAATATCTGGTCAACAACCGAAAGCATGCAACCTACTGGAAGTCGACCAGGGATACGGCATATTGCGTAGAAGCTCTTTCTGATTATCTGCGTGCAAGCGGGGAGGATGCCCCGGAGATGAAGGTGGAAGTAATGCTTGATGGCAAAGTGGTGAAGACGGTGGAGATCTCAAAGGAGAACCTGTTCAGTCATGACGGCGTTGTGGTGGTGGCTGGTGATATTCTTGCGGCGGGTAAACATGAGGTGGAAATACGAAGATCGGGAAGGGGACCCCTTTACGTAAATGTTTATCTGACGGTTTTCAGCAAGGAGAAGTTTCTCCGGAAGGCAGGCCTAGAGGTCAAGGTCGATCGATCCTACTATAGGCTCGTTCCGGTGGACGAACTTGAGGATGTGGCAGGGTCTGCCGGGCAGGCACTCAGGCAGAGAAGGGAGAAATACAAGAGAAAGAGGATCGAATCGGGCGATGAGGTCGCAAGTGGTGACCTCATTGAGGTTGAGTTGTCCGTTGAGAGTAAAAACGACTACAGCTATCTGGTTTTTGAGGACTGGAAGGCGGCCGGGTTGGAAGCGGTAGAGGTCCGGAGTGGGCATGGGGGCGGTGGGCTGGGTTCATTTGTGGAATACCGGGACCAGAAGGTGGCACTCTTTGTGCGGAGTCTCCCTCGTGGTCGCCATAATTTGAAATATCGGCTGCGGGCCGAGACCCCGGGACGCTTTAGCGCATTACCTGCCACTGCGGGTGCAATGTATGCACCGGAGCTCAGGGGTAATTCAGACGAGATGAAAATCTCGATCAAGGAGCGGCGGGAGTGAATTTTCGTCCCCGGACCCGACCCTAGTTGGAGGCGAGACTGGCCTCGAATTCGAGGTTGGGATCGGCGCCGCGCTTGAGGGCTTCCTGGTAAAAATTTAGAGCCTCTTCCTTTAGGCCCTTCCGGAGGTAAATCACGGCGAGATTGTAGTAGGGGTCGGAGAGAGTGGGGTCGATTTCAATGGCGGCTTTAAAGTGGATCTCGGCATCCTCATCTCGTTCCTCCCGGCCTGCGACATTTCCGAGGAAAACGTGAGCCTTGGCGTTGTTGTTGTCGAGATCAACAGCGCGCTGCAGGGATTCCTTCGAGTTATTCAAATCGGAAAGTCGGTAATGACAGACTCCGAGCATGAAGTGAGCAAAGGGGAGATTATCGCCACGGATTACGAGTGCGTCGTTGAAGGAAGATAGAGCGAGGGGGAGGTCTTCATTCTTCACGTGAACGACCCCGAGATTAAGCATGGTTTCGACGTGTCCCGGATGCTGGTCGAGGATGGATTCGAAGACTTCCCTGGCAGCGAGAAAGCGGCCATTAGCAAACGCACGCCGTGCCAGCTGATCCTTTATGGAGATACTCTGCTGGAGGCTTCGCGACGCGTTCGCGACTTCCTGCTCTTTGGGGCGGTCGTCGAAAATAAACTCATCGTCGACCTTAAACTCTGCAATGAGCCTGCTTTCTTCAGCGGTGAGCTGCAATTCCTGGTCAAACAGACCCTTAATGTTTGCGACGAGGGGGCCCTGCTGCTGGCCGAGCTTGCGTATTTCTGCCATCACGGCATCTTTCGCGCTTTTTCGATGTTCCTGTATGCGGAGCTGCCGGGCGATGATGTCCCGCAGCATCTCCATTTCTTCTCTGGTCCGGGGCCCTGCTTCGCCGCCCTCAAGATCATCCTCCAGCTCCACTCCAACGGCACGGAGTCGGTCCTCCATTGCCTCAAGCCGGCTTTTCTGGGCTGCATTTTCCCTTTGGAAATCAATGAGACGCCCTTTGGCCTGGGCGAGATCACGCTTAGCTTCGATGAGCTGGTCCTTGGTGACATTATTGTCCGAATGAAGGGCCTTGAGCCGATCCCGGGCCGTTTTAAGGCCTCGGCCCAGATCCATATTCTGCTTGATCAGTATTTGGACCCGCTCACTCTCATTCAGCTTGAGGAGGGCTGACATCTGGTCGCGCTCGACGAGAAGAGCATCTCGTTCGCCGACAAGGTCGCGGATCTGCTCCCTCGCCTCTCCAAGCTGTTTGTCGAGCTGGGCCGTCCTTGCCTCGAGGGCAACGTATCTGCGGTCTTTTTCGACCAGAGCCTCTGTCATTTCCTTCATCTGGCGCCGGAGACCTTCCACGACCTCCTTCGAGGCAGACTGCTGGATGTTCACGACCTCCTCGAGATCGTCGGCACGCTTTTGAGCTTCAGCGGTTTCATCCCTTGCAGACGCGAGCTCGGAAAGCGCTCTCTTGTGTGCGGCCCGGCTATCCTGCAGAGCCTTGAACATGGTGTTACGCTCGTCCTCAACTTTCCTGATCCGGCGGTTTAATTCGGCCAGTTGGCCAGAGACGGGTGCTCGGGCAACCCGGTCACGCTCTATCTCAAGCTGGCGGAGAGCCTCCCGGAGGCGCACGGAATTCGAGTCCCGCGCGGACCGGGCTTTCTGGAGTTCGCTTCGATACTGGGCTATCTGCTGCTGCAGATCAGCAGCCTTGGCCTGTCTTGCACGATCCAGCTTCGGAATCTCAAGGTCTGAATTCACCTTTTCAGGCTTACTGCCTTCTACGAGATCACCTGTCCGCATTGCCATTCTGTTCCTTTCGGCAACCGCCTTGGAGCGTATGGCTTTCATGGCAGATGTCGTTGATTCCGTGCGACTTTTGACGAGGTCGGGTTTGAATTCCGGATTTGAAAGAGCAACGGTTTCAAATAGTTGCCTGGCCTTGTCATAGCGGTTAAAGGCTTCGAGGAACTTTCCTTCCTGAGCCGCTTTTTCGGCGTCGCGAACAGTGAGCCAGGCCTGAAAGTAGACGTCTGAGGGTTTGAATTTCCCAGTCACTGGTGCCTGTGCCACCACGGGCATGGAGAGGCAGAGTAGGATGATGGCGACACGAAGATGTTCGCCTGAGAATCTCAACTGGACCATGCGGCCTTGAGCATAGGCCAGGAGAAGGTCTGGGAAAAGGCGGAAGTGGTAGCGTTTATAAACGCTGGTCCTTAGGGGCTTGCATCCATTCCGCGATCTCTTTGGCCGAACGGCAGTTCAGTATATCCTCCCTGCCAAGCCAACCTTTACGCGCAACCCGGATACCGAAGTGAAGATTCTGTAAGCCTTCAGCGTGGTGGGCATCGGGATTGAGCGAGCACATGACACCCTTATCCCGGGCCCGTTTCCACCACCTCCAGTCCATGTCCATCCGTTTCGCGGAGCAGTTGAGCTCGATAACCGTTCTCGTATCTGCAGCGCAATCGATGATTTTTTCATGATTTACCGCATAGGCGTCCCTCCGGAGGAGGAGTCTTCCACTAAGATGCCCAAGCATTGTAACATGAGGATTTTCCATGGCCTTGATAAGTCGGGCGGTCATTTCCTTCTCCGAGAGATTGAAGGAGGCATGAACAGAGGCGACCACATAGTCGAGTTGCTCCAATATTCCGTCCTCAAAATCCAGAGAGCCATCGCGTAGAATGTCGACTTCGTTTCCCGCATAGAGATCAAGATCCTCCAGTTCGGCATCCATGGTCTTGATGTCCCTGATTTGCTGGAGAAGCCTCTCCTCGCTGAGTCCGTTGGCTTGAAACGATGATTTGGAGTGGTCCGATATTCCCAGGTAAGAGAGGCCGAGCTCGCGTGCAGCTGTCGCCATCTCGTCAAGGGTGGAGCGACCATCGGATTCCGTAGTATGGTTGTGAAACGTTCCTCGCAGGTTTTCTTGGTCAACAAGACGCGGAAGCTCTCCCTTTTCCGCGGTCTCGAATTCTCCTCGATTCTCTCGTAGCGCAGGATCAATAAACTGCAGTCCGAGTTCTCTGAAGACGTCGGCTTCCTCTCTAAGCTCGGCTCCAGGATTCGGGTCGTGAGAGCTCTCGAGGCTACTGAGGCTGTATTCATTCAGAGTCAGTCCCTGTTTGAGTGCCCGGGATCTTAGCTCGACATTGTGCTCCTTGCTCCCGGTGAAATACATGAGGGCAAAGGGCCATTCACGACTGGAGATTGCGCGGAGGTCGCATTGAAGGCCGTTCTCCAGACGGACCGACGCCTTCGTTTGTCCCCTTGCGATGATTTCGTGAATGCCGGGAAGCTCAGTAAAAAAAGAGGTGAGGGACTCTGGTTCGGTGGTTGCGACAAGAAAATCAAGGTCATGAAGGGTTTCTTTGCCTCGGCGGTAGGAGCCAGCGATTTCCGCTCTGCTGGCGTCAGGATGTTGTCTTAGGAGGGCGAGTAAGCGTTCTGCATCGGGGGCGACTTCCGAAAGAAGGTAACGCCCGGAAAAGCGCTGATAATCCTCGATTGACCGCAGAATTTTCTCTTCGGTTTTTTTTCCAAAACCAGACAGTTTCCCCACTTTTCCCGCCTCACAGGCCCTGCGCAAGGACCCAAGTGACGAGACCGAGAGCTCTTCATAAAGAGCCCTCACTTTTTTTGGGCCAAGGCCCTGCAATTCAAGAATCTCAAAGATTCCATCCGGGAACTCAGATCGAAGCTCCTCATGGAAGTGCAATTTGCCAGTGGAGGCTATCTCATGGAGCTTCTGCTGGAGGGCATCTCCGATACCCTTGATCCCTTGGAGATCATCATTCGCTGCCCGATCAACAATATCGCCGTCAAAAGATCGGACAATTTCGGCGCCGTTTCGATAGGCACGAATCTTGAATGGATTCTCGCCCTTGAGCTCCAAAAGGAGCGCGATTTGGTCAAGTATATCAGCGAGATGATCGCGGGTAGCTTCAGCCATGATCGGGTGGGCTGGAACTTAGTCCTTCAGGTTACCTTTGAAGATGTCGAGAGCCTTCCGGATTAGTGGGTCATCGTAGAAGGAAGCGTCATCGTTTGCGCTGCCATTATGATCATGATCATCGGCAGACACGGAGGGAGACCCATCGCTCCTCGCAATGGCTTTCTCTGGAACTGGATCCGGAGGTTCGGGGTGGCTTTCGGGAGCCTGATCGATGAGGGATTCGAGCTGATTCTCTACACCGCGGGATTTTTTTCGAGCGCGTGCTGAGGTCTGCCTAGCTGGAGAGGAATCCGGTGCCGCCGGAGAGGCAACTGCGGAGGAAGTTTTATCAGGCTGTATGAGAGGTGTTTGCCCCGCTGAGACCGCGTCAGTCGAGAGATCAGCCTTAAGAGCCCGGACCACATCACTAATCTGAACTTCGTCAAGCGATTGCACTGCTCGAATCAGGGCGATTTCGAAATGGAGTTGCTTATTAGAGGCACGGCGCATCCGGGCATCTGCATCAGCCAATCGATCTAGTAATCCAAGAAGCCTCTCTTCGCCCGGGAGCGCCGACGAATCCCCGATCTGTTCCCAGAAACCAGCGGGGATTTCAGCGGTAGCCGTGTCAGGATTGAGGCGGTTAAGAAGAAGCACTCTGATGAATCCTGCGAGCTCGGAAAGTAACTGGGTCAGGTCTTTCCCTCTGGTAGCCTCTGCCTGTATCAGCGCGATGCTTTCGGCGGTATGCTTTTTGAGAAGATGGCTGGCCAGGCTGGAAATTGTTTCAGAGGAGGTAAATCCAAAGATGTCCTGGACATTTTCCTCGGTGATTGTGTCGCCGCAAAAGGCGACAAGCTGGTCAAGCATTGACTGTGCATCACGCATTCCGCCATCAGCTCCCTTTGCGATGGACCACGCGGCGGCATCCTCGAGTGTCACGTTTTCCGCCTCGCAAATGTGCGCCAGCTGACGGGCAATGACGTCGGTGGGTATTGGACGAAGGTCGAAGCGCTGGCACCTCGAGATGATCGTGGGTAGGATCTTATTCGGCTCAGTGGTCGCGAAAATAAATTTCACGTGCGGTGGAGGCTCCTCGAGCGTTTTTAAGAGGGCGTTGAATGCTGCCGTGGAAAGCATATGCACCTCGTCGATATAGTAGATCTTGAAACGGCTGCTGGCAGGAGCATAATTGACGGTCTCCCTAAGCTCCCTGACCTGGTCCACGCCATTGTTGGAGGCTCCATCGATCTCCAGGACGTCGAGTGAACGCCCCTCGGCAATTTCAATGCAGGCCTCCTCGTCCGGATCGAAATCGAGTCTTGGGCCATTGCTGCAGTTCAGGGCTTTGGCGAAGATTCGTGCAGTTGAAGTCTTGCCGGTTCCCCGGGGGCCAACAAAAAGGTAGGCGTGGGCGAGACGGTTTCCTTCTATGGCATTTCGAAGCGTTGTGACAACGTGATCCTGTCCCAGGACGTCGTCAAAGGTCCGCGGTCGATATTTGCGTGCAAAAACCTGATAGCTCATGGTGAGGATGTCAGGCTGTAAGCTGAATTCGGGGTATGGCGTCGAGGAGCTCCTTGGTGTAGGCGTGGTTTGGATCCTCGAAAACGCTGCGGGCATCGCCATACTCGACGATCTTTCCTGCCTTCATGACGGCAATATTATCAGCCAGGTACCGCACCACCGACAAATCATGCGAAATGAAGATCATTGTTAGTGCGAGCTCGTCCCGCAGCTCAAGAAGGAGGTTCAGAATCTGGGATTGAATGGAGACATCGAGGGCAGAGACTGGTTCGTCGGCGAGGATAAGCTTGGGCTCGGGAGCAAGAGCACGAGCAATGGCGATACGTTGTCGCTGACCACCGGAGAACTCATGTGGGTATTTCTGCATGAAGCGAGCATCGAGCCCTACCCGCTCCATGAGTTCTCCGACTTTAGCGGCAATGTTTTTTTTGAAATCGAGCAGGTCACCACGATTACCACCCTTCCTCCGGACGGTGAGCAGTGGGCGCTGGCAGAGGGCTTCGGCCAAGGTTGAATAGACCGTCATTCTGGGATTGAGGGAGGCGTATGGGTCTTGGAAAACCATCTGGAAGTCGAGTCGGCGGGCTTGGATATCCCGGGGCTTTAAGGAGCTCAGCTCCTCCCCTTCGAGATATATTTGCCCGGAATCGGCCGGTTGAAGCTGCATGATAGTACGGGAGAGGGTTGATTTTCCACATCCGGATTCACCCACGAGCCCGAGGATCTCGCCCTTTTTTATGGCGAGAGTTACCCCGTCCACAGCACGGATCACATCAGAGACTCGGCCAAAGGTTCCCTCCCTGATGGGAAAGTGTGTATGAACATCTACCAGCTCGAGAAAGGACACGTTGAGATGAAAGCACTAAATCAGAAATGGAACATTCTAAACTTCCGGAATCTCGTATGAATTTTGGGATTTGTGGGACGCGCGAGACGTGGGACAGGCGGTCTGTAGATTGCGCTTTGCAGGAAAGAGCAGTCCCGTAAGGTCCCCCCTGTCATGGCTCAATCACCTGTCGTGCTAATTATCAGAGATGGCTGGGGTGTGAATCCCGGAGGGTCAGAAACGTCCAAGGCAGATGGTAATGCAACCCTTCTGGCAAAGACGCCATTTCACGACCAGTTGCTCAAGCGGTATCCGAAAGGGCTGATAAGCTGTTCTGGCCTCGATGTTGGGTTGCCAGAGGGGCAGATGGGGAACTCCGAGGTAGGACATCTCAATCTCGGAGCGGGGAGGATCGTTTATCAGGATCTGACCCGGATCAACAGGGTCTTGGAGGAGGATTCACTGGGCGACAATGAGGTGCTGCAGAAGGCCTTTTCGAAGGCACAGACCGGTAGATTGCACCTTGTTGGTCTTGTCTCAGATGGTGGTGTACACAGTCACCAGGACCATTTGGTAGCTCTTGCCGCAGCTGCTCACTCGGCAGGAGTAGAGGATATCATGGCACACGCCATAACCGACGGTCGCGACACCTCACCGACAGGGGGTGCCGATTATCTCGGTGGGGTAGAGGACGGTCTTGCGAAATACGGTGCCCGGATCGCCACGGTGATAGGACGCTACTTCGCAATGGATCGAGACCGGCGCTGGGAGAGGACCAAGAAGGGCTGGGATGCCATTGTCCACGGAGTAGGCGAGGAGTCTGATGTTCTCGCAAGCGAAGCAGTCGCGGGGAACTACCGGGAGGGCCGGACTGATGAATTCATGCCCGCTCTCATTTTTCATGAAGCTTCCACCCAGCGGGTCAGGGATGGTGATGTGGTCATCTTTTTCAACTTCCGTGCCGATCGGGCACGACAATTATCCGAGGTATTTCTCAGCGATGAATTTGAAGATTTTGATGCAGGAGAAAGACCCGACGTTCACTACGTGACCTTCACGGAATACGATGAAACTTACGATTGTTCTGTGGTGTTCCCCCCGGAGAAAATGGTCAACGTCCTTGGGCAGGTCGTTGCGGCGGCAGGAAGGAAGCAGTTACGGATTGCAGAAACGGAAAAGTATCCCCATGTGACCTATTTCTTCAACGGAGGAGAGGAAGAACCCTGTGCGGAGGAAAGCAGAACCATCATTCCTTCACCGAAGGATGTGGCAACCTACGACCAAAAGCCAGAGATGAGCGCTGCAGAGGTCACTGCTGCGGTGGTAGAGAACCTGAGAGACTACGATCTCGTCATCCTTAACTTCGCGAATCCCGACATGGTTGGTCACACCGGCGTGGTTGAGGCCGCAGTAAAGGCGGTCGAAACAATTGATGAGGGAGTACGGCAGGTCGTCGAGGAAACTCTGCGACTCGGTGGGAGCCTCCTCATCACAGCAGATCATGGGAACTGCGAGTTCATGATCAATAAAGATGGCTCTCCGCATACGGCTCACACTACCAATCTCGTTCATGCGATCTATGTCGCACCCGACACGGCAGGCTGCAGTGTGAAGGACGGGATTCTCGCCGATGTGGCTCCGACTCTTCTCGCGATGCTTGGTCTCGTGCAGCCACCGGACATGACCGGGCAAAATCTTGTGGAAGGGATATGATGCGGGGGTTACGCTGCTATCAGAGGGTTGGGGCGTCTAGTATTCCTCTACGGGGCTGCTAGCCGGAGGTTCCGTGCCCGGATCGGGGTCACAAGAGGGCAAGGATTCATTGACTGCAGCCAGATCTCGGGTAATTGCCTCAAATGTTTCAGAGGAAAAGACCGGGGGCGGTCTGAGGCGCCTTCTCATTTTCTCCAGCCGCCGCGCGATGTCATAAAAAATCGCATCAGGCAGGCGTTCAAGCCCTGCGACAGTTTCTCCAGCATCCATGAATTCGTGACAAAGCAGAACGAGGTCGCCTCCCGCCATGATTGCGCGGCAAGCGGCATCAGCGGCTCCATAGGTCTGCCGAATGGCTGCCATATCCAAGTCGTCGGACAAGACGAGGTGATGGTCAAATCCGAGGCGATCACGAAGGAGTCCCTGAATAATATTGTGGGAGAGAGAAGCCGGTAAGCTGTCCCGATCGATGAGAGGGAAGTGAATATGGCTGATCATGATGGCGTCGAGCTCCGGCATGAGCGCCGTGTATGGAATGATGTCGCGACGCAGGATTTCGCTCTTCGGGGTCTCCACAATAGGGAGAGCGTGATGAGGGTCCTTGGTTGAGCGGCCTCCGCAGGGGAAGTGTTTTGCGCATCCGGCAATGCCCTGGCGGCGTTGCCAGCGATTAAAGACGCCGGCATAATTAATGACGTCCTGATCGGATAGACCCCAGCATCGACCGTTGAGAGCGTTTGAGTTTCCCGGGTAATGGTCGAGGTCAAGGACAGGAGCGAGGTTGAGATTGATTCCAAGAAGTGAAAGAAGCCTCCCAGTTGCCCAGCCGGCCCGGGCAATAAGCTTGGAATCTCCGTATTGGCCAAGCCGGCTTGCAGATGGCAGGGATGGAGTAAAAGCCGCTGTGCGCCACACCCTACCGCCCTCATTATCGATCGCTATGATGGGTGTATGATCAGATAGCTTCCGTAATGAGTCAGTAAGCTGGCGGGTTTGCAGTGGGTTTATGAGATTCCGTGTGAACAGGATGAACCCCCCGGGTTGGAGCTCCCGGAAGAGACAAATCTCCTCCGCTGTCAGTTCAGGGCCTGATATGCCTGATATAAGAACCTGGCTGGGACGCATGCTGAAAGTTGCCGGATGTTCATGACACTCCGAAGTTCTTCGTTCAGGTCGAGACTACAGGCTCTGTTTCGAGAGCGGCCTTGATGAATCCGGAGAAGAGAGGGTGTGGACGATTGGGCTTGGACTGAAATTCAGGATGAAACTGAGCCCCGATGTAAAAAGGATGGTCCGCAAGTTCGATAATCTCAACGAGGCCTTCGTCGGCCGAAACAGATGAAATGACGAGACCAGCATCCTTAAGCTGCTCAAGGTAGTCAGGGTTGAATTCGTAGCGGTGTCGGTGCCGCTCCCTGATCAGCTGAATTCCTCCGTAGAGTCCTGCTGCAAGAGTTCCCTCATGAAGAATAGACTCGCACGATCCAAGTCTCATGGTAGCCCCCATGTCTTCAACTCCCTTCTGTTCCTCCTGAAGGCTGATGACGGGGTGAGGGGTCTCTTTGTTGCACTCCGTAGTGTGGGCATCCTCGAGCTGGCAGACGTTTCTGGCAAATTCGATGGTGGCAACCTGCATTCCGAGGCAGATGCCCAGGTAGGGAATGCCCATCGATCTCGCGTATCGGGCAGCTTGAATCTTTCCTTCTATTCCGCGATCTCCAAAGCCCCCTGGGATCAGAATCCCGTCTACCTTACCGATGAACTCGCTTGCATCATCTTCCTCAATCGCCTCTGAGTCGATCCGGACAATCTTGACCTCGGCGTAGTGAGCGGCGCCTGCAATGGTGAGCGACTCGTAGATCGACTTGTAGGCATCTTGAAGGTCGATATATTTTCCAACGACCGCGATTTCGACCTTGTGCTTTGGCTTTATCAGGCGTTCCACAAAGTCTTCCCAGTCCTTGAGGTCTGGCGTAGGGGAGCTGATACCAAGATTGTCGACCACGAGGCGATCAATCTTGTCTCTTCGCAGGTCCAGCGGACATTCATAAATGGAGTGCTTCACGTCCCTGAAGGCGACCACGTTCTTTTGTTCGACATTGCAGAACATGGCAATTTTTCGCCGGTTATCCTCATCAAGGTCGTGTTCAGTACGGCAGATGATGATGTCAGGTTGAATCCCGATTTCGCGTAACTTGGCAACGGATTGCTGGGTAGGTTTTGTCTTGATTTCACCTGCAGCCCTGATGAGGGGCAGGAGTGTCACATGGATGAAGCACACGTTCTCCCGCCCCACTTCGAGAGAGAATTGACGGAGCGCCTCAAGAAAAAGGTGCCCTTCAATATCTCCAACGGTTCCACCTATTTCGGTAATGATGACATCGACTTCGGGATTCTGGGAGGAAAGGTCGTAGATGCGGGCCTTGATATCGTCAGTAACATGAGGGATGAACTGAACGGTCTTCCCGAGATATTCTCCCCGGCGCTCCTTCTTGATCACGTTCTCAAAAACCTGTCCAGATGTGAGGTTGTTAAAACGGGTCAGGACACAGTTGGTGAATCGCTCGTAATGCCCAAGGTCCAGGTCAGTCTCAGCTCCGTCGTTAAGCACGTAGACTTCTCCATGCTGGTAGGGGGACATCGTGCCGGGGTCCACATTAAGATATGGGTCGAATTTCTGAATGGTGACGCTGATCCCCCGGTGTTCAAGAAGAGTACCAATGGATGCTGCTGCCAGGCCCTTTCCGAGGGAGGAGACCACTCCTCCGGTAACGAAGATATATTTCACTCAGCTCGGTTGGTTTGTATTTTGAGGGTGCGTTACGGCATTCGAACTCATCATAAGAAGGGCTTCTAGCTGCGGAACCTGCTCCGGTGTGTCGAGACCGATCGAATCGTGGTTTGTGATAACGACTCTGATTCGTGCCCCATTCTCAAGAGCCCGAAGTTGCTCGAGTTGTTCGGCTCTTTCGAGCCTGCCTTCTGGCCAGGCAACAAACTCTTGAAGAAAGGTTCTCTGGTATCCATAAAGCCCCATGTGACGCAGCGGAGCAGAGGTTGCGTTCTGGCTCCGGTCGAAGGGAAGAGGGCTGCGGGAGAAGTAGAGGGCGTTGTCCCGGTTGTCCAAGACCACCTTGACGATGTTCGGGTCATCTAGCTGGGCGAGGTCCGTTATTGGGCTCGCCGCGGTGATCATGGCGATCTCCTTGTCATTTTTCAGGGAAGTAGCCATGAGGTCTACAAGAGATGGCGAAATGAGGGGTTCGTCACCCTGAATGTTTACTACATGCTGTATCGAGCGGAACGATTCGAGAGCCTCCGCTATTCGATCCGTTCCTGTAGAGTGATGAGATGAAGTCATCACCACTTCCGCCCCACACGATCGTGCCTCCTCCTCGATCCGCTTGTCGTCAGTTGCCACCAGGACAAGATCAAGGTCCTGACAGGAAGAAAGCCGCTCCAGGACGTGCGCGATCAGACTCTTGCCGAGCAGGCTGTGAAGGGGCTTTCCGGGGAAGCGTGAGGACCCCCATCGGGCGGGGATAATACCAGCGACTTGTGCTGTCGTTCCCTCTGCAGGCACCTTCTTAAACAAAGCCGGATGCTATCTGACGAGGATGTAGCGGCAAGGTATTACTTTCGAAAGGTTGATTTTTTTATCGAAGGATCGACGGACCGGAAATCGAGAGTTAGTTTTACCTAGGAAATGTCGATACACGAGTGGTTCAAGCCCTTGGACTGGATTGTGCTTTTCGGGTATCTGGGCCTGACGACCTGGGTCGGGCACCGGATGAGGGGAAGGCAGGCTTCTATCAGCGATTTCTTCGCGGGTGGACGGTCCCTGCCGTGGCTTGCCGTGAGTGGATCGATCGTAGCGACCGAAATCAGCGGAGTCACGTTTATCGGCGTTCCCGGGGGAGTGCTCGCGGCAGGGGGTGACTTTACCTACCTGATCTGGGCCCTCGGCTCGATTCTTGGTAGGGTCATCGTAGGCTTCTTTTTCACCAAGGTCTTTTACGAGGAGAACGTCTATAGCCCCTATGACTACATGGGGCGGCGAATCAAGCCGCAGCTCCGGACCCTCGCCACCGTCTTTTTCACGATCGGATCGATTCTAGCTCAAAGCGTGCGGGTACTCGTAGCAGCAATTCCGCTGATGATAGTCACCCCATTCTCCTTCGAGGCGTGCATACTTCTAATCGGCGCGTTTGCCATCGGATGGACCCTAATGGGAGGAATGAGAACAGTGATCTGGACCGACGTCATGCAGTTTTTCCTCTTCGCCGTGGGCGGGTTGATTACTCTGATCTGGGCAGGGGTGCATCTGGGGGGGGGGTGGTTGGATATTGCGGGCGAGGCGGGAAAAACACGATGGCTCAACCTTGATGCAGGAGTGTCCGATGCGTTCAAATTTACTTTCTGGGTGGCGGTATTCGCTGTTCCTTTCCTCAACGTTGGAGCCTTTGGCGTGGACCAACTTAATGCGCAGCGGATGTTTTGCTGCCGAAACGCTGGAGATGCTCGAAAAGCAATCATCTGGAGCTCGGTCGGCCAAGGTGTAACCCTTCTGATGCTGATGGTCGGAGCAGCGCTTTTCGTCTGGTATTCCAACTATCCCCCAGAGGGAGAGATTGCCGAGAAAATGGCATGGAACACCAAAGAAGGTGTTCCCGGAAAATCAGATCTCGTGTTTCCCATCTGGATCGTGAAAGAGCTTCCCCCAGGCCTGAGTGGCCTGATCCTCGGGGGGGTGTTCGCGGCAGCTATTTCGAGCCTTGATTCTATCCTCGCGGCCCTCAGCCAGACAACGGTCGCTGTCATTTATCAACCCAGTGAAGCGGATGATGCCGCACAACAAAGAAAGCTGGTTTTTCGGAGTCGTATTTGGGTGGTTTTGTGGGGTGTTTTCCTGACGTGTTTCACCCTTTTGATGCGCTGGGTTCAGGATAACACCGATGTTGCGATTCTTCCTCTCGCTTTTGGAATGACAACCTACACGATGGGTCCGCTCCTTGGAATGTTTCTATGCGCCTTGTTGGGACGCGGAAGTTTCCGCGGGCTTGTAACAGGGGCGGTGGTGTCGTTTTTCGCGGTGCTATTCATTCGTAGTGACGTATGGGTACTGCTGCACACATTTGAGCTGGATCTGTGGGGCCTGACCGTGGGCTTCAGCATGCCGTATGAGTGGCTTGCTGCCCTCCCGATGTATTACATTGAGGAAGGAGGGGGCTCCCAATCCCTGAAGACCACCGTAGGCTTCTACTGGGCTTGGCCTGCAACCACCATTCTGACCTTCGCCTTGGGTTATCTGTGGTCAGATGCAGGAGGAGCGCCCGTAAAGGGTCCGGGGCATGGCGATAGACCGGCCGACGAGCCTTTAAAGGATTAACGCGTGAATCTTTTCCACTGGCTGGTTGACACGGGTTGTGTCGCCCGGGTTTTTAGGAATCCAACCATTGATGG
>Ga0160422_10001181_pt1 | contig 16317 bp, 18 predicted proteins | sample Fk160mmetaG_FD_108192 | JGI IMG/M metagenome (GOLD analysis project Ga0160422, IMG submission 108192) | Marine microbial communities from the Central Pacific Ocean - Fk160115 60m metaG | ecosystem: Environmental > Aquatic > Marine > Oceanic > Photic zone | place: The Central Pacific Ocean... | reverse complement strand
GAGAGCAGATGCCTAGTCTGAAACATAGAAAACCTAATTTATTTTCAAAATAATGGGCATAAAACTTTTTAATAAATTAGCTTATTATTTTTCATTTATTTTTTTATTAAACGGCTTTGTTTCTCCTGTAAGATCTTCAAGCGCTTTAGCAGCTTGGGCTTTAAGATCAAATGGTGTACTAGAGTTGAGAACTAAACCTAACTCAAAATTAAAGGCATATTTCCAAAAAGCAAATAGAGATTTTGGAGACCGTTTTTGGGTAGACTTTAAAGGTGAATTAATAAAACCAAGAGTAATTAAAGGCAACGGACCTGTTAAAGAAATTAGGTTGGGTAAGCCTAATAATGGACAAACTAGATTAGTTGTTGAGTTTAATAAAGATAAAAGTATCAATCCTTATAACTTGGAATTAATTGGGATAAGTGAAAATACATGGAGAATTAAACTAGCTTCTTTTCAAAAAAATTCATTTAAGGCAATTAGCGAGGGAAGTGTTTCTAATTCTTTACCTCAAATATCCAAGAAATTAAATTTAGGATCCTTTAAAGGTATCAATCTAAATTCATCAAGCTTACCTAATGTAAGAAGAAATAAATTTTATGTAGTGATTGATCCAGGTCATGGAGGACCTGATACAGGAGCTATTGGTATAAGCGGTTTAAGAGAAACTGATGTTGTTTTAGATGTTTCTAAAACAGTCACAAGGCTACTTTCAGAAAAAGGAGTAAATGTGAGAATGACAAGAACAAATGAAATTGATTTGGACTTATCTCCAAGAGTATCAATTGCTAACAGGACAGGAGCAGATATATTTGTGAGTATTCATGCAAATGCCTCAAGAGGCAAGAAGAGAGATATAAATGGTCTAGAAACTTTTTATTATTCAGGATGGAAAGGAAGACTATTGGCGCAGAAAATTCAGAATCAAATATTAAAAGTTTCTCCAGGTAGCCCTGATAGAGGAGTTAGGAGAGGAAGATATTTTGTAATTAGAAAAACGAACATGCCAGCAGTGCTTGTAGAGATTGGTTTTGTTACTGGAAGATTAGATGCAAGAAGGTTAGAGAAATCAATTCATCGTAAAAGAGTTGCTTATGCTATTGCAAAAGGCATTCTTGAATATCTTCAGAGAGTAGGTTGAAATTAAAAATAGGCATTTTTGATAGTGGCATCGGAGGATTTACAGTACTTAAGTCTCTCCTTAAAAAAAGGAGAGATATTGATATTATCTACCTAGCTGATACAGCTAGGAATCCATATGGGAATAAAAAATCTGAAGAGATAAAACAAATAGCTATTGAGATTTCTAACTGGTTTAAAACTATGAATATAGATGTTTTGTTAGTAGCTTGCAATACTACTAATGCCTGTGCACTTGATATTTTAAAGAATAATTTGCAAATACCATGTTTTGATTTAATAAATTCTGTTTCAGAAATTGTTTCAGAAAATGAAGTTGGTGTTTTAGCAACTACCGCAACAATTAATTCAGATTTTTATAAGAAAATACTTTTAGCTGAGAGAAAAGACATAAAAGTTTTTCAACAAGATTGTCCTGGATTTGTAAACGAGATAGAAAAAATTCCATTAGATATTCAAAAAATTAATAATCTTGCTGACTATTATCTAATCCCTTTATTAAAAGAAAATGTTAAAGAGATTATATTAGGATGTACTCATTATCCTCTAATTATTGGAATTTTAAGAAAAAAAATTTCAGAAGGAGTTAATTTGATTGATCCAGCTTCAGCAATGGTACAAAAATTTAATAAAAAATTCCCTATTGATATTAATTGTGAACAAAATGAGACATTATTTAGTAACGTAGAATTCTTTGCTACTGGAAGTACTAACGAATTTTCTATAAAAGTGACAAATTGGTTAGAAATTAATAAAAAAATCAGGTTAGTTAACCTACGAACTGATACTTGATTCATTTAATATATATAGGAGGTTAAACATGACAACAGTTACTGAGCTATTACAACCGGTTGAGAAAGATCTGGAAGATCTGATCATTGAATTGAAAAATTTAATAGGTGCTGGACATCCAATCTTACAAGCAGCTGCAGAGCATCTTTTCTCTGCAGGAGGAAAAAGGTTGCGTCCTGGAATAGTTTTATTGATCTCTAAAGCTATTGCTCAAGATTCAACATTATCTGAAAAACATAAAAGGTTAGCAGAAATTACAGAAATGATTCATACAGCTTCTCTCGTACATGATGATGTTGTTGATGAAGCATCTATCAGAAGAGGTGTAGAGACTGTTCATAGTAGATTTAATACCAGAGTGGCTGTTTTAGCTGGAGATTTTCTTTTCGCTCAAGCAAGTTGGCATCTAGCTAATTTAGATAATGTAAAAGTGGTTAAGTTATTAAGTAGAGTCATAATGGACTTAGCTGAAGGTGAGATTAAACAAAATTTAAATAGATACGACTCAGGCCAGACTTTTTCTAAATACATAAATAAAAGTTATTGCAAAACGGCTTCATTGATTGCTAATAGTTCAAAAGCTGCAGGAGTATTAAGCGATATTAGTGATCAGAAATTAAACTCACTTTATGATTTCGGTAAAAATATTGGTTTAGCTTTCCAGGTGGTAGACGATATTCTTGATTTCACAGGTAATGATAAACAATTAGGCAAACCAGCAGTTAGTGATCTCGCTAGTGGATATCTAACAGCACCTGTTTTATATGCTCTTGAGGAAAATAAAAATTTATCTGTTCTAATAAACAGAGAGTTTGCTGAAAAGGAAGACTTTAATAATGCGTTAGAAATTATAATGAGTTCGGACGCTATTAAAAGATCAAGAAAGCTTGCTGAAGAATTTACCGTTTCATCTAAAGAAGCTATTTCTTGGTTACCTGATTCCGAATCCAAGAGGGCTCTTTTAGCATTGCCAGAATTTGTTTTAAGTCGTTTGTATTAATATAATTAAGTTTTAGTTGCTAAATACCATTAAATTTTTATTGGAATTTCTAGAAAATTTGCTTCAATTTAGAAAAGGTTTTTTTTAAATGGAATTAAACAAAAAAAATTCAATCAACAATATTCTTGAAGAAAGTAGAATCTTTACTCCTTCAAAAGAATTTTCTTCCCAAGCAAATATTGGTAATTTAAATATTTTAAAGGAGTTAAAAGATGATGCAAAAAAAGATCCTATTAAATTTTGGGATTCTTATGCAAAATCGGAAATAGATTGGTTTGACCCCTATCAAACGGTATTAGATGAGGAAAATGCACCATTTTATAAATGGTTCCCTGAGGGGAAATTAAATATCACTTATAATTGTATTGATAGACATGTTAAAAATGGTTTAGGAACAAAAACAGCTTTAATTTGGGAGGGGGAACCGGGAGATAAAAAAATATTTACTTATGAAGAACTTCTTAAAGAAGTATGTAAAACCGCTAATGGTTTTAAGTCAATAGGAGTTAAAAAGGGAGATTTAGTTTGTATTTATATGCCTATGATTCCACAGGCAATGTTTGCAATGCTTGCCTGTGCAAGAATCGGTGCTCCACACTCGGTAGTTTTTGGCGGCTTCTCATCAGAATCTTTGAAGGATAGATTAATCGATGGGAATGCAAAATTTATAGTTACCGCAGATGGTGGTTTTAGAAAGGATAAGGTAGTTGAATTAAAAAAGGCTGTTGACTCAGCTCTTAATTCAGGAGCTAGTGAAATTATTGAAAAAGTAATTGTTGTTAAGAGAACTAAAAGAGAAATTCATATGAACCCAAAAAGAGATTGTTGGTGGCATGAATTATTAGAAAATCAAGAGGAATGGTGTGAACCTGAGGTTATGAATAGTGAAGATAGATTATTTATTCTTTATACCTCAGGATCTACAGGTAAACCAAAAGGGGTGGTTCATACAACTGCGGGTTATAATTTGTGGTCTCATTTGACTTTTAAGTGGATATTTGACATAAAAAAAGATGATATTTATTGGTGCACTGCAGATGTAGGTTGGATAACTGGTCATTCTTATATCGTTTATGGACCTTTGTCTAATGGAGCTACAACATTAATGTATGAAGGGGTGCCTAGACCAAGTAATCTCGGTGCTTTCTGGGAAATTATACAAAAATATAAAGTATCCATTTTTTATACCGCTCCTACAGCTATTAGATCTTTTATGAAATCAGGACGAGATATTCCTGATCATTATGATTTATCTAGCTTGAGACTTCTTGGTACAGTTGGAGAACCAATTAATCCTGAAGCATGGATTTGGTATAAAAATGTTATCGGTAAGGATAGATGTCCTATCGTAGATACCTGGTGGCAAACTGAGACAGGTGGGATAATGATAGGCCCTTTCCCAGGTGCGGTTGAAACCAAGCCTGGATCAGCAACACTGCCCTTACCAGGGATAGAAGTTGAAATTGTTAATAAAGAAGGTAAAAAGGTTAACTCTAATGAAGGAGGCTATTTAATTATTAAAAGGCCTTGGCCTGGAATGATGAGGACTATACATGAGAATCCAGAGAGATATATTTCCAATTATTGGAATTTTATTAAATTCCAAAATGAAGAAAATGTTTATTTTTCTGGAGATGGAGCGAGATTTGATGAAGATGGTTATATATGGATAATGGGTAGGGTCGATGATGTAATAAGTGTTTCTGGCCATAGGTTGGGAACTATGGAGATTGAGTCAGCGCTTGTAAGTCATGATTCTGTTGCAGAAGCTGCAGTTGTAGGTAAAAAAGATGATATAAAAGGTGAATCAATAGTAGCCTTTGTATCTTTGGAAAATAATTTTCAAACGTCTCCAGAACTTATCGATGAATTAAAGAGACATGTTGTCAAAGAGATTGGGGTTATCGCAAAACCAGAAAAAATTATTATTTCAGATTCACTCCCAAAGACAAGGAGCGGTAAAATTATGAGAAGAATTCTTAGATCTCTCGCTTCCGGGGAAGAAATTTCTGGCGACATAAGTACATTAGAAGATAGTTCAGTACTAGAAAAGTTAAAAGGATATAGCTAAATGAACTGATCAACCATTTCAATAATTTTTTTTATACTCCTTTTTTTTAAATCATCATCAGCCCATTTTCCTAAGAAATCTTCTCTTAATCCTGCGCTAGCAACCAATGTATGATTTCCCTTGAGAAGTACGCCTTTTGTATTATCATAATTTCTTATTCTTAAAGAAGATAAAAGGGAATCAGTCTGATCTAGTTTGTCAGAATCGAATTTTATTAATAGATTATTATTCTGAATGTAAGTTTTTTCTATGATTTCTAAAGTCTTTTTTGGGCTTGGACTGAATTCACTTTTAAAATCAAAATTCTTTGATAGGTTTTTTAAAAAAGGAATAGATTCATTAGCTCCAAAATTATTAAAACTAATAGATATAAACTTCTCGCAATTTCTTCCTCCATCTGGAGAGATAAGATGGAGTTTACAACCTAAACTATGTCCAACTCTGACGGTGGATATTTCTTCATTTATTCTTTTCGTAAGTGTTCTTTTACAATTTTTTAAATCTTTCCATGCTTTTATGGCAAGCTCTTGATGATCAAACTGGGGAAGATATTGATACGCATGAACTGCATAATTTTTTTTAGTAAAAGTTTCTATTAATCTTTTATAGGTTATGTTTGGTTTCGATGCTAAATAACTACCTCCAATAAATTCAATTAATTTCTTTGGCTTTGCAGGCCAATAGCAATAACTGTTATGAAGAAATTTTGTAAATGGCATTTACTTTCTTAAATTCTCTAAGATATGTAAGGACTTAATAATATGTGAGATTGAGTCCATTAAATTTTCATGTATTAAATTTATTTTTTTCTCATTAATGACAAAGGTAATACGTGAAGTGTTTAAGCCAAAGATATTTTTAATTCCGTAAAGTTTACCTATTTTATTTTCTTTATCACTAAGTAATGGGAAAGGTATTTGAAGATTCCTACTAAAAGAATTGTGTGAATATACACTTTCATTATTGATTCCCCAAATTTCTGAATTGTACAAATTAAATAATTTATAGTTATCTCTGAAAGCACAAAGTTGAGAAGTGCAAATGGGAGAATTGTTTTTTGGATAAAAAATTAAAACTAAAGATTTTTTCTCTAATTTAGCAGTAGATCTCTCATTACCGTATTGATCATTTAAAACTATTTCAGGGGCTAAATCTCCAACTTTTAATGACATGATTTATTTAATTATTATTAATTTAAAAGAAATAATTAATAAATGCGTCAATATAAAAGAAGAATTTTGAGCATTTAGTTGGAATCTATTAACAAGAAAAATTTAGATCAGTTAAATTTCCTCCACAACCAATTCAATATCAATCCAAAAGGGGTTAAAGAAAGAATTGATGAAAATCTTACTAATTTAGTAGAACAAAATTCTAAAACTGAAGATAAGTACAAGAAAATTAATTCAGTTCTAATTTTGGACACTGAAACATCTGGTTTAGATGAAAGTAAAGATGAGTTAGTTGAAGTAGGTTGCATCCTTTTTAATGTACCCACTAAGGCTGTACTTTCTCAGTTATCGTTTCTTTTACCAGTTAGTTCAAATAATGCAGAGGATATTAATGGTATCTCACCAATTGTGTCTAACTGTAGCCAGCCTTGGGCAGATTCAATAAATTTATTTTTAAAATTATTAGACTGTAGTGATCTAATCGTTGCTCATAATGTTGAATTTGATAAGAAATGGTTTGGGAGAGGAAAATTACCACTTCTCAAAAAAAGATGGATTTGTAGTCTTGAAGATATCAACTGGTCTTTTAAAAAAACATTAAAAAGTAGGCCATCAGTTACAGATCTTGCTTTGGCTTTTGGAATACCAGTTTGGAATTTACATAGAGCTCTATCTGATTGCTATTACTTGGCTGAGGTTTTTAAGAGATGCGAAAATTTAGAAATTCTTTTAGTGGAAGCAAGTGAGCCAAAATATTTATATAAAGCAATTGTTAGTTATGAAGAAAGGTCACTTGCAAAAAACGCGGGTTTTCGTTGGAATAATCCTGTACAAGGAGCATGGACTAGAAAATTATCTCAAAATGAAGCAATTAAACTAGATTTTAAAGTTGAAATTTTAAATTTGAAATAAGAGCCGTTTAATGCTTGCAAGGCATCCAATAGGAGCCCATTTTATGAACACCTTCGCAATTTATTTTTTCTGCCATCTTTTCTGCATCCAACTTATTTTTAAAAAACATAGGTCCCTCTTTGGTTGAATTATTTGTTTGAGGTTTTAAGAAAATACTTTCCTCCTTGTGATTATGAGAACCCTGCCTCGGAGAATATTCCCAAACTCCCATGGTGGTTATCCCAGAGGAAATTATTCCCATTCCCACTATTGAAAGATTAACGATACCCATTGCCACTGCACCAACTGAGAATACTCCCATAGGAACTATCCCAATGCTTACAACACCCATTGGTACAATTCCAATGGAGATAATACCGAGAGGGGCGATCCCAAAAGCAATTTTTTTTGGTACAGCTCCACAATGTTGATTATCTATTTTTTTATTTTCTTCCAATGATTTTCTAAAATGTTAAATTAAGATTATTACATGATGGGCACTATTTATTTGGTAGTTTCTAATCACATTTAAAATCTTGAATTATTTATTAAAATCTTGAATAACTTTAAAAACCTTAGAGGCACTGTTGATCTTCTTCCAGAGGAGTTAATTAAGTGGCAAAATGTTGAAGAACTAATAAGGCAGCAGTTGTTAAGAGCTTCTGTTAAAGAAATTAGAACACCAATAATTGAGATGACAGAATTATTTGTAAGAGTCATTGGAGAAGGAACTGATGTTGTAAATAAAGAGATGTATACATTTCTAGATAAAGGAGAAAGATCTTGTACTTTAAGGCCAGAGGGAACTGCTTCGGTAGCTAGAGCAATTATTAATAATAGGATGTCAAACAAGCCCTTTCATAAACTTTGGTATATGGGACCAATGTTTAGATATGAAAGGCCACAAGCTGGTCGCCAAAGGCAATTTCATCAATTAGGGGTTGAATATATTGGATATGAATCATCAAGAAGTGATGTTGAGATAATTCTTTTAGCTTGGGATATCCTGCAAAAATTAGGAATAAAGGAATTAAATTTAGAAATTAATAGCCTAGGAGATTCTTTAGATAGAGAAAATTATCAGAAAGCATTTTTAAAGTGGCTTTCAAAAAATTCAAAAGGTCTTGATTTGGATTCTCAAAAAAGGGTTAATAAAAATCCTCTAAGGATCTTAGATTCTAAAAATAGAGAAACGCAAAGGCTTTTAGAAGATGCTCCAAAACTATTTAATTTTTTATCTGATAAAAGTCTTGAAAGATACTCATCTATAAAAAAAGAACTTGATTTTTTGAAAATTCCTTTTAATGAAAATTTTAAATTGGTCAGAGGATTAGATTACTATAGCCATACTGCATTTGAAATTACTAGCGGAGCACTTGGAGCTCAAGCAACTGTGTGTGGTGGGGGTAGATACGATAACTTGATTAATCAAATTAGTGGTATTCAAATTCCAGCTATAGGATTTGCTATCGGAATGGAAAGATTGATGATATTAGCTGGTCAAGATTTAGAGAATGCTAGAAATACTGATATCTTTATAGTTAATAAGGGAGATATTGCTGAATCATTTGCAATGGATTTATCCAGGAAATTAAAAAATTATGATCTTGTTACTGAATTAGATCTAACTGGAATGTCTTTTTCAAAGCAATTTAAAAAAGCTAATAAGCTAAGAGCAAGAGTAGTTATTGTTATTGGAGAAGAAGAGGCAATGAAAGAAGAATTTAAAATTAGACTTTTTAGTGATAAAATTGAAGATAATAAAGAGGAGACAATCTCTTTAAAAGATAATATTAAATTAATAAATTGGATTACTAAGAATTTTAAAAAATTACAAAACTTATAAAATTAATGGTATACATCATTCTTACATTTTTATTCTTAATTTTTTTATTGTTTAGATTTAATTATAGAAGAAAGTTTTATAGTAGAAAAAAAGAATTTAAACTGAATAAAAAAAATTTATATACTTGGATGAATTTTTCTAAAAAGAAAAGATATGATTTATTAAAAAAAGAATCAAAATCTTATCTTGATCATAGAAAAAATCTTTTAAATCAAATAAGACAAGAGTATGAAAGCGTATCAAATGCTAATAAGAAAGATTTGTCTTAAATAAGACTATGAACCCCTATTGGAAATCAAAGAAACCTATAAATGGTTTATTTCACTTTGTAATAATTAATGAATTTGAAGAAAATGGTGAGATTTTTCTATTACTAGTTTCCGCTTTAGATGCTGATGTCAATTTGGTAGTTTCCAGAAAATCTTTTGAAAAATCAGGAGATTGGGTCTCTGGATGGAAAGAATCAAAATATAGTGACAAGATTACTAACGAATACAAGATTTTTAAGTCAAGACGAGAAATATTAGAAAATAAAAAAATTTTTTTAAATGAAACATCTCTATTTAATATTTCTTAGATTTAATAAATTTAAACATTTTATTTTTGTAGTAAAATTCCCTTTTTATAGGGGTTTATATGCTTTTTCTCACTGCGATAAGATTTATCCCCTTTCATATCTATTTGATAAACGTTATTAATAACAATAAATATTTAGATAGTAATGCAAGAAAATCTGTGGACTTCTTCTCATAATACGGCCGAGAGACTTGGGATTAATGAAAAAGATCTTTCATACTTAAGGGAGATTGGTATTCTAAAACCTGGCATTCATTGGAAAAGCTCACCTTTCGTCCAGAAAAAACCGTGGAACCCTGAGGCAGTTTATAATTATAAGCTTTGTCAGAAAATTACTAATGATGAGTATTTTTTAAATCAATTTGATAGTTATGCAGCATAGAAAATTAATTTTTAGAAATCAAATATCTTTATTATCCTATTGAACTAAGTTTTCATCTTTGCAGTCCAAAAGAGTACTTTGAAGCACTGGGTACATATTAATCATATTAATATATTGATCAGATTTTCTTTATATTTCAGCAGCTTTTTTGTAATGTCCTTCAGATTTCATTTCTAATGAAATCCTTTTTAAAGGTTTATGGGAAATAGTCATAAGATTAAGATCCTTATTTTCTTTTTAGTCTTTGTTTTTCAATGAGGCAAGATTATTAAGGCTTTTTATTACACAAAATTTACTTATGTCAGGATAAAAAGATTTTAGTAAAAAGTAAAAATTATATATCAAGTAATTTAAGTTCTTTAATGGAATTATAATCTTAAAAAATCCTGTCAAGACAGGGGTTTGATAATATTTTTTTTATTGGGAGGTCAATTGATATAGTTACTTAGCGTTAATAACCTTTACAATTTTGTTGTGAATGCAGATGTTTGATGAAATATAAAGTATTCTCAAAACGTTTAAGCAAATCATTCCTAAATGCAAACCTACGGTAATCCAGATGTCACCTACGGCTGGTGGGCTGGTAATTCAGGTGTAGCAAATCGCTCAGGGAAATTCATTGCAGCTCATGTAGCACATGCAGGTCTAATTGTTTTCTGGGCAGGAGCTTTCACCCTTTTCGAACTTTCACGATTTGATCCAAGTGTTCCAATGGGACATCAACCTTTAATCGTTCTACCTCATCTAGCAACCCTTGGAATAGGGTTTGATGCTAATGGAGTAGCTATGGGAGATACAAAACCTGTTATAGCTATTGCTATCGTTCACCTAGTCTCTTCAATGGTACTAGCAGCCGGTGGACTTCTTCATTCACTTCTACTTCCTTCAAACCTTGAGGAATCAGAAGTTGGGAGAGCAAGAAAATTCAATATTGAATGGGATAATCCAGACAAATTGACTTTTATTCTTGGTCATCACTTAATAATTCTTGGATTTGCTGTTATTGCTTTTGTTGAATGGGCAAGAGTCCATGGTATTTACGACCCCGCTATTGGTTCAGTTAGACAAGTTGAGTATGAACTAAACTTAGCTAAAATTTGGAACCATCAAACAGATTTCTTGACTATTGATAGTCTTGAAGAGGTAATGGGTGGTCATGCATTTTTAGCCTTTGTTGAAATCACTGGTGGTGCTTGGCATATCGCAACAAAGCAAGTAGGTGAATTTACTAAATTCAAAGGAAAAGGTCTTCTCTCTGCTGAAGCAGTTCTTTCATGGTCACTTGCCGGTATTGGCTGGATGGCTATTGTAGCTGCTTTCTGGAGTGCTTCTAATACTACAGTTTACCCAACTGAGTTTTTTGGTGAGCCACTTGAATTGAAATTTAGCATCTCTCCTTATTGGATTGATACTGTTGACTTAGCAGATGGAGAATATACTTCAAGAGCTTGGTTAGCTAATGTTCATTATTACTTTGGATTTTTCTTTATCCAAGGACATCTCTGGCATGCCTTGAGAGCTCTTGGATTTGACTTTAAGAGAGTAACTAATGCTATTAGTAATATCGATAGTGCAACAGTTACGCTTAAAGATTAATTTAAATTTTTAATAATAAAAGGGCTTCAATATAATTGAAGCCCTTTTTTTATTTGAAATTAATTCTTTTATAATTTAGATTTAATATTAATAGTTTTGAATTTTGAATATTTTGTCTATTAAGGATATTAATATTTTTTCAGATTCTCTTTTAGTAAGTTTTTTAGGTTTATTTGTAATAGGATTTTTATTACTTTTCGGAAAAAGATTAAATTTTGCTATCCAGCTCGAAAGATTTGGTTTGCCGATAGCAGTAATCTGCGGTTTCACTGGAATACTAATTGGACCATATGGAATTTTTAATCTTTTGTCAAAAGAAACTACAGAAATATGGGAGGGCTCATTAACTCCACTTTTATCAATAGTCTTTGCAACTCTTATGCTTGGAAGACCTGTCCCCAATCTCAAAGGTTTATTCAAACCTATTATTAATCAATTTTTACTTGCACTAGCACTAGGATTTGGGCAATTCTTTATAGGAGGTTTAGCTGTTAAGTACTTTCTGTCTCAATCAATGAATATAAATCCATTAATGGGTTGCTTAATAGAAGTTGGCTTTGAGGGGGGGCATGGTGCTGCCACAATTATCGGTGAAAGCTTCAGGAAACTTGGTTTTCCAGAAGGTCTTGATCTTGGATTAGCAATGGCCACAATGGGTTTGCTAGCCTCATCTCTTATCGGAAGCATTTTTATATTTCTTGGAAGAATCCTTAAAATTATTAATATAGATTATGAAAATAAAAATATTATCGAAAATGATTTTTATTTTAAATTCAATATCCTCGATGATTTAAAGATTCTAATAATTAATCTTGGCCTGGTAGGCCTTGCTATAAGTATAGGAATTATATTGGTTCGGCTTTTAAGATTGATTTCTTATTTCTTTGGAGATTTCTCAAAGGAAGTTATATTTTCATTACCTGTTTTTCCTCTTATCCTAATAGGTTCACTTTTTATTAGATATATTTTAGAAAAAACTGAAAAAGTTGCGTTTATCTCGCAAATACTTCAAAGAGAAATGGGGATATTATCGACAGATTTATTGATTTTTACAGCAATGGCAAGCCTTGACTTGAATATTGTTATTAATAATTTGACCTCAATTATGGTTTTAACTTTATTTGGACTTGCTTGGAATATAGTTTGCATAAGCTTTTTTGCGTATTTTATTTTTGACAAATATTGGTTTGAAAAAGGTTTAGTAGAATTCGGAAATTCAACTGGAGTAGTTGCTTCAGGGTTACTTCTCTTAAGACTAGCTGATCCAAATAATATTTCTAAAACCTTACCTATTTTTACTTCTAAACAGCTTTTTGCTCAATTATTACTTTCTGGAGGATTTTTTACTGTATTAGCACCATTACTTCTCTCTAAGATTGGGATATTGTATTGGACTGAGGTTAGCGGAATTTTAACTTTCATGATAATAATAACTGCTTTATTATTTAATAAAAAAACTCTTTTCTTATCTAAGATATAGTTTTGATGTAAAATAGCTCTAAATTTAATTAACTAATGCTTAATAAATCCTATGATATACCTCCTCAAGAAAATAATGAAAAATGGTTTAAAAGTCACCTTTTAGGAAGAGAGATTGAGCTAGGAGACTTATATAGTCTTCCACCAAACGAATTAGACCTTTTAATGGCTGAAACTTCAGAAATCAGGAGCGATACGGAGAGTAAAGAAAAAAATATTGGTAGATATAGAACTTCAGGTTATTTTTTGGAGTTGGCAAGAATTATTGAAAAAAGAAAATTATCTGAGATTTAATTAATTGGAAAATAATTACTTTTAGAAGGATTTTCCCATTTTGAATATTTATGCATTACTTCTTTAAAAAAATGGGGTTTTTCAATTTTTTCTAGCCATTTTTCAATAGGAGGTACAAAAAAGTTTGTTTTTTTTTGACTTATACTTGCAATTTTGTATTGACGGACAAATGGCCAAAGACACCAATCAGCTATTGATTCTTGATCATCAATCAAGTATTGATATTTACTTTCTTTGATGAAATTATTCCATTTAATTATGATTTCATGAGCTTTTTGATAGTGAGATTCTTTATCATTATCTTTAAATCTAGAAAAATATTTAAATCTATCTAAATGAAATTTAAAGTCATGATCATTCTCATCTATTAGGTTAATGATTTTTTTCTTATGCTCATTTTTAAAGTATTTAACTTCATGTTTTTTTGATTTTGATAATGCCCAAAAAATTATATCTATACTTTCCTCTATAACATCGCCATTACTTAGGATAAGTAATGGAACTGTTTTTGTTTTTGATTTATTCAAAAAATCTATAGGCTTATTTTTTAAATCAATTTCTCTTAATTCAACTTTCAAGTCGCAAACTTTTAATGCCCAGCGAGCCCTTATTGCATATGGGCATCTTCTAAATGAATAAAGTATTTGTCTTTGCATTTTGTGAAAACTATATTTTTTTAAAGAATTTTAGTATCATTTAACTAATGAATTATTTTAATCTTCCATAGCAAATGTCGGGATATGTTTATTTAATAAGAGTTGGAGATCTTTACCGAATTGGAAAGACTGATAATCTCGAAAAGAAAATTAAAAAATTAAAGCCTGACGAATTGTTATCTTCAATACTTACTCAAGAGCCTCAAACTTTAGAGGCTAGATTGCTCAGAAAATATAAATCCCAACGAATCCCTGAGACTGGATATCTAAAACTATCAAAAAGAGAATTATCAGAATGTAAAAGTCAGTTTGAATTGAAAGGTAATATCCCTCATACACTTGATGCTGAAGTTTCAATAAGCTTGTTTGCATCTTTTTTAGTATTTATAGTCTCTCTACTTTTATTTAATTATTTAAATTTTGGATTATCAAACTCTTTAGGATATTCTTTCATTACCTGTTCAATACCAATGCTAATCTTATCCTTCACAGGTAGTTTTGGTGGCTATTTTGCAGAAGATATATCTTTATTTTCTTTACTTACAAATAGAATAAAAGGCATACTTATAGCCTTTGCGATGCTTGTATTGTCATATCTGATTATTAATTAAGGTTATATTTCTAAATTACAGTTTATTGATACTTCAAACGGAACAGACTGTTTTGGGAGATTCAAAATCGTAGAACATATTTCAGCAATATCTTCTGGTTGCGTCATATCTTTTTTCTCTATTGAATTAATATTTTTAGACATTCTTGTATTTACCCAACTAGGGCAAATTGCTGTAACTCTAATATTTTTCTCCCAGCCTTGATTTCTCATGGTTTGACATAATCCCATAAGAGCAAATTTAGAAGAGGAATATGCGGCTAAATCCCCTTTAGATCTTTTCCCGCTCATTGAAACAATAGAAATAACTCTTCCGTTATTTGAAGATGATAAATCTTCCCAGCATAATCTACACAAATCCCAAACTGCTAAAAAATTTATTTTCATCACCATCATTATCTCTTCCTCTTCTTTTTGATCTTTATACAAAAAAGGTATTTTTGATAAAATCCCAGCAGAGTTAATTAAAGTATCAAAACTTCCAAAATGATTTTTAGTTTTTGTTATCCAATTTTTAGAAGAATTATTATCTAGAGCATCATATTTATTTACTATTATTTGTTCGCAAGGCCAGTATTCTGGATCGATTGATGTCCCTTTTAAAGACTTTGTATCTCTTACTCCAAGACTAACTCTGTTTCCCTCTTTAAGTAATTTATGAGCAATCTCCAAACCTATGCCGCTATTTGCTCCACTTATCAAGATTGTTCGCATAAAGCAATTTAAATTTTAGGGAAAATAATTCTTACTAACATTTTAAATTCTCTTCCTCTCATAATCATTAAACCCTTTTTAACGCTCCAAGGTGCTTTAAGAAACATTACCCACATTGCATTCACAATTTCCCTCAAAGATAATGTATCTGTAAGAAAGCCGTACCATTGGGTTTTGGGTAATTTAAAGAAACTTTCAAAAAATTCCCTCAGTAATTTCTCATCAAATCTCATCAGTTTTTCTAAACCAAATTGATATAGAGATTTTTTTCTTATTAATTCTGTAGGCCATAAGCTTTCCCAACCTTTTTTCGCAATTAGCATTGTAGGTAGATCCTTATCAGCCATTGCATCAGATATTGCTTTAGCGACTAGTGGGGCTCTTCTTAGGACATTTCCAATTAAATATCCAGACGCTGGATGTACCATTGAAGCTGCTCCACCATATCCCAATATGGGCTGCTTGAAATCAGGAATTGGCATATTCATTGGTAGAAATAATCCTAATTCTTCATGCTGCTTACTTGTAATTTCAATATCCCTATGAGCTAGCCTTTTTTCTAAACGATTTTTAAGATCATCCATTGTAAGGGGATTGACCAGTCCAAGCTGAGTCTCCTCTAGGAAATATTTACCATCACCCATATCCATAGCATATAAAAAAGTTGGAGGTTCTTTTTTTTGGGTCTCGGTTAAATGATCACTTCTATAATCCATCAAAACAAACTGATCTTTTTCAAGCGGAGGCTTACTGAAGTTTCCTACAATCCCGTAACATGTTTGTACTGCGAGAGGTTCAGATGATTTTAATTTAAGAAAAATAGGATCATACCCTGTCGCATCAATCACCAATCTTGCTGAATATACTTTTCCATCTTCAGTAGTAACTGTGCTTTTATATTTATCGAAATTAATTTTATTTGCTAACCCTTGGTGCCATTTAATGAATGAGTTATTGCATTCTTTCAGCCAGTGTGAATGGAGTTTCTTTTTATCAAATAATCCATAATCAAGTAAATGCTCAGTTGGTTTATTTTCAAAATCATGTTTTTTTGAAGAACCATTTCCAAAAAAACTTACAGTATTTTTCCATCGGTAT
>Ga0160422_10001180_pt1 | contig 16325 bp, 9 predicted proteins | sample Fk160mmetaG_FD_108192 | JGI IMG/M metagenome (GOLD analysis project Ga0160422, IMG submission 108192) | Marine microbial communities from the Central Pacific Ocean - Fk160115 60m metaG | ecosystem: Environmental > Aquatic > Marine > Oceanic > Photic zone | place: The Central Pacific Ocean... | reverse complement strand
GAAATCTCCGGTACTCGTGTGCAAATAATGAATTGTGGTATTGACTGGAGGAGGGCCAGGTGGTGGCGGAACCGGAGGTGGAGGACTTGGCGGTGGCGGAAGTGGTGGCTGTGGTGGCAAAGATGGGGGAGATGGTGGTGATGGTGGTGATGGTGGTTCAGAAGGTGGTGGGAAAGGCGGAGGTAAATTCGGCATATTATTTCCGTATTTTGCCCATATAAATTTGTACCCATATTGATTATTGCTATTTTTGCAGTGAGCTGCATCATTATATCCGTGATAATTGGTATCACATTGTGAATGACGCACAGCTACATTTGTCTGAGTATGAAAACAATGCGCGGTCCAATCGTATGTGTAATGACATTTGACAAAATGATGATCACGGTAAGGATGAGGTTGACCTTGCATCATCGCAAATCTTGAAACATAACCACCGTGTACCACACTTAAAGCAACAATATCATTCGGATTCGTAGAACCATTTATGCATTTACTCGCTATATTATCGATAAATTCATTTTGATAATAATGCCCCGTACCAAAGTTTGCAAATTGTTGACTTCCCAACTCTGCAAGAGTTGCATTTGAATTTGAAACCCATCTACCACGACCAGTTGACGAATATGGAGAATTGGCAAACTGACCGCCATAGCCATCTAGATCGTAAATGTTTGCAAAATATACTGGGTTTCCCTGACTAGGAGCATGCCATCCGGGCAACATGTCAGAATCTGACCATCCTGCGTCGTTTGATGAGCATACAATACCAGGACGGAAATTCCCGGTTTGTCCTCCATGTTGAATTCTAATATTTATTCCCAACCACTTGTCATTCCAATTCTGACTATTGTATCCTGTACTAGTATGAAATAAATGTCGCAAAGTTGGCAATGGAGGTATTGCTGGAGGAGAAGGAGGAGAAGGGGGAGGTGGTGAAGGTGGTGGACCTGGCGGTGAAGCTGGTGGTGGAGAAGGTGGAGGGGGCAAAGGAGGAGGAGATGGAGAAGGAGGAGAAGGTGGTGGTGGTGAAGGAGGTGGTGAAGGAGGAGGAGGTGAAGGAGGTGGAGAAGGTGGCGGGGGTGAAGGTGGTGGTGAAGGAGGAGGACTTGGAGGTGGAGGTGAAGGAGGTGGAGAAGGTGGTGGAGGAGAAGGCGGTGGTGGTAAGGGTGGTGGCGGAGATGGAGGTGGTTGAGGAGGTGCAGGAGGAGAGGGCGGAGGTTGAGGTGGTGCAGGTGGTAAGGGAGGAGGAGAAGGCGGAGGCGAAGGAGGTCGTTCTGGAACATAGCGAAACCAAATGAAAAATTCATCAGCGTAAAAACGTCGATCAGGTCCAGAACCATCATACTCACCTCCAGATAACAAATCTTCATCTCCAGAATGTGGTGAAGGACCTATTCCACTCATATTAGTATTCGAACACCCTGCTTCATATGTTTCTGTATACCAACAACTGATTTCATACGCGCCGTTAGAACGAAATGCACCTGCTGCGATTACTGCCATTGGTAAAGTTGATCCTGCAGTACATGCATTCCAAAATGCTTGGACATTACTCCAAGAATTGTGATCCGTATGAAATGTCCAGAAACTTATAGCGGAAACCGGCAAGGTTGCCAAAGGAGTAGGAACTTTCCATAATCCGTACGATTGATTCCGTTGCCATCCTCCTCCCAACGTGACAGATGGTCCACAACCTGATTTTTTCAGTACATATCCGCGAGGATTTACAGCTGACCACCCATTACCTTCTGCAACCCAATCACCAATTCCATCTTCGTACAAGTAAATTAAATCATTCACCGATGGCATAGGCGGAGGAGTTGGTGGCGAAGGCGGAGCCGGAGGTGGAGAAGGCGGCATTGGAGGTGAGGGAGGTGACATTGGTGGACTTGGGGGACTCGGTGGCAGCAACGGAGGTGGATGTTCGGGAGGACTTGGTGGGTTGGGAGGCGATAAAGGTGGAGGTGGTACGCTTGGACTCGCAACATCACAAAGGCACAAATTTCTTATACCAGAACTTTGAACAGTACATGCATTTGATTTTGAAGCACAAAAGTTTTGCGTTCCACCACCACCACTGCGTTGATATTTGTGATAAATACATTGCGAATTCGACATGACAAATTGAGCATGATGATAACAGTTGCTTCTTTCTTGATGAAATGTACAAGTCTGTGATGAAATTGCATTATTAAATGCAGACTGGAAATAACTATTATATGCAGACTCAGCCTCATATGTATTGTTAAATACTGCATTTACTCCATTAATAACACTTGTGTGATAAAACTTTCTCGTATAATTATACATTTCATAATTTCCACACCTCGATCCAAGTTGAGTACAAGCTGTATCACAACTTTCGTTTTCCTGAGCAAGTATTATTGTATTCATAGGAGGACTTGGTGGCGGCGAAGGTGGTTCACCGGGAGGTTGAGGTGGAGACGGCGGAAGAGGTGGAGGTGAGCTAGGAGGCAGAGGAGGAGAAGGTGGAAAAGGTAGCTGTGGAGGAGGTGGTGGACTTGGACTCAACGCAGCACAAAAGCACATGCTAATAACATGTGGATTGTCTCTTTCACACCAATTCACAAGATCCGCATTAGTACAAAAATTATCTGTATTCCATTTTTTGTAAATACATTGATTATTCTGAGTATTCAAACCAGGATATCCAGAATTACAACCTGGACTATAATTCGGTTCAGCATAATATGTATTGCATGACAACCCGAGCTGAACAAAGTAGCTTCTATACATGCTATCATAAGCAGCTCGTGCAGCATTATCGTTTTCAAAATTTGTAGTTCTATTATCGTAGTAAAATAATTTGAAATAATTGAAAAATCCACCATTATCACAAGTGCTACCAACACTTGTACAAACAGATGAACAAGTCGTATAAGTTGAATCTGTTTTTTGGATCATGACTCCAGGAGGAGCTGGCGGTGGCAACGACGGAGGCGAATTCGGAGGTACTGGAGGTGACGGAGGCGATGGAGGCGGCAACGGTGCAGCAGGATGATTACTACGAATATACACAAAACTGTAATTCCCTCCAGGCACAGTGTTTGGATACAAAGTTCCATAACATTTGGTATTCCAAGAGTATGTGTACCAACAATAGAATTCTTGACCACGCGTGCCTAAAGACTGTATATGAACTGCTACTATATTCTGACGATTTGCACCTTCCGTACACTTGCAAAACCAATTCGAATTGTACCAAACTAGAGAAGAACATTGATCAGTTCCAAAATGATCTAAATTTATTCCATTTTCTCCTAAAATTCCAGGATGTTGATTTGTTGGAGTGTCGTCTGCATACCAACGATTAATATCTGTCGGCGGAAAGTCTAATCGTGGACCATATGTGCGGAAATCTCCAGGCGTGCATAAAACGCCAGGAATAAATTTACCATCACCAACTTCGTTTTGGAACGAAGTTTGCTGATACACTATATCAATTAAAGTAGGTATCGGAGCAAGAGGTGGTGGTGGTAAGGATGGAGGTGGAGAAGATGGAGGAGGTGGAGATGGTGGTGGTGAAGGTGGAGGTAAAGACGGCGGAGGAGAAGGCGGTGGTGAAATCGGTGGCGGAGGTGTAGGCGGAGGTGGCGACGGCGGCGGAGGCGAAGGCGGAGGAGAAGGTAGCGGAGGCGGTGATGGAGGTGGCGGTGAAGGAGCTACGTTTACGGCATGACACTGAACCTCACCAGATGTAGGAGCAAGTATGTCTACAGTGTCGATTGCACCTGACCCACTAAAACCATCAAACCATGTATAACCAGACGATGACATATGCGACATGTCTTGACCTGCATCAAACAGTATTCTACACGATGGCGAGTACGCTCCGTTCAAATCGTCCACATATTGATTGCACATACTTGCATTCACAAACGAAGCAAAATTCGATACACTTGTTACAATAGACTGAAACTCGTATGGCCAAAATGCGGTGAAAGAAGTGGAATATAAACTGATACTCTTGTACGACTGATTTGGATAAGGTTTGCATGTCATTGATGCACTTGAATGCTTAGAAATTGCCTCACGTGTTGCAATGCATCTGCCGAGAGACTCGATAAAATCCGCAAAATTTGAGAATGTTGGGGTATACACACTCATTGTGGATAGTGGCCAGCTAACGGATGCAATCAAAGATCCGGGACTCACACCCAGTGAAGTGTAATTACTTGCATACAATTCCCAATCTTGCTCCAAGTCGCCATTTTCCCACATGTATGTAAACCATTCTGGAAATGCGGTCAAAGTACTACCCTGTGTATAAAATCCCAAAAGACCTGAATTCGGGTGCGTACATTGGAATGAAGCAACGATTGGGGATGGCAACGGTGTAGAAGATGATAATCTACGACCAGTCACCCATGAGGGCAACGATGGTAAAAAAGGTGGAAAAGGAGGAGGCACAGAACGCACACCAATCGGAAGAGATGACGAAGGTGGTGCTGCAAAACTGTTGACACTGAATGAAGACGAATAAGAAGTGTGCAACACCTGACACTCGGATTGGAAAAAATGCCGCCAGGCACCAGAAGTTGTTTGGGAATTTCTCCAATTTAATCGTTCTTGTGCAGATGGTTCGTTCAATGTAAAGGTATGTGTTGACGATGTGAAAACTTTCCAATCTTTGATAACACCTTGAAAATACATACTCGCATAATTCCAATAATTACTTTTAATCGCAGCATCTGTTCCCCACAGTGGATGCAGACCCCATAAATCTTTGTAAGTAGAAGCTCCATACAACCAACCACCTGAACCTCCTTTCATTGTATTCACATTTGTGTAGGCTCCTAATCCATTATTGGTTATCTTATCTATAAGTTGATTATTTGTGGTATCGTAAACATATACTCTACCACTGTTAGGACCAATACGAACAATATAGTGATACAGTCGCCCAATTACAAGATTCATTGTATCTGACGACCGAGGGTTGTATGTGTCTTGAATATAGTGCCTACCTGACCTCGTTTTCAAATACATCTGTGTACGAGAAAATTTCCACCATGTAGCATCTTGCGTACTTGTCGTAGGAGAAAAGAAACATGCATGGTTATATGTTCCATCAGACAATGGCATGTCATATTGTGCTAAGAAAGATAATGTGACATCGGAATCTCCCCATCCATCGTTGTCGACATCTCCAAACATTTGCATATTTCGATAATCCTCATATTCTGCGCAATCACTACCTCCGTACAAAATTCCTCTTTGCAATTGAGTAGTAGTACAAGAATGATCCAGATTTGGATCTGTTGGATGATATTTCAAATTGGCCGCTGTTCTACGAAAGCAATAACAACAATTATGAGGATTACTCGTACTTCCAGTATGACCTCCGTGACATGCTCTGTTACTGTGAGATGGAGTGTCGTATCGACATCCTAATACAGGAGGTTGTGAAGGTGGTGATGGAAATAAAGGTGGTAGTGGTGAAGGCGGTGGTGGAGGAGAAGGAGGTAATGATGGTGGTGGTGACGGTATATAAAAGGAAGCATGATACTGACAAGAAGAACGGAAATAATGAAGAACTGGTGGACGTGTTTGCCCATCTTTGAATTCTTCAAGATGGGTGTTCGTTACAGACGCATTACTTGTAAATCCAAAAGCGGTATTGTACACTTTCCAATCTTTCAGAACACCACGCCAATTTTGCATCTGAGTATCACCACCATGTATATAGTATCCCCAACCATCGTTAACATCTGTTTGTCTCATCCAACTATTAGTACCACATGTCTTTCCACTTTTTGTGTTCTCAGTGTGTATATGAGTAAGGTTTGCCGAATCATAAATAGAAATCCAACCGTTTTCATTATTTGCAGGAATAACTAATACATACAAATAAAACTTGTCATTTTCTAATAAAGCATTCACATCATTGTTATTCACGTTGCCATTTTCATTTGTGGAATAATCACCCATCCAACATTCATTACCAGAGTTCCAGCTTCCTCCATCATTTATATTTCGTATATTCACTCTATACCTACCCAATCTCCAATTCATTGTATAATCTTCAGTAGATGATATTAAAGATGAATGATCGTTATAGGTACTTCTATCCCAATGACCAGTGTCATCATAATCATTTTGCGTGTTAAACTTTATTTGAAATGCTATCACAGTATCCATTGTCCCATTATTAAACATTTTATTTTCGCGAGCCATTTGTCGTTTTTTACAATCGTTCTCGTATCCACCATACCATAAAGGACGGGCATTTGTTGTACATGCTTGCGTGACATTCTGAATCGTTCGTTTCCAGCAGTAGCAGCACTCATGACCCATAGGTCCGCAATCATAAGAATCATTTGCATAATCGTTTCCATTTCCCGTGTCGTGATGACAATAACCCAGAGGCGGAGATTTCGGAGGAGGAGGTGATTGCGGAGGTGATATTGGAGGTATGGGAGGAGGAGGCGATACAGGCGATGGAGGTGGTGAAGACGGTGGTGGCGGTAGCGGCGGTGGAGATGGTGGCGGAGGAGACGGCGGCGGAGATGGTGGTGGCAGACTTGGTGGCGATCCTGGCGGTGCAGGTGGGGAAGGCGGGTATGGAGCGTACTCACAGGACGATCTAAACCAATGCTTATCACTATAAGTTCCGTCACCATTTTTTGTAGGTTGTCTGCCATCTTTCCAAGTATTCAAGTTATCCACCGTAATAGGAACATGACAATCTCGTGTGCACACATCTGGATCATTTATACCTCCACAATTTGTACATGCAGTTGTTGGAGCATCAATGACTCTCCAATTTTTTATGCTTGCATAGGTATTTGATAACCATGTATACTGTGTAACTGGTGTATCAACTGCAAAATTAAACAAGTTGTTATTTATAATAGTTCCGCATACCCCATTTTGATTGTTAGTATTATCATAAAGACAAGCAGTATAACTACACTGACATTGGTAATCTGATGATACAACCTCTGCCCAATACGCTTTGGGGTACCCATCAGAAGTTATAGCAAAGTTTTCTTCAAAGACATATATTCTTGTCATTACTCGTCTATTATGACTCGGGTAATCACGACCACGTCCAACTTGAATAACAAATTGATAAAATTGTCCAGCTTGAAGACTATTATTTAAGTATGGGTATTGATTAATACCCAAAGCAGTTCTAATTTTATCATTCATTTGAATATTTTTAGGTGCGTTGAAAGTCTGTTTGTACCAACTCTGACTTGGTTTAGATCGTATAAAAAATGTTCCAAGACTGTTAGACATTTGCATAAGCAATGTTGAACCTATTATATCACTTGCAGCAGCATCTTCAAATTTAATTTGAAAAGTCAATGTTTGGAAATGATTGCTTGGAAACATATCCGGAATCCGAGGTGCAGTATATGTTTGACAATTATCACCACCCGCTTCTAATGGTCGATCACTGCATGTAGAGTTACCATCAAATCCCGGAGTTCTCTCAAAATTATAACACGCTTGCTTCGTGAGTGAATCTTTACATGGCCAAGTTCGTCCATTTATAGGATTAGAATCAAAATGACATGAATCTGGTGGACTTGGTGGTGGAGATGGCGGCAAGGGAGGCGAATATGGTGGAGGTGGAGATGGAAGTGGTGGTAACAACGGAGGTGGTGGAGAGGGCGGCGGAGCGTTTGGAAGACACAGACAAATACGCAAGTGATGCGCTCTATTTGGCGCCTTATAAGTACAACTACTCCAAAAATTTGGAATATAATAATAACTAAAAGTACCAGAAACACCATTGTGCAATGTTCGGAATGGAGATTCTGGAAAATTTGCAGTGGTCATCCAGTTGTGCGTTAGCGGTTTAAAATAACCTCCGTTTGCCGTACCATCTACAAATAAACTACTGCTAGCACCACCATAAGTAACCGTAATATTCGGACCGTCTGCAGTTTCAACAAATGAAAAGCTTGTGGGTTGCAGGCATTGAATATGACCTGCATTCGTACAAACCTCTTCACAACTGTGTATACCATCATTTGATGTTTCTGATGCCATCGTGAGAGACATGATTGGTTGTGTTGGCGGTGGAGGAGGAGAAGGAGGTAAAGAGGGGGGAATTGCAGGAGGAGTAGGTGGCGACGGCGGTGATGGACCATAATTACAAGATGATCGAAACCAGTGTCTGCCAGTATCGATTCCGTTTTCCCAGGTTTGAACGTCTCCTTGTTTCCACAAGTCTAGAGTTGTATTGGTTGGAATTATAATCGTACTATAAACTCTCCAGTCTTTGACAGTTGCGTACAATTGTGAATCTGCCGTTGTACCACCATGAGTCATCCAGTAATCCGGATGAGAACTGTTTCCGTCTGGATGGAAGAAAGCATTCCAATCTTCAACACTCCTATCTTTCAGTTCTGAATGTGCTTGATCTGAAACAGCAATATTATCTTCATCATAAATACGAATATGACCACCAGTCGAATCGAATGTAATCACAACTTGATAAAATACATCACGATCTAATTGTGTATTGTAATTATGATTTATTGTTATGGAACTAGAACCCCCTCCATACCTTAATTTTTGTAAATGATATCCAACACGATTAAATCGCATTCTAAAAAAGCCATGACATGTTTCATACTGTCCTGTACATCCCGTTGACCCTATCATGTACCCATTCATAACATTGAAATTTGGTGATATATTAGGAATATCATACTCAAATTTGATCATAAACGTGATTGTACCTGCAAGACCATCATTAAACATTTCCCTGATACGGTATGATTGATAATCTTGACAATCTTCACCACCTGCTTCTAGAGGTCGTAGATCAGAGCATTGAGCATTCCGATTAGCAATCGTTTTTTGCATACAATAACAGCATTGTTTTGTCAAGGGATCTTTGCACGGCCATCTGTCTTCCACAGCGCGATCAGTTGTTTGATAATGACACACATCCGGTGGACTCGGTGGCGCGATTGGGGGTGAAGGTGGCAAAGGAGGAGGTGGAGAGGGCAACGGTGATAAGGGTGGAGCAGAAGGTGGACTTATAGGTGGATAAGGAGGTAGTGAAGGTGGAGGTAAGGACGGAGGTGTCTTTGATGTGGAAGCACAAATGATTCCACATGGCGAACCTGGCGAAGCATGACAGTATGAATTCGATGCAGTCCAACTACTGACATCTTGATACTGATTCCACCAGTCTGGCAAAGAAATGTTATCAACATACTCTGTATGCTGCACAAAGTGGACTAAATAATTAGGATTTTGAAAATAATTGCATCCAGGAAGGTAGTGTTGATTCAATGAGACGCTATTAAAGTCATTATATGGTTGATTATAATTTACTTCTAGAGTATTGAAAGCATCTTCACACTGTGCTCTACTTGATATCACTTGACTCCCGACTGGACATGACTGTCCATACGAGACTTCAAAGTAAACAGTAGGCGAAGAAGGTGGAAGTGCTGGAGGAGAAGGCGGCGACGGCGGATCTGGCAAGTATGTACACGACGATCGAAACCAATGATTTTCAGTTCGTAGACCATTGTCCCATGTAGGGATTTCACCATTCTTCCACATATGTAAAAGAGTATTTGTTGGAACGATTTCGCTATCAAATGTACGCCAATCTTTGATGACACCGTTTTGATTTTGCATCCAGACATCCTCATTTGGGTGGCCAATTGGATCATTCTGATATCTGCTTTGACCATGTGTATAATATGCGCCGTTTTGATCATATGAAGCTGCATGATTTCTTACAAATGGCCAAATGAAGGCTGCATTTGCGGTAAATGTAAATGTTGTGCTTAGAACATTCGTCAAAGTGTTATCATATACATAAATTTGCACTTCTCCATTTTTCATAATAAACACATATTGATAAAACTCGTTCAATGTCAAAGAAGTTGCAAATGCCGCATATCTTATTGTAGATTGACCATTAGAACGTTTATATTGACCTAATTCTATACCATTCAAGTGAATTTTCATTCTGACGTATCCTGCATCTGCTGCATTATGTACAAATGTATTGCCAAGTGGCCAGTCCCGGTAATAATTTGGCCACCCGACCGGCCTCCCGGAAAATTGATCTCCAGATTCTACACTATAATGATGTTTCCATGTGAGAGTATACACATTGGTTTGTGTATCAAGCAATTTCATCTGGAATGTAATGGTTTTTCCTACATCTGCATTCGCCCACATAGTCGGATTTCTTGCAATCGTATAATCTGCACAATCGTCTCCACCCGCATACAATGGTCGTCTGGAACTCGGACATAAGCTTGTACTATTACTGATAAGGCAGTAACAACAATCTAGAGAATGACAAGGATAATCATTCACTCCATCATAGTCAATATAATGACAATACAATGGCGGAGAAGGTGGCGGAAAGGGAGGTGGTGGAGTAGGGGGTGGCGGAGACGGAGGTGGAGACGGAGGAGGTGGAGACGGAGGTGGAAAAGGAGGAGGCGGTAACGGTGAAGGAGACGGAGGTGGCGGAGTAGGAGGTGGAAAAGGAGGTGGCGGCAAAGGTGGCAAGGAAGGCGGAGGAGTGGGCGGTGGTGACGGAGTCACGGAATATTCAAAAGATCCATATTCAACACCACGTGCATTGAAAGAAACGGCGTCATTCATGCACTGTGAAAATGTTGCAGGTTTTGTCAAATAATTGTAGGCCGATCCATTGAAATCACGACATGTTCCTTGACCTTGATACAATACCTGTGTTCCACTTGGATAATTCGGTAATGGTGGAGGCGGAGATATATGTGATGTATTTGTCAAAATACCAAACATGTAGAGATATAAATTGATTGCCATTTCTTGCAGCATTGAAAAAAAAATAGGAATCGTTGCAAAAAAAAAAATCATGTTGATATTCACTCTTGCAACTTTAAGTGTGTTAGCACCTGATTTTAAAGTGAACACGCTGACATGTGTTGATAAGGGACTATATCAACGATACTGTCCTCTTCAAGCCTATCCGCATTTCAATTCGGGATTTGTTCCAGTCCGTTCGAATTTACGCGTAAAGTCAGGTGAGCTGGTCCCCCGTACGAGACGCGAAATGAATGATGCAATCGGATTGCGGTTTGTATACGAAGTAGTATGCGAAACGCACAACTGGCGGTATCAATGCACCAAGGGTGCTGTAACAATCAATGTTCATCCAACGATGAAATGGGATAAACCGATTTCATGGTGGCATTTTGTGATCGATATCATCATGTTTATTATCATAGTCACTATTGGTGGTCCCATCGCGGCCATACTTTGCGTCCTATTCCTTGATACGACTCCAATGTTTAAACGCACATCGTTTTCATCCGATGACTGACTAAAATTGACGCGCTTTGCTCTCTGAATGCATTCAGTATTCATGATATGTCAGCACTACATGTGACGGTAAGAATCCACCGATGTTGTACCTCTATTCAAAAAATCCACCGATGTTGTACCTCTATTCAAAAAATCCACCGATGTTGTAACTCTATTCAACTTACGTCTCAACCTCCAATTTTTGATAAACGACACAATTAAACACAAACACAACACTGATGCATAAGAGGAATGCACGACAAACAATCCAACATAATCATTTTTTCCATTCATTACCGATGACAAATTATTCGTAGAAGCCACTACTATTGTCTCGAACCCCAAATAAAACATACTTAATAACAAGAAACTTCCAACTGATGCCAACCATAAATTGTATAGTGTACACATTTTTATCACCGCAACAAATTATCTCACATCGTTTGACCTAAAAAAAAATTCCCATGTACATAAACATGAAAGTAGCAGAATATCTATGGGACACATATGTTGCCTTCGCAGTAGTTGCAAGCATTAGTGCGATGGGCATGATCGCCGCGTCTCTGTTTTATATTAAAGATGCACTCGAATACACTGGAACTGCACCATAAAAAAAAATTTGATTATGACCTGTATTTTTTTGGACTGCGCAGAACATGTTTCTTCGTACATACACATGTACCCGACTCAGATCGTATTTAGATGCATCAAAAATGCTCCAGTTGTAAATGAACATTTTAAACAATGCTTGACTAGTCAAGAAATAGTAAAACTTACAAACATGCACCCCAAAGATGTTATGCGCAATTTGAGCATTCTTTTGGAAGATCGATTTATTCAATGCTCGCTAACTACAATCGGTACACGAAAAATACATGTGTATGGAATCAATGTTTACAGTTTCATAAATACAACATACTCAAAATTGTGTTGCATATATCATAAATTTGCTCGCAAAACGAATGACACTTTATTCTGTCAAAGTTGTTCAGCAAACTATGAAATCAGTTCATGTATCAACGCAAATTTTGAAACAACTTGTCCAATAAATCCAACTCACACTCTTTCTGAAATTAACCATCTTGATAAAGAAATAGACGTTATCGTCGATCTATTGTCTACTTTACAATCATTACAATGTTACGGTTGGAATTGGATAGTTTTGAAAAATCTTCCTAAAGACTCAGTTGTTGTGAAAGACGACGGTTCGTTCGAAAATCAAATGAAGAACATAGAGTGCACATTCAAAAATACGCAAACTCTGTCAAACGCATACAAACCTAGAAAAAAAATGGATAAGAATACAATTATACAGGTAAAACAACTCTTTTATAAACCACTATTCACATGTGAAACACCGAAGTTTACCTACTCATGCAATTTGAATCGTTCCAATGGTGGCGATGTCTCCGCAAGCTGACGCGTCGCATGCAAAAAGTCATCGATTTCATTCACTAGCATAGATAAACTACTTGTCGCAGTTGCATCATCTTTGTATGTAAGTTGGAGACACTCCAATCCTTTCTTTGACGATTTCAGCGCATCAAGCATTCGTGCACAAAATGTCTTCTGCTCCGATAAATCCATCATTTTTATAAATGAATGAGTGTCTCCGTTATTATTGTTGATGTCATTCATACAAGTAGAAATAAAATGTTTGGAATCTCGTATACATTGCTGAATTCTTTGTAAATTCTGTTGTCTATTTTCACCATAGTAAAATCGCGCTATTCCTCTTAATGTTGTAGGCACATAAATTACAAAGATGTCATCTTTAGTATTTAATTTGTCATTTTGAGCCAACGATCCAATCACTGACAAATTTCGTAAATTTTTGTCATTGTCGTTATTCATTTATCTTTGATCAATATTTGATTTTTTCTTGACTCACAAACGTTTCACAAACTCAAAACAATTTGTTGCTCTGATAAACATAGTTGTACTTAAAGTTTTTAGCAATTGCAACAATTGACCATTGTGCAACAGCGTTTAGATTCTATAATAACCAAGTCTCCGAACTCTAAATTAAGTCGTTGATTTTCTTATACAACAACAGCAGCAATATCGTCTTTTTACTCCCGTTATATTTAGTAAAAGAACTATTAAAAGAATGCCGTTTACTATACGGTTGCAATATTCACATGGTTTCATTTTTTAAGTGAAAAAAAATTTGAAATGGATGCAGTCAAGAAAGCCAACCCTTCAATAAATGAAAAGATGCGAGCCATATTGGTCGATTGGCTTGTAGATGTATGCATAAACTTCAAGTTGAACGACTACTCATTACACCTTGGTGTCACAATACTGGACAGATACATACTCGCACCAAAAAAATACGAAATTACTCGTTGCACACTTCAAGCAGTTGGCATAACCTGCATGGTTATAGCGTGTAAAATTACAGAAGTGTATTCTCCAAATATCGCAGATTGGAATTACATTTCCGATAATAGTGTCAAGGTAGAGGATATACAAAAGTATGAACTTGATATACTGCGCGCTATGGACTATGATGTAATGGTCGATACACTTATGTTCGAGTATGAAAAAAGCGCAGTTTTAGATCCAAATGTCAAATATTTTCTTGACATGTGTCTAATGGATTTCGCACTATTACAAAACAACCCACTCGATTGTATTGTGGAATCCTGTACGGAATTGCATTATGAAAAAGGAAACTTTTGGAGTACATGTATGGAACGTATTCAAAATATAACGAATGCTCACGCCACATCAAATGGTTCACTCCATGCAATTTATCAAAAACACAAAATGAAACAGAAGTCCGAAAATCATTTGAAGTCAGACATCCAATAAAATACATTGAACGAGAAGTATGCAAGGGGACAGTGTCCATTCCGTGTTTAGAAAATTAAAGGATATAATTATAGAGCATTAGTCTGCACTTGCACATGTAGGACAAACATAACTATCTGATTCATTTGCATCTTCTTTAGATGAAAAACCAGCACATGATAAATGACACCATCGTTCGCATGAATCACACTGTACCCATTCATCCTTAAAATCTTCTTTACCACAAAAACATCCGGTAAATTCTGATGATGCTTCGTTCCATTTTTTTAATGCAACTGATTTAGCATGCTCTAAATCAGGCTTGAAGTTCATCTCTTTGGGATGCACTGGAATGACTTCGTCGTCGTCAAATGTATATTTATCACGCTCTTCTTGAGACAAATTAATCGTAATGCCACCCTCGTCACTTATTTCAATAGATTTAGAATGTAAAACATCTTTCAACTTTTTATCATATGAAGTACTTGGAGTCTCAAATGTTTGCATCCATCTCAATCCAATCGACCGATTCGTATGATACTCTACAAACTCTTTCTTAGAGTAAGCGTTTCCATCTTCTTTATCAATTTTCTTAATTTCTTGCTTTTTTCTTTTTCCTTGATACAACACATGCTTTAGAAAATACAAGTTAATATTATCATCACCAAGAATGTTACTCATATACTTCATTTATATTACACAATACTTTATGATTTCCCCAACCAATTATTACCTAAACTTTTGTTGCTCTTTCATGAAATCTTTAAAATGTGAACTGTTTGAAAGATTAGCATGAGGTAAATCTCCTCTCTCACGACCGTTACAACCTCGCGGTTGTGCGCGCAAAGGATTCTCTCGAATATGGTCTAGCTTTGATTTCATTTGTATGCGATTCAAATACAACAATGTAACATACCGTAATGCTTCGTTCACATGTTGATCAATATTGTCAACGTGAATAAGCGCTTTCTTAAGTGCACCACTCATTTCTGGTGTGAATTCCAATTGCCAATCCTTTCCCGTACGCTCCTTTAAATTTGAATTTACTTTTGATGCAAACGCATGTTGACCAACGGTCGTATGCCATATTGTTTTTGTATGGACTTCGGGTGCAAATCCCAATGTCGATTGCATTTGTTCTCTATACAGAATTTTTTGTACACGACTCGTTACCGCTACCAGTAAAAAAAAATTCGAACAAACATTTTTTTTCGGAAAAAAAAACCCATGACGACCATCGATATTGCTGCACTTAAACAGATTGCTGTGCAAAGCGAGAAAGGCAAAGCAGAGTTTATGAGAAACAAACAAGAACGTATTCAGGCTCTGAAAGATAAACTTGAAGAAACCTGTCGAAAGCTCGACGATAAGATTTTCGATCCAGATGATTACTACGGACTTCCTCAATCTTTCACACGGGCTTGTCGGAAAGGTGGGAACGCTTCGCAAGTAGAGGTTTTCATTAATTTTGATATCAAAGACTTTTCGAACTGGGCTAAATTTGTTCCCTTTGTACCCGATCAGTATGGACGCAATCTCAATGCACGACCTTCCAACTGTCTGAAACGGTACCTCACACGGGCTCACGATATCGGCAAACTTCCACCTAATGTTGCTTTCCATGTTTGGGGCAACAAGAAGTTTACAGTCAAGTTCGAAATATCGTTTACTGACGACGACAACACGGAAGACAACACAGAAGACAACACGGAAGACACCCTCGATGTCGGCGCGCTTGACATCGATGACAAAAACGACAAACCGGGTGAGTGAATAAGTAGAAGCCTCATACTGTAGCTGTAAAAACACAAAACATTTTAGGTAAAACATTTTTAGTTTTGGATTACCTTCCAATAAGGAGATCCATTTTGTCTAAATGCCATCACATGACATTTGCCGCCGTAACACACAGGACCTCTGAGGCCACTATCATAAAATGCACGAGCACTCGGGCGTGTTGCGTAGTATTTAGATTTACCTGCGGTTTTGAAAACAGGAGATGCTTTTTTTGTCGCTCCAGGCTTACCATAAAATTGGGTCTTTTTCGTTGGCTTCTTTGTTGGTTTTTTCGTCGGTTTTTTCATCGGCTTCTTCGTTGGCTTCTTTGTCGGCTTCGTTGGCTTCTTTGTTGGTTTTTTCGTCGGTTTTTTCATCGGCTTCTTCGTTGGCTTCTTTGTCGGCTTCGTTGGCTTCTTTGTTGGTTTTTTCGTCGGTTTTTT
>Ga0160422_10001179_pt1 | contig 16330 bp, 7 predicted proteins | sample Fk160mmetaG_FD_108192 | JGI IMG/M metagenome (GOLD analysis project Ga0160422, IMG submission 108192) | Marine microbial communities from the Central Pacific Ocean - Fk160115 60m metaG | ecosystem: Environmental > Aquatic > Marine > Oceanic > Photic zone | place: The Central Pacific Ocean... | reverse complement strand
GGGCCCCTGGCTCGATCCCGCCTACGATAACAACGCGATGGCTGTGAGCTTCTGGCAATATAATGTCCAGATTGGAAACACGAGTGCCTTCTGGCTTCACGCTCCTTCGGCCACAGGAGGAGAGAGAGGTTTTCAGGCCCACACCCCATGGGGTAACGGCACCGTGTATTTTGACCAGTCCGGCTGCTGTGAGGGTCCGGTGCGGCTTACGATTGGAGGGGTCGTCAATCTCAACCAATGGCAGCACTTCGTCTTCCAGAGGGATACTGAGGGAAATCGTGAGATCTGGGTGGATGGAGTGAAGGTTGCTGAGGCAGCTGGCGGAGAACCTCTTGATGCCTTTAATGGGATCATTACGGTCGGGTCCGATAACACCTTGAACAATAGCTTCGGAGGCCGGATTGACGAGATGGCGATCTTTGATCTGCCTCTGCGCCCGTCGCGGATCGTGGAGCTCGCGGAAGGAGCCCCGGTAGGTTCAGCACCCGAAATTGATCCTCTTGGTCTCGCGGTGAACCTGATGCCCGGAGGGGAGATCGAATTGTCGTGGAAAAGTACGCTCGGGAAATTCTACGATATCCTCATCAATCCGAACCTGTCGACTCCGAGGGAGACCTGGGCGGGGTTGACGGACGCTCAGGATATTGCGGCTGATCCTTCAGGCACGAATACTCTGGTCATTCCCCTTCCGTTTCCTGAAGAGGGATTTCTGGCGGTTCGCGAGAAGAATCCACCACCTCTCTTCTCCGATGATCTGGAGACCGGGGCGGCAGGGTGGACTACCATTATAAACGACGCCTTTGGTAATACGGAGTGGGAACTGGGAACTCCCACCGGGACAACTGGCCCCCTTGCCGGGGCTGGTGATTCCGCCAACGCATGGTGCACGGGACTGGGTGACTACGGGGTTGGGTCGGATATTTCCCTTCGCACCCCCGCCATCGATCTTTCCGGAGTTGCTTCCGCCCTGCTCAGCTTCGACGCCTATCGCGATGCCGATGGGTTCGGGGATACGGCGACCATCCGCTTTCTGCGCTCCTCCGACCAGTCCCAGCTGGGTGAGGATGTGTCGATTGACATGACGATCTTTGACGTGGATTACGAGGCTATCGAAGTCCTTGTTCCTGCGGCCGCAATTGGTGAGTCAGTTCTTATCGAGTTCAACTTTGTGAGTGATGGGACGCTGGATACTTTCAGCGGGCTTTGCCTCGACAACATACTGGTGCAGGTTCCATAGCTCTGCGTCATTGCGGTGCCATTTCGTGCGGAAATCATGCGGCGCCTCCCGGTCAGGGGAGGTGCTGGACGAGGACTCGTCCGAAGAGTTGGTCGTAGCCTGCAGCTGGCTCGGTGTATCGGTAGGTGAGAGTCTCAGTCCCATTGTCGTTTTCAACACGGGTCAATAGCAGGATCTTTGGGTCTCCTTCTGAAATCCAGTTCTGGAGGTCGGGACTGATCTGGACTGTGAACCCTACGTCGTCTGCTGCCACGTTTCTGGTGTAGGAGAAGGTCATGTAATCCCCCGGGTTCTCGCCGTTAGTGAAGCCGCTGATTGAGGCTGAAGGCTGAATCATGCGAACGCCAGGGACCGAAAAAGCGTGTTGGAGCAGATTATTTAAGCCATCGCCGTCGTCATCATCCAAGGGAGATCCTGTGAGCAAGGTGCTGTCGGAGCCGCCAGGCACTCCATCCGGAGTAATACTTGAGCGCCAGTTTGGAGGATAATCATGATCAGGAGCAATGGCAGGGCTTCGCAGGACCAGGGACAGTCCGTCCCCGTCGGGCGCCTCCGGCCACGGAGAGGCGTCATTGTAGGTAAAGCTACGGATGACGCTGCCGCTAGCATTGGAAAGAATGATAGTTTCCCCGTCGTTGCTCAAATTGTTGCTGAATTCTCCGGCGATGCGGGTCCCTGACAGCCGGTTGCCGTATCTGAGCAGGAAGGCATCTCTGTTACTGACGATGACAACCCTTTCACCAGGGGCCAGAAAATGGACGTCTCCAAGGCTGAAATCAAAGTTGACTCCTCCGGTGAAGGCAATTCCCTCGAGATCGATATCAGTTGAGCTGATGTTCATGATTTCAAGGTATTCAAAATCGGTTCTGGCGTCGAAGCCGGCGGATTGTTCCAGGGGCGTTGGAGGGCCGGGTCTGTAATTGAGTTCGCTGATTACGAGGTTGTCTGCGGATGCCATCTGGCCACCTACGAGAAAGGACTCAGTCTGGAGTGCGCCCCATCCGCCGGGCGTGAGAATGCGGGCATTTATTGTCTGGGACTCGGCCAGAGTCAGCCGGGACGAATAAGTTAAGGCAGAGGGTGAGATAAGGGATCCGCTGTTGCTGCCAACCAGTTGTGGGTCGAGGAGAAGGTCGCTACTGGTGGTTCCCGTATTCAGCAATTGAATCGCCAAAACATTGTTTCCGACCCTGAGTTGGCCAAGAGCGGCGGATATATCAAAAGCTTCGAAGTTGACCGCCGCACTGTCTGGATTGGAACTCGTGGCGTCTGAGTTCCAGACCGGATTAACCGGTGCGTTTGGGCTCGCTACACGTGATCCGTTAAGGTAGGCAACGAATCCATCGTCGTATCGGATATTGAGAAAGAGGTTATCGAACCCATCAATAATGTTCTGATTATCAATATTGAAATCGAACCTGGTGTAGAGACTGGTTGTCCTCCGGGGCACGGAAGTTTCGATGAGGCCGTCAAAATCGTCTGGAGAGTTCTCATAGCCTATCCCGGCACGCCCAGATTCCCAGACCGCTATATTGCCCGGCCCGTTAATGCTGTTCCAGCCGGCTACAGGTCCGTCGGGAATAATCCAATGCAGGGGGCTTCCGGGAGGCAGAAGAACACTCGAACTTGTATTTCCCGGGATCCGGGGATCCGATCCATCAATTGTGTAGTAGATCGTGCCATTTCGACCAGAGTTGTTGCTCATTGTTAGAGAGCTACCTGAATTGACGGGACCTCCGGAGCGACTGAATGAGGGGGGAGCAGTATACTGATCGTCGATCCAGTCGAGTCGCGCCCAGAGCCACCCCTTCATCCAGTCAACTTCATCCTGATGAGAGTTTCTTCTGGAAGCCCCTGAAAGATTGCGGTTGCTACCCGGGAGAGGAAAGGGGGGCGTCCATACCCTCGCATTTGGCCATAAGTTCGTGCCGAGAATGTCCCATCTTTCGAAATTACGAGTGACCGCTTCTGAAATCTCTGAGGTGAACGAGTCGATCAGGCTCATTAGCCGGTCGGTGGCCATCATGGTCTCCCGAAGTTCAAACCACCGATCCCAGTAGCGCGTCACGAATTCAGGATCCTGAAACAGGCGACCATACCATGGATACTCCTGGGCGCTGACCAGCGAGTAATACCATCCCTGAGGGTATTCTCCCTCAAGGTAATCCGCATTCCCCAACGAGAGATTGTAGTCCCACACGGGAGAGGCGATCAGTTTTCGGCCCCTGTCCTTGTAGAAGTAGCTACTCAGGCGGTAGCCGTCGATGTTCTTGAAGACTTCGACCCATATGTGGGTGTCGATAAATGAATCGACGTCAATGTAGCTTGCATAGCCCTCGAGGGGGTCAGCAAATTCCGGTCCATGGAGGGCATTTTCGAAACTGTTCATATAGTTCCTGAGCCATGCCTGCTGCGGGCTGCTGGGAAGATCGGGCTCGACGAAGGCAAGTTGGTGGCCTTCCCGTACGGTGGTCAGGGTGATATCAACGGTCTGGCCCTTGTCTTTCTTGATGATATATCCCCCGGTAATGGAGGAGGGGTCAGAGTCGCAGTTTTCCAGCTCCTTGATATTTACCCGGTCCTCGTTCCGCTTGATTTTCTCCATAAACACATAGATTCCCCGATAATCCTCCATCGAGATATTGTCGCCGTTTGAGTTAAAGAAGAGCTCACAGAACTTCGTGCGGACAGAGGGATAGCCAAGTTCCCGGCTGCAGTCGTAGACGATTTTGTTCCGCATAAGGGTCTTATCGGAATAGGGGGCATGAAGGATCCAGTCGGATTCGGAGGGCCAGCCCCAGATGCTTACGTCTTTATCGTTTCCATCGCTGTCCCAGGTTTCGAAGGAGTATTGCTTCTTCGGGAACCCTGAGGAGGTTTGTCCACGAACCCTCATTCCTCCGCGCCCTGCGAAGTCCGGAATATCGGATACTGATGCTCTTCCTGATAAAGTATCCACATCGAGGAAAATGGATTGGACGGGACGTCTCGGGTTCTGGGAGTTGGCGCTCGATTCTCCGTCGATGTTGGCCCCGAAGGAGTCTATGATAACGATCGGGAGGTCGGAGCTGAAGTTCCTGATGTCGCTGGCAAGGCGGAGGAAGGTTCGATCCCTCACAGGGCCAGGCTCCCGGCCAGGTTCGAAGATGCGGGCCTTCACCCGGGTGGTGGCAAAGATGCGGATAGGTGAGGTGTAGAGTGAGGAGCTTGAAGTAGGCTCGCTTCCATCGGTCGTGTAGCGGATCGTAGCGGTAGGAGACGAAGTGGAGAGCTCGAGATTAATACTTCGTATGATGACCTGATCGTCATGGGAAAATACCGGTTTTTCCGAGACGGGGATGCCCTGAGGAGCGACATTCATACCGCCGGGGCTGGGGCTTCCAAAGTATCCCTCGGACTGAGCCTCTCCAAGCCGTCCGTATGAGATATCTTCGTATTGTTGACCGAAGTCGTATGAAGACACCACCGTAAGGCCATCTGGTTTGACGAGCGCGAGGAACCCTCCGTCCTTATTTATGGCAAAGTTGGTGTGTAACTCCCCTGTCGGACGATCCTTCCCTGAAGCGAAAATAATCCGATGCTCGTTCGGCCCGAGTGACAGGTCAGGAATTTGCCATTTCGTGAGGTCCGTGGGATTATCGGTAAGATACCATCCTCCGAGATTTCGTGTTTCCGCGGTCGCGTTTAAGAGCTCAATCCAGTCTGAGCTCCTGCAGTCTTCATCTTCCAAGGTGTTTTCGTTGTCCGCCATGAATTCCGAGATGACGGGTTCCGGAAGTAGAATCAGGGTAGCATCAGTCGTGGTAATCTGGAGGTTGTCGATTAAAACACTCTGATGGGCCCCTCCTGTTCTTGCACTGAAGGCGAATCGGTAACTGTCGTTTCCGGAAAATCGAGGGGTAGGCACCTCCGTGAAGACCGGAAGTAATCCGAACCCAAGATCAATTTTCATGCTCGCCCCCGCAGTTGGGCTCCAGGATACCTCCATGGATCCAGAGATCGACTGACCGTTTCTGAGAACGGTTCGGTTTTCGAATGCGAGGTCTTCGCCATTGATGGCAATATTCAATCCGTCCTCACCGTTGCCGTTGTCCCAGGTGTCGACCTCGAAGGAAATATGTGTGGCGGACGGATGCCATCCTTCCTCACCCCAGCCATGAGCATCCGCGGCGCTTTCGTCAGAATGCGAAGGGTCGTAATCGGGAATTGCTCCGTAGTTGAAAGAGAAACCGTCGGCGGGATTCGAGCCTCCCGGAAGATCTGCGAGGAGGAATTCGAAGGTTGCGTTCCACCCCTGGGAGGAATTTCTGAGGGAGGGAATCCGGAAAGAAGACGAAGTGTCACTGGTCCCGGCACGTGTCAATTGCAAGGCTCCATCCTGAATTGAGGCGATTCCGTCGGACCCTGCAAGGGTCGTTCCGTCTCCGAGACTGGTCGTTCCGTTGGCAACGGCGAAAGCCTGAGGACCATACTGGTCGGCCAGAGCAGCAGTAGATAGCATCAGGGCACACAGGCTCATCCTGATAGGGAGGGAAGAGTCAGGTTTCATGGAGGATTCCGGCTGCATCTGTACGTTCTTCAAGCTCGTGAGAAACCCTATTCTGGTCAATTTCTCTTAATAAATAGAAATTCCAACGCATACCCTGATAGGGTATCTATCGTCGTTTCGAAGATTCGTGACGCCTCAAAGGAGAGGTCGAGGAAGGAGTTTTTCATTAATACCCGCCTTGGGGTGAGATGACACCACCTTCCTGCACGTGCGACCACCTTTTCTTCCGTGTGGCGGCGTTCTTGTAGTAATCTGTATCCCGTATGTGTTTGGCCGCTAACGAATAAGAGGGGTTGCAGGATCTGGGAGCACCAAACCCAGGGTTCCTTCGCGGAGGGTCTATTTTAAGGAAAAACGATCAGTGAGAGGGGTTATTTCGTCTGCGCCAGAAGGAAGAGAGCAAAGGCCCGGGTCAGCAGAATCGATGGGGGGTCACTTGAATTTGAAGGGGACACCACTGGAATCGCATTGGCGCTGCGGGCGATCTCGGTTAAGTGGCAGGGAACAAATACCCATCAATTTTGAATCGTCTTCTGAAATCTCTCCTCCTTGGTTTTGTCGCGACACTGTTACAGGCAGAGACCGGGTCCGGGCAGGCACCCAGTCCTGCAACCTCTCTCCCGCTGGGCGAGACTTTCGAAAACATGTTCCCGATGACTGAGGGGCCATGCGAACTGGAAAGTAACCGGCTCTATTCAAACTTCAGACTGCTCCTCGATTACGATGCCAGAGAGTCCTCCGGCGCCAAGGTTGTCGTTTTCGGTAATTACGTTGTGGATCTGCCTGCGGGGGAAGGGCGCCGGGTTGAGCTTGCCTATGAGCACGCCATCGGACAGACAGCTCGGGTCCGGGTCTGGCACGAAGGCAAGCTGATCGGGTCGGGGGAGGAATTAGAGGGCTCGGCGCCAGAGGAGGATTCCGGATCCGATGCGATTCTTGCTGACGGGAAGGATTCCTCGGAGGTGTTCAGATTTGATCGTGATTTCACGGTGATGGTGAAGTTCAAGACCGAAGGAGAAGGTCCTCTTCTAGCCAAGGCTCCTGCCGCAGGGCCATGGGTGAAAGACGGCAAGATGCTATTCATTCGAGATGGAAAACTCGTTTACGATGTGGGTTGGTTGGGTGACATTGAGGGCGACAAGAGAGTCAATGATGGCAGGTCCCACGTAGCGGTCCTGCAAATGGACGGCAAGACCGCCCGCATATTCGTCGATGGTCGCATGGAAGCAGCGAAGCGGGAATTCAGAAGCCCCGACGTAGACGGACACCGCTTTAAGATTGGTGCAGGATCTTCTGATTTCGGAGGGTCATGGGTTGGTGAGATATCCAATGTTCGCTGGTGGAAGAGGGCTCTCAGCCTCGCTGAGGTAAAAGCGCTCTCAGGGGGTGAGGAAGACACCGTTAATACGCCGGATTTCAATTGGAAGCCCGGAACAGAGCCAGCTCCCGAAGCTGAGAAGAGACAGTTGATAGCGGTCAACTATGGAGCCCTCGCGGGCTATGGGACAAGAGTTCAACTGAAAGCAGGATCAGGATTTCGCCTCAATGGGGCACGGGTCCAACCTCTGGAAAAAGCGGATCATGCGGCTCTGGTTCGAAGCTGGAATGAGGGCAGCCTTGCCCGGGGCCGCCAGATTTACAGCCAGCTATGCGTGACTTGCCATGGCAATCTGGAGAAGGAGGGATCACTTCCGACAGCGCTGCGTTTCCACAAGGGGCAGTTCCGTAATGGCAAGGATCCCTATCGGATGTTTCAGACCCTTGAGCGGGGTTATGGCCTCATGGTTCCGCAGCCTCAGTATACGACCGCGCAAAAATACGATATCATCCATTATATACGAGAAACCTTCCTGAAGGATGTTAACGAGAGTCAGTTTTCTCAACTCGATGAGCAATACCTCGCGCTCCTTCCCCGTGGGATGACCACGGTGGAGGAGCGAAAGGATCCGAAGAAAGCTCCGCAATACGTTCTTCAGGACTATAGTAACGCCCTGTTCTGGACCATGCAGGTGGAGAGTGGCAATATCGCTCAGAAGGGAATTACGGTCAGGGTGGATAGTGGCACCGGTGGGGTCGCTGCGGGAAAGGCTTGGATGCTCTACGATCACGATACGATGCGACTGGCAGCTGCTTGGACAGGGAGTCAGTTTGTCGATTGGCGGGGGATCGCTTTTGATGGTTCCCATGGGACTCATACGAGTATCTCTGGGGAGAAGAAGTTTGTATTTCCCAATCGCCCAATGTGGGCAAACCCGGAAACGGGAGATTATGAGGACTTGCGCATCACTGGCCGGGACAACAAGCCTTATGGGCCCCTGCCCGGCAAATGGGTAAGATTTCGGGGGTTACGATACGCAGGAGATGATGTCGTCCTATCCTACACGGTAGGGCAAAGGGAGGTTCAGGAAGTTCCCCAGTGGAATGCTGGAACCGGGTCGTTTGTGAGAATTATGAGGGTAGGCGCAGGAAAGGAATCTCTCCGAATGAAGCTCGATACTGCGACAGAGCACACCTTTCCACCGCACGAGCAATCGAAGGTTTACCGGATCGTCATCAGGGACAACGTTACGGTGGAGGCTGCGGAGCAGGGGGACGCAAGGCGATTTGATCCGGAACCGGCACGGCGTTTCCCTGGGCGGCTCGTTACTACAATCGTTCCGGGTGAGGAAGAGGGCCCTTTCGCGATCGACGTTCTGCCAACGCCGCCGCCCTCTGAGAACCCGTGGCAGTCGTGGATGAGAACTTCAGGATTTGATTTTTTCGCCGGGGGTAAGAGTGCAGCGATTTGCACCTGGAATGGAGATGTTTGGATTGTGGATGGCGTCGACCGCAGCGAAGGCGTGCTCCAGTGGCAGCGAATCTGCTCAGGGCTTTTTCAGCCGCTGGGTCTTCGGATAGTGGAGGGAAAGATTTATGTTGGATGCAGGGATATGATTGCCCTTCTTCACGATGAAAATGGAGACCGGGAAACAGACTACGTTGAGGTTTTCAACAACGACCACCAGGTTACGGAGCATTTCCATGAATTTGCGATGGGTCTTCAGACAGATGATGAGGGAAATTTCTATTACGCAAAATCTGCTCGTCATGCTCTTACCGCGGTGGTGCCACATCACGGCACCTTGCTCAGAGTGAATAAAAACGGTAGCCGCACTGATATACTGGCTACCGGATTCCGGGCAGCCAATGGGGTTTGTCTGAACCCTGATGGCAGCTTTATTGTGACCGATCAGGAGGGCCACTGGAACCCCAAGAACCGGATCAACTGGGTCCAAGGAAAGGGAAAAGAAGATTTCTACGGGAATATGTTCGGCTACCACGGAATCACGGATTCCTCCGACTCCGCCATGACCCCTCCCCTGTGCTGGATCACGAATCGGTTTGATCGTTCGCCGGCAGAATTACTCTGGGTGCCGGAGGACTCCGCGTGGAAGTCTCTGCGGGGGTCTCTTCTAAATCTTTCCTACGGCTACGGTAAGATTTATGTCGTTCCTCACGAGAAAGTTGACGGTCAGGTCCAGGGCGGGATGTGTCAGTTGCCATTTGACAAGTTACCGACAGGCGTAATGCGGGGGCGCTTTCATCCGGGGGATGGACAACTGTATGCGTGCGGAATGTTTGCATGGGCTGGCAGTCAGCAGCAGCCGGGAGGATTCTACCGGGTGCGAGCTACTGGAAAACCTGCCTATGCCCCCGTCGGTCTTGAAACCTCCCAGCGCCAGATGCGGGTGTCATTCAGCGAGCCTCTCGATCGGGAGTCTACAGTGAAGACAGAGAATTGGGAGATTGAGGCTTGGGATCTCAAGCGCACCAGAAATTATGGGTCCCGGCACTATAACCAGCGCCGCTGGCAGGTAACGGCGGTGACGCTGAGTGATGACGGACGGGTCGTGACTCTGGAAATCCCCGATCTGGTGCCTACCTGGGGTATGTCAATTCGCTGCAAAACAAAAGGGATTGCAGGAGTAGAGGTGGTGCGGGAAATCCACAATTCTGTTCACAAGATTGGGAGGTAGACACCCCATCTTCCGCTGTTTTCGATTATAATTATATCCATATAGTCAATATCTGTGGATAAAAGTCTCCTTGCTTGATTGAGAAGCTGGGGACAAGTTGGAACCAATTCTGCTCCACCAAAAGTATTGACCATGAAAGTTCCCCCCAGAATTCCGGCTGCGCTCCTAGCGGTGCTGATTGTGCCAGCGCTCCCGACCCAAGCCGATTACGAGGTTGACCTTGACCTTGGATCACTCCCCGAAGGGATTACGACCATTTCCGGAACAACCGCGGAATTTGTCACCGATAATCCTTTGAATCCCGAAGAGAAAATTACGATCGGGGGGAAAAACAATGCGGACAATATCAGAGGGTCGGAAAACGCCTTGGTTGTCTTCAATATTAACGAAACGCTGAGCTGGGGGACCGAGCTGGTTCATCAGTTTACCCTAGATGCTCCCTCAGTCGTTAATTTTATACCCAACCTTGCTGACGCGGAGGGCGACCCTGATTTCTTCCTGTTGGAGGGTCTTGCTACCGACGGAGATCTCTTGCCTGGAAAGAACGTGGCGACCGAAGGACTCTGGTATGCCTTCATGGATGGAGTGGATCCCGCTACTGAAACCGTTACGCTCCGACCCGGAACCTACTATTTCGTAGTGGAATCGTATAGCGGTCCCGATACGACTCCGATCGTGCAGGACTCGACATTCTCGATAGATATAGAAGTGCTTCCTGCTCTGTTTCCGGATGAGGTGAGCATTAACCTGGGAACAATCGGGACTCCATTGACTCCCCTTAGTTTTGATACTTTTGGTTCAGATTACGATACCAAGATCGCCGTTTTCTCCAGCGATACAGGCGAGCTGATCGAAGAGAACGATAATGATCCTGATGATGGCGGACTTGGTGATGGGACCCAGAGCAGGATTGCCTTCCCTGATGGTCTTGCTGGAGGAAGCTACATTCTGGTTGTTGGTGGTTCTGGAGCTACATTTGAGGCCGGCCCTGTAACGACAGTCGGAGGCGCTACCGGCAGCGTTGTCATGAACCATACTGCGAGTGACACTGATCCCGACGCGATCGGCGGTCTGGGAACGCAGATTACAACTACTTCACCGGGGGGAGAAGTCTCCGAGACAGTCTGGTTTGAGTTTCAAATCATAGACAGTGGGCCGTCAAGTTTTCAGGATATCGGAAAGGTGGCGGATGCTTTCGCTCCATTCGAATTGAATACTTTTACCGGGACGACGATTGACACGGAACTTGGACTCTACGATGCGGACGGCAATCTCGTTCTTAACAACGACGATGCGGGTGGATCCCTCCAGAGTCAGCTCGATTTCCCTACAGGACTGGCGGAAGGTTTTTACTTTTTGGCGGTTGGTTCCTACAACACCCAGTTCAATGCTGTTGACTTTGGACTGGAAGATCTTGGAGGCCCAGGGGGCTCTTATGCTCTCACACACCCGAATGGTCTTGAGAATGGAGTCCTCCCGGCAGGCGGCTTCGACTGGTATCGGCTTGAGGTGGGTAATCCTGTCGGCGGCGGCGGGGGAGGCGGAGGAGGCGGCGGCGGGTCGTCTCCAATTCAGATAACCAGCATAAGCTATGATCAGGAGCGAGATGAGTTTACGGTAGCCTGGGAATCCACGATCCCCGGACCTTTTCTCATCGAACTCGGAACGGCAACCGACCTCGCTGCGATCACCCCGCAGGTGAACATCTTACCAGAGGTTCTGGCTGCAGGCATTACCGAATCCCCGATCACAGTGCGGGTGCCCTCCAACTTAGTCGGCGAACCACAGCTCTTCCTGAGAGTTTACGAGGATTCCCAGTAGGCGTTACTTGCGTGTAACGGGCAGGGATGCTCCAAGTTTCTTCTGCCACTCCGCGAGCTCAGCGAGCAGGTTTTGGGCTTTCTCGGGGTGCATCTCGGAAAGGTCTGTCGATTCCCCGAGATCCTCCCGGAGATTATACAGCTCTGTCTTTTCGAAGTGATAGAACTGGATGAGCTTCCAGTTGCCTTTTCGTATCGCCGCCCCTGGAGTCCACATGGAGCCATGGTAGTGAGGATAATGCCAGTAAAGCGCACGGGACGAGCTGTCTTGAGCAGTGCCGTTCAGAAGGCCGGAAAAGCTCTGGCCGTCCCTGTGTTGCTTTGGACGGAGAGGAAGGCCAGCAAGGGAAAGGAGAGTAGGATAAATGTCGGTGCTAATGACAGGCGTGCTGGGCTGCATGCCTGCGTTTACCTTGCCAGGAATTCGAACGATTAGCGGAACGCGGATTCCCCCTTCGTAAAGCCACCCTTTGCTCGCACGTAGTGGGAGATTGCATCCGGGCCCCACGCCTCGTTTGGTGGCGAGACCCCCATTGTCTGAGAAAAAGAAAATATACGTGTTCTCCAGAATGCGCTGCGAAGCCAGGTGCTTAACAAGCGCCCCAACCGAATCATCGACGGACTGAACCATGGTTGCGAGGGCGGCGTTGTCCTGACGAGGCCGGCTCTGACCATCATGCTCCCTGATTGCAGCTGGCGAAGGACCCAGTCGTAGGGCCTTTTCCCGGTAGTGTGCATGATATTTGTTCTCCGGAATGATGGGAGTATGAATGTCGTAGTAAGAAACGAAGGCGAGAAACGGCGTATTTCTGCTTTCGGTAATAAACTTTTTCGTCTCACGGGTGAGGTCGATGGTGCCGTGTTTCCTTCCAGTGGTATTCCCGTTCCCCGGAGATCCCTTGGAGGGTTTCTCGTGAGGATCGTAATACCGCTCAAATCCCTGTTTATCCGGGCTGAACTGGGTGCCTCCCAGATGCCATTTGCCGGTGTAGAACGTAGCGTATCCACTTTCCTTCAGGGCCTCGGCGATTGTAACCTCTTCCAGCGCCAACTGGTGATCGTCCAGAGGGGTCTTCAATTTTTGACCCTTTCCGCTGCTGCCGGGAATCCAATCAGTGATGTTGACTCTTACGGGATGCTTCCCGGTCATGATGGAGGCCCGGGTCGGTGAGCAAATTGACGCTGCAGTATAGGCGTCGGTGAAACGCACTCCCTCTTTGGCCAGCCGGTCAAGATGCGGGGTTTCGTGAAAGGTTGAACCGTAACAAGCGAGATCAGCCCAGCCAAGGTCATCGACCAGGAGAAAGAGGAAGTTAGGTCTGGCCTCGTTTCTTGAATTCTCTGCGATGACGCCTGAGGACAGGACAAGGAGAGAGGTGAGAATGAAGGATAAGACGCGCATGATGATCACTTTCCGAGGTAGAGGTCCCTGCCCATCGCAAGGGCCGCAATCTTACGATCAGCTACCGAGCGCTTGAGCATCCAAAATCCACAATCGGGGTGGATATACCGCACTCGCCCGGCTCCGATGACCTTTTCGGCCTCTTCAATGGATTGTGCGACCTCTTCCGCAGTTTCCACTTCGTTGACCTTGATGTCTACCACGCCCAAGCCAATACCGACCGTCTGGTTAAGATCCTTCAGAGCCTGAAGATCATCCTTGGGCCGATGAGCGAGTTCGAGCACGAGGTGGTCGGCGTGCAGGGAGTTCAGGAACTCCAGTAGCGGTTGCCACGCACCTGCCTGAACGGTCTGGCCTCCATAGTTGCCGAAGCAGAAGTGGACGGCAGTTGGCCCCTCGAATGCATCGAGGACCTTGTTGATGGCGGTCGCGGCAAGTGGTCCGTCAGAAGGATTACCTGGAATGTTAGCCTCATCTACCTGCAGGCATGAGCACGGACACCCCGAGACCTGTTCCGCAATCACGTCTGCAAGAGCGAGGGTCAGGGCCGCAAAGTCATGGTAGTGCTGGTCCAGAAGAGTGCGGGCCAGCATATAAGGACTGGTGACGGTAAACTTGAACGGGCCACCGGAAACTCTGGCTGCTCGCTGGCAGTCCTCCATAAGGTTGAGCCCACCTCCGTGGAGTGCTTCACGGACCACCGCTGCAGGTTTGGCCCGGAAACCCATGCTTTGCATGGAGTGGAAGGCCTCGGCGTCCTTCCGCCCAATCGAGGTATCGCAGCCCCCCATGGGCGCAACGAAATAATCGATCATTCCGTTGGTATCGGGATGGTTGATGTCAAACCGGTAAAGCTCCCCATCTGTAGGAAGGTCGATCCCTGCCTGCCGTTGAGTATCAAAGATGACCCTCGTGGCATCGTTGACAGCTTGCTCAGACGGAAGCGCACTCAACCAGTCGGGGACGGGGTAAGACCCTACTGTGGTAGTCAGGATGCCCGTATTCTCGGGGAGAGGGGTGATGGTGTTCATGTTGATCCGTAGATTGCTGCCGGAGGGGTAAGTCTTGAACCGACGGGATGAACTTGCAAGTTACGATCCCTCCTTAAGGTCCCGCGCAAATGCCTCACGGTGACTCTTCTCCGGGCGAGGGCTGAAGAAACTGACCAGCGTGAAGACCATAACGTTCACTATTATGCCGCACATACCCACATCGAGGAGGCTCTTGAGGGTCGAAGTTCCCGTGAGAATCCAGTTTTCGTCGCCGAGCAGAAGTTCTCCGAGTGGAGGAAAGAGACAAACAGTAAGGAGGCCTGCGGCAAGACCTGAGATTGCGCCCCTGCGGCTTCCTCGGCGGAGGAAAATCATGTCGAAGGTGATGGGGACGAGCTGGGCCGAGAAGGCCATGGCGAGGAAGAAGAAGGCTGTGATGGTATCGAGAAGCCCTCGCAGGTCCTTACCGGCAAATGTAATGGTTGCGGCTGCAATAGTGGCCACGATGATAACCAGCCGGCCAATCCAGGTCCGCTCTCGTTCTGAGGACTTTTTCCTGTGCGGGTGATAAAGGTCCCGGGTTACGATCGCACTCACGGCATGGAGATTTGAGTCCGCAGTAGACATCGATGCGGCCATGACCGCCACGAGAATCAGGGAGACGAGGACAAGACCGATAGTGCCGAACATTTCGGGGAAGTAATCCTGAATGACGTGAATCAGGATCTGGTCGACCTTTGATCCATCTGGAAGCTGGACTACTCCATCAATCGTTTCTGGTTCGTAGAGAACCCGCCCGCCGAGACCGACGAGAAAGACTCCAAAAATGAAACAAAAGGGAAGAATCGTGGAGAAAGCGATGGCCGCCCGGCGAAGGGTTTTGGAGTCGCGGGCGGCATAAAAACGCATCCACTGAGCGGGTTGAATAATGCTGGCTAACGATGCAAAGGCACAGAAAGTGAGGATTTTCCAAACGTTATGGGGGTTGGAATCTCCTGGCTCCGGAACAGTGAGAAGGCTCCCGTCGAGTTCCGCGGAGACGCGGGCAAAGAAGTTGGAGGGGCCCTCAAGGGCATAAATAACGGCTACCCCGGACAGGACCATGGCGCTCAGCAGGATAATCCCCTGCATGACATCGGTCCATGCGACCGACCGCATTCCACCAATGATCACATAGATCATGGTAACGAGCGAGAGAGCCGCTACCCCGGCGTCCTCCATTGTGATTTGCCAGCCGAAGATGGAAACATATTCGATTTCCCGGAAGAGGCCATCGGCGAGGAGGCCACCACCCTTGATCTGGATGACGACGTAAGGAATCACGTAAAGAGCTCCGGTGAGGGCGACTATGATGCGGAGAGCAGGGGAATCACCGTAGTAATCGGCCACCATGTCTGCAGGGGTGATGTAGCCACGTTTGCGGCCAATTCGGCGGATACGATTTCCAAGCAGGTAGATTGCCACCGCTGCTACCGGAAGGTTCAGAGCGTAGAGCATGGGTGCAATTCCTCCTTCGTATATCCAGCCCGGAAAAGTGAGGATGGCGAAGCTCGAGAAAAACGTCGCCATGATGGTGAGGGAAGTGACGATCACACCCTGCCCTCGCCCCGCCAGATAGTAATCGGTTTCGGCGTTTGTGGCGCGCCTGCTCCGGAGGAGGCTGATCACTCCCAGTGAGAGTAGCCCCACAAGATAAAACGCGAGGACGATATAGGGCCATGTCCCCAAACTTATGGGCGGCGCCGCGGTGGCCAGAAATTCTGAGCCAGCTGATTCTAGTCGGAGTCCTTCCACAACGTCAGGGCGGCAGCGAGTATGCAGGTTACCATTACGAGAAACCAGAGAACGACCCACAGGTAGAGGGCGGGTATTCCAAACCAGATATTGGGAGACTCACTTGTGCCATCAATCAACGCTGCTCCGGGCCCCGGTCCGAGAACCAGTGCGGTCAGGAAAATAATGGTTAAAAGCCAGCCGCTTCTCAAGATCCCCCCATAACAATGGAGAACTCCTCAGGGTGTCGATGCAAAACTTGAGCCGGCGTAATGGGACTCTCACAGGCGGGGCTTGTCTGGCTCTGGAATCTTGGTTTCAGTAGTCGGAGCCATGTCCTCTTCCTTCAGGATCCGCTCTGTTTTGTTTCGAACGCGTTGGATGCAAACCCGGTTCCCCTTTCAGTATGGAATAGCCGCGATGACCGAGCTGCCCCATGTGTTTGGAGTGATGGAGGGAGATTATGAGGGGGCTGAATGGCGAGGTCTTGCCTCTGAGGGGCTACCTCCCAAATGGTTCACGAAGGATCCAGAGACCCGGT
>Ga0160422_10001177_pt1 | contig 16339 bp, 13 predicted proteins | sample Fk160mmetaG_FD_108192 | JGI IMG/M metagenome (GOLD analysis project Ga0160422, IMG submission 108192) | Marine microbial communities from the Central Pacific Ocean - Fk160115 60m metaG | ecosystem: Environmental > Aquatic > Marine > Oceanic > Photic zone | place: The Central Pacific Ocean... | reverse complement strand
CAGGGGGGGCCGGTTCCGGCTCACTGGGCACCCCTGGCGTTGGCTCGCTGGGCTGACCGCTTCCGGCTTGGGACGGGGGCGGTGCAGGGCGATTCGCTGAACCAGCAGCCGCCGGTGTTGGTTCCGACGGAATACCGGGCTCGGGCTCCTCCGGCACACCTTTTTGAGGCTCTTCCGCCAACCCTGCTTCACCAGGCTCACCGGGCACACCACCCGCATCGCCCGGCGACGGCTCCGACGGTATGCCCGGTTCCGGACTCTCAGGAACCCCCTTGGAGGGAGGGATCGCACCATCTCCGCCTCCGCTGGCATCGGACGCCATCTCATCGACCGCTTCCAGAATGGGATCTTTTCCGCACCCAGCGCCAACAAGCATGGCCAGCGCCGAAACGCGAGCAATCTTCAGTAGTGGACAAAGCTTCATGTTCAGACCATTCTAATCCGTATGAACGCAATTTTCAGAGCCGTCTTGCGCCCAACGATCCTCAACATGGTGGCAAAGGTCTACATACCGGTGCTGTTTCCGCTGACATTTTTAATCGCGCTAACAGCGGTTAAACTCGATGCCTTGCTGGGGTTCAGTTCTGGATTTTTGCCCCAACCCCAAAACTTAGGGATCGCAGCGAGCAGCCTTGTCCTCGGCGGGGTGTTGTGGATTTGGACGTATGAGCAGTTGACACGACTGGGCGAAGGATCGCCGTCTCCCACTGCGGGTCGAACCACCAAGCTGGCGCGAACCGGCATCTACGCCCATTGCCGCAATCCCAGTCTGTTTGGCAAGCTGCTCGGCGTCTTGTCCGTCGGTTTTGCCTTGAATTCTGTCTCATTCTGTTTCATTCTGGTGCCCCTGCTTCTTACCGGGTCCCTGATCGAGAAGGTGGTTCGACAAGAGCCCCAGCTCGTCGAGGTCTTTGGTGAAGAATACGAGCAGTATCGAAAAGAAGTACCACTCTTCATTCCTTGGAAGTTATTATTTCGAAGGACCCCTTGATTCTCGCGAGGTGAACCATGTCGGGTATTACCCTCATCAATCCCCCTGAGCGCCTCCGCGTATGGGCAGGAATTCCGAAGGCGCACGCCCACGGAGTGTATTGTTTCCCACCGTTGGGGCTGATGCACATTCAGGCCGCGATTGAGAAGCGAAGCCATTACATCGCCGAAATATGCGACCCGGTCGTGGACGACTTGGACTACCCCGACTTCGAGCAGATGCTCAAGCGGTACCCCTTGGACCTCGTGGGCATCTCCACCTACACGCACTCTCTCCCAGACGTGCAAATGACCATCAATCTTGTCCGCAAGATCAACCCGAACGCGAAAATCGTTCTTGGCGGTCCTCACTGCGCAATGTTCCCCGAGTACTCCATCCAACTGGAGGGCATTGACGCGATGGTCACCGGTGACGGAGAAGATCCGTTCCTCGACATCTGTCGGGCGCATGACGAAGGCCGGGACTTCGCAGGCATATCGGGCGTGTGGTGGAAAACCCATGACGGCGAAGTGGTCCGCAACGAGGAACTGCCATCAACACGGGACCTCACACGATATCCATGGCCGGACCGCAGTCGAAGCCGGTACAAAGATTACTACCTCCCCGGAACCAAGCAGCCATTGGTGACCACCGCCATTACAAGCCGGGGTTGTCCACACAGCTGTCCGTTCTGCTTGACCTACAAAAAACAATATCGAATTCGCGACATCGATCACATCCTCGACGAGATGGAGCACTGCCTGAGCCTCGGGATTACCGAGACACACTTCATTGACGACCTCTTCACCCCCAACTCGCAATGGGTCTTGAAATTCTGCGATGGCATCGAGCGTCGAGGACTCAAGTTCAACTGGGGCTACAAGACCACCATCGCCGGGACGACACGCGAGCAGATTCGCCGTTGCCGCGAGACCGGGTGTACCAAGATTCATTTCGGGGTTGAATCCGCGAACAACGAGGGACTCGACGCATTTGGTAAGCACTGCGATACCGACGACGTGCACCGTGTGTTCCGATGGTGCCGTGAGGAGGGCGTGCGGAGTGTCGCGTACATCATGCTCGCTGGACCGCACGAGCGATGCCTCAACGAGGCACTGGACAACCTCGATGAGATGATCAAACTCGACGCAGACTTTGCCGTCTTCGCCGTCTATTCGCCCTACCCCGGTACCGACAGCTTTGCCGATGGCGCCAAACTGGGACTGTACGCAGCAGACTGCTGGGACAGAATGATGAAGGACCCTCTTTGCGGTGTCGAGGTACCTGTGTGCTGGGAAGAGCACCTGTCCAAGGCTGAAATCCTCGAGTTGCTCAAAATCTCACACCGACGATTCTACATGCGGCCGAAGTTCTTGGCGCGGCAGGTTCTGAGCCTCTCCACCGGATCGGAACTTAAACGACTTGCTCAAGGTGCTTTGTCACTGGTCAAGCTTGAGTTGCTGGACTCCAAGAGCCGAACTGCTCCCGTCTAATGCGCCACTGCGCTTGGGCCATCGCCGCTCTCGTTGGATTTCAATCCACCGCAACGGCCACCCCCAATGTCGGCACGGTTGACCTCCGGATGCTCCGCATTGAGGGCGCGGCAGTGGATGTCAGGCGTGCAGCAGAGGATGTGGAAGAAACTGCTAAAAACATAAGTAATTCCGGGTACTTAAGTAGTTTCACAACGTTGACCACACAGCTCGATACGCTCAATCGGATGGTGATCTCCGCTCGAATGGCAGTGGACCTTGCACACGATGAAGTCACCGCAAGCGAGCTGAAATAAGAACAACAGCTTTACTTTTTTAAAAAGTCTTGCTATGTCAAGAGTAGTAGCCAGACTCCATAGTGAGCTCGGGTCGCTCCCCGCTGTGTCCGCCTCCGGACGTGTTCCCCCCTCCTTTCCCGAGATGTTCCATGTCTACCCTCTCTATTCTTGCGTTTGACGAAGTACCCCGCGGTCAAGGCGGCCGCGGAGCCACCGAGCAGATTGCTCGCCTCTTGGATAGCTCCGAGATTGATGCCCCATCCAGTCTGTATGACGAGGCGTTAACCCTCGCGAAAGAAGGACGGTTCGCCCCCGCCACCGACCGGCTTCGTATGCTGCTCACTCTCGATCCCATCGACTCCGAAGCCAGCCTGTTGCTGGGCAAGGTGCTCGCTGCGCGCGGTCAATGGCAGGAGTCGCTCCAGCGACTCGACGCAGCCCAAGCAAACGGAGCGGCAGTTCCAACAGGCCTGCGAGAGCGCGTCGAAAACTCCCTTCGCAATCAAATCCAAGACGCTGAGGAACATCGACTCCGGATGGCTGCCCGCGAGCGGTCAGAGATTCGCAATCTTCGAGCCGAGGCAAAACGCCTTCGGTCAGACAATGCTGTGCTCGATTCTCAGGTTCAAGGACTCTACAAACGCGTTCGGCTTTGGTCGAGCGCCACTGCACTGGTCAGTGGATGTGCCTCGGCGCTTCTGCTGGTGGCCATCGTATCCGGAGGCCCCACCGCCAACGCTGACGCAACCCTCGCACCACCACCTCTCGGGGACGGCGAACTCAGCGAGATCGCCGCGGCTCCGGATGCAACGGTACGCGCTGTAGAAGATGCCGCCTCCATGGCGGCAACCAGCTACAAGTACGGTGTCGAGGTTCCTCCTCAGCTCCCAGAGCCCACCATCGAAACCACTGTAGAGCCCGCTGCAGCCACCATCGAGATCGCCGCACCCGAAACGAGCGGGTTGGCCACAACCCACACGGTGGTGAGCGGCGATACCCTTGGCTCCATTGCACTGGAACACTACGGAAAATCAAGCAAGTGGCGCCTTATCCGCGACGCGAACACCGAGACGTTGGGTGGGGGCATCAAGCTAAGCTTGGGCATGGAACTCACTGTACCTGCACTTGCCGAATAGGGCCGACCGAAAGAATAGCGGATCGGCCAAGCCGGCCGACCGCTAATCCTTCTTCGCCTCACGATTGCGCGCCCTTGAAATCTTAGAGATGCGATTCTTGGCGCGCTTCAGCTTACCCACCTTCCATGCCTCCCGGGCAAGTGACTCTGCCGTGTTCCAATCCTTGCGGCGGTAGAAAATTTGGCTCTTTAGAAGTAGGCCGTTTGCCCGCTCGCGCTTGGTCAACTGAAAGGACAAAAACTTGTTGATGTGGGTCTCTGCATCCGCGAGACGCTTTTGGCGTACCAGCATGCGAGTGAGGTAGTAGTGCGCTCGTCGATTTTCAGGGGAAACCGAAATCACCATCTCGAAGAAGCGCTCAGCTTCCTTGTAGTTCCGGCGATACATGTACAGTCGACCCAACTGAAGATTGTTGACCACATTGTTTGGGTAAGCTTTGTGATTCCGAAGTGCTGAAGCAGTGGCCCGCTTCAGAGCGCCTTCTTCCAGCCATGTAAAGGTGAGAGCAAATGTCGCGGCCGGGCCAAGGAAAATACCCTTCTCTTCCACGCTCTTGAGTTGCTCAATACCAAGGGTTCGCTTGTCCGAGAAGTCAGGCAGTCCTTTGGTGGTGCGCGTAATGACGGTGCGCCAGTAGTTGTAGAGGCCATCGCCCACCAACAAATCTGGAAACTCTGGCGCGAGTTCTTTGGAACGATTTACAGATTTCATGGCCTCGAGCCCACGGCTCAGCGCAGCGAAGTAGTTTCCTCGACGCATGGTGTGAATGGCATCAATCCCAAGAATCCCTCCCAGAATAAAGTGTTCCCAGGCATCATTTCCGCGTGTCTCCAACGCTTCCATCAGTTGTTGACGGGCCTTGTTCGATGCTAGTTCGTACTGCTTTTCATAGCGAAAATCGAGATTTTCAAGCATCAACGCTTGATACACGAGAACCTTGCCCACCGGCCCCAAGGCAGACCCTGGATAGCGACGCTGGATCTCTTCAAATGCCTTCTTTGCCTCTGCGTAGTTGCGCTCGTAGACCATCTCAATCGCCTCGTGGCACGCACTCACAAACGCAACATCCATGTTGAGAACGCGTGCGCCCTCGTAGACCTTATCGGGGTATGGTCGAATGGTTTCAGCCGCTTCCGGCTGCGCGCTGGCTTCACTGGCTTCATCCTCAATGTCTTCGACGATTGGTTTTACCGCGCCGCCACTGTAGGTCGGGTCTTCAAAGTCGTCATCGCCGTCCTGCGCCCAAGCAAGCGTTGGGCCCACAAGAGCGATGGCAAGAGAGAGAGTTTTGAGTGCCTTCATGAAGATTCTCCCCGGCGCAGTTGCGCAAGTTTGGATTCAACAGCATCCGTGATGTCTCGTTCCAGATGACAATTCATCAGATGATTGATCTCTTGGATTCCAGTGGGTGATGTCACGTTTATTTCGGTCATGGTCGTTCCAATGGTGTCGATACCGACGAACAACAGATTCGACTCCTTCAACCAAGGTCCAATTGTTTCACATATTTTCTGGTCGGACTCTGACAGAACCGTGGCCTCTACCGTTGCTCCCACGTGCATATTCCCGCGATGATCACCGGGCTGAGGCACTCGGTTCATCCACCCAACAGGTTCGCCATCGATCAGTATGATGCGCTTATCTCCGTCTTTGATCTCTGGGACGAACTGCTGGACAAGAATGTGGATCGTTTGTTCGGCTGTGAGCAGCTCAAGCATCGACCGCAAGTTCCCGTCTCCGTGATGCGTAACCAATACTCCGCGACCACCATTTCCATCCCAAGGTTTGATCACCACTTTGCCGGGTGCATCCGCTATCCATGCCATGGCTCGATCAATTCGATTGGTCACGAGCGTCGGCGGGACGAGCTCTGGGTACCGCAGTGCAACCATCTTCTCATTCGCGTCTCGAATGGACGCCGGGTCGTTCAACACCAACGTCTGAGGAGGGACCAAGTCCAGCATATAGGTGGAAAAAACATAGTTGATATCAAAGGGAGGATCCTTCCGAAGCCACACCACATCGAACCAGCCTACATCTCGATCCTGCGTGGACGATTCACGAAAGTATGGCTCTGTGTCCGCAACCTTGACCTCAGCACAGTTGGCATGGCACCGACCGCCTACTGCGAAGAGATCTCCTGGCGTGCACCAGAACACTTGGCCACCTCGTCGGCACCCTTCCAACATGAGCATGTACGTGGAATCGCCAGACACTTGGATCTGGTCCAGCGGATCCATCACATAAAGCGTTTTCACGACCGACCCCGCGATGGACCGATAGGATGCCACAGCGGAACCATGGCGGGGGGGAATCTGTCTTATTTACCGATGCAGAAGCGACTAAACAAACGGTCAAGAACCGCCTCACGGGCATCGATTCCTTCCAATTCACCGAGACGTTCAATCGCCCATACAAGCTCAGCAGCCGCAACCGCAGGGCCCAGCGCACCCTCGAGTGCAGCGGCTGCATCGGTGCAATGCTGAGCGATCGAACGAAACAGGTCGTGCTGGCGTTGGCTGATCACAACCGCTCCACCTGGAGATACAGCAGTGCTGGTCAGTTCTTCTCGAATTGCTGACACAACCGCATCCACTCCATCACCTGTGACATTATTGACGATGAGATGGGTCGCCGGTCCCGATGCATGGATTTGGCGATCACCAAACGAGCCCACAACGAGGTGCGGGACGCGCTGATTTCGAACCATCAACCTGCGACTCACCGAGTCTACGGGCCGATCAGCAGGGATCACGATCAGGCGAAGCTGAGCGGCTGCACTCACGCTTTGGCCCATGGCAACCCCAGCCAACTCAAGGCTGTCTTCGGAACCGCCCTCGCCAGCGGTATCGAGAAATGTGATGTCCATTCCACCCATCACCACACTTCGTTCTACAACATCCCTCGTGGTTCCTGGGCGATCGCTCACCAACGCTCGAGCGGATCCAACAAGGTGATTGAAAAGACTCGACTTGCCTGCATTTACTGGACCGATCAGCGCTACTGAAGCCCCCTGTATTTTGACTTGACTCTGCATCCACGTGTCTGCTTTCTGCGTCGACTGGTCAGCGTGGCCGCGAAGCGTCTCCACCACACCTTCGTCAGTCTGAAGGCTGAGATCGTCATCGGGGTGATCAAGGCGAGCCTCGAGTTCTGCTGCAATGTCCAACAAACTCTCGCGAAGTGCAGCGGTCTCCCGATCCAACGAGCCGCCCATTCCATCTCGCGCGTCACGAACACCGTCGATGGTGCGAGCATCGATCAATGCTTGAAGGGACTCAGCCTTTAGAATGCTAGTTTGCCCATTCTCCAAAGCACGCCGAGTAAACTCTCCATGCCGCGCTGGACGAGCCCCTGCAGCAATGAATGCATCCACAATGGAGGCCAAAATGACAGGATTCCCGTGTCCTGAAACTTCGACGATGTCCTCGCCGGTGTAGCTCCGGGGCCCAGGCATCCAAACCGCGATTACATCGTCGAGTGCAGACCCATCGGAGTCAACCACGGTTCGAAGACTCGCTCGACGTGGCACCCAATCGGGACCCTCTGGACAGACCCGACTCGCAATTTCGCGCGAATCAGGGCCGCTCAGTCGAATGACGCCTATCGCCGACCGACCCCAAGGGGTCGACAATGCGACGATGGTATCCATCCCTTAGGCCTCTGCGGATTCCCCTTCGCCATTGTCGGCGAAGATGCGTACTTTTCTGTCACCGTCTTGATCGATGGTCGCCGTGTCGACTCCCTCGATCTCGGCGATTTCCATATGCACAATGCGCCGCTCAAACGAGTTCAGCGGTTTGCGAATGACTTCCGCTTCACCGCTCGATGCAACAGACTCAGCCAGACGACGCGCAAGTTGCTTCAGTTGCTTGACATCACGGTCCGAGCATCGATCATCGCGGTCACGGCGGTCACGGCGGTCACGGCGGTCCCGACGACCGCCCCTGTCGCCCCGATCACCCCGATCATTTCGCTCTTCGCGACGACCACCTTGGACATCGATATCAAAAGTCCATTCACTGTATTCGGTGCTCATCGCTTCGTTCAACATGGTCGAAATGGACGCGAGGGTTGAGCCGCCTCGACCAACCAAGAATCGAGCTGATTCGGAATCAACAGCAATCGTTGCCTTTCGATCTTTGACATTTCGTGTCACAACCTTGGCTTCGAACCCCATGCGTTCAATCAAGCCTTCAATCCAAGCCTTCGCAGCGATCGCCCCTTCCTTGTCTGCAGGGTCCGCTGCCCAACAAATTACTTTGACGGTGTCCACTGGGATGGAACGACCATCTGCATTGCGAAAGTGGCTCAGGTCGAGTTTGTGATCAACCTGTTCAACAGGAATGTTCAGTTGCTCCGCAGCCTTGCGTACGGCTTCACCAACGGTGTTTCCTTCGGTGATAATTTGATTGGCTTCACTCATGGTGTTCTCCTCGGAGCGCGATCGTGCGCATGTATGGCCCATATTTTGGGTCGTAGAAACGGAAAGCCATCAACTGGCTGAACCGGATTTTGAATCGTCGTTGGGCGTGCGGTAGATGTACCACTGCTGAGCAATGGTCAGCACATTATTGACGATGAAGTACAACGCCAAGCCCGATGGAAATGTAAACATAAATACACCAAACATCACCGGCATGAGGCGCATCATTTTCTGCTGCATCGGGTCCATCGACCCCATGGGCATCAGTCGTTGCTGGACCACCATCAGGACGGTCACCAGCAATGGCAAAGCGCCCGTCGGATCAACCTCTGTGAGATCTTTGAGGTACAAAAACTGACTGCCGTAGATTTCTACGCTGTACAGCATGACGTTGTACAGGGCAAACCAAACCGGCATCTGAACCAACATGGGTAGGCACCCACTCATCGGATTGACGTTGTGTTCCTTGAACAGCTTCATCGTCTCTTGAGTCTGGAGCTGCTGGTTGTCTTTGTATTTTTCCTTGAGTTCCTTCAGTTGCGGTTGGATGGCTTGCATCCGCTTGGAACTGACAAACTGCTTCTGCATCAGAGGAAAGAACACCGCCTTTATGGACATTGTCAGAAGAATGATTGCGACGCCCCAATTTCCGACGAGCCCGTAAAAAAACTTCAGCATGATCAGGAGAATCTTCGCGAACAGCCCAAAAATTCCAAACTCAATCGACGCTTCCAGATTGTTCCCGACAGGGGTGGTGATGTCGATGTCCTTTGGTCCCACATATCCCCGAAAACGAACTTCGCGGGCGGCCCCTGAATCGAGCGGCTGGCTCAAGCGTAGAAAACTGCCAATTCGTTCATCCGGCAGCCGATCAACGACCCATTCTCCGGTTGCATCTTCAAGCGGCAACAAAACACCCATAAAGTACTTGTTTCCAAGACCAAACCAGTCCACTGCACCGGCAAAGCGCTCGTAGCTTTCACCGTCGAGATCCGAGAGATCATCTACGCGTTCGATATCTTCTTCCACGTATGCAAAAGGTCGAATCACGTTCGCAAACCGATTGGCATCTTCACCATCAGCAACATCGGCCATCCCAACCCAGAGATCCCGAATCACCGAGTCAGACTGATTTTCAAAACGGACAACAACGTCAATTACATGCGGATCGTTACCGAACTGAAAGCGCTTGGTCACCTTCAGCCCATTGTGAACTTGGCCAGTTGCCACCAAAGACGAACCATCGGAAGTGATGCGATGGGCTTGGTCTCGGGCAAACGAGCCCGCTCCCGCGATGACATAGGCGCCTTTCTCGGTAAATAAGGTTTCGGGGTCTGTACCCCCGGTATACGCCTGCCATTCATCAACTTCACCGCCAAGCATGTCGAGTGCATACGACCACAATGGCGTGACGCTCGGCTGAGCCTTGTAGTCCTTCAGTTGAATGGACCGCATCGCACCCTCACTGGACGCGAGGTCTGCGACAAACACATCGGTCACGAAAGGCTTGTCGTGAGCGGCAATTGTCGCAACTGGTTCAGTAACCGGTGCAGCAGGGGTGGCTTCGGTCTCTCCTGTTTGGAGCGCATCGGTCGCTGAGGATGCCGGAACACCCACTGGCGCGGCAGCAGCCGAATTTGACTCTGCAGGCGTCGCAATGGTCGCGGCGGACTGGTCCACTGGAATTTCGGTCACCATTGGAGGAGCGAACCACTGCAAATAGACCATGTACACCATCAGACTGAGTCCAACAGCTAGAATAGTTCGACGTTCTTGATCAGATTGCACGCGGCTCTCCTCGAGGAGCGGGAACGGGGTCAGACCCGCCAGGGACAAAGGGATTGCATCGCAAAATTCGGCGCGTCGATAGTGCCCCACCGCGGACTAGTCCATGGATGCGAAGGGCCTCAACTGTGTACTGACTGCAGGAGGGATAAAACCGACACATGGGAGGCATCAGTGGCGAAATCAACCGCTGGTATCCTTTGATCATCCATCGAATGAAGGCATTCATTTGCTGGTGCCCACCTTACTCCAAGCCGCAGCGAGTTCACGCCCGATGGCCTCAAATGAACTCTCGGCCGACTGCGGATGAGCGATGACAACCACGTCAAACCCGGCAGGGACCAAGGATTCCTGCTGCCGTATGGCTTCACGAAGCCAGCGTTTCACACGATTCCGGTTCACAGCGTTTCCAACTTTTCGGCTTACGGTGAGTCCCACACGCGTCTGAGAAGTGTCACTGCGAACAAACAACATCAGCAGCAGTCGTCGGCGAATTCGATGCCCAGTGCGCTGCACGCGTTGGATATCGACTGACCTCCTCAAACGCTGGTGGCGAGGGAGTCCCAGTGGATACTCCTTAGCTGCGCTTGCTCGAAACCGTCGGAACCAACCGCTTGCGCCCTTTGGCCCGACGACGACGCAGGACATTCCGGCCTCCTGCGGTCTTCATGCGAGCACGAAAGCCGTGAGAACGCTTACGCTTAATTCTGCTGGGTTGATATGTGCGTTTCATGTGTTCCTCCAAGCGCGGAATGCGAACCACAGTTCGTGGTCGATTTATCCGCAGGGGCGACACCCTACCGGGTCCTCGCCAACAAGAGCCCGATGCTTATGCTGTCGATCGTTTAGGAGCAAGATCGTTTCTGAAACATCTCTCTTACGCGCGCGAGCGCGAGGGACTCTTCCACAGGGGTGTTCCACGTGAAACACCTGCGGAAAACCCTAGGGAAAATCAAAAAAACATAGGTTTAACCTACGTCTAACTATTGATGAGATCCACAGATCCCATTGAGAAAATTAGAAAAAAATGAAAGTTTTCCATATTTTTTTATAATTTAGTTTAAACCTGAATTAATTTAAATTTATCCAACGAGACTTCTGACACTTAGGAGAACCCCCAACCATTGAAGAATCCCGCTGATCCCTGTTACCCTGTGGGGGAGCCGGATCGGTGGGGTCTCGGTTTACAGATTTTAACCCTTTGACGGGAATTCTTCGCCGTTGGCGTTGTGGGTATTGGTGTGCAAAAAGATCTTCTCTGGTCCACGGTTCAAGGCTCTCTTCGCGAAAAACTCGGCGCTCAGAACTTTGAAATATGGATTCGACCCATACAGATGGGCATCATCAATGACGACTCGGTAAGCTTGGAAGTTCCCAATCGCTATTATCGAGATTGGGTTGCCGCGAACTACGGCCCTGCCCTCAATCAAGAGCTCGAAGAAGCCATTGGTCGACCCATTAGACTGCAATTCCATGTGGCATCCAGTCAGCCAGAGCCAGCCCCATCCGAACCCAATCCGACTGCGCACGACACCGGCATTGTACGAAAAGCAGACCCAATTCCCGGTGTTTCACCAGACAAAACCTTTGAGAACTTTGTCGTCGGAAAGTCAAATGAATTTGCCCATGCTGCAGCTCTGGCCGCCGCCGATTCCCCAGGTGAACCTCAGTACAATCCATTGTTCATCTATGGTGACACAGGGTTGGGTAAGACCCACTTGGTTCACGCCATTGGAAACCGCATTCAAATGCGAGATCCCGATGCACGAATTTTGTACGTGACCGCTGAGCAATTCACCAATGACCTTATTGATGCCCTCCGATACCGAAGGATGCCAGAGTTTCGTGACCGGTATCGGAAGCAGCCAACTGTACTGTTGATTGACGATGTTCAGTTCTTCAGTGGAAAGGACCGAACCCAAGAAGAGTTGTTCCACACATTTGAGTGGCTGAATGAGCGTGGAACACAGATTGTATTTACATCCGATGTGTTGCCAAAAGAGATTCGAGGATTTGAACCTCGACTCCGCACTCGCTGTGAATGCGGAATGCTCGCAGACACACAAGCTCCCGATGCAGAAACACTGACCGCAATCCTTCGTCAAAAGGCCGAACAGCAAGGCCTTGAAATTCCTGCCGATGTTGCACAGTGGATTACTGCTCGAGTTCACGGCAATGTACGCGAACTTGAAGGCGCTGTGAATCGACTCAACGCAGTCATGCGTCTGCGTCCGGGACTTCTGACACTCGATGTCGCACGACAGCACCTTTCCAGCATGCTCGATGACACGCGAGCAACTGTCAGTGCCGAAGATATCATGTCGACTGTCGCCAACTTCTACAATGTCAAAGTCAGTGAACTGAAGGGCTCTCGTCGACTCAAACAACTGGTCCGACCGCGTCACGTTGCAATGTTCCTCATCCGACAGTTCACAAACCACTCATTTCCAGAAATTGGACGCATCTTTGGGAACCGTGACCACGCTACAGTGCAGCACGCAGTGAAGAAGATTCGCGGTGAAATGAAGACCGATGTAGACATTCGTTCCGCCGTTCAGACCCTTGAACGCAGCATCAACAGAGGGCTCTGAGGCCTATGGATAAACCATGGACAACCAGCGGATTGGTTATGCATGCTCTGTGAAGTTTTTTTATCTCAATTTTCAACCTTGTTTTTTTCCTCATTAATCCCCATCAACTCACAGTTGAATCCACAGGATCGAAAAAACATAAGTTTTTGAAATTAATAAACTTTTAATCCTTTTTCACAATATCAATAACACCTAGAGATCAACTACTGATCCAAAGATCCTGATCTTAATTTCGATCCTTAGACAGCAGTTTCGGAGACCTCATGGACCTCATCATTGACAGAGAAGAGCTGATTCGTGGCTTGAGTCGAGTTCAAGGAATCGTCGAGCGAAGGACGACCAACCTATCCTTGGCTCATGTCTTGTTGAGCGCTGAAGGCAACACCCTTCGCCTGACGGCGACTGACACGATGGTATCCCTTGTCGCTGACTATGTGGCACGTGTCGAGCGTCCCGGTGAGATATCGGTGGATGCGCAGAATCTGTTTCAAGTGGCTCGCCATTTGCCGGAACCTACGGTGCACCTAAAAGGTGAGGCCGGAAACAGACTCGCGATCAACTCTGGCAAGAGTGAGTTTCATTTGGTTGGAATGAGTTCGGAGGACTATCCCCCGCTTCCTTCACGAGACGACCGAGCGTCCCTGAGTGTCCCAGGGATAACCCTTCAACGGTTGATCTCGGAAACGCTATATGCGGTGTGTTTGGACGACAGTCGCTATGGATTGAATGGCGCCCATCTCGAAGAAATCACTGCAGAGAGCGGAGATGCACGAGTACGGATGGTCACAACTGACGGATCGCGTTTGAGCTTTTCGGAGTCCCCCTATGAGGGTGAGTTCAACATGGGGCGCCGGATGTTGCTTCCAAGGAAAGCGCTCGATGAAGTGAGAAAGCTTTGTGACGGTGATGAGCGGCCGTGGGAGATTGCATTTGGTGAGCGGTCTGCAACGTTTCAAACCGGCGGAATCACATTGATGGTTCGTTTGGTGGATGGTGAGTTTCCCGACTATCGCCAGGTGCTCCCGGCTGCGTTCAAGCGGACCATGACTGTTCGTCGCTCTGATTTTTCAGATGCCCTCAAGCGTGTGTCCATCGTTGCTTCGGATCGCAATCATTCTGTTCGGTTCGGCTTTGAATCAGATCGGTTGGTTCTCACGGCGCAGAATGTCGACTTGGGCAATGCCCGCGAGGAAGTTTCCGCTTCATTTGAAGGCGAAGAATTCGAAACCGGATTCAATATCGCCTATTTCTTGGACATCATCCGACACACACAAGGCGAAGAGTTCGTGTTGGAGATGGGTGAACCCCTTGATCCTTGCATTGTCCGGATCCCTGGCCGCGATGACTGTCAGTTTGTGGTCATGCCAATTCGCTTGGACTGACATTCCGTGCAGCTGACGAGCCTACGACTTGCCGGCTGGCGAAACATCGTTGATTGCACAGTTGATGTGGACTCGCCGTTGGTCGTGATTCATGGAGACAACGGTCAGGGAAAGTCCAATTTGCTTGAAGCAGTTCATGTTTTGGGTACATTGAAGAGTTTTCGAGATTCCCGCACTCGTCGGTGGATCCGTCACGGCGATGAAGGCGCTCGATTGGCTGGAAGCGTGCAGTCGACCATGGGAAAGCGGGAATTGGTGTGGAAGTGGACCGGTGACGGGCGTCGATTAGAAATGGATGGGAAACAACCTTCCAATCTTTCGGATTGGTTTGAGGTGTTTCGAGCAGTGGTGTTTTGTCCAGAAGACGCTGCAATAGTTCGGGGTGAACCTGACCGACGGCGTCGATTTATGGATCGAGCGGCCTTCAACGCATCGCCAAGTCACCTTCGAGTGGTCACCGAATACCGGAAGATTTTAAATCACAAACGGGCATTGCTCAGCGAGCGGTACGTAGACCCACTGCAGTTGGAAGCGTTCAACGCATCGTTAGCCGCTACAGGGGCTTCCTTGGTTCGTGCGAGAGTTCAGGTGGTCAAGGAACTATCGGCCTCATTTGGGGCCATGCACGATGCAATTGCTGGTAGCGGAGCGGTTGATATGCAGGTCAACGTTAGCGGAATTGGTCACGTGGATGACCTTTCAGAGGATCAGATTGAGGTTCACCTCATGGAAGCGCTTCAACGGTCACAACCGGATGAACTTCAACGTCGATCGGTGTTGGTTGGACCCCATCGAGATGAGTTGGTGGTAAAGATAAACGGTCAACGCGCACGCAACTTCGCTTCTCAAGGACAGGCTCGGAGCATCATTCTCGGTCTAAAACTGGCGGAGTTGGACGCAGCTCATCGACGGGGCATCGTGCCCGTGTTCTTACTTGATGATCTCACAAGTGAACTCGACCAAGGACGGAGAAGCCGGCTAGTGAGCATTCTGACGGCGCTAAAAGGTCAGGTTTGGGTGACCACGACGGACCCCTCTTATTTGGGAAACTTGGACGCCATTGATCACATCAAACTGCGGGTATCGGGTGGCGTGATCTATCCCGATTAAAGACCGGATTTAAAAGCCTTCAAACCGATGGCCGGACCCATGGATACTCGTTACGCAAGAGCGCTGAATGGGCTGTGATCCGGTGGTTTATTTTCCGCCGCAAATCCCAGTCCGGCATGACTGCCCGGAGATGACCTGAATGGATACCGAAACAACCCCCGTTGGTGACAATGACTACGATGCCTCCTCGATCACGGTGTTGGAGGGGCTCGAAGCGGTCCGTAAGCGTCCGGCGATGTACATCGGTTCAACGGGTCCGAATGGTCTCCATCACTTGGTATACGAGGTGGTGGACAACTCCATTGACGAGGCGTTGGCTGGTGAATGTACTCATGTGACGGTCATTCTTCACAGCGATGGTTCCTGTTCTGTGGAAGACAATGGTCGAGGCATTCCTGTCGACATTCACCCCAAGGAAGGCCGTCCCGCGTGTGAAGTTGCGCTGACCACTCTTCACGCCGGAGGTAAGTTTGACAAGGATACCTACCAAGTATCGGGCGGGCTCCACGGTGTGGGTGTTTCGTGCGTCAATGCGCTGTCAGAGTGGTTGAAGCTCGACATTTTTCGGGATGGCAAGCACCACAGTCAGGCATTCGCTCGTGGGAATGTTCAAACATCTCTGGAAATCAAGGGAGACTCCGGTGGGAAGCGTGGCACGATTGTCAGCTTTTTTCCCGATGCAGAAATTTTCCAAGAGACCGTAAACTTCAGCTTCGACGTGTTGCACAGCCGTCTGCAAGAACTGGCCTTCCTCAATCCAGGCATCACCATCATCTTGGATGACCAGCGCGAAGATAAAAAAGTCGAGATGCGGTATGACGGCGGTATTCGAGAGTATGTGAATCATCTCAATGAAGCGCGGACTGGTCTCCACGAGGATCCGATTTACGTGTCCGGCACTCGAGAAGGCGTAGAAGTTGAAGTCGCCATGCAGTGGACGAGTGCATACTCCGAAAACCTCTGCAGCTTCACGAACAACATTCGAACCATTGAAGGCGGCACTCATGTGTCGGGGTTTAAGTCTGCCTTGACTCGAACCGTGAACTCGTTTGCTGCCTCAAAGAAACTGGTCAAAGTCGACAAGGGTGAATCAATATCGGGAGACGACATTCGGGAAGGGTTGACCGTAGTCCTGTCGGTTAAGGTTCCCGAACCTCAGTTCGAGGGT
>Ga0160422_10001176_pt1 | contig 16342 bp, 18 predicted proteins | sample Fk160mmetaG_FD_108192 | JGI IMG/M metagenome (GOLD analysis project Ga0160422, IMG submission 108192) | Marine microbial communities from the Central Pacific Ocean - Fk160115 60m metaG | ecosystem: Environmental > Aquatic > Marine > Oceanic > Photic zone | place: The Central Pacific Ocean... | reverse complement strand
TGACCACCATGCCGAGGGTCCAAGTCTTGGAAGAAGAACCCTCTTCTGCCGTTGCGGTCTTGAAAGGCGAATCCACCCAGCGTCCGTCTTCGTCGAGCTCAAGGAGAACGCGCCCCCCATCCAACGTGATGGATCCAATCTCGGGCTGGTCGCCCAACAGGCTCCAAAAATCCAACGCCAACCCCAAGCGTTCTCCTGCAACCAAGGTGTCTCCGGTGGTTTGAAGAAGGGCCACGTCGGAAACATTGACGCTGATGTCAGGAAAGCCATTCCACCACGAAAGGGTCACCTCGCCAACACTCAATGCGCCGTCGATCTGTTCGTTGAGGGTGTCCAGGGCTTTGGCCTTCCAGGCATCTCCCCGTTGCCAAACCAATACGCCCACAGCCAACCCAATTGCCAGGGGCAAGCCGAAGATCAAACCCAACAGGCGGGTGCGGGACGTGGATGAAGCAGACATGGACAAGCCTAAATTTCGTGAGCACGAAGCGGCGTGTGTCGGCCTTGACGACCTTCTGTTCACACCTTGTCGTGCACACCACCAGGGTCAACGCATTCCTTTTCATCTTTGTGTCATGGACAAGCGAACGTTTCTAAAAGTCACTGGCGCCGCGGGCGCAGGCATCGTACTCACCCCTTGGCTGGGGTGCGCGCCAGGAAGCTCGGACAGCCCGTCGACCGCGAAGGTTTACGGTGGTGAAACGTTCAGTCTGCCGTCCCTCGGGTTTGCGGTTGACGCATTGGCTCCAGCGATTGATATGGCCACCATGGAAATCCACCATGGCAAGCATCACGCCGGCTACGTGCGCAAACTGAATGCAGCGCTGGACGGAAGGCCAATGGTGGCTGACGGCAGCCTCGAAGCCTTGCTGGCGGAGGTTCAGCCCGAAGACAGTGCGTTGCGCAACAACGGTGGAGGGCATTTCAATCACGCGCTGTACTGGGAAGTCTTGCGTCCAGGGGGTCCCGACGCGCCCGAGGGGGACTTGGCGGAGTTGATCCGACGCGACCTCGGGGGAGTGGAGTCCTTCGTCGAGTCCTTCGCCAAGGCAGGCGCCACCCAATTTGGCAGCGGATGGGCATGGCTCATCGTAAACGGCGAGGGCAAGCTCGAAGTGACCAGCACCCCCAACCAAGACAACCCGCTCATGGCAAATTGCGTGGCGGAAACGGGCACACCCATTTTGGGCATGGACGTGTGGGAACACGCTTATTACCTGAATTACCAAAACCGCCGCAAGGACTACATCGCGGCATTTTTGGGTTTGGTGAATTGGGAGACCGTGTCAGCGAGGTTGGAAACGGCCTTGCCCAAGGTGCGCTGAGCCTTCTTCAAGCCTTCAATCCACCACTTTGGTGTACGTGACTGAGGTGGTCTTTCCCTTGCGGAGAAGCCGGCGAAATTGCCGCGTGTTTCGGGGGTTGAGTTGAACCTCCCGCACCTTATCTGTGGGGTCGTCGTTTTTGTGAAGCTTCACCACGTTCTCATGCCCGAGAACCTCTTCCCATGAGTCCAAGGCGTGCTGTTCCTTGGGATCAAGCGTAAGGATGTTGAGGGCATCTCCATGGCGTTCGGCGACCAGCAAGGTGTATCGCCCTCCCTTTTCTTGGGGGATGTTGAGGACCAAACGCCGACCCAATTTTTTGAGCACACAGTTTTTGCCGAGCACCAGGTCGTCGCTCCCTGGGTTGCCTAGGATGCGGTCGGCCCTCACCACGAGCGTCTCCTTTTCTTCATTTGGGGCGTCTGACACCCAGGTGCCTTGCCAGGCTTGGGGAAATTGGGTGAGCTCCTTCTTCTTTGCGGGCATTGGCTCAGGGAAGGTCACCTCCACACACCCTGTGAATCTCCAACAAAGGAGCAGCACACATCCGAGCAACAATCTGGGGTAGGTCATGGCTTGAGGTTTATCCAAAAATCAAGGCGAGGCTGCCCACAACAAAACAATACACCCCAAAACCTGCCAAATTGCTGCGCTTGACCAAGCGGATCATCCAGGTGCATGCCGCCCAACCGCTTGCAAAAGCCGCGGCCGCTCCTAGGGCATACCCCAACCAAGGCACAGTCACCAACTCACCTGCGACAGGCTGTTCCAGCAGCTCTTTGACGGTCAGCAAGGTGGCGCCTCCAATGGGAATGAGGGCCATCAAAAAGGAAAACTTGGCGGCTTCTTCCCGCGAAATGCCCAACATCAACGCCGCGCCAATGGTGCTCCCGGATCTGCTGATGCCAGGGAGAACGGCCATGGCCTGGGCCATCCCAATGCCCAATGCCTGAAGGGCGCGGATGGGACGTTGGCCACCTTTGGCTTTTTGAGAAAGGAAAAGCACCCCGCCCGTGACCAAGAGCATGGCGCCGACAAAACGGGGGCTGGCGAGCGCCTCGATGTCGTCTTTGAATCCCAATCCAATCGCAGCCGCGGGCACAGCACTCAGGAGGAGCATGCCCACATAGTTGCGTCCGCGATGGCCTCGCTCTCCAGGCGCAAACAACGAATTGAGCAGGTCGAGGATGTCTTTTCGAAACACCACCAAGGTGCTGAGTGCGGTGGCGGCATGGACGAGCACGGTGAAGGTGAGGTCTTCCTCTTGGAGGCCCAGAAGAGACTGGCCTAGGGTGAGGTGACCAGAGCTCGAAACAGGAAGGAATTCAGTAAGCCCTTGAATCAGGCCGAGAAGAAAGTAGGAAAGGGCTTCCAAGTCAATGTTTCTTCAAGATGGCGTAGAAAATCACGCCGTAGCCCGCCAACACCACGGTGGGGGCCAAAGTGATGCGACGCGCGCTGAAGATGCTTTCGTCAAACACATTGGGGTCGTCCGAGCCCCCTCCGCTCATGAGCAGGTAACCCACCATCAAAATGGCAATGCCGATGCCGAGCCAAACGTAGTTGCTGCGGCCAAATGCGAAATTAGAGGGGGAATCTGGGGCGCTGTTCATGGTTCGAAAATACGGCGATACAGTCGACTGGACTCAATGCAACTGAGACAGATCGGCCTTCAGGTAGCGGTTGACCGCGAAACTGCTGAATCCAGCCCCCAAGATGCCGCCAGTCAACACAAACGCGCCCGCCATCAGCCCCATCCAGGGCAAGGTCAAGGTTCCGAGCTGCGCTTGAAACCAAGTCATCAACCCCAGGATGCCGGCAAAGGCGAGAAGCCCGGAAGTGGCGCCCAGCATCAACCCCTGCACCACAAAAGGCTTGCGCACCAACCGAGGTCGCGCACCGACCAGTTGCATGTTTCGGATCAGGAATCGACGGGCAAACACCGTCAGTCGAATCGTGTTGTTGAGCAGGGCCAACGCCACGGCGAGGCAAAGGACGGCGGCGACCGTCAACACGGGCAAGAGCTGATCGATTCCCGCCTGCATGCTGCTCAACAGGTCGCCGTGCCAGGAGACTTCGGCCACGCCTGGCAGGGACTCAAACCGGGCTGCGGCACCGGCAATGGCATCCGGGGAAACGTGGTCGGGACGCATCACGAGGTCAATCACCGGAGGCAGCGGCACGTACCCCAAAAACGAGACGAAGGATTCCCCAAGCTCAGCCTCGAGCTCTTCTGCGGCTTCTGCGGGGTCGAGGTATTCCACTGCTGCGACACTTGGGTCGGCGACAATGGCCAGCCGCGCCTCGTCGATTTGGGATGGAGACATGTCGCGTTGCAGGTACACCTGGACGTGAACGTGCTGTTTCATTTGGGCGTTGGCCCACTGTCCAAGCAGGGCCGCAAGCCCCAACATGCCCATCAAAAACAGGGTCAACGACATCCCAATCACGGTGGTGAACTGGGTGGTCAGCTGCGCTTGGGAGCGACGCGATTGGGACTTGGAAGCACTTGACATGGCCCAAAGATGCGACGCAGTTGGCGGAAACAGGGCCACAAGCTTATTTGGATTGAATCCAAACAACGTACCTTTGCATCCCCCAAACGGGGTATTTTTGTTGAAGGTTTTCCACACATGATCAAAGTCAATGACAACGCACGCGACCAGGTCCAGCGCCTGCTCGCAGAAGAAGGACGCCCCGCAGGGAGTTTCGTCCGCGTGGGCGTGAAGGGTGGCGGATGCAGCGGTCTCATGTACCAGCTGGATTTCGACCACGTGATGAACGACGACGACCAGTCGTTTGAAGACAATGGCGTGAAGGTGGTCGTCGACAAGAAGAGCTTTCTCTACCTCGTGGGCACGGAGTTGCGCTACAGCGGAGGGCTCAACGGCAAGGGGTTTGAGTTTCACAACCCTAACGCCAATCGAACCTGCGGCTGCGGAGAGAGTTTTTCACTCTGACAACGGACAACCATGGCGCACGACGGAGAAGACAAGATTCTGGAGGAAGTCACCGGGAAGGCGTATGAGTTTGGGTTCACCACGGACATCGACTCAGACAAGGCCCCGGCGGGACTCAACGAGGACATCATTCGGCTGATCAGCACGAAGAAGAACGAGCCCGAGTGGCTCCTCGAGTGGCGCCTCAAAGCGTTCGAGACGTGGAAGGCGATGGTCGAGCCCGAGTGGCCTCATCTCCAATACGAGAAGCCGGATTTCCAGGCCATCAGTTACTACGCGGCCCCCAAGCAGAAAAAAGAGCTCGCCTCGATGGACGAGGTGGATCCAGAATTGCGCAAGACCATGGACAAGCTGGGCATTTCGCTCGAGGAGCAGAAGCGCCTCAGCGGTGTGGCGGTGGACTTTGTGATGGACAGCGTCAGTGTGGCCACGTCCTTCAAGGACAAACTCGCGGAGCTCGGCATCATTTTCTGCAGCATGAGCAAGGCCGTTCAGGAGCACCCTGAATTGGTCCAGAAATACATTGGGTCGGTGGTCCCTGTCCGAGACAACTACTATGCGGCGTTGAACTCGGCGGTCTTCACCGACGGGTCGTTCTGCTACATCCCCAAGGGCGTCAAGTGCCCCATGGAACTGAGCACGTACTTCCGCATCAACGAAAGTGGCACGGGACAGTTTGAGCGGACGCTTGTGATTGCCGACGAGAGCAGCTACGTCAGCTACCTCGAAGGGTGCACGGCGCCTCAGCGTGACGAAAACCAACTCCACGCGGCCGTGGTCGAACTCATCGCCCTCGACGACGCAGAGATCAAGTACAGCACCGTACAGAACTGGTACCCCGGCGACGAAGAAGGCAAGGGCGGGGTGTACAACTTTGTGACGAAGCGTGGCATTTGCCACACCCGTTCCAAAATCAGCTGGACGCAAGTCGAGACAGGAAGTGCAGTGACGTGGAAGTACCCCAGTTGCGTGCTGAAAGGCGACGACAGCGTGGGCGAATTCTACAGCGTGGCCGTCACCAACAACATGCAACAGGCAGACACGGGCACCAAGATGATTCACTTGGGAAAGCGCACGCGTTCGACCATCATTTCGAAGGGCATCTCGGCGGGCAAGTCCCAAAACAGCTACCGCGGACTCGTCCAAATCATGCCCAACGCCGACCATGCGCGGAACTTCAGCCAGTGCGACAGCCTGCTGATGACCGACCGCTGCGGCGCACACACGTTCCCGTACATCGAAACGAAGAACCCCACGGCGCAAGTCGAGCACGAAGCGACGACCAGCAAGATTGGGGAAGACCAAATCTTTTACTGCCTCCAGCGTGGCATTGACGAGGAGCAGGCCATCAGCCTGATCGTCAACGGCTACGCCAAGGAGGTGCTCAACAAGTTGCCCATGGAGTTTGCCGTTGAGGCCCAAAAGCTCCTGGCCATTTCACTCGAAGGATCCGTAGGCTAATGCTGACCATCAAGAACCTCCACGCGCAAGTGGAAGACACCCCCATCCTCAAAGGACTGAACCTCGAAATCGGTCCCGGTGAGGTGCACGCCATCATGGGCCCCAACGGCTCAGGAAAGTCGACCTTGGCGTCGGTCCTCGCCGGCCGTGAAGACTACGAAGTGACGGCCGGCTCGGTCGATTTCGACGGCACCGACCTCCTCGACCTCGACGCGAGCGACCGTGCCCGCGAAGGCCTGTTCCTGGCCTTCCAGTACCCCGTGGAGATTCCCGGCGTGAGCAACCTCAACTTCATGAAGGCGGCCATCAACGCCAAGCGGGAGCACCAAGGCCTGGAGGCCATCTCAGCCAAGGACTTCCTCGCGCTCGTCAAGGAGAAGTCGGCCCTCGTGGAATTGTCCGGACGCCTTCGCGACCGCAGCGTGAACGAAGGTTTCTCGGGCGGCGAGAAGAAGCGCAACGAGATCTTCCAAATGGCCATGCTCGAGCCCAAGCTCGCCGTCCTCGACGAGACGGACAGCGGCCTTGACATCGACGCCCTTCGCATCGTGTCTGAAGGCGTGAACGCCATGCGCGACGCGGGACGCTCGTTCTTGGTCATCACGCACTACCAGCGCCTCCTCGACCACATCGTGCCCGACCACGTGCACGTGTTGAGCGACGGCCAAATCGTCAAGTCCGGCCCCAAAGAGCTCGCCCTCGAGTTGGAAGCCAAGGGCTACGACTGGATCAAAGAAGAAATCGCCTGATGTCCGCAGCCAACGACAAAGCGCATGCGTTTGTGGCGGGGCTTGCGGCGGCTGCGGGGTTGGCCTCCTTGGCCGAGGCGGGGCGCCAATCCATGGCCGACTTGCCGGTGCCGACCCGAAAATCGGAGCGCTGGAAGTACAGCCCCTTGACGCCGATGTTGGCGACGCCCGTGCGCACGGCACCGGCTCCTGACGGCTGGCCCGAAGACGTGCCGACCAATCCCATTCCGGGACTCGACGCGCACCGCATCGTCTTGCTGAATGGCCAAGTCGTGGCGGAGGCGTGCGATTTGCCCGTCGCCGATGGCGTGGTGTGCATGCCGCTTTCGCAAGCCATGGCCGAAGGCCGAATCGGCGAAGGCGACGAAGATTGGTCGGCCTACCACACCCGCGAGTGGGTGGGTGCCGTCCACGCAGCGCACGTCCAAGACGGACTGTTCCTGAGCTTGGAAAGCGGAGTGGTCCTCGACCGCCCAGTGTTGGTGCACCACCACACCACAGGCGACAACATGGCGTCTTGCCCACGTCACCGTGTGCACGTGGGCGACAATGCCCAGGCGGAGGTGGTGCTTTGGTCTTCTGCGCCAGAAGGTGCGAGCGGCATGGTGAATGCCGTCCTGGAAGGCAAAGTGGGCGCGGGTGCGCGTTTGGGCGTGGACAAGGTGCAGCATGAGCAAGGCGCCGTCTTCCACCTCGCGCACGAGCACGTGACCCAAGACAAAGACAGCACCTTCCGAATTCACACCGTCACGGTGCAAGGCCATTGGGTGCGCAACGAGTTGAACGTGCTCCAGCACGGCAGCGGATCGCACACCATCATGCACGGCGCGTACTTGCCCAAGGGGCAGGAGCACGTGGACAACCACACGACGATGGACCACACGGTGCCGCATTGCACCTCGAGCGAGCTCTACAAAGGCATTTTGTACGACCGGTCGACGGGGGTGTTCAACGGCAAAGTCTTTGTTCGTGAGGACGCGCAGTTGACGAACGCCTACCAGCAAAACGCCAACATCGTGGCGGACGCTGGCGCAAGCATCAACGCCAAGCCTGAACTTGAGATCTACGCGGATGACGTGAAGTGTTCGCACGGCTGCACCGTCGGACAATTCGACGAAGAAGCCATGTTTTACCTCAAGTCACGCGGCATTGCAGATCGCGCCGCCCGTGCGTTGATGGTGCAGGCGTTCATTGGGGATGTCCTCGAGGGCTTTGGCCAAGACGAGGTGGCCCAGGAAGTGGAGGACCTGCTCGCAGATCGCCACGGCTGGATGTAACCTCCTCCCATGTCAGGTGCGGCACAAATCAGGTTGGACAAGCTCCTCGTGGACCGAGACCTCGTGGCTTCTCGGCCCCGGGCGGAGCGCATGATTTCGGAGCACGGCGTCTTGGTGGCGGGGTCCAAAGTGACCAAGCCCGGAAAGAAGTTTCCTGTCGATGTCGTCATTGAGCTGATCGAGGAGGACATGCCTTGGGTGTCCCGTGGCGCGTTGAAGTTGCTGGCGGCGCTGGACGCGTGGACCGACCTTCAAGTGGAAGGCAGGTTGGCGTTGGACGTGGGCTGCTCCACCGGCGGATTCAGCCATGTGATGCTGGAGCGCGGGGCCAAAGCGGTGCTTGGCGTGGACACAGGTCGCGGTCAATTCGACGCAGGTTTGGCCGACGATCCCCGCATGATTGTGCGCGAGTCCACCAACGTGAAGGACCTCACTCCGGCGGAATTCACGGCGGTGATGGGGGGACTGCCTGAGCTAGTGGTCATCGACGTGTCGTTTGTGGGGCTCGCTCACATTTTTCCCGCCGTGGCTTCGTTGACCGTGCCAGGTACGCCGGTGGTGGCCTTGGTCAAACCCCAATTCGAAGTCGGCCGCGAAAACCTCAGCCGTGCGGGCATCGTGCGCGACCCAGCCATGCGCGTCAAGGCGTTGGACGACGTGAAGGATGCGGCGGTGGAGCGTGGATTTGGGGTGATTGATGCCCTTGATTCCCCCATTCAGGGTGGAGATGGAAACCAAGAGTATCTTTTGAGACTTGAACGACTGTGACCGCGGCATGTTGCCGCGTGTCGTACCCTTGCAGAGATGAGCACTTTTGACGTCCAGGCCATTCGCGCCCAATTTCCCATCCTGTCGCGGGAGGTGAACGGCAAGCCGCTCGCCTACTTCGACAGTGCCGCCTCTGCGCACAAGCCGCAAGCGGTCATCGATGCGCAGTCGCGTTATCTCGCGCACACCCACAGCAACATCCACCGAGGCGTTCACGCACTGGCGCAAGAGGCCACCGAGGCCTATGAGGCAGCGCGTGAGACGGTGCGCGCCCACATCGGTGCGTCTTCGACAAAGGAAATCCTGTTTGTGGGCGGCACGACCGATGGCATCAACCTCGTGGCCCAAACCTGGGGCCGCGCCAAACTCGGCGCCGGCGACTGCATCGTCCTCACCCGGATGGAGCACCACAGCAACATCGTGCCATGGCAGATGCTTGCGCTGGAGCAGGGCTTCGACATCCTGGTGGTGGAATTGAACGAAGACGGCACCTTGGACGGCGAGATGTTTGAGGCGCACCTCGCTCGCAACCCCAAACTTGTGGCGTTCACCCACGTCTCCAATGCCTTGGGCACCGTGAATGACGTGAAGCACTGGACCTCACGCGCCCACGATGCCGGAGCCACGGTATTGGTGGATGGGGCACAATCGGTCCCTCATTTGCCGGTCAACGTGCGCGACTTGAACGTGGATTTCTACATGTTCAGTGGCCACAAGACTTATGGGCCCACGGGCATTGGAATTTTGTATGGCAAAGAGGCCCTGCTTGACGCGATGCCGCCCTACCGCGGTGGCGGGGAGATGATTGGCACCGTCAGCTTTGAGAAGGGCACGACGTACAATGAGCTTCCCTACAAGTTTGAGGCTGGCACCCCGCACATCAGCGGAGGCATTGCTTTGGGGGCCGCCTTGGAGTGGATGAATGGCGTGGGCATGCCTGCCTTGACGGCCCACGAGCACGAGCTCACGCAATACGCCCACGCGCAATTGGAGGGCATTGAGGGGTTGCGCCTTTACGGCACGGCGCCATGCAAGGCGGGGGTGGTGTCCTTTCTTGTGGATGGCGTGCACCCCTACGACCTGGGCACGTTGCTCGACCAGCTCGGCATCGCGGTCCGCACAGGGCACCACTGCACAGAGCCTTTGATGGACAAGCTCGGGATTCCGGGGACGGTCCGGGCGTCGTTTGGGGCGTACAACACCGTCGAAGAGATCGACCGATTGGCCGAGGCCGTCGAGCGGGCGGTGTCGATGTTGCGCTGACGCAAACTGGTGACGCAGGGCACCACGATGCGCACACCCGGCGCCTACCTTTGCACCATGGCATCAGTGATCGACGAACGGCAAGCAGAGATTGCAGAAGAGTTCGCCATGTTTGGCGACTGGATGGAGAAGTATGAGCACATAATCTCCTTGGGCAAGGAGCTGGATCCTCTCGACCCTGAAGACAAGGTGGACGAGAACCTGATCAAGGGATGCCAAAGCCGCGTGTGGCTCGCTGCCAAGCGCGGGGACGACGGCCAGGTGGTGTTCACCGCGGACAGCGACGCCATCATCACCAAAGGGCTTGCCGCACTCATGGTCCGCGTGCTCAGCGACGCCCCTGCGGCGGACATTGCCTCGGCGAAGTTGTCCTTTCTCGACGAGATCGGCTTGCATAGCCACTTGAGCCCCACACGCAGCAACGGCCTGCAATCCATGGTGAAGCAGATGAAGCTGTACGGCTTGGCGTTCACTGCAAGTGCTTGATTGTAAAAAAACGTACTTTAGAGTATGAAGCGATTCCTCTTCATGCTTGCGTTCGTGATGTTTGGCCTTTTCGCCACGCAAGCCCAAACCCTGCCCTGCTCCTGTCTCGACGGCAGTGGAGATGAGGTGGTCACCAACACCGATTTCATTTCTCATGTGTTGACCTACGGCTGGGGAGATTCCATCCCAAGCGACTCCGGCGTGGAGCCGGGCATGTGCGATTTGGACCGAGACGGGGTGGTTGGCGTGAGTGACGTGCTGTTGTGGTTGAGCTTATTTGGGGAGTGACCGCTTCGCTCTGACCCGATGCTTCTACCTTTGAGGGGTGCAATCCTCTGGCTCCATGTTGACCAAACTCCTCGGCGCGAGTGGGTGGATGATGTTGGTCAAGTTGCTGGGTGCGGCCGCAGGTTACGCGCTGGCGTGGATGGTTACCCAAAACGAGGGTGCCGCCGCCTACGGCCGATTTGAACTGGGGTTGACGGTGTTGTCCATTGGCGCCCTTGCCGTCAGGCTGGGACTGGACGGGGTGATGGTGAAATGGTTGGCCTCGGCCAGAGCCCAGGGTTTGGTGTCCATGCAGCGCAAGGTCGCCGGCAGGGCCGTGCTGGTGGTGTTGGTTGCTGGTGCTCTGGGCTGGCTCGGCGTCCACATGGGTGCTGGGGCCCTTACAACGTGGGCGGATGACGAAGCAACAAGGGCCATGTGGCCTTGGGTGGCTGTGGGCGTGCCTCTGATGGGACTTTGGGGCTTGTCTGCGGAAATGCTCAGGGGCTTGTCCCAAATGAAGCGGTACGCCCTCACTCAGCAAGGGCTGTTGACCGCTGTTGCGGTCGTGTTGTTGTGGTGGACATCGTGGGAAGTGGTGCCGGCCTATGCCGCGGCCGTTGTGATGGTGACAGTGTTGGCTTTGGGATTGATGGTCAGTGGGTTGCCGTGGCGGGATGCGGTCGAGCCGCCAGTGGATGCGGAGCAGTGGAGTTGGAAAGCCATGATGACCACAGGTTGGCCGATGTTGATGGGCTCAGCCATGTATTTGGTCATGAGTTGGTCAGACACCTTGCTGGTGTCTCATTTTTTGGAAGAGGACCAAGTCGGTGTGTACCGATTGACATTCAAATTGGCGGCCGTCGTGACCTTGGTTCAGGCTGCGGTCAACAGTTACGCCGCGCCTCTGTTTGCCGAACGTCACGCCGTTGGAGACCAACAAGGATTGAGGGAAGCTTTGCGGCATGCGACGCTTCTTAATGTCGCGTTCAGCGTGCCGGCGTTCGTGGCCATCGTGGTCTTGGGTCCAGTGGTTTTGAATTGGTTTGGACCCGAGTTTGCCCAAGGCCAAACTTGCCTGCTCTGGCTTGCCATAGGTCAGCTGAGCATGACCCTTTGCGGCCCGGTCATGTATGTGCTCAACATGACGGGCTTTGAGCGCATTGGCAACCGCATTCTTTGGTCGACCGCCGTCGTAAACATTGCGTTGAATGTGTGGGTCATCCCTCGTCACGGCATTGAAGGTGCGGCCTTCGCCACAGCGTTGTCGCTGGCCTTGTGGAACGGCGCGGCCGCTTGGGCCGTTCACAAGAAATTGGGCTTGTCCGTTTGGCGAGACGTGTTTCGAGGCGGCAAACAGCGTTAAGTTCAAAGTTTGACGGAGGCCAAGGGCGTGTTGGGCTCGAGTTGCGCGGCAAGGGCCTCGTGCGCGGACACTTGAAGGGCAAAAGCGCCTTGCAGGTCCGCGGCGATGGGGTCAGAAGGAGGGAAGTCCTCTCGAAGGTGATCGACCTGTTTGCCATGTTTCCAGAAGCGGAAACACACGTGAGGTCCTGTGGCGAGTCCCGTTTGCCCCACGTACCCAATCACCTCGCCTTGCTTCACGCGTTGGCCCTTCTTCACGGCGCGCTTTGACATGTGCAGGTATTGGGTTTCGTAGGTGCTGTTGTGGCGGATTTTCACATATTTCCCGTTGCCCGAGGTGTAGCTGCTCTTGGTGACCACACCATCGCCGACCGCAACAATCGGTGTGCCCTGGGGAGCGGCGTAGTCTGTGCCGAAGTGTCCCTTGACCTTCTTCAACACGGGATGAAAGCGCTTGGGATTGTACCGGCTGGAAATGCGGCTGAATTCAACGGGGGCCTTCAAAAAGACTTTCTGCAATGATCCGCCTTCAAGGTCGTAGTATCCCGCAATGCCATCGTCCTCAAAACGGTAGGCGTCCAGCGGCCTGCCCCAGTGGGAAAAAGTGCTCGACAGCACCACGGGCATCCCGACGAGCCGGCCATTCACCACTTCGCGGCGGTAGAGCACGTCGTAGGTGTCGCCTTTTTGGACCCGACTGAAATCAATGGTCCACGCGTACACATTGGCCATGGCCACAGCCAAATTTGTGGGATGACCCGCCTTGTCGAAATCCATGTACAGGGAATTCTCGATGGTGCCTATGGCCCGGGCATACAGGGTGTCCACGGGGTAGGTGCCAAGGGTCACGCCGAGGGTGTCTCCCAGCGAAAAGCGAGCGTAGTCTTTGGGGTTGCGCTCGTACACCAACCATTTGGGGACCAAACGGGCTTCCGCCTCGCCACTGTCTCGGACCGCCTCCGAGGCGAGCCACCAACGGTGACCGGCCTTCATGTATCGCACGTCCCAAACTTTGCGGCTGTTGGCCGCAAGGGTGGCGACTTTGCCTGGCCCGATGCCAGCAGGATCGAGCAGATGCGAAAGGCTTTGGCCCGACTCTACCTTGCCAGAGTCCACCACCAGGTCTTCCCAGATCACGCCGAACCGCTTCACGGGCTCAGGTTCCGGAGCCGCTTGAAACATACCGCCCAGGCCGTTTGACCCCAACTCGGCATCTCCACATCCACCAAGCAAGAGGGCAATGCCCAAGGCCCATGCCAACCCGTTGCGCGTTCGATTCATCCCCGTCCAAACACTTCCTTCTCCACCCAGCCTTTGCCCCATTCTTCCAATTCCTGCTCACTCCAAAGCTCCGGGAAGAAGATCCGCTTCTGGAACCTCGGGGGCAGGTATTTCTGCCAGTTGGTTCCGCCCGTGGCGGCAATGTCCACAGGGTCTTTGTGCAAGTAACGCACGGCGCTTTTGTAGTGGGCCAAAGGCCAATTCACATTGACGTTGATGTCCAACCATCGCATGGCGTCGACGAGTTCGGGCGAAGCCCTACCCTCCAATTTGGCGGACAACGCGCGCAAGTTGCTGTGGAACATGCCGCGTGCCAGTTTTTCAAGTTCTTCGTCGTACTTTTCTTCGAATTGCTTGAGCGTTAGTGTTTTGGCACCACTCTTCAACTCTACCGCCCCTTCACGCCAATACAAATGCGACATCAATTCAGGCACGTCGGCCTCGGTGTGGTCGGCGTATTGGTCGCGGAGGTTGTGGTGCACAATGCGGTCCAGAGTCGTCGCGCAAATTTCGATCATGCGGTATTGCGCGCTTTGAAAGCCAGAGGCAGGCAGCAAGGACATGCGGAACTTCATGAATTCAGCGGGGTCCATGCCGTCCACCATGATGTCGAAACTCGTGGTCAACGCTTCGAAGTAGCGGTTCACCCGCCTGACCCGTTCCAACAAGAAAGCCTCATCCACCTTGCCCTTTTGTTCACGTGCTTCTTGGGCCATGCGCTCAAACTCGTGCAGCGAAAGCTTGAAATAGAGCTCGGTGATTTGGTGGTAGACAATGAAGACAACTTCATCGGGAATGGGGGTTTGCGGTCGCTGAAGGCTCAGCAACGTGTCAAGGTGAATCAAATCCCAATACGTGCGGTAGTCGGCATAAAGCAGTCCGTCGAGGTAGCTGCTGAGGTCTTGCCCCATCGCTGCGTATTTCTCCTGCAATTGCCCGAGTTTTTCGAGGATGGCAGGGTCAAAATGATGCGCTTTCTGAGGGTCCGTGGACATGAAGGCAAGTTCGTGAACAGACCTCGTCACAAGGGACGTCCTTCAGCAGGTTGTCACCCATGCATTGTCAACGAATCACTCAATGGTAGCAATGCACTTCAGCTCGATGGCAATGGGTGTGGGCAAACGGTTGATCTCCATCGTGGTGCGGCAAGGTTGGTTGTCCTTGAAATACTCGGCATACAGGCGGTTGAACGTGTGGAAGTCCCGGTTCATGTCCACCAAGAACACCGTCACATCCACAAGTTGCTCCCAGCTGCTTCCGCTGGCTTCGAGGATGGATTTGACGTTGGCAAACACACTGTGGACTTGGGCTTCAAAATCGAAGGCCTTGAAATTGCCGTTGTGGTCCAGTTCCAATCCGGGCACACCACTGTCGTTGGCATCGCTGCCGGCGGTTCTCGGTCCGACTCCGCTGAGAAACAAGAGGTTGCCCACGCGACGAGCGTGAGGATAGAGGCCGACGGGTTTGGGGGCGTTGGAGGTGGAAATGCGTTCGCTCATGAAACGAAGGTAGGATGGCGTCGGGCATTGAGCCACATCGAATGGGCTTGACTGCGTTGGAGCGATGTACCTTCGGGGCATGCGGTACCAAAAACTTCCCTCCGACCTGTACGTCAGGAACCGAGACGCGTTCATGAAGCGGATGAAGCCAGGTGGACTGGCCTTGTTTTTCAGCAACGACATCTACCCGACGAGTGCCGACGGCGCCTTGCCGTTCAAGCAGCACGCGGACATTTTTTACCTCGCCGGCGTGGACCAGGAAGAGACCGTGCTGTTGCTGTTCCCGGACGCGCACAACCCTGCGGATCGGGAAATCTTGTTCACGCTCGAGACCAACGACGAACTCGCGATTTGGGAGGGGGCCAAGCTGACGAAAGCGCAAGCCACCGCCGAGACGGGCATTGCCAACGTGCAGTGGACCACGGCGCTTGAGCGGACCTTGCACCGTTTGATGGCCGAGGCCCAGTCCCTGTACCTGAACGACAACCAGCACACGCGTGCCCGCCTCACGGTCGAGACCCGCACCGATCGAGAAAATGCCGCGCTGCGAGCCAAATACCCCAACCACGAAATCGAACGCAGCGCGCCCATCCTGCACGCCATTCGCGCCATCAAGCACTCTTTCGAGATTGACCAAATGCAACGGGCGTGCGACATCACCAAGGCGGGATTTGATCGGGTGCTGCAGTTTGTGAAGCCTGGGGTGATGGAATACGAGATCGAAGCGGAATTCATGCACGAGTTTTTGCGTCGTGGATCGCGCGGCTTCGCCTACACGCCCATCATCGGATCGGGCTTCAACGCCTGCGTGCTTCACTACATCGAGAACGCGTCCGAATGCCAAGCTGGAGATGTCATTTTGATGGATGTGGGCGCGGAGTATGGCAACTACGCCTCAGACATGACGCGGTGTGTTCCTGTTTCGGGACGCTTTACGGACCGCCAGCATGCCGTGTACAATGCGGTGCTTTCCGTGATGAAGGACGCGATGAACTTGTTGCGTCCAGGCGTGTCGTTGCACGACTATCACAAACAAGTCGGCGAGTTGATGACCGCACAATTGCTCGACCTGAAGCTCATTGACCGCCACGACGTCGAAAAGCAAAACCCCGCATGGCCTGCATACAAGAAGTACTTCATGCACGGCACGTCGCATTTCATCGGGCTTGATGTTCACGACGTGGGTCATTGGCACGAACCCATCGCCGCAGGCCACGTCTTCACCGTGGAGCCAGGCATCTACATCCGAGAAGAGAATTTGGGCATTCGACTCGAAAACGACATCGTCATCACTGAAGACGGTTTCCACGACTTGATGGCGCACATCCCGCTTGAAGCGGACGCCATCGAGGAGGCCATGAATGCCTGACCCTCGCGGCGATCAGGGCTCACAAGTTGACCCATACATCACCAGGAAGTCGAGAAGGTCGTTGATTTGGATGACCCCATCGCCATTCAGGTCAGCTTGACAGATCAACTCGCATGACCCATCGTCCATCGTGGCCGTGGCGCTGTAGTTGGGGGCCAGGGGATAGGTGCAGCCGGCTTCTTCAGATTCGTCGCACAGTCCGTTGAGGTTGAAATCGTGGCAAGGCGTCGCGTCTTCTTCTTGGTTGGAAGGTGCGCACCCGGTGCAAACGT
>Ga0160422_10001175_pt1 | contig 16346 bp, 16 predicted proteins | sample Fk160mmetaG_FD_108192 | JGI IMG/M metagenome (GOLD analysis project Ga0160422, IMG submission 108192) | Marine microbial communities from the Central Pacific Ocean - Fk160115 60m metaG | ecosystem: Environmental > Aquatic > Marine > Oceanic > Photic zone | place: The Central Pacific Ocean... | reverse complement strand
TTTTTTTAATTTCAAATAAAAGTCTTTTGAGTTTCTTGGTTTTGGTTGTGCATTAAGTAAATTACAAGCCAACTCAAGACGAAAATTAAGGTCCTTTAATATAGATTCTCTTCTATCACTTTTAGTTTCCTTATAAGCTTCTGCGCGAGCAATCCAACTACCTAAACTTTTTGTTTTAATTTTACTTTCACTATTATCTGTAGTGATCTTATAAGCCTCTACTAAAGATACTTTTCTTTCGTTAATTAAATCATGTAAGTCTTTAATTAATGTTTGTATGTCTGGAGAATTTTGTTGTACAATTTCGATAGATGTTAGGATTGATTCTCGAGGGTTTTCATGTTGTAAACCATCATCGATCCTGTGAGTTATTTGAATCTTTTTTAGTTTGCCAGACTTTATGCCTCGAATACTCCATCCTTTGCCATTAAACAATCTAATGTTTTTGCGCAGAATTTGGATCCACTCATCTTCCCTTTTGGCCATTAACTTTTATAAATCAATCTTGCGCAGATTATTGCGCAGAATTGGTTATGACAGCAACGGGCAACATATGACAACTTTGACACTTTGGAAGGTGAGTATCACTCGAATCGATTGGTGTAACTAGAAAAAACTTGTCGTGGGGCCATAGCTCAGTTGGTAGAGCACCTGCATGGCATGCAGGGGGTCAGGGGTTCAAATCCCCTTGGCTCCACTTAATTCATAATGCTTTAATTATTATATTTTTTTTTCCCCTCAGGATATTTTTATAAATGAAGTTAACTATATATATTGGTAATAATGCAAAAAATATTCTTAATAAAGAAGAAGGTAAATATAACAATCCATTAAAAATTGATTTTTCAAAAAATGTAATAAATAACTTGCATTCAGACCTTGCAATTATATAACCTATAAGCCTTTCCCTCTGTTTATTTATTCTAATTTCTATTAATTCTTTATCAATATTTGCAAATTTTAAACCACTAAATAACGCTCTTATCCACAAATCATAGTCTTCATAGAAAGGAAAATGTCTATATCCACCTTTTAAATTAACTATAGAGTCTTTTAAAAAACCTACAGATGGATGATTTATTGGATTTCTGAAAAAAATATATCTTTTTATTGATTCATGAGTTAAGGGTACCTTTTTGATAGAAACATATTATTGTGGATTATCAGTAAACTCGTAGGCATTAGAGCCAACAATATCAGCAAATCCTTTATTTAATTCTTCCACCAAGTATTGGGCTCTATATTGTAAATTTATATCATCAGAATCAAATCTTAGTACAATAGAGGACTGACATTTTTGTAATCCCTTCCTTAAAGCCAAACCAAGCCCAAAATTTTTTTCTAAGGATATTATTTTTATAGGTAAAATCTTTTTATATTCATTGACTAAATCACTAACCTCTTTTTCTATAAAACCATCAATAACAAGAATAATATTCTTGGGCTGAAGAGTTTGGTTTCTAATTGATTCAAAACTTTCTTTGAGTTCATTTTGTTTTGTATTCTTATAAATAGATCCCAAGAAATCGTATTCAGGAAATTTTTTATTTTTTGAAGAATTCTTTTTCATTCAATTCAAAGAGATAAGTTTAGTTTATAAATATCCAACGATCAATATATTTATTATTCATAATTAATTCTTGATTATAGTAATTTAATTCATCTTTATTAGCTCCCTCAGATGAAGCAACAATTATCTGATGTGAGTAATCATTAATTATTGAAAGATTTTTTTCTTTGCAAACTTTTTTATTTCGTTTAATAGCATTTATTAACTCGTCTATATCTATATAATCCTTTTTTTCATAATTAGAATTTTATTATATTTTAAGTTAGTCATGAATTTTTAGATTTTTTGCCTTAACCTAAATAACATAATTTACATTATAACTCTAAAACAGATTAACTTTTTATCATTAAATACTTATTAACTATCTTGTAAGATTAGTTTTAATTTTTTCTAAATTTATTTTTTATTCCAATAATTTAACTACATTAAAGCTATTTTCTTGGATTTATATTATTGTTGCATTAGTTTTATTTGAATAAAAAAATATGTTAGTTAAATTAGAATTATTAAATATATTAATAATATTTCTTTTGAATTTATTTTCATTTCTTTGTAAATTAATAATTAGAGTTTTTTGAATTATGAAATCAGTATTAATAACTGGAGCTGCTGGAGGATTGGGAAGAATTATATGTAAAGAATTAAATCACTATGGATACAAAGTGATAGCAACTGATTTTAAAAAGTCAGATTATTTAAAAGAAATGGAGATTGAATTTATAAAATCCGATTTAAATTTTATTGTCAATAATAAATTAGAGTTAGAGAAATTTAAAAAAAAGGTAATTTCGATATTAGGAAATAATGAGTTGTACGCAATTATTAATAATGCTGCTTTTCAGAAGGTTGAAAAATTTGAGAAAATTACTATTGAAGATTGGAACTATACCCTATCTGTAAATCTTCTTGCACCTATAATACTTAGCAAAACTTTTCTTGAGGAGTTAAAAACTAATAGAGGCACTATTATTAATATTAGTAGTATCCATTCATCTCTCACAAAGCAAGAATTTAGTTGTTACGCCACAAGCAAAGCAGCCTTAACTGGATTGACGAAATCATTAGCGATAGAATTAGGAAAAAATATAAGAGTAAATGCTATTGAACCAGCAGCAATTGATACAGATATGCTTAGGCAAGGTTTTCAAAAATCACAAAAATTAATTAGAGAATTAGAAAAGTTTCATCCTTCTGAAATCATTGGTAATCCTATAGATATTTGTAATGCAGTTTTATTTTTATTAGATCCCACAAATAAATTTTTAAATGGTTCAATTTTACAAATAGGAGGAGGAATACATCATCGTTTGCATGACCCTTTTTAAATATGATTTGAATAATTTTTATAATGGTTAAATACAAAAGTAAAATTGAAAGGAATTTTAAACAACAAATCTTTGATCTATTAACTTCAAATAATTTACTTGATAAGATAAGAATATCTGATCACTTTATAGGTTCTTTAGGCACTATCTCTTTTAATGAAGCAGTGAGAAAAGATTTTATTAAAAATAGTTTTGCTAATATGATTTTTCAAAGAAAAATCTTGTGCCAATTTATAAGCATTCTGATGTGTTAGGATTTGCCGAATTTAGAATCCCTTTAAAAAGTAAAACTAAACTAATTAAATTTTTCAATAAATTACAAGCTTATGTATTTAATAGAGTTGGCTTTTTGCTTTTTAAACAAAATACTCTTGAAGTTAAGTTTCAATTATTAACAGAAGATTCTATTGGAGTAAAATCATGTTCTAACTTAAAGGAAGAATTAGAGTTTATTGATATAAATAAAAGTTTAGATTTAACAAGAAAAAATATTATTAATCTCGCAAAAAATCAACTTTTTAATCAATTTGATTCCTTTTATTTTCAGGAATATGAATATTTACCTGCTCACCATACCTGGGTAGGACAAATTCTACTTCAAGATATAAAAATAAAAAATCTTTTAAAAAATAAGAAAATATTCATATGCGGTAGTCCATCTAACAAAAGACTTGGCCCTTTCCACCATTCTCTAGAATGCTCAAACAGTATAAAGTTTAATAAAAATAAAAAATATTTTGATTAAATATATCCTAAATAATTATGAATATTAAATCAATAAATTTTAAAAATATTTTTTTACTATAATTTGATTTAGAAAATTTTATTTAATAGAGATTTATTAATAGAATTTTTAGTAATTATTTGTTTTAATTATAGCTTTTAAATTACTTAACGATTTTTTTATTGGAAATATTCAATTAACTACTCATAGCAAGAGAATTTATATATTTCAGCATTGTTGCAAAAAATAAAATATTAATATATTTTCTAATTATTATTAGAGATAATAGTTTTTATTTTTTGTTTTTTCAAGAATTTTTTAATGTCACAATTTAAAGTCCTAGTAACTTGTCCTCCAATGATAGGAATGATTGATTCCTTTAAAGAGAAGGCCAAAAATCTCGGAATTGAATTAAATCCCGCTAAATTAAAACAAACACTTTCAGAAGAAGAGTTAATTCAACTCTTGCCGGTTTTTGATGGCTGGATTATAGGAGATGATCCCGCTACGAAAAAAGTTTTTGAAGCTGGCAGAGCAGGTCTCTTAAAAGCTGCTGTTAAATGGGGAATAGGTACCGATAATGTTGATTTCAATGCTTGTAAAGCTTTAGATATTCCAATTGCAAATACTCCTGGGATGTTTGGAAGTGAGGTCGCAGATATAGCTTTAGGTTATGTCATAGGGCTTGCAAGATATACATTCAGCATTGATAAAGAAATAAAAAAAGGTAATTGGCCAAAGCCAAGTGGAATCTCTCTGAAAGGTAAAAAAGTCGCAATTATAGGATATGGAGATATTGGTAAAAATACTGTAAGAAGATTATTAGCATGTCAAATGGATGTTTTTGTATATGACCCCTTCGCAGAAAAATCTTCAATAGAAAATAGAGTTTCACTTCAGGAATGGCCATTAAAATTAGATGAATGTGATTTTATAGTAGTGAATTGTTCTTTATCAAAATCTAGTTATCATTTACTAAATACTGATTCTTTTAAAAAAATGAAAAAAGGCGTTCGTATTATTAATGTAGGCAGAGGTCCAATTATTGATGAGAATGCTCTTATTGAAGCTCTTGATAAAAAGATTGTTCATTCAGTGGCTTTAGATGTTTTTGAAAATGAACCTTTACCTTTAAACTCTCCTCTAAGAAATTATGAAAATTGTATTTTTGGTTCTCATAATTCATCAAATACAATTGAAGGTGTTTTTAGAACAAGCTTTAAAACAATCGACATCATGAGTGAATTTTTAAAAAGCTAGAAATTCGAAAAATATTTATGAAGATCAAGTCAAAAATTAGATTTGAAAATTTAGGTCAATCTGGCTTACTTTTGAAATATAACGATTTCAATTTACTTGTTGATCCCTATCTAAGTAATTCAGTGGAAAAATTTGATGGACCTGATTTACGAAGACAGATCCCAATACCTTATTTACCTTCTCAATTATCGAATATAAATTATGTTTTAATAACACATGATCATCTTGACCATTGTGATCCAGAGACAATTCCTCTTATCGCAAAAGCAAGTCCTCAATCAATTTTTACGGGTCCACAACCTGTCAGAGAACTTTTGAAGAAATGGAATATTCCTAAGGATAGAATTATTTATCCTCCAAAAAGCTTATTTAATTTATGCGAGGGACTTTCTATTAAGTCAACATTGGCCGCTCATCCTAAAATTAGTTTAGATGAAAGGGGAGATCCAACTGCTATTGGTTGGATATTGCAGATCAATAATTTAAAGGTTTACATATCTGGAGACACATCCTTATGCAGTGAACTTATTAATTCTTTGAAAAAGGAAAACCCCATTGATATTGCTATTTTGCCCGTTAATGAAAATAATTACTATCGTAGACAGAGAGGTATCATAGGAAATATGAGTATTAGAGAAGCCTTTCAATTAGCGATAGATATTGGGGCGAAAAAGGTTATACCTGTACATTGGGATTTATTTGAAATAAATAGTGTTAGTCCTGATGAAATATTTGCAGTTTATCAATCAAGTAAAAAATGGACATTTGAATTAATAATGGATATTAGTAAATTAAAAATATGAATAATCCAGAAATTTCAATTGTTATAAGAACTTTAAATGAAGCTGTTCATCTGCCCTCTCTTTTATCCTCAATAAAAAGTCAGAAATGTAAGTTTTCTCATGAAGTAGTCCTTATTGATTCAGGATCTACAGATAAAACGTTAGAAATAGCAAAGAAATTTCATTGTAGAATTACTCATATCAAAAAAAAGGATTTTTCTTTCGGTAGGAGTTTAAATAGAGGAATAGATTTTTCAAATGGAAAATATCTTGTTTTTATAAGTGGTCACTGTGTTCCTCAAAATGAAAAGTGGCTTGAAAATCTTGTTATCCCAATAGCAGATCAAAAAGCTCAACTAACTTATGGAAGGCAATTAGCTGGTAAGGATAGTTTTTGGAGCGAGAGACAAATATATAAAAAATACTTTCCTGATAAATGTAAAATACCTCAAAAAGGTTTCTTTTGTAATAATGCAAATAGTGCATTGTTATTTGATAGTTGGAAAAAATATCTTTTTGATGAGCAATTAACTGGTTTAGAGGATATGGAACTAGCGCAACGACTAACTAAAGATGGTGGCAAGGTTGCCTATGTTTCAACAGCAGCGGTTTATCACCTCCATAATGAGTCCTGGCCTCAGGTTCAAAGAAGATTTGAGAGAGAGGCAATAGCATTAAGAAAAATATTTCCTGGTTTAGTTATTAGGAGAAGAGATGTTGTTAGGTATATTTATTCCGCAATTATTAATGATATTTTTACAAGAGAAAATAACAGGCCAAGATTAAACCAAATACCCTCAATATTCTTTTACAGGATTAATCAATATATTGGAAGTTATAGAGGAAATAATCATAAGAAACTATTAACAGCTGAACTTAGGGAAAATTATTTTTATCCGCGTGTAAATAGGAATGATCTTAGTAAGTTAAAGTAAACAAATATTGATTTAATTAATAATGGAAAAAAATTATTCGATTATCGCTCTTCTACCCATGAAAGGAAATAGTGAACGTGTTAAAGGAAAAAATTTTAAAATGTTTTGCGGTAAACCTCTTTACCGTTGGGTTTTGGATACTTTAATAGCATGCCAAGAGATTGATCTCATTGTTATCAATACCGATGTAAGAGATATTCTCGAAAATTCCTCTTTACCAGATTCTAAAAAGATTCTTATCAGAGATAGGCCAAGAGAAATTCAGGGGGATTTTGTGAGCATGAATAAAATCATTGAAAATGATTTAGATAATATTAACGCGAATACTTATTTGATGACTCATACCACAAATCCTTTTTTAAGTTTACAAACTATAAAAAATGCTTTGATTACTTACAAAAAAGAAATTTTTAACAATAAAGATTCACTTTTTAGTGTTAATGCATTTCAAACAAGGTTTTACAAAAGAGATGGTCATCCAATCAACCATAAATTATCTAAACTAAAAAGGACGCAAGATCTTGAAATATGGTATGAAGAAAATTCTAACTTATATCTATTTAGTAAAAATAGTTTTGATGAAACAAAAAACAGGATAGGTAAATATCCAATATTATTTGAAACTCCTAAGTATGAATCATTGGATATTGATACATTAGAGGACTGGAATTATGCTGAACTAATTATGAAGGCAATGCATCAGAAATTTTAAAAATTCAAATAATTCTTAGTAAATTAGTTTTGTAAATGTATATTAAATCTTCGATTAAAGTGTTTTAATTTTATGTTCTCTGTTTTTATTGCAATCAGTAGATCATTTTTTGGCTGATCTTGAATTAAGTCTATAAATCACCACTTGTTGCAGAGATAAGAATAGAAAAAAATATACAGTTTTTTCCAACTAAATCTGAATAAATACATAACCTTCTTGAGCTTGAAGTTAAGAATAAAACTATAACAAAAATGCAAAGAATAAAATAATAAAACATAAAAGATTATTAAAAGTTAAATTATTTGTACTTCGAAAATAAAGAATTTAGAATTTTACATTAACACAATATTATTACATTTCTGATGTTATTATTTATTATAAATAAATCCCTTTAATTCTCTTTAATTTTAATTTATATGATATCGATATTAAAGACTTTAAAGTTTCCTTTTTTTGTAGTTTTTATTTTTCTATTTATTTGTAATCCTACAAAAGCACTTGAAGTAGAAAAATATTTAAAGGGAGCTGTCCGTGAAGATTTATCTTTCAGAAAGCCTTTTAATAATGACAAAATCTTAGGGCCAGGAGATGTTATAGATATAGAAATTTTAGATCTTCCTGAATTTAGCTCAGAAGTCACAGTTGATCCTATGGGAAAAATATACTTACCCAGAATCCGAGGTTGGATGGTTGAAGGGCTTACTTATTCACAATTGAATACAGAGTTGAAGAAAAAATTAAAAGCTTTTATAAAAGATCCAATTGTATATATACGCCCAGTTAAATATAGAGATATTAGAGTTTTTGTTGGAGGAGAAGTAACAAGTACTGGATTTTATGTGTTGAAGGGCCTTCAAAATAATTTATCTCTCAATAGTGGTAATAGTGGAACTTCTGAAGGAAATTTGTTCCCTAACATTTTTGATGCGATTCGATCTGCAAATGGAATTACCAATGAGAGTGATCTTCGAGAGGTTATAGTTGTAAGATCATTACCAAATAAATCTAAAATCTATACAAAAGTAGATTTATTATCTTCATTAGAAGAAGTTAATTCAGAATTAAATCTTCGTCTTTTTGATGGTGATGTAATAATTGTTTCAAAAAAATCTGATAAAGATATTAATCAAGTTTTAAAGGCGAATTTGTCTAACTTAAATCCCCCTTTTATAGAGATTACTGTAGTTGGAAGAGTAAGAGAACCTGGCATTTATACTTTGCCGCGTGGTTCATCTCTCTCTGAAGCAATAGATATTGCAGATGGGACTAAAGTATTACATGGTAAGCTAAAGTTTATTAGATTTAATAGCAAAGGACAAATAGATAAACGATTAATTTCCTTCAAAAATACCTCTCCTATAGGTTCTTATGAGAATCCAATATTAAGGTCTGGTGATGTGATCCGAATTAAAAATTCGACTTTTTCTTTAGGAGTTGAAGCTCTAAACGAGATCACAAAACCATTTACTAATTTACTAAGCCCAGTTCTTATCTACAATTCTTTGCAAAATTAAATTCTGTGACATTTTTTAGCCTACTGGATTATAAAAAAAAGATTTCTTTGAAATTTATAATCTTTGCTTTTCTCGTAAATAAAAAATTATTTAGAGGTTTTGCTATAGGATCATTTTTAACTTCCTTAATTTACTTACCATTTTATAGACCTTTATGGGAAGCATCATTTCAAGTAGTTATCCAGAAAAATTCTGACAATATTTTATTACCTTCAAGACCTTCTCAAATAGATATTCAGTCTCTTAGCCCTTTATCTTCTCTTACAGGAATAGATAATTCTCTTGAAACTCAAGTAAATATTTTAAGAAGTCCGTCAGTTTTAAAACCTGTATTTAATTCTGTATTATCAGCTAAAAGATCTCTAGGACAAAATATTAAAAAATTTTATTTTGAAGAATGGAGGGATAATTTTTTAGATGTTGAACTTGAAAAGGGAACATCAGTAGTGTCTATTTCTTATAGGGATTTTGACCCGGAATTGGCATTAAAAGCAGCTGGTCTTATCTCCTCTACATACCAAGATTACTCTAATAAAGAAAATATTGATTCAATTGATCGAGCAGTTGATTACTTATCTTCGCAAGTGGACTTGTATAGAATTCAAGCCAAAAAATCTCTAGAAAACGTAGAGTCTTTCAGAATCAAAAATAATTTAGGATTATCGGATGGGATATTCTTAGGGTCTACCCAAATATCATCTCAGGGAAACGACTCTGTTGAAGCTCAAAGAATTCTACTTAAATATAAAGCTGATTCTTTATCGGCATTGATAAAAGGTGTCAAAGAAGCTGGGAGTGATGTTGTTTATCAGGCACCTCAAGTAAATATTAATCAATCTCTTTATAGAGACCTTCAAGAACTTGAATCAGAATTGGCATTTAAGACTGCTCTATTGAAAGATGACGATGAATTAATAGTGCGTTTAAAAAGAAGGAAAGCTTCTCTTATTTCATATATGAATACACAAACATTAGGACTTTTACGAGGAGAGTTAATAAGTATAAATTCACGCTTAGAATCATTTAAAAGAGATCCAAATGTTTTGATAAATTATCGTTCTCTTATGGCTGAATCTCTTAGGGATCAAGAAACTTTAGCAACATTAGAATTCAATTATCAATATTCCAAGCTTCAGCAAGCTAAGCAACTTGTCCCATGGGAACTTATTACTGCACCAACTATTTCTTCTCACCCTGTAAGTCCTAGTAGATTACAAATGATTATTATAATAACTCTCTTGGGTAATTTTTTAGCACTAATTATCTCTCTTATTAAGTTAAATCAATCAGGTGTAATTGTAGATTTTGATGATTTTAATTCTCTATTAAGTTTTAAATTCCTTGGAACCATTAATGAAAACAAAAGCTCTGATTTAGGAAAAATTTTACTGCCAAAATATAATTTAAACTCATTGAAAAACGAAAAGAGAAAATTAAGTTTTTTACCTATAGGGAGTGTTATTCAAAACTCTATGAATCAATTTCTAGAAGCATTTAAAATTTCAAATCAAAATTTAGATATCACACTAGTTAAGTCAATAAATGAATTAAAAATATCTGAAGACGTTATCTTGATAGTATTCTCTGGTAAGACAACATATGAGGATGTTGGTTATCTGATAAGTTCTGTTGATATTTATAATGCAAATTTATTAGGTTGGATTTTTGTAGAAAGCAATTTAATTTAAATTCTTGAATTAAAATTGATTTCTAAAATTTTTTTCCATTAATGATACTATTTCTCAATCTTGAAGATCATCAATATCAATTGATTCACATTTCTCTGTTTCATAAAGGAAAGGCTTTTTTCCAATTCTTGAATTACTATTTAGGAAAACCTCTTTGCTAAAAATATATAGATGGAATGCTCTTAGTAAAGTGGCTCTAAATCTTGAGTGCATAAAAGATTTTTAGGATTATGATTATATGAGACCCCATTCTTTCTATAAAATCTTGTTTGAATTTTATTTACCGTGAATAAAGAATCGTGGTTACGTTGATCAATTTCAATGAAGAATTTGTTTAAAGCTTTATTTATAGTAGATATCGACAAAAAAGGATTTGTTGTGTGAGTCATAATATAAAAATCAAATTCTGTATTAATTAAGTCATCCTTTATGATTTCATTCATACTTATGAAATCACCGCATATTGATTCTTTGCGGTCGCGAATATTTATTTTTTTTTGATTCACTAATATTACTTTTTTGAATTTCTAATCGAGCATCAGTATTTATAATGACTTGACTTATTTCTTCCATTTCTAAAAGTTTATCTAACATCCACTTATATAACTCTTTATTACATAATAATTTTAAATTTTTATTTGGAACCCTCTCACTATTTTTTTAAATTTAGAAGAGCTACAATTCTTTTTTTGCCTAAAATTTGTTTGTGCCATATCCATAATTAGAATTTAAAAATATTTTATTATTTCTTTCGCATTTTTTTCATAGTAGGATGAATGTAACCATTATCTGAAATCTTTCAGAAGAAAAGCATCTTTAGTGAATTAAGGTACTAAAGATAATTAAGGTTACTATAAAATTTTTTTATTATAAAATCAGTTTCTCACAATTTATAAAAATTTAAATGAGTTCTAATATAATTTTTTTAATAATATAAAGGGGTAGTTTATAGTTTAAATTTTAAAAATTACTTCTTTTAAATATCCTTTTGGATTGGTTCTGAACCTTTAACATTTAAAACTAATTTAATTGTTTTAAAAAGAATCAATATATCTAATATTAAGGACTGGTTTTTTATATAAAAAACGTCATAGCTACTTTTAACTTTCGAATCTAATATTGATGCACCATAGGGATAATTAACTTGAGCCCAACCACTTAATCCTGGCTTAACATAACTTCTGATGTTATAGTTTTTAATTTTTTTACTTATTGTTTCTTCTATTTTTGGTCTTTCAGGTCTTGGTCCTATTAGACTCATTGATCCATTTATTACATTTATTAACTGAGGCAACTCATCAAAGCGACATTTTCTCAAAAATGAACCTATATGAGTAATTCTTGGATCATTTTTAGATGCCCATATAGGGTTACTATCTTTCTCGGCGTTTACTCTCATGCTTCTTAATTTCCAAACTCTGAATAGTTTCCCTCTGTATCCTGATCTTATCTGAGAATAAAAAATAGGACCTTGATCTGTAGCCCAGATTAAAATAGAACTTATTAAAATAATTGGTGAAGTTAAAAATAATAGAAATATACTTAAAGATAAATCTCCAATTCTTTTTAACCCTAAACCAAAAATTTTGGAATTATTAACAAATCCTATATTTGTTATTTCAGCTTCTTTAATTAATTCTGTAGGAATTCTTTGCATGACATTTTCACACCATTTAATTTTTGAAATTATTAGTAAATAATTTGATGCAAGATATTTAATTTTTTGAATTTCTTCTTTAGGAATATATTTATTATTAGTAATTATTAATCCTCTGAAATTCTTTTTGATAAATTTAAAATCATGTTTTTTAAAATCTAATTTTTTTAATTTTACAGGACTATTTATTTCTCTTAAATATTTTCTAAACTGTTTTATTTCCTCATCTGAAGCTAAAACAAGCCAATTCAAATATTTATTTTTTTTATTAAAATAATTTATTTTAAAAATAACTTGAGTGGTAAGGCTAGATAAAAAGAAAATTATTAACAAGTTTAATGAAATGGTTGAAATAGATTCAATGATTTTAAAATTCAAAATAAATATTACTAAAAATGAAATTAGTAATGTTGAAAATAATTTTATTATTTCTGAAAGTATTGAAACTGCAAAAGATTTATCTTCGTTAGAATATCTACCACAAATGTAACTTATGAATATCCATACTAAAACAAAATTAATTGAAAAAAATTGTTGTTGATATACAGTAATTTTTAGAAGTATAAATAATAATAAAATTAAAAGATCTAAAGATACTGCTATAAATGCCTTACTTATACTACTAAACAATGCCAATAATTTTTTTAAGTATAATTTAAATTTAATCCTAATATCTAGGATATTTTTATATGTTAAAGTATTAATATTTATTTACAAAAATTAAGTACTAATATTACTATTATGAAACCATTTTTATGAAAATGAGTACGATTTTAGTTACTGGGGGAGCTGGTTTTATAGGTAGTCATACCTGCTTATTATTATTAAAAAAAGGATATAAACTAGTTGTTTTAGATTCACTAATAAATAGCTCAGAAATTTCTTTAAAAAGAATTTCAGAAATCGTTTTTAATGAAGTTAATAATGAGAAAATCAAATTTATAAAAGGTGATATTAGAGACAAGAATTTGCTTGAAAGTATTTTTAATGAAGCTCAATTGAATGATAATAAATTTGATGGTGTAATACATTTTGCAGGCCTAAAAGCTGTAGGAGAATCAGTAAAATATCCATTGGAATATTGGGATTCAAATGTTAACGGCTCGTTAACTCTTTTTAAAGTAATGGATAAATATGATTGCAGAACTATCGTTTTTAGTAGCAGCGCTACGGTATATGATAAGACTGAAAATAATCAATTTCTAAACGAAAAATCAAAAATATATCCATCTAATCCATACGGGGAGACAAAATTAGCAATTGAAAAAATTCTTTTTAATCTTTTTAAATCTTCTTCGAAATGGAGAATTATAAATTTACGATATTTTAATCCTATAGGAGCTCATGAATCGGGATTGATTGGTGAAAATCCTTCTGGAATACCAAATAATATATTCCCTTTTATTACACAAGTTGGTTTAAAAAAAATTGAACATTTAGAAGTGTTCGGAAATGATTGGGATACATATGATGGGACAGGAGTTAGAGACTATATTCATGTTATGGATCTAGCAGAAGGTCACATAGCAGCTTTAGAATATCTATTTAAATCAAAGAAAGAAAATATTAATATTAATCTTGGTACTGGTATAGGCACTAGTGTTTTTGACTTGATTAATATTTTTAAAAAGGTAAATAATATAGATTTACCTATAAAAATAGTTGGAAGAAGAGATGGGGATGTTGGATTTGTTGTTGCTAATAATACTCTCGCAAAATCTTTATTAAATTGGAAACCGTTGTTGACCTTAGATGATATGTGTAGAGATGGATGGAATTGGCAAAAAAATAATCCAAATGGATTTCAAGATTAGAATCTGGAATTATGTTATTTATCTATCAAAAAAATTCAGTATTAAACAAACATTTTTGAATTATTTTCAAAAGTTATAAAAAGTTATTTTTTCTATATTCATTAATTGTTCTAACAATACCCTCATCAAGGGATATTGAGGGTTCCCATCCCAACTTTTTTATTCTATCGATATTGAGAAGTTTCCTTGGACTTCCATCAGGTTTACTTTTATCCCAAATTATTTCTCCCTTAAAATTGGTGAATTTTGCAATTTTATTTGTAAGATCAAAAATTGAGATATCATTGCCAGTCCCTACATTTAAATGAGTTAATGTATTTCCAAATATATCCTTTGGAGCACTATTACTAAATGGTTGCCAAGTCTCTAAGCAAAATACTGCTGCATTACCAAGATCATCAACATGCAAAAATTCTCTTAGTGGTAAGCCACTTCCCCAACATTCTACAAATTGTTTTGATTCTTTACAGGCTCTAGAAAATTTCGAAATCAATGCCGCCATTACATGACTATTTTCAGGATGGTAATTATCACCAGGACCATAAAGATTTGTTGGCATAATGCTAATTGCATCAAATTGATGTTGCTTTCTTAATGCCTCGCATAACTTTAGTCCAGCTATTTTTGATATCGCGTACCATTCATTAGTGTTTTCTAAACTGCTTTCCAAGAGATATTCTTCTCTAATAGGTTGTTTAGCATGTCTAGGATAAATACAACTGCTTCCAAGGAATAGTAATCTTCTTGTCCCTGCTTTCCATGCTGCCTCAATCACATTTGTTTGAATCTTCAAATTGTTAAGGATAAAATCAGCTGGAAATTTTTGGTTTGCTAAGATCCCCCCAACTTTTGCGGCTGCTAAAATAACTACTGATGGCTTATTTAGATTAAACCAATCTTTTACTAGATTTTGATTCATTAAATTTAGTTCCTCCCTACCTGGAGTTAATAAAATGCCATCTTTCTTTTTATCCCCATACCCATTCCTTAATAAGGCTCGACAGATAGCACTTCCAGCCATTCCTTTTGATCCTGCAATAAAAAACTTATCTGAGTAATTAATATTTTTAATCATTTAATTTATTATTAGTAAATAATTGTTGATTTATAGATTTTATGGCATTAATTTCTGAATTTAAAACCCTCGCTAACTAAGAGTTTTTCTTTCTGTGCTTCATTTAAATCATATTGAACCATCTCTTCAATTAAATCTTCAAGATTTATTAAAGGTTGCCACCCAAGCTTTTTCTTAGCTTTAGTAGCATCTCCCAATAATTGATCAACTTCTGCTGGTCGAAAGTATCTTGAGTCTATTCTTATAACAATTTCATTAGTATCAGATCTTCTTCCAATTTCATTAATACCCTCATTTTCCCAAATAATGCCTTTGCCTTTACTATTTTTGTCCCAACCAAGATTATTTGCAGTGATTTCTATAAACTTTCTTACTGATACTGTTCTTCCTGAAGCTATCACAAAGTCCTCCGGGATATCTTGTTGCATCATTAACCATTGCATTCTCACATAATCTCTTGCGTGTCCCCAGTCCCTTTTAGCCTCTAAGTTCCCAAGATATATACATTTTTCTAAACCAACTTCTATTCTTGATAATCCCCTTGTAATTTTTCTTGTAACAAAGGTTTCACCTCTTCTTGGACTCTCATGATTAAAAAGAATTCCATTACAAGCAAAAATGCCATAAGCTTCTCTGTAATTTATAGTTATCCAATATGCATAAAGTTTTGATACTGCATAAGGGCTTCTTGGATAAAAAGGGGTCTTTTCAGTTTGTGGAGTTTCTTGGATGCATCCATACAATTCACTTGTGCTTGCCTGATAAAATTTTGTTTTGTTTTTTAATCCAAGAATCCTTATTGATTCAAGGATTCTTAATGTCCCTAAAGCATCACTGTTGGCGGTGTATTCAGGGCTTTCAAAACTTACAGCTACATGACTTTGAGCACCTAAATTATAAATTTCGTCTGGTCTTAAATCTTTAATTATTCTAATTAAATTTGTACTATCAGTTAAATCGCCATAGTGCATCTTGAAATTAGAATTCTTAATATGTGGTTCTTGATATATGTGATCAATTCGAGAAGTATTAAAACTGCTCGATCTTCTCTTAATACCATGTACTTCATATCCTTTATCTAAAAGTAGCTCTGCTAAATAGCTTCCATCCTGACCAGTTATACCAGTTATTAAAGCTGTTTTCTTAATTGCTTTCATTATCAATAAGTTACTCTTTTATTAGAAAATTATTATACTTTTTAATGTGACTTATTAAATATTAATAAATAAATATTTAAAAAAACTTTTTTACAAATTTGAAGGAAAATTAGTAAAATTATGACTTAATTTG